>Ga0222424_100419_pt1 | contig 25236 bp, 20 predicted proteins | sample 2B2ome_FD_182468 | JGI IMG/M metagenome (GOLD analysis project Ga0222424, IMG submission 182468) | Enriched microbial communities from leaf-cutter ant dump, University of Wisconsin, Madison, United States - 2B200A (version 2) | ecosystem: Environmental > Terrestrial > Nest > Insects nest > Nest... | reverse complement strand
CGCTCTCGTCGTGGACGGCCGAGCAGTTCGACCCGCAGCTCAACTGGGGCGACGTGGAATGGATCAAGAAGCGCTGGGGCGGGAAGCTGATCCTCAAGGGCATCATGGACGCCGAGGACGCGCGCCTGGCCGCCAACAGCGGCGCCGACGCGCTCATCGTCAGCAACCACGGCGGCCGCCAACTCGACGGCGCGCCGTCCTCCATCGCCGCGCTGCCGGGCATCGCCGAGGCCGTGCGCCAGGCGGGCGGCGGCATCGAGGTGTGGATGGACGGCGGCATCCGCAGCGGGCAGGACGTGCTCAAGGCCCGTGCCCTGGGCGCACAGGGCACGCTGATCGGCCGCAGTTTCCTCTATGGCCTGGGCGCCTTCGGCGAGGCGGGCGTGACCCGCGCGCTGCAGATCATCCAGAAGGAGCTGGACATCACCATGGCCTTCTGCGGGCACACCAACATCAACACGGTGGACCGGTCGATCCTGCTGCCGGGGACCTACCCCACCTGACGCCGCCTCTCAGAAGCTGCCGCGCAGGGTCAGCGTCACGCTGCGCGGTGCGCCGAAGAAGTTCTGCCGGCCCGGGTAGCTGACCTTCTCCCAGTAGGTCCTGTCGAACAGGTTGTCGATGTTGAGGGCCAGCTTGTAGCGGTCGTTGATCCGGTAGCCCACGCGCAACGCCGCCACGGCATAGCCGGGCGCCCGCACCGTGATCGCGCCCGACTGGCTGTAGAAGTCGCTCACGGCGCGCACGCCGGCGCCCACCTCCAGGCCGGGCAGCACGCTGGCGGGCACCTCGTACTGTGCCCACAGGTTCAGGTTGTGCCTGGGCGTGAAGGTGCTGAAGGTCTGGCCCTGCTGCGCGGCGGTGCCCTGCAGGTACTTCGTGGACGTGTAGGCATAGCCGGCAGCCAGGTTCCAGTGCCGCGTGAGCTGGCCGCGCACCTCGGCCTCCAGGCCCTGGCTGCGCGCCTTGCCCGAGGCGATGAAGAAGCCGAGGTTGGCCGGGTCGGACAGCGCGCGGTTTTCGTCGGCGATGCGGTACAGCGCCGCCGAGTACTGCACCTTGCCGCCGTCCGCCTCGCCCTTCAGGCCCAGCTCCAGCTGCGTGCCCGTGCGCGGCTTGATCTGCTCGCGCGCCACCGTCTGGTTGTTCTGCGGCTTGAAGATCTGGCTGTAGCTGCCGTACAGCGACAGCGTGGGCGTGAGCTCGAAGATGGCGCCCGCATAGGGCGTGAACTCGCCGCGCGCCTCGAACCCCGAGGGCGTGCCGTTGGAGACGCCCGCCGACTTCCACCAGCTCATGCGCCCGCCGCCGACCAGGGTGAGCGCATCGGCCGCCTTGTAGCGCACCTGCCCATAGAGGCCGTGCGAACTCACCTGGGTGCGCGAGACGTTGGTGTCGTAGTCGAACGCCGGCTCGGCAATGCCGTAGGGGTTGGGCACGAACAGGTTGAGCGGCTCCGACGCCCCCACGGAGTAGGGCGCGTAGCGGGTGCGGTTGTCGGTCTCGCGCCAGTCGGCGCCCACCAGCAGGTTGTGCGTGCGCCCGCCCCAGTTCAGCGGGGTGTTGAAGTGCAGGTCGGCGGTGGTGTCCGCGTCCTGGCGCTTGAAGGCGGACGAGGTGAGGGCCGTCATCAGCCCGCTGGCGTCGGGTGGCGACGGGTCGGTGTACTTGGCTTGGTTGCTGCGCTCAGTGCGGCGCAGCGTGAGCTTGAGCAGGGCGTCGTTGTCGGCGCGGTGCTCCAGTTCGGCGAAGTAGTCCTTCGTCTCCAGCCGCTGGCGGTTCCAGGACAGCACGGGCATGGTGGAGCGCGGCATGTCGATGAGCGTGCCGTCGGCCCAGGTGGGCAGGCCGCGCGAGAGCACCGCGCGCACATCCTGCCAGGCCGCGCCCACCGAGAGCGTGGTGTTGTCGCTCAGGTCAGCCTCGACGGTGCCGTAGACCAGCTTCTTGCCGCCGTCCACGTTGTCCATGTAGGTGTCGTAGTCCTGCACGGCGGTGACGAGGCGGCCGCGCACCCGGCCGGACTCCACGAGCGCGCCGGTCACATCCAGGTCGGCGCGCCGGTTGTTCCACGACCCCAGGCTGAGCGCCGCATCGGCCTTGAAGGGTGCGAGTGCCCGCTTGCGCGCCATGTTGATGGTGACGCCCGGCTCGCCCGCGCCGCTGAACATGCCCGCCGCGCCGCGCAGCACCTCCACGCGGTCGAAGGCCGCGAGGTCGAGGTAGACGCCGTTGCCGTCGGTCTGCAGCGTGACGCCGTCGATCTGGTAGGTGTCGCTGCCGTAGCCGCGCGCATTGAAGACGCTGTAGTGCCCCGCCGCGTCGAAGCGCTGCACGGTGACGCCGGTCACGTTCTTGAGCGCGTCTTCCACCGTGCGGATGTTCTGGTCGTCCAGCTGCTTGCGCGTGACCACCGTCACCGACTGCGGAATCTCCCGCAGCGACAGCGGCGTCTTGCCCACGGTGGCCGCCTTGGCCCCGTAGCTGCTGCTGCCCTCGGTGGTCGCTCCCACGTCGGCCGCGGCCGTCACTTTCACCTCGCCCAGCGATACGGGCGTGGCCGGCGCGGGCGCGGCGGGGGCGGCGGCTTCCTCTACCACGAAGGTCCCGCCGCCATCGGCCACGCGGGCCGTCAGCCCGCTGCCCGCGAGCAGCCGCTCCAGCGCCTGCCCGGCGGTGTAGGTGCCGCGCAGGGCAGGCGCAGTGCGCCCGGCCGCGAGGCCGCTGGCGAACACCACCTGCACGCCCGCGCGCTGGGCCAGCGCATTGAGCGACTGCGCCAGGGGCGCGGCGGGCAGGTCCAGCACCACCGGCGTGGCGGCCGTGCCCGCCGGGGCGGGCGCGGGCTGCGCATGCACTGCCAGGGCGAGCAGCAGGGCGCTGCCCGCGAGCGCGTGCAGGCGCCAGCGGTCGCGGCGGGGTGGGCGAAGGGTGGCGGCGGCAGGCTGCGGGCGGGTGTGCAGGGGCACGGAAATCTCCTCGTTGGTGGTCGGGTTCGCTGCGTGCAAGGGAGGCACGCAGGCGTTCACGGGAGTGCCGTTTGCCGGGGCGCGCCACCCTACCTGCCGGATGCAATTTTTTTTGCAACCGCGCCGCACCAGCTGGATTGCCATCGAATTGATAGCTGCCAGCGCTTGCTGCACAAGTGCTGGAGGCGTTTTTCTTCCCTAAATCGTTTCAGGGCCGCGCCGCCCTGGGCAGCACCAGCCGCTCCCCGTCCGGCCCCTGCGGCTCCACCCGCACGGGCAGGAAGCCGGGCAGCAGCGCCAGCAGTGCGTCGGCATTAGCCGTGCGGTACACGCCGGACACCTCCAGCCGGGCCAGCGACGCATCGCCCAGCCGCACGGGGCGCCCGCTGTAGCGCGCGATCTCGGCCAGCACCTCGGCCAGGGGCGTGCGGTCGAACACCATGTGCCCCCGCCGCCAGGCGGTGGCATCGGCTCCGTGGACCTGGGCGGTGCGGCCCAGCTCGCCGGCGCGGGCGTGGAGCTGGTCGTCGGGGCCCAGGGTGGCGCTGCCGGCATGGGCGCCCGCCACGGCCACGCGCCCGCGCAGCACGGTCACCGTGACGTCCTCGCCGAGCCGGCGCACGTCGAAGGCCGTGCCCAGCACGCGCACCTGGGTGGCGCCCGCGTCCACGGTGAACGGGCGCCAGCGGGACGGCTGCACGTCGAACAGCGCGCGGCCCGCCTGCAGCGCCACGCGGCGCGAGCGCAGGTGGCGCGACACGGTCAGGTGCGTGGAGGTGTCCAGCTCCACCTGGCTGCCGTCGGACAGCTCCACGGAGGCCCGGCGGTCGGAGCCGGTGCGGATCTCCTCGGTGCGCCAGGCCGGGTCGTGCCAGGCCAGCAGCGCGGCGGCGGCCGCGGGCAGGGCCGCGGCCAGGAGGCGCGCCGCGCGCCGTCGCCGCTCGGGGGCTGCCGGGTGGCTGGGGGTGGGTGGCAAGGGTGCCAGCGCCTCGGGCGGCAGCGGAAAGCGCTCCCGCAGCGCGGCGCGGTGGCGCGCGAGCGCCGCGTCGGCCTCCTGCGATGCCGGTGCGGCGGCCGTGCGGGGCGGGTTCGGGGCGCTCATGCCGGGGTGGCGCGCACGCGCCCGTGGGCGGCCGTGCCGGGCCGTGGCTCCCGGGCACGGGCTAGGTGCGCCCGGCAGGCGGCCATGCCGGCCTGCAGGTGCTTTTCCACCGCTTTGCGCGAGATGCCCAGGCGCAGCGCCACCTCGGCGTGCGGCATCTCGTGGATCTTGTGCATCACGAACACCGTCTGGCGGCGCGGGGGCAGGGCGGCGATGGCTTCCTCCAGCCAGCGCAGCTCGCGCTCGGCTTCCACGTGGCGGGCGGCGTCGGGCGCGCCGCACGGGGTGTCGGGCAGCTCGCCCGCGCTTTCAACGCGGGCGCGGTAGGCGTCCTCGGCCCGGCACCGGTCCACCGCTAGGTCGTGCGAGATGCGGCGCAGCAGCGCCAGCGGTATGCGCACGGGCTGGGCCGGGGGCTTTTCCAGGATGTGCACGCACACGTCGTGCACCACCTCGCGCGCAAAGCCCGCGTCGCCGAAGCGCCGCCGCACATGGGCGATCAGCTCTTCGTAGTGGTGCGCCAGGGCATCCAGCAGGGACAGGGGCGGCTTGCGCAGCACGGGGCAAGGGGTGGGCGGGTGATGGGAAGGCCTGCATTATAGGAATGAGAATTGTTCTCTTTTCGGAGAGTGCTCACGCCGCGCCTACAGCGTTTTCTGCAGCGCTGTTATTTCGTGCTGCAGTGTCTGCACCACGAAGCCTTCGCGGGGTTGCATGCGGGCCGTCATGGCACTCACGCTGATGGCGCCGATGACCACGCCACCCCGGTCGCGGATGGGTACGCCGATGCTGGTCACGCCCGCCACGGCATAGTTGGTGATGCTGGCGTAGCCCTGCGCGCGGGCGGCCTCCATCAGCCCCAGCAGCACTTGCCGTGTGAGGCCGCCATAAGCGGCCAGATGCGGTTCGATGCGGTCCAGCACATCGGGCAATTCGTCGCGGGGCATGAAGCTCAGCAGTGCCAGCCCGCCTCCGCCGATGCCCAGCGGCCGGCGCTTGCCGACTTCCACAGTGAGCACTTGGATGGGGAAGCTGCCCGACTGCCGGTCCAGGCAGAACGAATCGGCCCCGCTGCGCACCACCAGGAAGGCGGTGTCCCCCGTCTCGGCGCTGATGCGTGCCAAGCAGGGCGCGCACTGGTCGCGCAGGTTGAAGTGGGTGGAGGCCACAAGGCCCAGCTCGTACGCGAAGTGGCCCAGCCGGTAGCGGCGCTGGGCGTCCTGCATGACCAGCCCGCCCTCGACCATCTGCTTGAGCAGCCGGTGCACTGTGGGCTGGGCGAGCCCGCTGGCGGCCACCAGGGCAGAGAGGCGCGCGCCGGATTTGTGCTCGGACGAAATGAGCCGCAGCAGTTCGATGGCCCGGCCCAGGCTTTGAACGGTGGTCATGGCATTGAATGATCGTAAATCCATATTATGGACTTATCGACTTTGATTGGAAGCCATTTGTTGAAATAATCATTCGCAAATTGCAGCGAATTGCTGCGGAGTAGAAATCTAGAAAGTCCGTATTGCGGAATAATTCCATGTATCCCATTGATTTCTTCTACCGGGCGGCCCGGTTGTATCCCCAGCGCGAGGCCCTGGTCGGCGGTGGCCAGGTGTTGACTTATGCGGCCCTGGCGGCGCAGGTGGATGCCGCCGCCTGCGTGCTGCAGCGGCTCGACCCCGCGCCGGGCACGCGGGTGGGCATCTGCGCCGGCAACACCGTGGACCACGTCGTGGCGCTGCTGGCCGTGCTGGCGGCGGGCAAGGTGTGGGTGCCGCTCAACTGGCGCAACCCGGCGGCGGAGCTAGGCCGCATCATTGCCTTCACCGAGCCCGGCATCGTGCTGGCCGAGCCCGCCCATCTGGGCACGCTGGACCTTTCGGGCGTGCAGACCGTGCTGGCCCTGGGCGAAGGCAGTGCCCACGCCACGCTGGAATCGGTAGCGACCGCGCACGCGGGGCAGCGGCCCCGGTCGCACGGCCGCTCGCGCGACGAGGCACAGGCCATCAAGTTCACGGGCGGCTCCACCGGCGTGCCCAAGGGCGTGATGCAGCCCTACCGCGCCTGGGTGGCCACGCTGGTCAACCAGGTCCAGGCCTTCGGCTTCGACGCCCATGATCGCTACCTCATCTCGGCGCCAGTCACGCACGGCACCTCCACCTACCTGCTGCCCATCCTGGCGCAGGGCGGCTGCCACGTGCTGCCGTCCAGCAACAAGCCCGCCGAGCTGCTGCGCAGCTTCCGTGAGGACGGCATCACCACCACCTTCATGCCGCCCACGCTGCTGTACATGCTGGTGGCCGAGGCGCACGGTGAGCGCCTCAGCCTGCCCCGGCTCAAACACCTCATCTACGGCGGCGCGCCCATGCCTCCCGAGAAGATCCGCGTGGTGCGCGACTGCTTCGGCCCCGTGCTGGAGACCACCTACGGCCAGACCGAGGCGCCGCAGGTGGTCAGCGTGATGCGTGCCGACGACTTCGCCGACGAGGCCAACTGGCGTTCCGTGGGCCGACAGGGCCTGCTGACCGACATGGCCATCATGAGCCCCGGAGGCGCGCTGCTGCCCGCTGGCGAGGCCGGCGAGATCGTGGTGCGCGGCGACCTCATCATGAGCGGCTACTGGAGGATGCCGGAAAAGACGGCCGAGACCATCGTGGATGGCTGGCTGCACACCGGCGACCGGGGCTACGTGGACGAGCGCGGCTACCTGTTCCTCAAGGACCGGCTGCGCGAAGTGGTCATCACCGGCGGCTTCAACGTCTATCCCATCGACGTGGAGAGCGTGCTCGACCAGCATCCGGCGGTGCACGAATCCGCCGTGTTCGGTATCGAGGACGACAAGTGGGGCGAGGCGGTGCACGCCGCCGTCCAGCTCAAGCCCGGCGCGCAGCTCGGTGCGCAGGAACTCATCGCATTCGCCAAGGAGCACCTGGGCTCCGTCAAGACCCCCAAGGCCGTGCACTTCTATGAAGACCTGCCGCGCAGCGTGGCGGGCAAGGTGCACAAGGTCACGCTCAAGGCCGACATCACGCGCCTCGTGCGCCAGGAGCAGGCCGCATGAGCAAGCCCGTAGAACGTCCCTACACCGAGCTGTGCACGCACTCGCACACGTCCATTCACTACCGGGGCGATAACCTGGCCGAAGACGTGCTGGGCCATCGCGGCTTCACTGACGTGCTGTTCACGCAGATCCTGAACCGCCGTCCTGATGCCGATGACCTTCGCGTGCTCGACGCCGCGCTCATCGCCATCATGGAACATGGCCTCACGCCCAGTGCCATTGCGACGCGCATGGTGTACATGAGTTCGCCCGAGAACATCCAGAGCGGCGTGGCCGCCGGCCTGCTGGCCGTGGGCAGCCAGTTCGTGGGCACGGTCGAGAACTCCGCCATCCTGCTGCGCCGGATCATCGACGCGCCCGAGGGCGTGGAGGCCGCCGCGCGCGCCGCCGTGCAGCAGCACCGCACCGAGCGCAAGCCCATCCCGGGCTTCGGCCAGCACATGCACAAGCCCGACGACCCGCGCGCCGCGCGCCTGCTGGCCATTGGCCGCGAGCATCCGCGATTCGAGGGACGCTACCTGCAGGCCATCGAGGTGCTCTCGCGCGAGGTGGATGCCGCCTTCGGCAAGCACATCACCATCAACGCCACGGGCGCGGTGGGTACGCTGCTGGGCGAGCTGGGCGTGCCCCCGGCGCTGATGCGCGGCTTCGCCGTCATCTCGCGCGCGGCGGGGCTGGTGGCGCACATCGCGGAAGAGCAGCGCATTCCCTCGGCCCGCTTTGTCTGGGACCTGGTGGATCACGAGGTGCCGTACCGCGGCATCGGCGAGGGCCACAACAAGGACCGGAGCGGCGCATGACCGGCGGCAACGCGGCCGGCCAAGGCATCCTGGTCTGCGATTCGGTCACGCGCATGGGCGCGGATGTGCGGGGCCGCGTGGCCATCGCCGCGTCGCACGGCGGCTTGTTCGCGGTACACCTGGCGCTGCGGGAGGGCGTGGCGGGCCTGGTGGTGTGCGATGCGGGCGTGGGGCTGGAACGCGCGGGTGTCGCGGGCCTGGACTATGCCAACGGCCTCGGCGTGCCCTGCGCGGCCATCCACCACCGCTCCGCCCGCATCGGCGACGGCGCCGACTGCGCGCAGCGCGGGCTGATCTCGTTCGCCAACGCGCGGGCCGTTGCGTTGGGCGTGCGCGTTGGAATGCCGGCCAGCGAAGCCGCGAGCTGCATGGCGGCCGCGGACCTGGGGGCCGCGGACCCCGGTCCCTCGCCTGGCGAGGCGCGCACGGTGCTGCCTGGCGCCGGCGGGCGCCGCACCATCGTGCTCATCGACTCGGCCTCGCTCGTGTCCGAAGAGGACCGCGACGCGGTGGTCATCACCGCGTCGCACGGCGGGCTGCTGGGCGGGCGAGCCGAAACCGCGATCAAGCTACCGGTGTTCGCCGCGCTCTACAACGACGCGGGCGTGGGCTGCGACGGTGCGGGTGTCTCGCGCCTGCCCGCGCTCGATGCGCGTGGTATTCCCGCCGCCACCGTGGCGGCGGGCAGTGCGCGCATCGGCGATGCCCGATCGGCCTGGGAGACTGGCGTGATCAGCCGCGTGAACCAGACGGCCCATGCCCTGGGGGCGCGCGAAGGCCAGGGCGCGCGCGACTGGGCCGAATTGATGGCCGGGGTGCGCTGAGGCTTTTTTCTTCGGTGCCAGGCAAGCAAACGAAAGAGACATCCATGGAGACGACGACAGCAAACGCAGCGCCCTCCGCGCCAGCCCACTTCCCGCCGCTCGACGCGCTGCCGGGCCGGGGCCGCGTGGCGGGCAAGGTGGCCTTGGTATTTGGCGGCGGATCGGCCGGCCCCGGATGGGGCAACGGCAAGGCGGCCGCCATGGTCTATGCCCGCGAAGGCGCGCGGGTGGCGGTGGTGGACATCCGCCGCGAGGCGGCCGAGGAAACCCGCGGCCGGTTGCGCGCCGAGGGCTTCGACGCCGAGTCCTACGCCGCCGACGTGACCGATGCGCAGGCCGTAGCCGCCGTGGTGCGGCAGGTGCGCGAGCGCTTCGGCGCCATCGACATCCTGCACAACAACGTCGGCATCACGCGCATGGGCAGCGTGGTGGAGATGGACGAGGCCACCTGGCAGCAGGTGATCGACACCAACCTCACGGGCGTCTTCCTCACCTGCAAGCACGTGGTGCCGGTGATGCTGGAGCAAGGCAGGGGTGCGATCGTGAACATCTCGTCGCTGGCCTCGCAGCAGATCAACAGCTACCCCTACATGCCTTACTACGCGGCCAAGGCGGGGCTCAACCACTTCACGCGCGCGCTGGCCGTGCAGTACGCAGCGCTGGGCATCCGCGCCAACGCGGTGCTGCCCGGCGTCATCGACACGCCGCTCATCCACCAGCAGATCGCGGGCCAGTTCGCCAGCACGGAGGAGATGCTGCGCACGCGCAACGCCGCCAGCCCCATGGGCCGCATGGGCCAGGCCTGGGACGTGGCCTACACAGCGCTCTTCCTGGCCAGTGACGAAGCGCGCTACGTGACGGGCGTGTGCATTCCGGTGGACGGCGGCAAGGCCTGCACGGGCCGATGAGTCCATCCATCTACCCCATCCATCCATTCACTCATTCATCCATTCCAACAGACACAGGAGATAAGCAAGCCATGAACACGTCACAACCCATGAACCGCCGCACCGCCGCTGGAATCGCCCTCGTTCTGCTGGGGGCCGTGGCCGCCTTGCCCGCCTCGGCGCAGGGCTCTTTCCCCGACAAGCCGATCCGCCTAGTCGTGCCCTTCCCGCCGGGCGGCACCTCGGACATCAGCGGTCGCGTGCTGGCCGAGGCGCTGTCCAAGGAGCTGGGCCAGCCCGTGATCGTGGACAACAAGGCCGGCGCGGGCGGCTCGGTGGGAGCGCGCTTCGTGGCCGAGTCTAAGGCCGACGGCTATACGCTGCTGCTGGGCACCACCAGTACCAACGGCACGAACTCGGCCGTGTACAAGAACCTGCCGTTCGATGCGCTCAAAAGCTTCACGCCCATCACGCGCATCCTGTCGGTGCCGGGCGCCCTGAGCATCAACAAGAACTTCCCGGCCAGGAACTACACGGAATTCGCCAAGCTGGTGGGCGGCGCGCCGGGCAAGTATTCGTATGCATCGTCGGGCAACGGCGGGGCCACCCACATGGCCATGGAGTACTACAAGTCGCTCAGCGGTCTGCGCGTGGTGCACGTGCCTTACCGCGGCACGGGCCCTGCGCTCAATGACGTGATCGGCGGCCAGGTGGAGATGATCTACGACACGCTGGCCTCGTCGATGCCGCACATCAAGGCTGGCAACCTGGTGCCCATGGCGCTGGCCGCGCCCCAGCGCCTGAAGGAACTCCCCGAGGTGCCCACCTTCGCGGAACTGGGCCTCAAGAGCGCCAACGAAGGCTTCTGGAACGGCGTGCTCGCCCCCGCCGGGCTGCCCGCCGATGTGCTGGAGAAACTGCACGCCGGCATCGTGCGCGCGCTGCGCACTCAGATGGTGCAGGAGAAGTTCGCGGCCGCCGGCGCCATTGCCGTGGAAGACACGCCCGCCGCTTTCGCCAAGATCATTGCCGACGACATCGTGAAGTGGAAGAAGGTGGCCGAGTCGGGCCACATTACGGCCGACTGAACAGGTACTGACAGCGCGCCTTCGCCGCACCGCATGGCGGCATTGCCCATCGGCGTCGGGCGGCGCGCAGGGGCGGGGATATAACCGCTGCATGACTTTTTCCTGGATCGCCTGGGCCTGGATGCCCCTCACCCTGTGGGCCGCGCTGGCGCAGACGGCGCGCAACGCCGCGCAGCGCTCGCTTACCGCCGAGCTGGGCACGCTCGCCGCCACGCTGGTGCGTTTTCTGTACGGCCTGCCGCTGGCCACCGCCTGGGTGGTGGGCGTGACCTGGCTGGGCGGCGGCGCGCCCGGCCGCATGCCGGATTTCAGCGGCGCCTACGCGGCCTGGCTGGCCATGGGTGCGCTCACGCAGGTGGGAGCCACGGCCTTCCTGCTGCTGGCGATGAAGGAGCGCAACTTCGTGCTGGCCGTGGCCTATTCCAAAACCGAGGTGCTGCAGGTGGCCCTGTTCTCCGCGGTGCTGCTGCAGGAGCTGCCCGGGCCGCTGGCGCTGGGCGCCATGCTGGCGGCCACGGCGGGCGTGGTGCTGCTCTCGCTGCCGCCGGGCGGCTGGCGCGCCCTGCGGGCGGGGCAGGCAAACGGCCGGCTGGTGGGCTACGGGCTGGCCTCGGGCGCCTGCTTCGCCCTGGCCAGCGTGGGGTTCCGGGGCGCGTCGCTCACGCTGGGCGACGCGGTGGCGCCCTGGGTGGCGGGCGCCTGGGGCGTGTTCTGGGCGCAACTGCTGCAGTCCGTGGTGCTGGGCGGCTGGCTGCTGGCGCGCCAGCCCGGGGTGGCGGGTGCCATCGCGCGGGCCTGGCGCATGTCGGTAGTGGCGGGGTCGATGGGCGCGGTGGCGTCCATCGCCTGGTTCACCGCATATGCCATGCGGCCGGCGTCGGACGTGCGCACGCTGGGGCTGGTGGAGGTGCTGTTCAGCTACGTCGTCTCGCGCCGCGTGTTCCGCGAGCGCCTGTCGCGCACCGAGGGCATGGGGCTGGCGCTGGTGGTGGCGGGGCTGGTGGGCATCTGCGCGCAGTGGTAGCTGCAGCGGCGTTCCGCGGGTTTCAAGCCAAATCAGCCTCCAGCCCTTGATGGGAAAGCGCGGGCAGCTATCAAAACCGTAGTTTTTCGTCAGGCGGGCGGCAGCCCTGCCAGCGGGCCTTCGAAGAGGCGGGCGGCATCGGGCGTGCCGTAGGCCTGCACCGTGCTGTCGTCGCGCATCACCTCGCGCAGGCCCAGTTGTTCGCAGGCCATGGCCAGGTCGCGCGTGATGGTCAGGCCGGCCAGCCGGCCCCGCGTCCAGCCCGCCGCGTGGCGCGCGTGCAGCGCCCGCATCAACTGGCCCATGTTGGCGGCAGCCACGCTGGGCGTGTTGGAAAAGAGCGAGTGCACGTAGACCACCGGGTCGTCGTCCCGCGCACCGGGGGCCAGCAGGTCGCTGGCGGCGACGGTGCGCTCGTCCCAGCCCTGGGCGCGCAGCGCGTCGTAGCGGGCCGTGGGCAGCACGTAGCTGGCCACATGGCCGCAGGGGTGGCCGAAGCGGTCCGTCAGGCGCCAGTTCAGGTCGGGAAAGCGCTCGGCCGCCGCGCGCACCAGGACGGCGGCGGGGTACTTGCCGGTGGTGAACACGCGGCGCTGGAAGGCCAGGACTTCGTTCTCGAACTGCGGCGCCGCGCAGTTGCGGTGCAGGCCCTGCTCGTCGCCCACGGGGCGCAGCATGCGGGCGGGCTCGAACAGCGCGGTGTCCAGCGCGCTCTCGCCCGCGTACCAGAAGCTGGGGTCGAAGCGCAGCGGCAGGCCCAGGTTGGCGGCCGCCAGCACGGGCAGCGGCAGCTGCAGCACTTCGGCCAGCCGGTGCAGGCCGCTTTCGGAAACGGCCGCGCCCCGGCTCTCCCAGCGGCGGTAGGCGCGCTCGTCCATGTCCAGCTGGGCGCTGAAGGCCGCCTGCGTGAGTCCCATGGCCTGGCGGCAGGCGCGCAGCAGCGCTCCCAGGGATGGGAAGGTCTGCAGGCTGCTGCTGGCGGTCATAGGGGCCATTCTAGGGATGGCACAGGACGCCGCGTGTCCTGTGCAAGCGGGCCGCGGGCCACTACGCTGCCGGCTTCGCAAACGGATTGCATGCCAGCACAAAGGAGACAACACCATGGCATTTCCCCAGTGGCAAAGATGGAGCCGCGCCGCGGCGGCGGGCGCGCTCTCGGCGGCCCTGCTCGCGGCCTGCGGCAGCGCGCCGCCCCAAGCCGCCAGCCCGGGGCTCGCCCCCGGCGTGCACCAGCAGAGCACCCAGTCGCCCGTGCGCGACCCGGTGGCGGGCACGGGCACCACGCGCGTGGCCTTCACGGTGTTCGTGCCCGAGACGCCGGGGCCGTACCCGCTGGTGCTGATCGGCGGCGGCTTCGGCGAGGGGCGCACCACCGCGCTGCCGGGGCCTGACAACGAGCCCGCCACCAGCTACTGGCGCCGCATGCAGCGGCAGATCCCGAAGCTGCTGGCGCGCGGCCATGCGGTGATCTCGTTCGACTACCGCGGCCATGGCGACAGCGGCGGCGACATGCGCCTGCTGGACCCGGCCGCCGACATGCAGGACCTGCGCGCCATCATCGACTGGGCCGAGCGCCACCTGAACCTGGCGCGCCGCGCCAGCAGCACCCGCGCCGACGACCCGCTGGTGGCCACGATGGGCGGCAGCTACGGCGGGGCCTACCAGCTGCTGCTGGCGCAGCTCGATACGCGCATCGACGCCATCGTGCCCACCATGACCTGGAGCCGGCTGGACCACGACCTGCTGCCCGACCAGGTGGTCAAGCACGGCTGGCTGCAGCTGGAGTGCTTCCTGGGCCAGCGCGGCAAGGTGCGTGACGATGGCCGCTTCGTCAAGCTCTGCGAGCTGGTGAAATCGCCCCAGCCCGCCACGCTGGAGGCCGTGCCGCCGGCCGACGCGCGTGCGATGAACGATTACCTCGCCGGCAGCGGCTGGCAGCCCTGGCTGCGCCAGGGCGGGCGGGGTCGGCCGGTGGACGCGCTGCTGGTGCAGGCGGACGAGGACGTGCTGTTCCCGTTGAACGATGCGTTCGAGAACTTCCGCAGCCTGCAGGCGCTGGGCGGCGACGTGCGGCTCATCACCGTGCGTGCCGGCCACGTGAACCTGCTGGCCGGGCAGAAGAACCAGGCGCCGGTGTGCGGCCAGGCCGTGCCCGATGCCTTCGACGCCATGCTCGACTTCCTGGACGAGAAGCTGCGTGGCGCCCCGCGCAAGGGCCTGCCCGCGGGCACGCTGTGCTTTGCCACGGGCGAGCGCAGCGCCGAATGGCGCACCAGCCTGCCGCCCGACGCCGGCCCCGACGCGCCGCGCGTGGACCTGGCGGCGGTGGAGGTGGCGGGCGCGCAGCCGGTGTTCGTGCCGCTGCGGGCCGCGCTGCCCGCCGGCCAGGTGCTGCTGGGCGCGCCGCGCGCGGTGCTGGACGTGCAGGGCGCCGCGCCGCGCTCCGTCGCGCTGGTGGGCGTGGGGCTGCGCCGCGCGGGCCAGGCGCCGCTGCTGGTGTCGGGCCAGCTGACCGCCGTGCGGGCTGGCCCGGGGCGCGAGGTGGTGTTGCCCGCCGTGGCCCAGGCGCTGCAGCCGGGCGATGAACTGGGCGTGCTGCTGTGGCCCGCGCACCCGCAGTTCCAGCACATGAAGAGCGTGAGCGAGCCGGTGCCCGTGGGCGGCGTGCTGCCGGGCAACGCGGTGCGCGTGAGCGGGCAGGTCTGGCTGCCGGTGCAGCGCAGCGCCGGGGCGCGCTAGTCCTGGGTCACCCCGGCAGCTTGAGGCCGCCGTAGATCGAAGGGATCTGGTAGGCGCTGCTCTTGCTGTCGTCGGCCTTGGCGGGTGCGCTGGCTTTCACGCTGCCGGGCGGCGCGTTCAGGTACAGGTAGAGCGCCTGCGCGTCCACATCGCTGAGCTGGCCCAGCGACTCGAAGGGCATCACCTGGATGGGCGTGCCGTCCGGGCGCTTGCCGGTGCGCAGCATCGCGACGAAGCTCGCGGCATTGGGGTAGCGCGCCATGGCGCTGGCGCTGCCGGGGCGGATGTCGGCGGCGGCGGGCCAGTCGGGCGGGCCGCCCGGGATCTTGCCGCCCGCCAGATCGGCGCCGTGGCAGCCGATGCACATGTTGGCCACGTACTGGCCGTTGGCCAGCGTCAAGCCCGCGGGCACGGGGCGCGAGGGCGCGAGCTGGTGGTCGATGCGCGCGGCCGCGTCGGGGATCATGCCCAGGCCGTACAGCACCCAGGCGGGGCGGGGCAGCTCCACCACGGCCTGCTGCGCGCTCTCCTGGGGCGGCAATTGGCGGATATAGGACACCAGGGCGCTCAGGTCGTCGTTGGTGAAGCGGTTGTAGTCCTCGCTGGGCATCACCAGCACCGGGCGGCCGTTGGGCTTGACGCCGTGGCGGATCACGCTGTTCCAGTCCTCGGGCTGGTAGCGGCCCGTGACGCCGGCGGCGGTGATGTTGGGCCCGGCGATGCGCGTGCCCTTGCCGTCGTTCACGAACTCGCGGCCCGTGCCCTGCGCGCCGTGGCAGTCGGTGCAGCCGCGCGATGCATACAGGTAGCGGCCGCGCTCGATGGTCTGCGCCTCGGTGGTGTAGGCCACGGGGCGCGGCTTGATGTCGATATAGCGGTTGCGCCGCTGCTCGGCCAGGTACAGCCCGCTGGCCGCCGTGGCGGCCACGATCACGCCCAGGAGCAGGGCGCTGCCGGCGGTCCATTTGATCCAGCGCTTCATGGTGGGTCTTCTTTCTTCTTCGAACAATGTGTTGACATTTCCAGGCGCCGGATTCTGGAGCCGGAGAAGCGGTTTGTATCCCCCACTTGCGTGGGGACCGGCGCGGCCGGTGACATTTGTCACGGGATGCGCGGCTATGCTTGGGACCTGTCCATTCCTATCCCGCAAACACCCATGACGACACCCCGCACCGGCGGCCAGATCCTGGTCCAGCAGCTCATCACCCATGGCGTGCAGCAGCTGTTCTGCGTGCCCGGCGAAAGCTACTTGGCCGTGCTGGATGCGCTGCACGACGCCGACATCGCCGTCACCGTGTGCCGCCAGGAGGGCGGCGCGGCCATGATGGCCGAGGCGCAGGGCAAGCTCACCGGGCGGCCGGGCATCTGCTTCGTGACGCGCGGGCCGGGGGCCACCAATGCCTCGGCGGGCGTGCACATCGCGCACCAGGATTCGACGCCGCTCATCCTCTTCGTGGGCCAGGTGGCGCGCGGCGCGCTGGGGCGCGAGGCCTTCCAGGAGCTGGACTACGGCGCCGTCTTCGGCACGATGGCGAAGTGGGTGGTGCAGATCGATGACCCGGCGCGCGTGCCCGAGCTGGTTTCGCGCGCCTTCCACGTCGCCACGTCGGGCCGCCCGGGCCCCGTGGTGGTGGCGCTGCCCGAGGACATGCTCACCGAGCCCGCCGCCGTGGCCGATGCGCTGCCCTACCAGGTGGCCGAAACGCACCCCGGCGCCGCGGCCATGGCCGAGCTGGCCGGGCGCCTGAGCGCTGCGAAGCAGCCCGTGGCCATCCTGGGCGGCAGCCGCTGGTCGGAGCAGGCGGTGCGCGAGTTCACGGCGTTTGCCGAGGCGTGGTCTATCCCCGTGTACTGTTCGTTCCGCCGGCAGATGCTCTTCCCGGCCACGCATGCCTGCTACGGCGGCGACCTGGGCCTGGGCGTGAACCCGAAGGTGCTGGCGCGCATCCGTGCGTCGGACCTGGTGCTGGTGGTGGGTGGGCGCCTGTCGGAAGTGCCCTCGCAGGGCTACGAGCTGTTCGCCATTCCCAACCCCGCGCAGCCCCTCGTGCACGTGCATGCCGACGCCGACGAACTGGGCCGCCTGTACCGCCCCGCGCAGGCCATCCACGCCACGCCGCAGGCCTTCACCGCCGCGCTGGGCGCGGTGCGCCCGCGGGCCCCCGTGCAGGGCCATGCCGAAGCCGCCCATGCCGAGTACCTGGCCTGGAGCGACCCGGCGCCCATCCGCATTCCCGGCAAGCTGCAGATGGGCCAGGTGATGCAGCACCTCAAGGAGGCGTTGCCGGCCGACGCCATCTTCTGCAACGGCGCGGGCAACTTCGCCACCTGGGTGCACCGTTTCTGGCCGTTCACCGCCTATGCCAGCCAGCTCGCGCCCACCAGCGGCTCCATGGGCTACGGCCTGCCGGCGGGCGTGGGTGCCAAGCGGCTGTGGCCGCAGCGCGAGGTGGTGGTGTTCGCGGGCGACGGCGACTTCCTCATGCACGGCCAGGAGTTCGCCACCGCCGTGCAGTACGGCCTGCCGGTCCTCGTCGTGCTGCTGGACAATGCCATGTACGGCACCATCCGCATGCACCAGGAGCGCGAATACCCGGGCCGCATCAGTGGCACGCAGCTGAAGAACCCGGACTTCAAGGCCTATGCCGAGGCCTTCGGCGGCCATGGCGAGCGCGTGGAGCGCACCGAGGACTTCGCCCCCGCGCTGGCCCGCGCGCGGGCCAGCGGCAAGCCCGCCATCCTGCACTGCCTGATCGACCCGGAGGCCATCACGCCCACGGGCACGCTGCAGGGCATCCGCAGCGCGGCGCTTGCAAAATAGCGGCCGTGACCGACGCTGCTGCCCCCGAGTCTCCCACTGCCCCCCTGCGCCGCATCGCGCACCTCGACATGGACGCCTTCTTCGCGTCCGTCGAGCTGCTGCGCTACCCGCAGCTCAAGGGCCTGCCCGTGGTCATCGGCGGCGGGCGGCGCAAGGTGGACGAATTGCTGCTGCAGAACCCCGACGGCACCGGCGAGCGCGAGCGGCGCTTCATCCCCGTGGAAGATTTCCCGCGGCTCAAGGACTATGTGGGCCGGGGCGTGATCACCACGGCCACCTACCCCGCGCGGCAGTTCGGCGTGGGCTCGGCCATGGGCATGATGAAGGCGGGCCGGCTGTGCCCGGATGCCATCGTGCTGCCGGTGGATTTCGACGAGGTGCGCCGCTACTCGCGCGCGTTCAAGGCGGCCATCCTGGAGATCGCGCCGGTGATGCAGGACCGGGGCGTGGACGAGGTCTACATCGACTTCACCGACGTGCCCGGCGGCCAGCGCGAGGGCGGGCGGGTGCTGGCGCGGCTCATCCAGAAGAGCATCTTCGAGAAGACGGGCCTGACCTGCTCCATCGGCGTGGCGCCCAACCGCCTGCTGGCCAAGATGGCCAGCGAGTTCAACAAGCCCAACGGCATCTCCGTCATCTATGCGGAGGACCTGCAGGCGAAGATCTGGCCGCTGCACGTGCGCAAGATCAACGGCATCGGCCCCAAGGCGGGCGAGAAGCTGGCGTCCTTCGGCGTGCACACCATCGGCGAGCTGGCCGCGCAGGACCCGCAGTGGCTCATCGAGCGCTTCGGCAAATCCACGGGCGCCTGGATGCACCGCGTGGCCTGGGGCCAGGACGACAGCCCCGTGGTGACCGAGAGCGAGCCCGTGAGCATGAGCCGCGAGACCACCTTCGACCGCGACCTGCACGCCGTGCGCGACAGGGCGGAACTCTCGGCCATCTTCACCGACCTGTGCATGCGCCTGGCCGAGGACCTGCAGCGCAAGGGCTACGTGGCGCGCACCATCGGCATCAAGCTGCGCTACGACGACTTCAAGATCGCCACGCGCGACCAGACCGCTGCCTTCTATACCGCCGAGGGCGCGGCCATCCGCCAGCTGGCGGGCCAGTGCCTCAAGCGCGTGCCCCTGGCGAAGCGCCTGCGCCTGCTGGGGGTGCGGGCCAGCACGCTCGCGCGGCGCGGCGAGGAACCTCCGCTGCGTGAGGCCGCGTCCGCCGCGCCGCACGGCGCCGCTGCGCAAGGCCTCATGGAGACCAGACCGCTCTTCTGAATCGCCCCTTTGAGGGAGTACCTGAGCTTTTCGGTGCGCCTTGGCGATGCGCCGGCAGCGGCTCGTTAGACTTGATCCGTATCAAGCGGTAACAAGCCGTGCAGCCCGCGACCGGCGCGGGCCCATCAGGGAGCCTCCATGCGCATCAATCTGCCGGTGACCCAGCAGAACTTCGACTATTCCGGCGACGAACTGCTGGTGTCCAGCACCAACACCAAGGGCGAGATCACCCACTGCAACCCGGCCTTCGTGCGCGTGAGCGGCTATGCCTACGACGAACTCATCGGCCAGCCCCACAACATCATCCGCCACCCCGACATGCCCGCCGAGGCCTACAAGGACCTGTGGCGCACCATCGGCCGGGGCGAGCCCTGGACGGGCCTGGTCAAGAACCGCCGCAAGAACGGCGACCACTACTGGGTGCGCGCCAACGTCACGCCCATCCTGGAAGGCGGCAAGCCGCGCGGCTACATGTCGGTGCGCACCAAGCCCAGCGCCGCCGAAGCCGCCGCCGCCGAGGCGCTGTATGCGCAGATGCGCCGCGAGGCGGACGCGGGCGCCCGCAGCTTCTCGCTGGAGGCGGGCAGCGTGCGCTACCGCGGCCTGCGCGGCTGGCGCCAGGGCCTGGCGCAGATGGCGTTGCTGCCCCGCATGGCGCTGATGCTGGCCGTGCTGGTGCTGCTGGCGCTGGTGCCCGACCTGCTGGGGCTGCAGGGCGCCGCGGCCTGGGGCGCGCGCGTGGCGCTGCTGGTGCTGGGGGCGGGCTGGGTGCTGTGGCGCTTCCAGGCCATGGTGCTGCGCGGGCTGCACGACGCCACGCGGTTCGCGTCCGACATCTCGGCTTGCAACCTTGCGACCTCGGTCAGCGCGGACTACCCCGAGCCGCTGGGCGCGCTCATGCAGCGGCTGCAGCAGACCCAGGTGAACCTGCGCGCGGTGGTGGGCGACGTGCGCACCGAGGTCGGCAACTTCACCCGGTCGGCCGCCGAGATCACGCGCGGCAGCCTGGATCTGTCGGCGCGCACCGAATCGCAGGCAAGCAGCCTGGAGGAAACCGCCGCGTCCATGGAGCAGCTGGCCAGCACCGTGCTGCAGACGGCAGAGACGGCAGCCAAGGTCTCGCAGGAGAGCGCGCAGAGCAGCGAAGTCGCCTCGCGCGGCGGCCAGGCCGTGCAGGAACTGGGCGCGGCCATGCAGCAGATGAAGCACTCGTCCGCCAAGATCAGCGAGATCGTGGGCGTGATCGAGGGCATCGCCTTCCAGACCAACCTGCTGGCTCTGAACGCCGCCGTGGAGGCGGCGCGCGCGGGCGAGCAGGGCCGGGGCTTCGCCGTGGTGGCGGGCGAGGTGCGCGCGCTGGCGCAGCGCAGCGCCAGCTCGGCCAAGGAGATCAGCGGCCTGATCGACGTCACGGTCAACCAGATCGCCAGCGGCGCCCAGCAGATGGACCATGCGGGCACCACCATCCGCGGCGTGGTGGATGCGGTGGAGCGCGTGAGTGCGCTGGTGCAGCAGATCAGCAGCGCCACGCGCGAGCAGTCGCAGGGCATCGCCCAGGTCAACGAGGCTGTCACCCAGCTCGACACGGTGACGCAGCAGAACGCCGCGCTCGTGGAGGAGTCTACGGCGGCGGCCCAGGGCCTCAAGGACGGCGCCGAATCGCTGGGGCGCTCGGTGGACGTGTTCCGGCTGGGGTGAGCGGGCTGCGCAAGGATTCTTGACGAATTCTTACGTGCAACTTACAGTGAATTTCCCGTTCCCGGGAGATTCCCATGACCCTCGATGAACTGCAGCGCATCAAGCAATGGCAGGTGGAGCACAAGGCCGAGCACCCGCTGGAATACCACCTGTGGGACCTCGTGCTGACGCTCTGGATCATGGGCTGGGTGGGCTGGTTTCCGACCTGCGCTTTCGGCCAGGCCTGGGCCGCGCCGCTGTGCCTCATGGGCACGCTGGTTCCGAGCCTCTACGTCGCCTGGCGGGCCAAGGCCCATCGGCAGCGCAAGCTGCGCTGCGACTGGATCGATGCGTAGCTACTGCCGCGCCGTGCGCACGTTGCGCGGCAGGGCCTGCGGGTGGCTGGTGCGCAGCGGGTTGATGTCCAGGCCGCCGCGCCGCGTGTAGCGCGCATAGACGGTGAGCTTGATGGGCCGGCAGCGCGTCCACAGGTCCATGAAGATGCGCTCCACGCACTGCTCGTGGAATTCGTTGTGGTTGCGAAAGCTCACCAGGTACTGCAGCAGGCCCGCCTGGTCGATCTGCGGGCCGCTGTAGCTGATCTGCACGCTGCCCCAGTCGGGCTGGCCGGTGACCAGGCAGTTGCTCTTGAGCAGGTTGCTCGTCAGCGTTTCGGTGACGGGCGCTTCGCCGAAGGCGGCGGTCAGCAATTCGGGCGCGGGCTGGTAGTGCGTGCATTCCACGTCGAGCCGGTCCAGGCTCAGCCCGTCCAGTTCGTGCACGGGCTCCTGGTCGAACAGCTCGGGGGCGATGAGCTTCACGCCCACGGTCGCAGGATGCTCCGCACCGTGCCACACGGCCTCGCTGATGTCGGCGCGGATGCGCGCCTGCACCTCGGCCGCGTCGGCAAAGCGCGTGTTGTTGAAGCTGTTGAGGTAGAGCTTGAAGGACTTGCTCTCGACGATGTTCGGCGTCTCGCAGGGCACGGTGATGTGCGCCAGCGCCACCTGGGGCTTGCCGCGCGCGTTCAGCCACGACAGCTCGAACGCCGTCCACAGGTCGGCGCCGAAGAAGGGCGGGGCGCCGGTGATGCCGATCTCGGCGCGCTTGCCCGCGCGGGGGATGGGGAACAGCAGCGAGGCGTCGTACTGGTCCACATAGGCGGACGCCTTGCCGAGCTGGGATTGTTCGGGCGTGTTCATGGTGCTATGTTGTTGATAGCTGTCAGCGCTTGATGGATAAGCGCTGGAGGCCGATTTGGCTTGGATTATTTGAATTCCCGCTCGCGCAGCCACTTGGTGGCGATCCACTTCTCGCCCGCGATCACGGGGGCGCCGCCGTGCAGCGTTTTGGTGGAGGCGTGGGGCCGCTCGTAGCTGAAGAACACGGCGTTGCCGCGCTGCGGCGCCACCTCGACGTGCACATCCGGGAAGGTGGTGCCGCCGCCCTTCTCGGGCGTGTTCAGGTACATCACCAGCGTGCCCACGCGCTGGCCGCCGCGCTTGAGGATGGTCGCCGTGCCGGGCTCGGCCGGGTCGAAGTAGTCGTAGTGAGGCTTGTACTCGGCGCCCGGGCGGTAGTGCAGCACCTGCAGGCCCTCGCCGTTCTCGATGGGCCAGTTCAAGAGGCGCGCGATGCGCTCCTCGATGCGCTGTACCAGCGGGCCGTCGCCGCGCTGGAAGAACATGCCGTCGCTGGTGCGGTCGGCGTTGACCTCTTCGCCACCGGTCTTGGTCGCCACCGTGAGCGAGCGCGCCAGGCGCGGCGCGGCGGCGGCGATGAGCGCGTCGCACTCCTCGGGCGAGAGCAGGTTGCCGAACACCACGATGCGCGGCTGGGCCATGGCCAGCAGCACGTTCACCACGCGGTCGCCGCAGTCCACCTGGGCGGGGGATTCCTCCAGCCGGGGCTCGGGCACCGGCGCGGCGGGCGGTAGGCCCTGCTGCACGGCCACGTCGTTGAGGTGTTCGCGCAGCACGGATTCCATGGCGCTGGCGGCCACGTCCTCGTTCCAGCCCGCGTCGAGCATGGCCTGCAGTACCACGGGGGCACCGTGGCCAGCGCTCGCCTGCTCGATGATCCAGCGGCGCAGCTCGGGGGTGATGGGCTGGGCGGTGGTCGTGTCGCTCATGGCCGTGGCACTCCTTTTTTCAGTCGATGGTTTTGCGGCGGAAGACGAGGCGTTCGGGCGACGATGCACCCGCAGCGAAAGCATAGCCCTCCAGGTCGAACCCTTCGAGTCCCCGGGGCGTGGCGATGCGCCGCATGATGGCATAGCGCGCCATCAGGCCCCGCGCGCGCTTGGCGTGGAAGCTGATGATCTTGTACGCGCCGCCCTTCCAGTCCTCGAACACGCAGTCGATGACGCGCGCCTTGAGCGCCTCCCGATGGACGGCCTTGAAGTATTCCTGCGAGGCCAGGTTGACCACCACCGGCGTGGTGTCGGCGCGCAGGCGGGTGTTGAGGTGCTCGGCGATGCGGCGGCCCCAGTAGTCGTATAGGTTGGCGCCCACGCCGGTGGCCAGGCGCGTGCCCATCTCCAGCCGGTAGGGCTGCATGCGGTCCAGCGGGCGGAGCACGCCGTACAGGCCGCTGAGGATGGCGACGTGCTCCTGCGCCCAGGCCAGGTCGCCGGCATCCAGCGAACGCGCCTGCAGGCCTTCGTACACGTCGCCGTTGAAGGCCAGCACCGCCTGGCGCGAGTTGGCCGCTGTGAAGCGGGGCCGCCACGCCTGGTAGCGCGCCACGTTGAGCGCGGCGAGCTTGTCGGAGAGGGCCATCAGCGAGGCGATGTCCTGCGGCGATTTCTCGCGCAGCACCTCGATGAGCTGTGCGGCCTGCGGCACGAACCGGGGCGTGGTGTGCGGCAGCCCTTCGGGCAGGGGCGTGTCGTAGTCGAGCGATTTGGCGGGGGAGAGCAGGAACAGCATGGCGTATGGCTCTTGGAAGGACAGAAGGCGGCCGAGGCCGCCTTCTTGGGACACCTGCCGGGTCAGTTCTTCTCGAACGGCAGGGGCATGGCCGATAGGTCGCGGCGGGTTTCCACCAGCACCAGCGGGCCTTCGTCCAGCACCACCACGGGCGGCCGCTCACGCGGCACGTGGATGGGGCGGGGCTCTGCGGCGATGGCGGCCTGCACGGCTGCGATCTTGTCCGCATCCGAGTTCACCCATTGCAGGCCTGACGATGCTGCCACTTGCTGCAGCTCGTCCACGGGCAGTGCAAAGGCCTGGACGCGCGGCATGCCGGCCGCGGCGGGTGCTGCGGGAGCCGGCACTGGCGCAGCCGCCACTGCTACTACCACTGGGGCCGGTGCGGGCACAGGGGCTGCCACGGGCGCTGCTGCTGCCACCGGCGCTGCTTCTTCTGCCACAGGGGCCACGGGCGCAGGTGTGGTGGGCGCGATGGGCGCGGCAGGCGCTGCGGCGGGTGCGTTGAAGTAGCTGCGGCGCGGAGCCTCTTCCTGCGCGGGGGCCTCGGCTTCGGAGGCGGCGGCCGCCGTGGGGTCGAAGTCCAGCATTGCGGGCGCGGCGGCTTCGGCGCTGTCGCGCGGGCCCCGGTCGCCGCGTTCGCGGCGGTCGCGGCCGTAGCGGTCGCGCGAGCGGCGCTCGCGGCGCTGCTGCTCCTCGGTGCCCGCCGTCTCGTTGCCGGTCAGGTCCAGGTCGGGCAGCGAGGCCAGCGGCGCGGTGTCGACGAAGTCGCCCGGCGCGGCGGCAGGGACGGCGGGGGCTGCTGCCGTAGCGGCCTCCTGCGTTTCCACGGCGCGGGGCGCGCGTTCGCCACGCTCGCCGCGGTTGCCGCGTTCACCGCGCTCGCGGCGGGGGCCGCGTTCGCCACGGGGCTGCTGGGCGGCAGCGGCCTCGGTGCCGTTGGGGCCTTCGACCTGCGTTGGCGCGGCGGCGGCATCGCCGTTCACGCCGTTGGCCTGGTGGCGCGGCTCGGCGTCGCGGCGGCTGCGGTTGCCGTCACGGTTGTTGCGGCCTTCGCGGGGCTCGCGTCCCTCGCGCGGTTCGCGGGCCTCGCCTTCGGGGCGGTTCGCGTCGCGGGGCGCGCGGCCTTCGGCGGAGCGCTCGCCACGGCGGCCACGGCCTTCGCCGACACCTTCGCGTTGCGCGTCGCGGTTGCCGCCGTCGCGGCCGCCACGGCGGCCACGGCCTTCACCGTTGCCGTTGCGGCCGTCGCGGCGGGGCTCGCCGCGACCGGAGGTCTCGGGTGCAGCGGCGGGTGCCGGGGCGGCCACGGGGGCGGGCGCTGCGGCAGGGGTACCGAAGATCAGGTTCTTGAGCCAGGCCAAGATGCCCTGTTCCTGGGGCGCAGCCGGGGCCGGTGCCGCCACGGGAGCGGGTGCGGGGGCCGGTGCGGCCGTGCGCTGCGGCTGGCCCGCGCGCTGGGGGCGGGCCGCGCCTTCGGGGCGTGGCTCGGCCACGGGGGCGGGGGCGTCGGGCAGCACGCCCTTGATGACGGGGGTCTGCTTGTTGGTGGGCTCCTGCGAGCGGCGCGTGACGGCGGTGGGGTCTTCCACTTCCTCGGCGAGCTTGTAGCTGGCGTCGATGTGGTCCAGGCGCGGGTCGTCGTGCTTCAGGCGTTCGAGCTTGTAGTTGGGCGTGTCCAGCGACTTGTTGGGCACCATGAGCACGGAGACGCGCTGCTTGAGCTCGATCTTGGCGATCTCGGTGCGCTTTTCGTTGAGCAGGAAGCTGGCCACTTCCACCGGCACCTGGCAGTGCACGGCGGCCGTGTTGTCCTTCATGGACTCTTCCTGAATGATCCGCAGGATCTGCAGGGCCGACGATTCCGTATCGCGGATGTGGCCCGAGCCGCCGCAGCGGGGGCAGGGGATGGACGAGCCTTCGCTCAAGGCGGGCTTGAGGCGCTGGCGGCTCATTTCCATCAGGCCGAACTTGCTGATGGTGCCGAACTGCACGCGCGCGCGGTCCTGGCGCAGCGCGTCGCGCAGGCGGTTTTCCACTTCGCGGCGGTTC
>Ga0222424_100415_pt1 | contig 25538 bp, 24 predicted proteins | sample 2B2ome_FD_182468 | JGI IMG/M metagenome (GOLD analysis project Ga0222424, IMG submission 182468) | Enriched microbial communities from leaf-cutter ant dump, University of Wisconsin, Madison, United States - 2B200A (version 2) | ecosystem: Environmental > Terrestrial > Nest > Insects nest > Nest... | reverse complement strand
TGCCGGTATGGCATCCCGTTATGGAAGTATGAAACAGGTGGAGGCTTTTGGCCCTTCCGGAGAAACGATCATGGATTATTCCATTGCAGACGCCATCAATGCGGGCTTTGGTAAAATTGTTTTTTTGATCCGGAAGCAGTTTGAAGCCAATTTCAGGGAGCTGTTTGCCTCCAAACTGGATGGTAAGGTGAATTATGAATTCGCTTTTCAGGAACTGGATATGTTTTTGGACGGTGCGGAAATACCTGCCGAGCGTACCAAACCCTGGGGAACGGGGCATGCCGTGCTGAGCACGCAAACCGTGGTGAACGAGCCCTTTGCGGTGATCAATGCAGATGATTTTTACGGAGCCGATTCGTTCCGTAAAGCATATACATTTTTAACGACCGCTGCAGACGAAAAAACATATGCGGTTGTGGGATATAACCTGATGAACACCTTGTCCGACCACGGTACCGTAAACCGGGGTGTTTGCGGAGTGGATGCTAACGGCAACCTGGAAAGCGTGGTAGAGCGCTATAATATAGCCGAACAGGGAGACATTGTGATCTCCGACGACGGCCAGGAGCCCCGGGAGCTTGCAAAAGATACCACGGTGTCTATGAATTTCTGGTGCTTTCACCCCTCTGTGTATAACTGGTATGCCGATCAGTTTAGGGTGTTTATAAAAGAATACCTGACGGTTCCGAAATCCGAATTCCTGATCCCTGCCGTGGTGGATCATTTTATTAAGGAAGGCGGCGTGGTAAAAGTGATCAAGACCGATGCCCCCTGGTTTGGAGTGACCTATAAGGAGGACGCGCCTGCTGTGCAGAAACAATTGAATGACCTGATCGAAAAAGGGGCATACAGTACTAATCTCTGGGGATAGCAGATCTCCGGCAACTTTATAAGGATCCCGCTTTACAGCGGGATTTTTTTATGAATGTGGTTGCTAGGACAGGAAATACTGAAAAGCCCGAACTAAAGCAGGACCATTGCTGGAACGGCGCAACTGGTACTACCTGCATGGTTACGGCAGTTTCTCCAATGTGGCCTCGTTACCCAAACTGCAGGCAGCCGATAACTTGGGAGCTACAAAGAAGCATAGACTACTTCCGGAAGGAACGGGCTGGCATCCCCGTTGTTCTTAATGATATCGCGTACAATGGTCGATGCTACCGAAGTATATTTGGGCTCCCCGGTCAGGAAGACCGTTTCAATAGTGGGGTCCAATGTGCGGTTGGCGTCGGCAATGGTCTTCTCATATTCAAAATCGCTTACATAGCGGATGCCGCGCAGGATAAATCCCGCACCGATCTGCCTGCAGAAATTAACAGTGAGTCCTTCGTAAATAGCTCCTTCAATCCTGGAACTGTCCGGGTAAATGGCTTTTATCCAGCTTAACCGTTTTTCTGCACTGAACATCGGGCTTTTGGATGTATTGATGCCAATGCCTACGATGATCTTGTCGAACAGCGGCAGGGCCCTGTTGATAATGTCTACATGCCCCAGGGTAATAGGGTCAAAGGTTCCGGGAAACAGGCAGATTCTTGACATAAAGCCGGGTTATTGATTTTTATTGGAGAGCAAATATAAGACAGCCATTCTTACCGCCACACCATTTTCTACCTGTTGCAGGATAATGGATTGCCCGGAGTCTGCTACATCGCTGTCCAGCTCAACTCCCCGGTTGATGGGCCCGGGATGCATAATGACCACATCTTTTTTCAAACTTTCCAGCAGTTTCCGGCTGATCCCATAGGAGAGATTGTATTCCCTGAGCGATGAAAAAAGCACCTGATTCTGCCGCTCCAGCTGGATCCGCAGCACATTGGCCACATCGCACCAGTTGAGGGTTTCCTGCAGATTATAGTTCACAGTTACTCCAAAGGCTTCCTCTATATATTTGGGCACCAGGGTGGGAGGGCCGCAAACCGTAACCTTTGCCCCCATCTTGGTAAGCAAATACATATTGCTCATGGCCACGCGGCTGTGCATAATATCACCAATGATGGCCACTTTTGTGCCGTTCAGTGTACCGATCTTTTCCCGGATAGAAAAAGCATCCAGCAGCCCCTGCGTCGGGTGTTCATTGATCCCATCCCCGGCGTTTACGATAGCGGCGGGGATATGCTGCGACAAAAAATGAGGCGCGCCGGTGGCACTGTGCCGCATTACCACCATATCCACTTTCATGGAAAGAATATTGTTGACCGTATCGAGAAGGGTTTCTCCTTTGGAAACGGAAGAACCGGATGCCGTAAAATTGATGGTATCCGCAGACAGCCGTTTTTCGGCAAGCTCGAAGGAGATGCGGGTCCGGGTTGAATTTTCATAAAAGAGATTCACGATGGTCACATCCCTCAGGGAAGGAACTTTTTTAACCGGTCGCTGTAAAACTTCTTTGAACTGTGCTGCTGTATCTAAAAAAAGGGAGATGTCACCTTTTGTAAGGTCCTTAATACCCAATAAATGTTTGGTGGAAAGCTTCATTAAAGGGCAAAGATAAGATAAATCAGCTGAATATGAAAAACACGGAGGGGCAAACGCATCTGATTTCTGCATTGACAGGCTCCGGAGAAGCATTGTACTTATGGCAACGATGCCCTGTTGATAAGCCGGGCTCCGCGGAGAGCTCCGTGTTTGTTTGGATTGATCATTTTACCCGGCTCCGGGCGCCCTGATTCGTTTCCTTATGAATCAGAAAAGAAACAATGTTTAAGGTTCTCCCGATGATTCCAGGCAGATCCAGTACACCGCAAATACCCGCTGATTGATTTTCGCAAAAATCAGCACAAAAAATCGGCGGGTACTGCGATGGTATCAGAACGTTTGAACCACTTCAATATAAATTTTTACAATGCCGTATCTGCAATGGGCGGTGAGTGTTACAACTCTTTCAGATGGGTTTGTTGTGTGGAACGATCTTATTAGTCGGCCCCATAATGCATTTCCTTCATCCAGTACAGAACCCTTCCAAACCATTCGTCAAAAGGCGGCCCTTTCAAAAAGCCATGATCACCTTTTGCATACATATGAAGCGACGCCGGTACCTTATGGTTACGGAGCTCCTTTAGAAAAGACAGGCTGTTCTGCGGTGGTACCACCTGATCGTCATCCGGCAATAAAAGTAATGTGGGCGGTGTTTCGGCCGTTACATGGAACTCATTGGAAAAAAAACGGATGGCCTCAGGGGAGGGATTGGCGCCCAGCAAATTATTGCGGGAGCCGATATGGCCCACGGTATCGGTAAAGCTGATCACCGGGTAAACCAGGATCATAAAATCGGGCCGGAGATTGGTTTTTGAGGAATTCTCAATATACGATTGCTGAAAATGGGTACCGGCAGTAGCAGCCAGGTGCCCGCCTGCTGAAAAGCCCATGATCCCGATCCGGTCTTTATCGATGCCTCTGGAAGCGGCCTGTTCGCGTACCTGTTTTATAGCCTGTTGCAGATCCTGAAGGGGGGCCATAGAAGGATCCGGCATGGCGCCGGAACCGGGCAGCCGGTATTTTAATACAACCGCAGTGATGCCGGCTTTGTTAAAAGCCCTTGCTATCTTTTCCCCTTCCATTTTGATACAGAGCACACCATAACCTCCGCCGGGACAAATGATGACCGCCGGGGTCTTTTTTCCGGCTGGAGCAGCAGCGGTGTAAATGGTTAATGTTGGTTCGGAAACCCCCGAAATGACGGTGTCTACAACAGCATCCGGGCGATGGATCTCTTTTTGAGTAGCTGGTTTGCTGTTGGGAATTGCTCCCGGGTACAGAGGGATGGTTTCCTGCGCAACGGCGGTGGTACTGAATAAGAAACTGAATAAAAGAAAAAAAATATGTTTAGTCATGACAAGAGATCCTTTGATATCAATGCGGAATGATGCCCGTGTTTATGCAGCGGGCATCCCTACCTCGAATCATATTGCATATAAACTGCAATATGTTATTTTGGTTTTGGAGCGGAAGACCGGACTCGAACCGGCTACCTGCAGCTTGGGAAGCTGCCGCTCTACCAGGTGAGCTACTTCCGCTTTTAAAAGGAGCGTAAATATAGTGTATATCCGGATAAAATAAAATGATCGGGTGATTTTTGTGTGGCCCTGTAATCGTATTTATATAAGCGCATGAGGTGCAGCAACAATCTCGTAAACAGATACAGGAGTCATATAATATTGCCACCGAGGTACCGGTATTCTGTGGCTTCGGTGGCAATAAAATAAAAACGCTTATTCCAGTTCCCGGATCCAGATATTACGGAAACTAACGGGATCACCATGATCCTGCAGCATAATAGGTTCTTTTTCCTTGTGAAAAATATTTTGCGGAATGCCGATGAATTGGGTGGCACCTAAAATGGCGGCATTGTTCTGCACCAGCACGCCGTTGTGAATAACGGTGATCCTTGCCTGCGACTTCAGGGTACTGTCTTTATTAAAGCGGGGAGCAATAAAAATGATGTCATAGGTTTGCCATTCGCCGGGCTTGCGCGACGCATTGGCCAGTGGGATCAATTGTTTATAGATACTGCCTGCCTGGCCATTGCTGTAGGTACGGTTCTTATAGCTGTCCAGTACCTGCAGCTCGTAATTACTCATTAAAAAAATGCCGCTGTTCCCTCTTCCCTGGCCGTCGCCTTTTACCTCAGCGGGTGTGCGCCATTCAACATGCAATTGACAATCGCCAAAACTCTGCTTGGTGCGGATGGCTCCGGATCCTTTGGTTACCGTCATTGCCTTGTTCTCCAGTTTCCAGGCGGCGGCGCCTTTACCATCGGCCCGCTCCCAGTTTGAAAGGCCGGAGCCGTCAAACAGGACAAGGGCATCGGAGGGAGGGTCTGCGCTTGTTTGGCCCGGGGTCACGATCCTTGGCTCAGGATTCCATACTTCGGTGATCTTCGGATCGCCGTTTTGCGCATAAAGCGCGCCACCGGCATACAGGGTTGCAAACGCCAGGTAAAGTTGCTTTTTCATGTATAAGAAAATTAATTAAATAAGAAGCAACTTACGTAATATCGCCCAAAACTGAGGAACCACCTGTCAAATTTTTTCCGTTTTTATGTCAGCGAAAAACGGTGAAAGGCTTTGAAGCCAAGATCACGGGTTTCCGTAACGGCTACTCCATGTTCAGCTACTGCGGCTTCGCACCAGGCAATATAGCGTTCGAGATTATCTTTGTTACCCGATGCGATCAGGGTAAGGGTGTAGCCCTGATTGATCTTCATTGTGCCTGTGATCTCCAGCTCTTCGGCCTTCAGCTGAAGGTTCTGCTGCAGCATATTGCGTATGGTACTGCCTTTGATGGTGATTTGCTTTGTGATCATCGTATACATTTTGATGTTTTCAATATGCCGTCATGCGTCCGGCTTCTTTTAAATTAAAAACGGCTCAATAACTGGATTTTTGTGGCCCGGAGGATAACGCGAACGGCCATACAGAAAAGAGGACGCTGTTCAAAAATAAGAAGAAGGGCTTAAACAGACAATAAAAGCCTGTTAATAAATCGCTATCCAAGGATTTCAAACCATCTATATTCTTCGGTTTCAGGCACATCGGTAACGATCACATCCGTTACGGTTGCACCCTCGGAACCCTGCCGGCACCAGTCAATGAACCGCTGCAGCGGCTCCGCGTCGCCATATGCATAAATGAGTACCGAACCATCGGGCCGGTTCTGTATTGATCCCAGGATCCCCATTGTGTCGGCCTGCTGTTTGGCGGTCTTTCTGAAAAAAACACCCTGTACTTTTCCGGTTACAATAATTTTCTTTGTGCTCATGTGTTGCTCTTTAAATGGGGTTAAAAGAAATATCGTTGATCAGTGCTTCCAGGTACTGCTGGTCGGTGGCGTCAAAATGATCGTGCCGTTCGCTGTCCACATCCAGCACACCTACAACGGTGCCATCCCGTATCACCGGGATAACGATCTCCGACCTGGAAACACTGCTGCAGGCGATGTGGCCGGGAAACTGCTCCACGTCCGGAACAATAATGGTTGCTGCCTGCTCCCAGGCAGCACCGCAAACACCTCTTCCTTTCCGGATGCGGGTACAGGCAACGGGTCCCTGGAAGGGGCCCAGTACCAGCTCTTCATTTTTTACAAGATAAAATCCAACCCACCACCAGTGAAACTGTTCTTTCAACGCAGCGGCGATATTGGAGAGATTGGCAATCAGGTCGGGTTCTCCTTCTATGATGGCCCGGATCTGCGGAAGCAGGGCAAGGTATTGTTCTTCCTTTGACCCACTATGTGTGGTAAGCTCTTCTGCCATGGTTCAACGGTTTCCGGATTTTAGTTGTTCATTGAATATTTTCGAATCTCCTTTTTTAATGGAAAGACTTTCCCATTGATCGTTGCGGATCTGTTTGCCAATAAAAACGATCTGGCCCACATGATAGGCGTAGTGTGTTAACTGGCGGTGCACCGCTTCTATAACCGTTAAGGGCTTGGTACGGATGGTTATGATGCGTTCGAGATCTGCCGGTTTTAAGGACTCCAGTGCGTTAAACAGGCATTGCCAGCCTGCCTCCCAAAGCTCCATCAGGCGTACCCGGTCCAGGTGCGTTGCTTCAAATTCAGCATCTCTTTGTCGCCATTCTTTTTCACCGTCTTCGGTTAGGAAATTGGTCCAGCGGCTCAGCATATTACCGTGCATATGGGTAATGTTCACTGCAAGACTGTTGTTGGCAACGTCCGGCTGAAAATGAAAGTCGGCATCACTTAATTGTGCAAATGTTTTTTCTGCAAGCGCTTTATAGTCTTTGAATTGCTGTATGGCGCTTTGGATAAATAATTCTTCTTTCATAATAATTGCTCTGAAGTCAAATGTACAAACGAATCTGTTATCGTTAGCTTTTGCTATTTCTTCAAAACGGTGAAGAATGTTCTTTTTAGAAAAAATATCATAAGGCCAACACCCGTCATCAACAGCAGGGGTGCTATAGTAAACTGCTGTGTAACCGCTGTATATAGGAATGCTGCTCCGGATATTGAGTAAAAAAAGTACAGGTACGGATTTGTCTTTAACACAAGATCTACTTTGGTGCCCGCTGCTATCTCCCGGAAGGTTGCCGGTATCGTTATTGAAAACAGTTCCGCAGGTACCTGTTGTAATTTGTTATGTATTGCCCTGAATGATACCATGAGCGGATCCTGTTCTTTTACATCGGTGCATAAATTCAGTTTGTTGAAATGAATGGAGCTAAACAAGATATCCTCCATCGTTCTATGACCGAAAAAATCCGGAATGTCTTTTTAATGCGGTATGTTTTGAAAAATGGCATTACGGGCAGTATCATAGGTGAACGATACTAAACAACTGCGGATACCCGGCCTTAAATCAGGAATATCAAAACCCCGCTGCTGAATCATCGCCCCGGTGGTCCGCAACGGCCTCCAGTTTCCCGCCCGGTTGTACTTTTATAACCTCAGTGCGGCCGATTTGTTTACGGTTGTATAGCTGGTATCCCATTTTTTTTAGTGCATCCGAAGTACGCTCCGGGAAGCCACTTTCATAGTCGATACGGTCCGGCAGCCACTGGTGATGGAATTTGGGCTTGTTTACGGCATCATTGGTGCTCATATTAAAATCGACGATGTTAACGATCGTTTGAAAAACGGAAGTTGGGATGGTGGTGCCGCCGGGTGTGCCCACTACCAGGTAAGGTTGTCCGTTTTTTAATACCAGGGTGGGTGCCATAGAGCTGAGCATGCGTTTACCGGGTGCAATGGCATTTGCCTTACCACCTACTGCGCCAAAAAGATTGGGCGACCCTGGTTTGGCACTGAAGTCGTCCATTTCATCGTTTAAAAGAAAACCGGCTCCTCCCACAACGGTCCGGCTGCCATAGTTGTTGTTGAGGGTAGTGGTTACGGCTACGGCATTGCCTTCTTTATCAAGCACACTCAGGTGGGTGGTTTCTTCACTTTCGTAACCGGGAATAATGCCTCTTCCGGTTTGCCGGCTGTTGCCTGCTTTTTGCGGATCATAATCCTTCATCCTGTTTTTGAGATAGGCATCGCTGGTAAGTGCTGCAACCGGAACCTGTACAAAATCGGCATCACCCATATAACGGGCCCGGTCGGCATAAGCCCGGCGTTCCGCTTCCGTCATCAGCTGTACGGCTGCCGGCGACGAAAAGCCCATCGCACCGATATTGTAGGGCTCAATCATTTTTAACATCTGGTTCAGCAATAGTCCGCCGCTGCTGGGCATGGGCATACCAATGATATCGTATCCCCTGTAGGTGAAGGTAAGCGGTTGCCTGAACTTTGCCTGATAGGCTTTAAGGTCTTCCCGCGTAATGATGCCACTTCCGCGCTGCATTTCTTCAACAAGCAGGCGGGCGGTTTCTCCTTCATAAAATCCCCGTTGCCCCTGCTCCTGTATCCGCCTTAATGTTGCGGCCAGCTCTTTCTGGGTCAGGGTATCGCCCGCTTGCCAGGAGCCTTCTTTTACAAAGGCAGTAGGCCGGGTACAGAACTGTTGAAAATCTTCCCGGTTTGCATTCAGGCCCCGGGCCTCGGCTGCCGTGATCCTGAACCCCTTTTCGGCAAAGTCAATGGCCGGCTGTATCAGCACTTTCATCGGAAGACGGGCGTAGCGGTGCGCGGCAAATAAACCGGCCACGGTTCCCGGCACTCCGGATGAAAGATGGCCGTTCAGGCTTTTAGCTGCAATGGCATTGCCCTTACCGTCGAGGTACATATCCCGGTGAGCTTTGGCGGGTGCCATTTCCCGGTAGTCCAGTGCCAGTTTTTCGTTATTGGCCAGCCGGGCTACCATAAATCCGCCGCCGCCGATATTACCTGCCCCGGGATAAACTACAGCCAATGCCCATTGGGTGGCGATTGCTGCATCTACGGCATTCCCGCCCTTTTTCAGCATTTTCAGTCCTGCCAGACTGGCTAATGGATGTGCGGATACCACCGCCCCGTTTGCAGCGCTGCTGGTCTTGGTTACGGAATATTGATAGGCATCGATACCGGAACCGGTAGCGGACGGTGTTCCGGATTTTTTTGTTAAGGAACAGGCGGTCAGCAACAACAGGGTTCCGGTAACAATAAGACTGCGCATGAAAATAAAAATTTGAGGAAAGGTATAAAAAGTTTCTGATTGAGAATCGGGTTGTCAGTGATAAACAACGGCCATGGCTTCGTGAGATCGCTTGAACCTATTGAGGATTGATGCTCGATTCTGGATTCTGGATCCTGTATGCTCAATGCTGATCGCTCAATTCTCAGCCCTCCATTGTATATTCGTAGGATGAAGCGTATTGTCTGTTCATTTTTATTAATGTGTTTTTGCAGTGCCGGGTTTGCCCAGGCGCCCCGGAGCTGGTCGGGGAGCGAGATCCTGCAGGGTATCCGGAAACTGAATGTATTGGGATCGGTACTTTACCTGGCCGCGCATCCCGATGATGAAAATACCCGGCTCATTACCTACCTGGCAAATGAGAAATTTTACCATACCGGCTATCTATCACTGACGCGTGGTGATGGCGGGCAAAATCTTATCGGGGAGGAGCAGGGGATCGAACTGGGATTGATCCGCACCCAGGAATTACTTACGGCACGGCGCATCGATGGCGGCGAGCAATTCTTTACACGCGCTTTTGATTTCGGGTTCTCAAAAAATCCGGAGGAAACCTTTACCATATGGAACCGGGGGCTGGTGCTGAGCGATGTGGTTTGGGTGATCCGTAAATTTCAGCCGGATGTGATCATTACCCGGTTTCCTACCACCGGGGAAGGAGGACACGGGCATCATACCGCATCTGCGATCCTGGCCAATGAAGCCTTTAAAATGGCTGCTGATCCCCGGCAATACCCGGAACAGTTAAAATATGTAAAGACCTGGCAGGCCCGCCGGATCCTCTGGAATACCTTTAATTTCGGAGGTACCAATACAACGGCGCCTTCCCAGTTCAAAATAGATGCGGGCGGATATAATGCGTCGCTTGGAAAGAGCTATGGAGAAATAGCAGCGCTCAGCCGGAGCCAGCACAAAAGCCAGGGGTTTGGGTCTGCCGGCACCCGGGGTGAAAGCTGGGAATATTTTAAAACGACCGGTGGCAGTGCTCCTGTTAATGACCTGATGGATGACGTGGATCTTAGCTGGAACCGGGTGGGACCCGAAGGGAAAAAAATAGCAGACGCCGTTAAGCGTATTGAAGACCAGTTCTCGGTTCTTGACCCTGCCGCATCGGTAAAGCCGTTGGCGGCATTATATGTGCTGATCAGTCAGCTTCCGGATAACAACTGGAAGCAAAAAAAGATGGATGAAGTGCGGGAACTGATCCGGCAGTGCTGTGGTCTGTTCCTGAGGGCCACCAGCAATGAGCAGATGTTGTTCCCTGATGATACGGCACAACTTAATGCAAATGTGATCAACCGTTCCGGCGAAAAATTAGTGCTGAAGCATATCCGCATTGGCGACAAAGATATTTCGTTGAATCAGCCGCTGGAAAAGAACAGGAACCAGGTGCTTCCGGTAACGCTGGTGGTTGCAAAAGATGCGCCGCTTACACAGCCTTACTGGTTGCGCGAAAGAATGGCGCCCGCCAATTATACGGTAAGCGATCAGCAAAAGATCGGCATCCCCGATGCCATCCCCGCTTACAATGCCGTTTTTACCATAGAGGTGGCCGGAACGGATCTTCTATTTACGGAGCCGGTACGTTACCATGTTACGGATCCTGTAAAAGGAGAAATGTACCAGCCGGTTATTATTGCACCCCGCATTACCGTGCAGCTTTCGCCCAAGATCCTGCTGTTCCAGAAGGGAACAACAACCGCCAAACAACTGAAGCTGGATTTTGCGGTTCATAAACCCCTCCCGGATCAGCTGGGCTTTGGACTGGATGGGCTGCCGGGCGCGGCTGCGGCCGCGGTTGCCGATACGGGCACCGGTGCTTTTATTCCCGTATCCAATAAACAGCTGGATCAACCGGTAACCGCTGTACATGGTTATGTTTATGGAAAAACCACCGCGGCAGATCGCTATGGGCAGGCATTAAAATCGATCCATTATGATCATATTCCGTATATCAATTATTTTTTTACAGACTCGGTGAAACTGCTGAACATCGATCTCAAAACGGTAGGTAAACGGATCGGATATATTCCTGGTGCCGGCGATAAAGTGCCGGAAGTACTGGCGGCAATGGGATACCAGGTGGTGATGCTTGACCGCAACCGGCTGATGACAACCGATCTTTCGGAGTATGATGCCATTATCAGCGGTGTACGGGCGTATAATATTCATGAATGGCTGAATGAGGCCTATGAGCGGCTGATGGCCTATATCCGTAACGGAGGAAACCTCATTGTGCAATACAATACCAATAATAATATCGGCCCGGTAAAAGCAAAGATCGGCCCCTATGATTTTTCTATTTCAAGGAACCGGATCACCGATGAACACGCCGCGGTACGCTTTACAGATGCATCGATGCCGGTGCTGCGCTACCCGAATAAAATTGTTGCCGGGGATTTTGAAGGGTGGGTGCAGGAGCGGAGCACATATCATGCAACCAACTGGGATGCGCAGCTGAAGCCGGTGCTTGCAATGCATGATCCCGGCGAGCAGGAGGATACAGGTGCCCTGGTAACCGGCCGGTATGGAAAAGGGTATTTTACCTACTGTGGTGTTGCATTTTTTAGGCAATTACCTGCGGCAGTTCCGGGCGCAATTCGTTTATTTGCAAATATTATAGCATTAAATTCGCAGACTCAACAGAAGTAAATGACAGATAAGAAAAAGGAGTTTATGGGGATCCGCAGGGGAGAGATGGCATTTCTTGTTGCCATCGTGATCGGTCTGGTGATCGGGACCCTGATCAAAAAAGTACGATTGGGGCTGATGCTGGGGTTGGTCATCGGGCTGGGGATTGTTTTCATGAACAGCCTCCGTACAAAACGGTGAGGCAAAGGCAATAGTGAATAGTCAATAGGGGCAGCGGAATTTTAATACAAGCATATGAATAAGTACGCAGAAGATGAAGAAAAGGCTCCCTTGTTGGGTTCCTGGACGGCCTGGTATGTGCTGGTGCTCGTGGTACTTATTCTGCTGATTGCCTGTTTTTACTGGATCACAAAAGCCTACTCATGAAATCACTGGACTGGGTTGTGCTGATCGTTACCCTATCGGGGATCATCCTTTACGGGATCTATAAAAGCCGTACAACCCGCGATCTTGACGGTTATTTTCTTTCAAACAGGAGCATGCCGTGGTACCTGATCCTGCTAAGCATTATGGGTACACAGGCCAGTGCGATTACATTCCTGGCGGCGCCGGGTCAGGCGTATACGGATGGAATGCGTTTTGTTCAGTACTATTTCGGATTGCCGCTGGCAGCAATTGTGATCTGTATTTCTTTTGTACCGGTCTTTAGCCGGCTTAAAGTATTTACGGCTTATGAATACCTCGAGCAGCGGTTTGATCTGAAGACCCGGACCTTTACCTCTTTTTTATTCTTATTGCAGCGGGGGCTGTCTACAGGAATCAGTATTTATGCTCCATCGATCATCCTTTCTGTATTGCTGGGATGGAACATCTATTTAACCAACCTGTTTATGGGTGGGTTGCTGATCATTTATACCGTTACCGGGGGTGCCCGCGCGGTTGCCTATACACAAACTTTCCAGTTTGTGATCATTATGGGGGCCATGTTCATTGCCGGTTATTTTATTGTAAAAGACCTGCCACCGGGGATCGGCTTTACAGATGCGTTACGTGTTGGCGGCAAACTGGGGAAGATGAATGTGATCACGACAGGGTTTACCGATAAGGGATTTGACTGGGGCGACCGGTATAATATTTTCAGCGGTATGATCGGTGGTTTTTTCCTGCTGCTGTCTTATTTTGGAACAGACCAGTCGCAGGTAGGCCGTTACCTCACCGCCCGCAGCCTTAAGGAAAGCCGTCTTGGGCTTTTAATGAATGGCATGGTAAAAGTACCTATGCAGTTCCTTATATTACTGATCGGAGTACTGGTCTTTGCTTTTTACCAGTTCAACAAGGCGCCCGCTTTTTTTAACGAGCTGGAGTTAAAACGTCTTGAGCAATCGGTTTACGGCGATTCACTGAAGCATCTGAAACAGGAGCTGTATTCCATTCAGCAGCGCAAGGATGCGGCGCTGGCTCTTTACCCGGCGCAGCAGGATGCTGCATTTCAGCAATTGCAGTTGCTCCAGGGAGAAACGGAGGCTGTGCGCGCACAAATCAAGGGGCTGGTGAAAAAGAATGGAGGGGCAGATAATGATACGAACTATATTTTTCTTCACTTTGTGGTGGATTATCTGCCCGTAGGATTGGTGGGGCTCATTATCGCCATTATTTTCCTTGCCAGCTGGGGAAGCATTGCTGCGGCTCTGAATTCCCTGGCTTCCAGTACTGTGATCGATTTTCACAAACGGTTTTCTTCAAAAGGACATGGCGGGGAAAAGGACTACCAGGTATCAAAAAAGTACACGCTTTTATGGGGATTGTTCTGTATGGCCGTTGCTATGTTTGTATCTAACTGGGGCAATAGTTTAATAGAGGTGGTCAATGTTCTGGGATCGCTTTTCTATGGCACCATCCTGGGGATCTTCCTGGTGGCCTTCTATTCAAAACGGATTGGCGGTAATGCCGTGTTTTGGGCGGCACTGATGGCAGAAGTGATCGTAGTTGTGCTGTTCTTTCTGAATGAATATAAGATCATATCGCTGGGATTCTTATGGCTCAATGCCATTGGAGCGTTGCTGGTATGGGGCATAGGCGGGGTGTTGCAATGGATCCTGCCTGCAAAGACAGCTGCTGCCCGGCAATAAGCTATCCCTGTAGCCGGGCCAGCACAAATGCCTTGCGGAGCTCAGGCGTTCCGGTTGGTACATCCAGTACCCGGTACTGGTATTGCGTATAAATCGCTTTCATTTGTTCGTAGGTAAAAACGGCTTCCTCCCAGTTTTGTTTGCGCTCTGTATCTGTTGTATAAATCTCCCTCCAGGGAGGCAGTATGAACACCGTGTTGTTGTAGGGATGTGCCCGTGCTGCTGCATCCATTGTTGCCGAAATACCCTGCCCGGTCATAACAGCATGGCAGAGGGTATCGGGTATGCCGCGGTCAAAAAAGAACAGACTTTCACTATCCTTCTTTGATTGTTCCAATACCGCCTTATAGCTTTTTATAGACCGGTCCAGCATTTGTTCTGTATAAAGCTGCTGGTTAACCCAGGGAAGCGCGGTACCCCCCGTCTGCACCTGTTCTTTTATGATGGCGCGTGCCACTTCAGGAACCGTGTTAAAGCCGGCCTGCTCAAGGGCTGTTAGTAAAGTGGTCTTCCCTGATCCGGGGCCGCCGGTAAGGATATAAAAACGATCGGTTGTCATTTGTTCAGTTTGCTGAGTTGCCGGAATGAAAGGTCCATTACATCAAAGGTCCCTTTTGTATACGTATAATGCCACCACTCGGAATTCAGCGGGCTAAAGCCATACTGCATCATAATGGATTTTAAACGGGTACGGTTGCGCAGGACTTGTTGCGGCAGATCGGAGAACGTGTGATGGGCACTATCTGTAAAATTATCAAAGCCGGTGCCCATTGGTAATTCCTGCTTTGTTTTCAGATCGATCAGGGTAAGGTCTACGGCGGTGCCCCTGTTATGATTGCTTCCCTTTGCGGGATTAGCCACATAGCGTTCATCTTTTACCAGTTCCCAGAATTTTTCAGAAACTGCAAAGGGGCGGTAGGCATCAAATATCTTAAGGCCCAGCCCTTCCTGGCTCAGTTCTTTTTGAACTGCGGCCAATGCTGTTGCCGCCGGCTTGCGCATAAAGGTAGTGTGTGTATTCCGTGGATACATTAGCCGGTGCATAAAATTGTTGGTGGTGGCGTACCGGAGATCGTAAACAAGGCCGGGGGCCAGGTTTTTTAATTCTACCAGGCGGTTGTCTTCGTTTTTGCGGACAGATGCCCTGTAATCTGCGCAGGATCGGAGGATCGTAAAGGAATAATTTTGAGCAGGGCAAGACAATGCTACCCAGCAGGTCATAAGAAAACAGGAAAACCAATAACGGAACATGTGTGCTGTTTTAGATCAGAAATGGAAAAATAACATTCTGTTCTATGAATTCCAAAAGACCCGTAAAAAATCGCCGTCGAAGCACTGAAACACGGCGAAGGTGATCCGGAGCAGTATTCAATACTGTTGTGGTGGCTGATCCCCGGGTTTATGAAAGCGCTGCTCTTTAAGGGCAACCTTCATTATTTTGTTCCGTATAGTGGAGTGCTATTTTTTTGATTGGGAAAGGTATTTTTTCAGGGTGGCGATCTCGGCAGTGTCATAGGGCTCAAAATTACCATGATACAGATCGTGCTGCCATATAGCCGGAACAGGATCGCCGGGCCGGTGCCCCCAGGGAAGGTGGGTTTGTGTTTTCCCGTTCACCAGTCCCCAAAGCATGCAGCCCACGCGCTCGGTATAAAATACATCAAGACAGTTCCCGACCGTACTTTTCCAGGGGCGGTTCATCCATTCCGTGCAGATCACCGGCCGGTTATGCTGTTTTAATTCCCGGATCTGCTGCCGCAGCACATCCTTGTTTTCATAGTTATGAAAGGTAATGATATCAGACACTGCGAAAATGATTTCATTGAGCCGGGGATTTTTGTCAAATACATCGATGGTAAGTGGCTGTGCCGGGTTTACGGACCGGGCCCAGGCAACGACCTTTTTTAACAGGGGGAGTGTGGTGGTACCCAGGCCGCCATTGGTGGGCTCGTTGTAAAGATCCCAGAACAGGATCCGGGAGTCGTTTTTAAAATGCTCCATCACCGATTTTACATAGGTTTCCAGGCGGGGATAGGTGGTAGGATCCACGACCATGCTATGTCCCGGGCTTGGGGACCATGCCCATGCGTACCAGCCGGCCAACGGTTCAGGTTGCCTGCCTGTTTTTGGATCGGGGGTAATGCCAAACGAGCAGTCGTCGAAAAGCGAAGGAACAAATTTTATATGATGCTTTGCACATATTGCAGCAAAGGTGTCCAGTGTTTTAAGAAAATAAGCAGGATCTTCTTCATATACCGCATATTGTAACACTGCCCGCAGCACATTCATACCCGATTGTGCTGCAAGTGCCAGCTCTTTGTCGATCGCTGCAGCATCAAAACTGGTTTTATCCCACATGGCTGTATAATTGATGGCATAGGCGGGTATATAATTGAACCCGCAATACCAGGGATTGCGGTTGTACCAATCCCAGGCTTTTTGCGAAGACCAGCGGAGCGTTGAATCCTGTGCGTAGGAGCCGGTGATAAACGCTATGGCAAGGAGTAGTAACAGGAAGTTTCTTTTTTTCATATTTCCGGTATTTTTAAGGGGAATGGGAATTCTATAAAACCAGCGGGTTTAGCGGACTGGCAGCGATTGCACCAGGCTGTAATCCCTGCAGCCAGCGGTTGCGGTCACTTTCCTGGTATGCATTCACCGGCGTGTTAACCGTGGCACCATCTGCAAAATAGATAATGGTCATTACCTCGCGTGTAATACAGGATTGGTTGCCGGGTGCCGCATGCAGGGTCCACCCATAGTGCCAGGTAGCATCGCCCGCATTCATTGCCGAAGCTCTTGTAGTGCTGTAGCCTTTTTTGCGGATGTGTTGATCCAGCTCCGTTTCCGATTCATCAGAGATGCCGATATTCCGCACGGGCCCTTCTTTATGAGAGCCGGATGCAAATGTCAGCATTCCCATGTCTTCGGAAATGTTGACCAGGGGCATCCACATGGTAATGGTATTGCTGGTACTTAACGGCCAGTAATACTGGTCCTGGTGCCAGGGTGTAAACCCGCCCCCCGGTTCCTTATATAAAGCCTGGTCGTGGTAAATGCGCACATTGGGTACTCCCAAAAGGGTTGCTGCTATTGTTGCAAAACGGCGTGCGAGCGTAAGCTGTTTTACGGATGCATCAGCTTCCCAGAGGTTCATGATCTGCAAAAAAGCCTTGCCATAGGTGTCGCGCTCTTCCAGTTTACGGGTTTCGGTATTGTATTTATAAGCGGCCTGGTTGATCACATCCCGGTAAGCAGTCACTTCGTCCGGTTGTAAAATACTTTTAATAAGGGTATGTCCGTTTTCCCTGAAAGCTGCGATCTGTGCTTCATCAGGAGAAATACCATCGTTTAAGGGGGGGCGGATTTCCGGGTTCATATCGTTTTTTTTGAACTACAAACTAAATCCAGTTCCGGTTATGGAAAAACGGTAAATTTGGCTTATTTATAGATTATTTTGTTTTTTTGACAGAATATGAGTTTTATAGAAGCAAAAAAATCAATAAATGAGACCGGAATTTGAGGCGGTAAATACGCCGGCCAATAGTTCTTTTACGGTGCGCCGGTTCCGCGAAAAACGGTTCTCTGCACCGTATCATTATCACCCGGAATTTGAACTTACACTCATTGTAAAGGGCACTGGCAAACGCTATGTAGATACGAACATGCAGGACTATGGCCCCGGTGATTTTGTATTGCTGGCGCCTGATCTGCCACATTGCTGGAAAACATCCGCCGGAAACGGAGGATATTCGGTTTCCATTGTGATCCATTTCCGGAAAGACTTTCTGGGCCCGCAGTTCTTTGATCTGCCGGAAATGAAGCCGGTGGCCCAATTGCTGGATGAGGGCCGCAAGGGGTTGTGCTTTAGCGGAGATCCGGTTACTGCAAATGATAAGATGGAGCAGTTGTTAGGGGAGCCCGACCCGCAGGAGCGCCTGCTGCTCTTATTGAGGTTGCTGCGGTATCTTACCACAACACCGCGGTTGCCTGTATTGCCGGAGCAGGCGTCGTTTGAGCAACTTTCATCGCAGGACCAGGAGCGCATACACCGGGTGCTTGCATATATTGTGGAACGATTTCAGCAGGGGATCTCGCTGGATGCAGCAGCTGCTGTGGCCCACATGTCTTCTTCTGCATTTTGTAAATATTTTAAACGGGTAACACGCAAAACCTTTATAGAGATGGTGAATGACTATAAGATCGATTATGCGGCCCGAACGCTGGTGAGCACCGGCAAAAGCATTGCGCAGGTATGTTTTGAAAGCGGGTTTAACGATTTGTCAAATTTTCACAAGACCTTCCGCGCCCGGCTTAAGGTAAGTCCGTTGCAGTACCGGAACTCCTTTGGCAAAAAATTGCTTGAAGATTAGTATACAGACAATGATGGATTCCTGATTTCCGGGTCTGTTACACATTGAAGACGGAGCAAATGGCCGGGGAGAAAATGAATACCGTTATAGCCTGGTCCAGTGCAGTTGAACAATGGTATCCGTAAGCAGTTTGTGGCCCGCCAGCTTAAAAGGGGTATCCAAACCGGTATCGGTGCCTAATACACCGCCATTGCCCGTGAGGACCGGTATCTGATTGAAGTATATATCCGTTACCAGGTTTTTATCCAGGAACGCGTTATAGGTCTTTGTTCCGCCACCTACGGCAATATTGTTAAACCCTTTTGCCGCCAGGTATTCAACAGCTTCTTCCGCACTGCGTACAACGGGGTATGCAGCTGTAGCCGGTGATGCGGCAGATAATACGACAATGGTTACTCCGGGAAGAAATCCGTTGATCCCCCCGGGAAATTGCCGGAGCATGTCAAAGGTCTTTTTGCCAACAATGAGGTTACCGGCCTTACCGGCAACCTGTACGAAGAGCTGCATGGCCTCCGGGGGTGCCTGATGACCGGGGTTTTCTGCCAGCAATACTTTTCCGTTTGCTGATATATTTGCGATGATCGTTACTTTCATATTTATTGTTTTATGCCTGGAGAACAAAACTAAATAACATGGGTGTTATCGCTGCTATGCGTTACCTTTAGGAAAGTAACTTATATGAAATGAATTTGATCAGTTGTAGTGAAACGGAATCCTGCAGGGAGCGGACACTGGCGCTGCGGGATGCTATAGAGCTCCTGAGCGGCAAATGGAAGGTTCGTATCCTGCAAAACCTGTCGTTGGGCACCATGCGGTTCAAGGAGCTGCAGGAAACGGTTATCGGCATTTCTCCAAAAGTTTTGACAAAAGAATTGCAGGAACTGGAACAGCATCTTCTCGTAACAAGAACCGTGAATAACACAAGGCCGGTTACGGTTTCCTATACGCTTACGACACATGCCTATGAAACGCGGCCGGTTATTAACGCGCTGCTCGAATTTGGTAAAAAGCACCGGAAGAAGATAAAAGGGAAGTGAGTTTGCACCGGTTACATTTGCTGCATAACAGCTGATGCCCCATGTTTAATGGTACATAAACCTAATAAAATAGATCCTTCCTGACCAGGGCACCGGATCATGCTACAAGGTAAAATCTTTGTATGCTACTTCGTCATTTTTATAATGAATGGTGTTTTGCCTGTTTCGGGCGACGGCGCGACCCGGGTAACATTGTGTACAGACCGCTCCGGTTATAGCAGGAGCTCAAGCGATGGATGGGCTCCTGTACTGGCTGTCCGATCCAAACGGGCAGGGCTTTTACCTGATTGTCTTTGTTGAACCGGGCTGTTAAAAGTTCTGAATCCTATCTTTGATGAAAATTGGACATTGCAAAAAACGGTTTATATTATCGGGGGAGGTGCAGCTGGTTTCTTTTGTGCCGTAAATGCTGCCCGCATGGATCCGAAGCTGAAAGTGGTTATTGTTGAAAAGAGCAATAAGCTCTTGTCAAAAGTAAAAATCAGCGGGGGCGGACGTTGTAATGTAACGCATGCCTGTTTTGAGATTGCTGAAATGGCGAAACGGTATCCGAGGGGTGGCAACTTTGTTAAGAAGCTCTTTCACCAGTTCTTTACCAGGGATACGATCGCGTGGTTCGGGGAACGTGGCGTATTGCTAAAGACCGAGGCAGATGGAAGAATGTTTCCCGTTACGGATACATCGCAAACCATTATCGACTGTTTACTGGAAGAGGCGCGGCGTTATGATGTGGAGATCCGGATGCAGTGTGCCGTAACTGCAATAGAACAGGCCGGTGCGGAATTTAAGATCCATACAGCAAAAGGAGAAGTGTTCCATGGTAACTATGTATGCATCGCCTGTGGCGGGTTTCCAAAGGCCGAACAGTTTCAATGGTTAAAAGACCTCGGGCATTCCATAGCGGAGCCGGTACCTTCTTTATTTACGTTCAATAGTCCCCGTAATTCCCTTACACAACTGATGGGTGTTAGTGTGGAGGATGCTAAAGTAACCGTGGCCGGAATGAAGCTGCAGCAGCGGGGTGCCCTGCTGATCACGCATTGGGGCATCAGCGGCCCCGTGGTGTTACGGCTAAGTGCCTGGGCGGCAAGGGAGCTGGCACAAACGGGGTGGCACTTCAGGGCGTTAATCAACTGGCTTCCGGAGCTTCCGGAACCGTTGCTGCGGGAACGTATCGGCCGGTGGAGGTCAGAAAAGGGCCCGCAGAAGATAAGCGGAAAAAATGAATTCGGATTGCCAAACCGTCTCTGGCAGTTCCTGCTTGCACAGTCGGGCATCGATGATCAGAAACGCTGGGCAGACCTGCCTTCAAAAAACCAGAACCAGCTGATCCGGAACCTGCTGGAATTCGAGCTGCCCGTTGAGGGTAAAACTACTTATAAGGATGAGTTTGTTACGGCCGGAGGTATTGCATTGCCGGAAGTGGATGTACAAACGATGATGAGCCGGAAAATACCCGGGCTCTTCTTTGCCGGTGAAGTAGTGGATGTGGATGGGATTACCGGTGGATATAATTTCCAGAACGCCTGGAGCACGGGGTTTGTTGCTGCGCGCTCGGTTGTAAAACTGGCGGGTATCAGCCACTGATCTTTTTTACATATTCTGTAGGCGTCATTCCGAACTGTTTATGAAAATTACGGCCAAACTGTGTAAGCGAACTGTAGCCAACCGTTTCGGCAATCTCGTTCATCCGGTGATGCCCTTCACCGATCAGTGCAGCTGCTTTTTTTAGCCGGGTAAGGTTGATCATTTCATTGGGCGACAGGTTGGAAATGGATTTTATTTTACGGTAAAGGGTAGGGCGGCTCATGTTCAGGCTTTGAGCCAGGAATTCAACATCCAGCAGGGGGTTGGATAGATCGGCTTCGATATGCTGCTGCAGTTTTTCCAGGAATTGCTCATCCATCTTTGTGTGCGCCATCATTTTGATATGGGTGAGCGGCGACTGGGCAAAATAGTCTTTTAACTTCATCCGGTTGCTGAGCAGGCTGGCTACCTGTGCATTCAGGTGCTCCGGGGAAAAGGGCTTTTCGATATAAGCATCGGCACCGGCATCCAGTCCCTCTATTTTTGACTGCAGGGTATTTTTTGCCGTCAGCAGCACAATCGGTATATGGCTCAGATCGAAATGCGATTTTACATAATCGCAAAATTCCAGCCCATCCATCCCCGGCATCATAATATCGCTGATGATCAGATGCACAATGTGCGCTTCCAGTAGCTTCAGTGCTTCTTTTCCGCTGGTGGCAGTCAGCACTGTATATTTTTCCTCCAGATCATCTTTCAGAAAGTCAAGGATTTCCTCATTGTCATCCACCAGCAGGAGGGTAAATATGTCGGCGGTCTGGTGGCTGTTCTCTGTATGATTCAAGATCGTTGATTTTAATATACCCGGCCACGATGTTTTTATAAAAAAATCCTATATTGTTTTCTGATCTTTATAATTACTTTCTGAGTACCGCTTCCTCATATACTTTGCCCATCATCTTTCCGTTCTTGAACGTTGCGGATTTGATCAGCACCGGCGCTTTTACTTTAAAGGGGCCGGTGTATAATGTTGACCGGCCTGTGGGCTCATTGCCATCGGTGCTGTACCGGATCTCCGGCTGATAGCTGTTTGTTGTAAAGCTGATTTCTGCCGTATTGGTAACACTATCAAGAGTGGTCGTCTGCCAAACATTATATGCGCTCTTTGCATAGTTCATTTTCAGGAGATCGTAACGCTGATATTGCGTTTCCATGCGCCGGGCAAAATCGGTCCATTGTTTCCGGTCCTTTGGCGTCCAGCCGGTTTCCGCAATGGCGGCAGCACGGGGGAAGGCCATATATTCTACTTTCTCCGGCGTATGGATAAACTCGCTCCATACATTGCCCTGTACGCCTTTTATAAAACCAGCTTCTTCTGTGGTTAATTCCTGCGGGCAGGGTTCAAAATCATAAACTTTTTCCAGTGTATTAATGGCATGGTCAAAGATTGCATTGGGCTCCAGGGATGGCTTCCCCTGGTAGTAATCCAGATAGTAATAATTATAGGGCGTCATTACCACATTATGCCGCTGCCGGGCTGCTTCAATACCGCCTTTGATCCCCCGCCAGCTCATTACCCACGCATTGGGAGCCAGGCCTCCTTCAAGGATCTCATCCCAGCCGATGCAGTTCCTGTTTTGGGCGGTCAGTATTTTTTCGATCCGTTTTACAAAATAGCTCTGCAATTCATGCTCATTTTTCAGTCCCTCTTTACGGATCCGTTCCTGGCATTTCGGACAGCTTTTCCAGCGGTCTTTCGGTGCTTCATCGCCCCCGATATGGATAACCGCCCCCGGGAAAATAGCCACCACTTCTTTAAGTACGTCTTCCAGGAATCCGAAGGTCTTTTCATTGCCCGCACAGAAGATCTCTTTTTGAATGCCCCACCGGGTAAGGGTTTTAAAGGGGCCGCCGCTGCAGGACAGCTCGGGGTAAGCGATCAATGCTGCAGAAGCATGTCCCGGCATCTCAATTTCGGGCACGATGGTCACATAGCGTGCCGCGGCATAGGCCACCAGTTCCTTGGCCTGCTCCTGGGTATAATACCCGCCGGTAGGCGTTCCGTTCAACCGTCCCTGAGAGAATTCGGTTGCCGTTCTCCAGGCTCCGATATCGGTGAGCTTCGGATATTTTTTTATTTCAAGGCGCCAGCCGTGATCTTCGGTAAGGTGCCAGTGAAATACATTCATTTTGTGCATCGCCATATAGTCGATCAGCTTCTTTAAAAAATCCATCGAATAATAATAACGGCCACAATCCAGCATCAGTCCTCTCCATTCGAAACGGGGCTGGTCCATTATTTCCACAGCAGGGATGCGAACTGTGCGCATGGCCCGTTCTTTCTGATCCGCAGGTATGAGCTGTAAAATGGTTTGTATCCCGTAAAAGGCACCATTGCTTTCTGATGCCCGGAGCCCGATCGTTTTATTATTAACGGTCAGCTCATAACCTTCCTTTCCGAGCGCACCCGTTGTGGATGCAAGGTCTATATTCACTATGTTGGCTGTTGCACCTTTTTTTTCGGTAACCGGAATCACAAGCCCGGTTCTGTCTTTGATCGCCTGGGATAATATTTCTCCCAGTTTTCTGCCCGCTGCGCTTCCTTGCGGAACACAGATCTTTGTTGCTGCGTTCAGCTGAAAATTGCCTGGTCGTGATTTTACAGATGCAGGCCGGGGTATGATGGCAGGTTCGTTGCCGGCCTGGCCCATTACCTGCAGAGACAGGACAAAGAAGAAAAGCAAAAAGAGAAAACGGGATACCAAGGGATTACAGATAGATGCAAATTCGAATCGTAATTTCATATGTGTGAATCATTTCAAATGGACAATAAGCGGTAAATTTAATTAAAGTGCAGGTAAAAAAGCATTATAAATACGTTTTGTAATAGATCAGGCCTTATACGAACATTTGTTCGATCCCATGGCCCGTGGTTATCAGGCTGTTTCCAGGTGGAGCGGGAAGATCAATTCAAAGCAGATAGGTTCCTCATCGTTTAATAAACGGATGCTTCCCTGGTGCAGTTCGGTAAGCGACTTTGCAAGATAAAGCCCGATGCCGGTTCCCGTAACGGATTCCGTTAACTTCGAACGGAAGAAGAGCTCAAAGATCTTTTGCCGGTCCGCCAGGGGAATGGGGGCTCCATCGTTGCTGATGATAATTTTAAAATGGTCCTGGCCGGGGTTGCTTAGTTCTGTGAAAACCGCTCTCTTCCCGTATTTCAATGCATTGTTGAGCAGGTTGCTGATGATCTTGGTAAAGGCATCCCGGTCTACAAATGCATCAAAAGGCACAGCAGGAACGGTAATGCGGAAATCAATGTTCTTATTCTCTGCGGTCGGCTGAAAGCTGCTCCAGATATCGGTTAGCAACTGGGGAATATTCGTTTTCGTGAAATTCAGCGACAGTTGTTTTTCTTCCATCTTCCGGAAGTCCAGCAGCTGGTTGGTCAGTTCCAGCAACCGTTCGGTGTTTTTGTTCATACTCCGCAGGTATTTGTCGGTTTGCGGTGTTTGTTCGACCAGTTTCGTGAACTTCTCCAACGGGGCTTTGATCAGCGTAAGTGGCGTCCGGATCTCATGCGCCACTTTGGTGAAGAAGTCGATCTTTGCATCGATCAGCTCCTTTTCTTTCTGTACGGCATACAGCTGCATTTTACGTTTTTGCTTATTGGCCTGGTTCCGCCGGTATGTTCTTACAACCAGGTAGCCGGCAGTAGTCAGCAGCAGCAGGTAAATAAAATAGGCAAGGGGCGTTTTCCATAAAGGAGGGCTGATGGTGATCCGGAGCCGCTGTTCATTATGCTGCCACTGGCCGCTGCTGTTGGTAGACCGTACTTTGAAAACGTATTCTCCATGCGGCAGGTCGGTAAAGTAAACACTTCTGTTTTTTTTGATATGGTTCCAGTCCTTATCGAGGCCTTCCAGTTTATACGCGTATTCTACATTATCCGGTGCGGTGAAGTTAATGGCCGCAAAATCAATATTGAACGTGGATTGATTGTAGGGGAGGGTAATATGGCGGGTGATCAGTATCGACTGTTGCAGTGGTCCCTTTGGGAACGATATAGGCAATGGTGTATTGAACACTGAAAAGTTGGTAATATATACAGGAGGAATATAAGTGTCCTCCTTTAGCTGGTTGGGGTTAAAGCTGATCATCCCTTTTACGCTGCCATAGTAGAAACGGCCATCCTTGCTGTGGTACAGCGAAGAATAATTGAACTGATCGCCAAGCAAACCGCTTGTTTTGGTAAACGTGCGCCGGATATTATTATGCGGATCCAGCAACACCAGGCCTTTGGAAGTAGTGACCCAATGCCGGTGCCGGTCATCTTCTGCAATCGTATAGATCAGGTTACTGGGTAAGCCTGTTTCAGTTGTATAGATCCTCAGTTCTTTTGTTAACAGGTTGAGCCGGTAGAGCCCGTCTTCAGTAGCAATCCACAGGCTTTTATCTGATGACTCGTGGATAAAGGTAATCCGGTTCTGTGAAAGCCGGTCCTTGTATTGCTGTATTACCTGCAGCCGTCCGAAAATATTTTTCCGGGGATTATAATAATGCAGTCCGTCCTGGAACGTTCCGGCCCAGATGGTACCATCAGCAGCTTCGAGGATCGATGAGTAAAACCCGCCTTTTGGGAAGTAATCGGGAGAATAGAAGTTATTATTTTTTTCATTATACCGGTAGATTCCGTTGGAACTTCCGACCCATATATGGTTATCAGAGGTCTTATATAAGCTATGGATAAAATTGCTGCGGAGGTCGTTTGGGCCCGGTCCGGCGGTAAAATGGCGGACCACGGTTT
>Ga0222424_100414_pt1 | contig 25578 bp, 17 predicted proteins | sample 2B2ome_FD_182468 | JGI IMG/M metagenome (GOLD analysis project Ga0222424, IMG submission 182468) | Enriched microbial communities from leaf-cutter ant dump, University of Wisconsin, Madison, United States - 2B200A (version 2) | ecosystem: Environmental > Terrestrial > Nest > Insects nest > Nest... | reverse complement strand
CACCCCGACAACACGCTGCGCGCCTCGGTGGTCGCCGACCCGCAGTTCGCCCGCAAGAACACCAAGGACAACACGCCCGCCGTGATCTTCACCGAGATCGTGCCCGGCAACACGGTGGACATCACCGTGGCGGCCAAGGGCGGCGGCAGCGAGAACAAGTCCAAGATGGTCATGCTCAACCCCAGCGACAGCGTGGTGGACTGGGTGCTCAAGACCGTGCCCACCATGGGCGCCGGCTGGTGCCCGCCCGGCATGCTGGGCATCGGCATCGGCGGCACGGCGGAGAAGGCCGTGCTGATGGCCAAGGAAAGCCTGATGGACGACCTGGACATGTACGAGCTGCAGGCCAAGGCCGCCAGCGGCGCGGCGCTCGACGACGTGGAGAAGCTGCGCCTGGAGCTGTTCGAGAAGGTCAACGCCCTGGGCATCGGCGCGCAGGGCCTGGGCGGCCTCACCACGGTGCTGGACATCAAGATCAAGATGTACCCCACGCACGCCGCCAGCAAGCCCGTGGCCATGATCCCCAACTGCGCGGCCACGCGCCACGCGCACTTCGTGCTGGACGGCTCCGGCCCCGTGTACATCACGCCGCCCAGCCTGGACCTGTGGCCCAACGTGGACTGGACGCCCGACTACAACAAGAGCAAGAAGGTCAATCTGGACACCCTCACCAAGGAAGAAGTGGCGAGCTGGAAGCCTGGCGACACGCTGCTGCTCAACGGCAAGATGCTCACCGGCCGCGATGCCGCGCACAAGCGCATCCAGGACATGCTGGCCAAGGGCGAAAAGCTGCCCGTGGACTTCACCAACCGCGTCATCTACTACGTGGGCCCGGTCGATCCGGTCAAGGACGAGGCCGTCGGCCCCGCCGGCCCCACCACCGCCACGCGCATGGACAAGTTCACCGACATGATGCTGGAGCAGACCGGCCTCATCGCCATGATCGGCAAGGCCGAGCGCGGCCCCGTGGCCATCGAGAGCATCAAGAACCACAAGAGCGCCTACCTCATGGCCGTGGGCGGCGCGGCCTACCTGGTCAGCAAGGCCATCAAGACCGCCAAAGTGGTGGGCTTCGAGGACCTGGGCATGGAAGCCATCTACGAGTTCGATGTGGTGGACATGCCCGTGACCGTGGCCGTGGACGCGGGCGGCACCAGCGCCCACATCACGGGCCCCGCCGAATGGCAAAAGCGCATCGCCTCGGGTGAGTTCAAGGGCATCGAGGTCGCCACGGCCTGAAGCACCTGCCCATGACGCAGCAGGCCCGGCAACCCATCGGCGTGTTCGACAGCGGCGTGGGCGGCCTGAGCGTGCTGCGCGCGCTGCGCGCCGAGCTGCCCCATGAGCGCTTCGTGTACCTGGCCGACAGCGCCCATGCGCCGTACGGCGAGCGCGGCGACGCCTACGTGGGCGCGCGCACGCATGCCATCACGCAGTACCTGCGCGACCACCACCGCATCAAGGCGCTGGTAGTGGCCTGCAACACCGCCACGGCGGCGGCCATCCACGAGGTGCGCAACAGCCATGCCGACCTGCCCCTCGTGGGGCTGGAGCCTGCCATCAAGCCCGCCCTGGCCGCCACCCGCACGGGCCGCGTGGGCGTGATCGGCACGCGGGGCACGCTCACCAGCGCCAAGTTCGCCAGGCTGCTCGCGTCGCTGGAAGGGCAGGCGGAGTTCGTCGTCCAGCCCTGCGACGGACTGGCCCACGCCATCGAGCGCAGCGTGGCGCTGCCGCCCGGCCCGGGCGCAACGACGGAGACCGGCGCCCTGTGCGAGCGCTACGTCCGCGCCATGGGCGCTTTCGGCACCGGGCCCAGGCAGATCGACACACTGGTGCTCGGCTGCACGCATTACATCTTCGTGGCCGATGAGCTGCGGGCGCTGATGGGCCCCGACGTGCGGTTCATCGAAACCGGGGAGCCCGTCGCGCGGCAGACCCGCCGGCTTCTGGAGACGGCAGGGCTGCTGGGCAAACCGGAAGGCGCAGCGCCCGACATCCGCCTGCTCACCACGGGCCCGGTGGACATGCTCCAGGCGGCCGCGCAGCGCTGGCTGGGCCTGCCGGCCGATTGCTGCGCCAGCGTCACCGTGCCCTCCTCTTCTGAAGCCAAATTGGCCTCCAGCGCTTGATACACAGGCGCTGGCAGCTATAAAAAAAAGAGTGATTACTCAGGCGCTGTCCGCGCCCCATAGGCGCTCGCCTGTTTCGTCCACGTGCGTGAGGTACAGCCGCAGGTCGAACTCGTACTGGTGGTACTGCGGCTCCATGTGGGTGCACAGCTGGTAGAAGGCCTTGCCATGGTCCTTCTCGCGCAGGTGGGCCAACTCGTGCACGACGATCATGCGCAGAAACTCGTCGGGTGCCTGCTTGAACATCGCGGCGATGCGGATCTCATGCCGGGCCGCCAGCTTGTTCCCCTGCACGCGCGCAATGGCGGTGTGCAAACCCAGCGCATGCCGCACCACATGGATCTTGTTGTCGAAGACCACCTTGTTGACCGTGCCCGCGTTGCGCAGGTAGCGGGCCTTCAGCTCCTGCGCATAGTCGTACAGCGCCTTGTCGCTGCGCACCGCATGGGCTTGCGGATACTTGCGCGCCAGCACCGCTCCCAGGCGGCCTTGCACCAGCAGCTCGCGCGCCTGATCCTGCAAGGGCTCGGGGTAATAGCGCAGATAGGGGAGATCGGAGGGCATGCGCTGTGCGCCAATCCGGCCCGGCGAAGTGCCGGCCGGTGCTTCAGTGCAGGTGGCGCGGGCGGCGGCCGCCACCACCGCCATGGCCGCTGCCGGAACCGCCGGGGCCCCGGGGCGGCTTGCCGATTTCCAGCGAATTCACCAGCGCGTCGAAGCGTTGGCTGAACAGCTTGTCGATCTCTGCCACCACGCCACCCAGCTCGGCGCCGTCGAAGTGACGCTCCATCATGTTCACCACGTCCTGCACCAGCAGGTCGCGCTGCACCTGCATGATGGCCGCCGGCGTCGGACCCACGAACAGCATGACGAAGTCGTCGCGCGCTTCCACGCTCTCGTCCTCTTCGTCCTCGTCGAAATCGGCGTCATAGAAAGTGACCTCGATCGCCGCGCCCTGCTCGGCCAGCTCGTTGAGGCTCATGCACATCTCGTCGAGCGACTGGCGGAAATCCTCGTCGCCGCGCACCGTCCAGCACATCTGCAGCAGGTGGTCCTTCGCATCGAACTGGATGCCCGGCTCTTCCTCATAGGCGCTCGCGGCGCCATCGGCCAGCGAACGGGCTCCGGCGTACTTCCACAGGGGTTTGAGCGCTTCCTGGATCTGGTCGAAGCTCGTGTCGGCCCGCAGCGGGATCTGGCCGTGGACGTGGATTTCAAAGGGAGCGTTGTAACTTGACATGATTGAATCGTAGTGGTGCCCCGAGCCGGGGTCGAACCGGCACGCCCCTTTTCAGGAAAGCGGCGGATTTTAAGTCCGCAGTGTCTACCAATTTCACCATCGGGGCGCCGGATGCCCAACGCACACCTGCGCAGCAGGGTAACCCGGGTGGCGCACGCATGCAATGCCTTGTCGCATCACCGGCCAAGAAGCGGCCCGCTGCGACCGTGGCTCGCATACACCACCAAGAAAAAAGGGAAGCCGAAGCTTCCCTTGCGAATATGGAGCGGGAAAAGAGTCTCGAACTCTCGACCTCAACCTTGGCAAGGTTGCGCTCTACCAACTGAGCTATTCCCGCATTTGCCCGCTGCATCCAACGTTTCCGCCAGTGCGAATCAGCAAGCCTCAAATTATATCGCCATTTTTGTCCCCGCATGTATGCAGAACCAAAATTCTGGAGGCGCGGTCCGGAGTCGAACCGGACTAACCGGATTTGCAATCCGGGGCATAACCGCTTTGCTACCGCGCCGGGAATTCGCATCCCATCTGACAAAAAAGGGAAGCAACTGCTTCCCTTTTTGTGGAAATTGGAGCGGGAAAAGAGTCTCGAACTCTCGACCTCAACCTTGGCAAGGTTGCGCTCTACCAACTGAGCTATTCCCGCAATTTACCGAAGCCTCACATTGTACAACGTTTGCTGCGATGGGATGAATTGTAGCGCATTTTTCGGGGCGCCCAACAACTTTTTGCATCAATGCTTCAGGCCATCCGTCACGCTGGAAGAGGCCGCAGCCTTCTCGACCGCGACGGGGGGCGCCACCGCCACCGCCACCTCCTCATCCGCCAGCGGCACGGGCTTGCTTTCCAGCGCCACCTCCAGCACCTTGTCGATCCAGCGCACCGGCACGATCTCCAGGCCACTCTTCACGTTGTCCGGGATCTCCTGCAGGTCCTTCACGTTTTCCTCGGGGATCAGCACCGTCTTGATGCCGCCGCGCAAGGCGGCCAGTAGCTTTTCCTTGAGCCCGCCGATCGCCGTGACCTCGCCGCGCAGCGTGATTTCGCCCGTCATCGCCACGTCGCCGCGCACCGGAATCCCCGTGAGGGCGGAAACGAAAGCCGTAGTCATCGCGGCGCCCGCGCTCGGGCCGTCCTTGGGCGTGGCACCGTCCGGCACGTGGATGTGGATGTCGCGCTTTTCGAAGGCCTCGTCCTTGATGCCAAGCACGCGCGAGCGGCTGCGCACCACCGTGCGTGCGGCTTCGACGGATTCCTTCATCACGTCGCCCAGCGAGCCGGTGCGCGTGATCACGCCCTTGCCGGGCATGGTGGCGGCCTCGATGGTCAGCAGGTCGCCGCCCACTTCCGTCCAGGCCAGACCCACGACCTGGCCCACCTGGTTCTGCAGCTCGGCGCGGCCATAGGTGTACTTGCGCACGCCCAGGAAGTCCGGCAGGTTGTCGGCCGTCACCACCACCTGGGGCGTGAGCTTCTTGAGCTGCAAGCCCTTCACGACCTTGCGGCAGATCTTGGACAGCTCGCGCTCCAGCGAGCGCACGCCCGCTTCGCGCGTGTAGTAGCGCACCATGTCGCGCACGGCGGCCTCGGTGATGAGCAGTTCCTCGTCCTTCACGCCATTGTTCTTGAGCTGCTTGGGCAGCAGGTAGCGCATGGCGATGTTGGTCTTCTCGTCCTCGGTGTAGCCCGACAGGCGAATGACCTCCATGCGATCCAGCAGCGCAGGCGGAATATTCATCGAATTCGACGTGGCCACAAACATCACGTCGGACAGATCGAAGTCCACTTCGACGTAGTGGTCGCCGAAAGTGTGGTTCTGCTCGGGGTCCAGCACCTCCAGCAGCGCGCTCGACGGATCGCCCCGGAAGTCGGTGCCCAGCTTGTCGATCTCATCCAGCAGGAACAGCGGGTTGCGCGTGCCCACCTTGGAGAGGCTCTGCAGCACCTTGCCCGGCAGTGCACCGATGTAGGTGCGGCGGTGGCCGCGGATCTCGGCCTCGTCGCGCATGCCGCCCAGCGCCATGCGCACGTACTTGCGGCCCGTGGCCTTGGCGATGGACTGGCCCAGCGAGGTCTTGCCCACGCCGGGTGGCCCGACCAGGCACAGGATGGGCGCCTTCACCTTGTCCACGCGCTGCTGCACCGCCAGGTATTCGAGGATGCGATCCTTGACCTTGTCGAGGCCGTAGTGGTCTTCGTTGAGCACGCCCTCGGCGTTGACCAGGTCGTGCTTGATCTTGGTCTTCTTGCTCCAGGGCAGGCCCGTCAGCACGTCGATGTAGTTGCGCACCACGGTGGCCTCGGCCGACATGGGCGACATGAGTTTGAGCTTTTTCAGCTCGCCCTCGGCCTTCTTGCGCGCCTCGGCGGGCATCTTGGCGAGCTTGATCTTCTTTTCGATCTCCTCAATGTCGGCGCCCTCATCGCCCTCGCCCAGTTCCTTCTGGATGGCCTTGACCTGCTCGTTCAGGTAGAAGTCGCGCTGGTTCTTCTCCATCTGGCGCTTGACGCGGCCACGGATCTTCTTGTCCACGTTGAGGATGTCCACCTCGCGGTCAAGCTGCTCGAACAGGTTTTCAAGCCGCGCCTTCACATCGGCGAGGTCCAGCACCAGTTGTTTGTTCTCCAGCTTGAGCGGCAGGTGCGCGGCGATGGTATCCGCCAGGCGGCCCGGGTCGTCGATGCTGGAGATCGACGTGAGAATCTCGGGCGGAATCTTCTTGTTGAGCTTGACGTACTGGTCGAACTGCTGCATCACCGCGCGGCGCAGGGCCTCGATCTCGCTGGGCTTGTTGGCCTCGGGCGTAGCCTCGACAGGCGTAACAGTGGCGGCGAAATGCGTCTCCGCATCCTCGATGGAGGCGACCAGCGCGCGCTGCTGACCTTCGACCAGCACTTTCACCGTGCCATCGGGCAGCTTGAGCATTTGCAGGATGGTGGAGACGCAGCCCACGTCGAACATGTCCGACACCGAAGGCTCGTCCTTGGCGGCGGCCTTCTGTGCCACCAGCATGATGCGGCGGTCGGCCTCCATGGCCAGTTCGAGCGCCTTGATGCTCTTGGGACGACCCACGAACAGCGGGATGACCATGTGGGGAAACACCACCACGTCGCGCAGGGGCAGCAGGGGCAGGTCGATGGGGGTGGCTGGCAGGGGGGTATGTCCGGACATGGAAATCCTCAAAGTACTCTGTGGAATATGGTCCACATGCAGGGATTTTCAACCCTGGCGCACAGCCGCGCTACGGCCAGGGTTGATGGAAGGCGAGGGGCGGCAGCAAGGCGCCCGCCTCCGGGCATTTCAGGCCTTCTTGGCCGCCTCGCGGTAGACGAGCAGCGGTGGCTTGTTTTCTTCGATGGTGGATTCATCCACCACCACTTTCTCGACGTTGCTGGCATTGGGCAGGTCGAACATGGTTCCGATCAGCGATTGCTCTAGGATGGAACGCAGGCCCCGGGCCCCCGTCTTGCGGGCCAGCGCCTTGCGGGCAATGGCCTTCAGGGCGGCGGGGCGAATTTCCAGGTCCACGCCTTCCATCGCCAGCAGCTTGCTGTACTGCTTGACCAGCGCGTTCTTGGGCTCGGTCAGAATTTGCACCAGCGCATCCTCGCTGAGTTCAGCCAATGCGGTGACCACGGGCATGCGGCCCACCAACTCAGGAATCAGGCCGAACTTGATCAGATCCTCAGGCTCGATCTCGGTAAACACTTCGGTCAGCGACCGCTGCTGCTTGCTGCGGACTGCGGCACCGAAGCCGATGCCCGAGGCCTCGGTACGGTTCTCGATGACCTTCTCCAGCCCCGCGAACGCGCCGCCGCAGATGAACAGGATGTTGGTGGTGTCTATTTGCAGGAAGTCCTGGTTGGGGTGCTTGCGCCCGCCCTGGGGCGGCACGCTGGCCATGGTGCCCTCGATGAGCTTGAGCAGCGCCTGCTGCACGCCCTCGCCCGAGACATCGCGCGTGATGCTGGGGTTGTCGGACTTGCGGCTGATCTTGTCGATTTCGTCGATGTAGACGATGCCGCGCTGCGCGCGCTCGACCTCGTAGTTGCAGCTTTGCAGCAGCTTCTGGACGATGTTCTCCACGTCCTCGCCCACGTAGCCGGCTTCCGTCAGCGTGGTGGCATCGGCCATCACGAAGGGCACATCGAGCATGCGCGCCAACGTCTGCGCGAGCAGGGTCTTGCCCGAGCCCGTAGGACCGATCAGGAGGATGTTGCTCTTGGCCAGCTCCACGTCGTCCTTGTGGGCCTTGTCCTTGTGGCGCAGGCGCTTGTAGTGGTTGTAGACGGCCACGGCCAACGTGCGCTTGGCCACGTCCTGGCCGATCACGTAGTTGTCGAGGTTGGCCTTGATCTCCGAGGGCGTGGGCAGGTCGCTACGCCCTTCGCGCGCGAGGTCGCCGGCAGGCAGCTCGTCGCGGATGATCTCGTTGCACAGGTCAATGCACTCGTCGCAGATAAAGACCGACGGACCGGCGATCAGCTTCTTCACTTCATGCTGGCTTTTGCCGCAGAAAGAGCAGTAAAGGGTTTTTTCGCTGGAAGAGCCTTTTTTCTCGGCCATGGGGGCAATGCCTTGTTACGTACGGAAAGTTGTCGGGATGATAACCAAATAAAAAACGGCGTCTTCCCCATGGGAAAACGCCGCCTTGCGCGCGCTTTGGGGATCAGGAGCGCTTGTGGATCACCTGGTCCACCAAGCCGTAATCCTTGGCTTCATCGGCGGTCAGGAAGTAGTCGCGCTCGGTGTCGGCCTTGACCTTTTCCAGCGGCTGGCCCGTGCGCTCGGCCAGGATGCGGTTCATCTGGTCCTTGGTGCGCAGGATATCGCGCGCATGGATCTCGATGTCGGTGGCCTGGCCCCGTGCGCCGCCCAGCACCTGGTGAATCATGATCTTGGAATTGGGCAGCGAGAACCGCTTACCCTTGGCGCCGGCCGCCAGCAGAAACGCGCCCATGCTCGCAGCGAAGCCCACGCACAGCGTGGAAACATCGGGCTTGATGAACTGCATGGTGTCGTAGATCGACATACCGGCAGTCACGCTGCCGCCGGGCGAGTTGATGTAGAACGAAATGTCCTTGTCGGGATTCTCGCTCTCCAAAAACAGCAGTTGGGCCACCACGAGGTTGGCGGTCTGGTCGTTCACCTCGCCCACCAGGAAGATGACGCGCTCCTTCAGCAGGCGCGAGTAGATGTCGTAGGACCGTTCGCCACGGCCCGACTGCTCGATGACCATGGGGACCATGCCCAGGCCTTGTGTTTCCAATGCGCTCATGTTTTCTCCAGTCAAGCGGATACTGTACCCAGAAATGAATTGGGGCTTGCGCACCAAAGCACAAGCCCCTGCACCTACCGCGTCAACGGCTGGGAATCAACCCTGCTGGGCCATCAGTTCGTCGAACGAGACGGCCTTTTCGACCACCTTGGCCTTGTTCAGCACGAACTCGGTCACGTTGTTCTCGATCACGACGGCCTCGACCTCGGCCAGGCGCTGGCGGTCACCGAAGTACCAGCGCACCACGTCCTCGGGCTTCTCGTAGCTGGTGGCCAGCTCGTCGATGTGGGCCTTGAGCTGCTCGGGCTTGGCCTGCAGGTCATTGGCGCGCACCAGTTCGGCCACCACTAGGCCCAGGCGCACGCGGCGCTCGGCCTGGGGACGGAACACGTCTTCCGGGATCTCGGCCTTGTCGGCGTCCTTGATGCCGCGCTGCTTGAGCTCGGCACGGGCGCCTTCCAGCAGGCGGGCGATCTCGGCCTGCACGCTGGCGTTGGGCAGGTCCAGTTCGGCCTTGGCCACCAGGGCGTCCATCACGGCCTGCTTGTTGCGGGCCAGCAGGCGGAACTTGACTTCGCGCTCCAGGTTCTTCTTGATGTCGGCGCGCAGGCCATCCACGGAGCCGTCAGCGATGCCCAGCGACTTGGCCAGGGCATCATTCACTTCGGGCAGATGGGCTGCTTCGATCTTCTTGACAGTGACCAGGAAGTCCGCCGTCTTGCCGGCCACGTCCTTGCCGTGGTACTCGGCGGGGAACGCCAGGGGAAAGGTCTTGCTTTCGCCCGACTTCATGCCGCGCACGGCGTCTTCGAATTCCTTGAGCATCTGGCCTTCGCCCACCAGGAACTGGAAGGCCTCGGCCTTGCCGCCGTCGAACGGTTCGCCGTCGATCTTGCCTTCGAAGTCCACCGTCACCCGGTCGCCGTCCTGGGCAGCGGCGTCCAGCGCACGCTGAGCAAAGCTGCGGCGCTGCTTGCGCAGGATTTCCAGGGTCTTGTCGATGGCCGAATCGGTCACCTCGGCGGACAGCTTCTCGACTTCTGCATCCGACAGGTCGCCGATCTTGACTTCGGGGAACACTTCGAACACAGCGTCGAACGTCACCTGGCCTTCGGGGGCGCCTTCCTTCTCGGTGATGCGGGGCTGGCCGGCCACGCGCAGGTTGGCTTCGTTGGCGGCCACGGCAAAGGCCTCGCCGACCTTGTCGTTGAGCACTTCGTACTGCACCGAGTAGCCGTAGCGCTGGGCCACCACGTTCATGGGCACTTTGCCGGGGCGGAAGCCGTCCATCTTCACGGTGCGGGCCAGGCGCTTGAGGCGCGAGTCCACTTCGGACTGGATCAGGGTGACGGGCACGCTCAGCGTGATCTTGCGCTCGAGCTTCTCAAGGGTTTCAACAGTAACGGCCATGGCTATTCCTTCTTCTGAATGTGGATCGTGCTGGCTGCAGCGCAGCGGCGCCGTGTTCCGCAAAGTCTCACAGGGGTGGTGCGCGGGGGGGGACTCGAACCCCCACACCATTGCTGGCGTCAGGACCTAAACCTGGTGCGTCTACCAATTTCGCCACCCGCGCGGTTACAACAAACAAACAGGCGGCAACCTCGGCTGCCGCCTGCGTGAAATCGGTAACTCTCTATTTTACCTGATGCGCGCAGGCAGGGAATCAGGTCTCGCCCAGAACCTCCGGCACGGGCCGCTTGACGCGGAACCAGGCGGCATACATTGCCGGCAGCGCCAGCAGCGTGAGCACGGTGGCGACCACCAGCCCGCCCATGATGGCCACGGCCATCGGGCCCCAGAACACGCTGCGCGACAGCGGGATCATGGCCAGCACGGCCGCCGCGGCCGTGAGCACGATGGGGCGCAGCCGACGCACGGCCGATTCGACGATGGCGTCCCACGCGGGCACGCCCCGGGCGCGGTCCTGCTCGATCTGGTCGATCAGGATCACCGAGTTGCGCTGGATCATGCCCATGAGCGCAATCACGCCCAGCAGCGCCACGAAGCCGAACGGCCGGTCCAGCAGCAGCAGAGCCGCCGCCACGCCCGCCATGCCCAGCGGGCCGGTCAGGAAGACCAGCATGGCGCGGCTGAAGCTGTGCAGTTGCAGCATCAGCAGCGTGAAGGTGATGAACAGCATGATGGGAACGCCCGCCGCGATGGACGCCGAGCCCTTGGAGCTTTCCTCCACCGCGCCCGCCACCTCGATGCGGTAGGCGCCCTGCCCCGCCGCACGCCATTTCTGCTCGATCTCCTTGAGCGCCGGCTGCAGCGCCGCCGTCACCGTGGCGCCCTGCAGGCCCTCGGTCACATCGCCCTGCACCGTGATGGCGTAGTCGCGGTTCTCGCGCCACATCACCCCCGGCTCCCAGGTGAATACCGGCTTGGCGATCTGCGTGAGCGGAATCGACTTGCCCGAAGCCGTGGGCAGGTAGGCGTTGGCGATGTCGGTGATGGCGTTGCGCTCATCCAGCGGCTGGCGCAGCACGATGTCGATGAGCTTGTCGCCCTCGCGGAACTGGCCCACCTGCGTGCCCGAGAGGATGGTCTTGGACGCCTGCGCGATGGACTGGCTCGTCACGCCCAAAGCACGCGCCTTGGCCTGGTCCACTTCCAGGCGCAGCACCTTCACGGACTCGTTCCAGTTGTCGTTCACGCCGCGCATGTCGGGGTTCTGGCGCAGTTGCGCCTTCACCTCATCGGCGCGCTCGCGCAGCACCAGCGGGTCGGGGCCGACCACGCGGAACTGCACGGGATACGGCACGGGCGGCCCGTTGGGCAGCAGCTTGACGCGGCCGCGCACCTCGGGGAATTCCTCGGCCAGCAGCGCGGGCAGCTTCACGCGCAGCGACTCGCGCAGCTTGAGGTTCTGCGGCAGCACGATGAACTGCGACACATTGCTTTGCGGGAACACTTGGTCCAGCGGCAGGTAGAAGCGCGGCACGCCGGAGCCCACCCAGGTGCTCACGCTGGCGACGCCGGGCTCGGCCAGCAAGCGCTGCTCCACGCGCTTGGTCACCTCTTCATTGCCCGCGAACGAGGTGCCCTCGGGGAACCAGATGTCCACCATGATCTCGGGCCGGCTCGAGTCCGGGAAGAACTGCTGCTGCACCTTGCCCATGCCCACGATGCCCAGCGCGAAGGTGAGGATGGTGATGCCAATGGTCAGCCAGCGGTGCTGCACGCACCAGTTCACCAGCCGCCGGAAGACGGTGTAGAACGGGCTGTCGAACACCTCGTGCGCGCCCTCGGCCTTGCCATGGTGCTGCTGCGCATGCACCACATGGTCCGGCACCTTGAGCAGCAGCGTACCCAGGTAAGGCACGAAATAGACCGACACGATCCAGCTGAGCACCAGCGCGATCACCGTGACGGCGAAGATGGCGAAGGTGTATTCGCCCGTCACCGACTTGGCGATGCCGATGGGTAGGAAGCCCGCCGCCGTGATCAGCGTGCCCGTGAGCATGGGCATGGCCGTGATCTCGTAGGCGAAGGTGGCGGCGCGCACCTTGTCGTAGCCCTCTTCGAGCTTGAGCACCATCATCTCGACGGCGATGATCGCGTCGTCCACCAGCAGGCCCAGCGCGATGATGAGCGAGCCCAGCGAAATCTTGTGCAGGCCGATGCCCCAGTACCACATGGCCAGGAAGGTCACGGCCAGCACCAGCGGAATGGTGATGCCCACGACGAGCCCGGGGCGCGGGTCGATGTACCAGCGTTTCCACAGCGGCTGCCGGCCCGGGCGCTTGTGCAGCCCCAGGCTGATGAAGCTCACGGCTAGCACGATGACCACGGCCTCGATGAGCACCTTGACGAATTCGTTGACCGAGCTGGACACCGCCTGGGGCTGGTCCTGCAGGTTGACGAGCTGCACGCCCGCGGGCAGCGTGCCGGCGATGCGGTCGGTGGCCGCGTGCAGGGCCTTGCCCAGCGCGATGATGTCGCCGCCCTTGGCCATGGATACGCCCAGCGCCACCACCTCGCGGCCCTGGTGGCGCACCTTCACCGCCGGCGGGTCCACGTAGCCGCGCGTCACCTCGGCGATGTCGCCCAGGCGCAACTGCGCGCCGGAGGGACCGCGGATCGGCATGGCACGCAAATCCTCGATGGCGCTGAACTGGCCCTGCACGCGCACCTGCACCTGGTCCTGCGGGGTCTGGATGGTGCCTGCGCTCTCCACGGCGTTCTGCTGGCCCAACTGGGCCAGCACCTGGTTCATGTCCAGGCCCAGCTGCGACAGGCGCTTTTGGGAGATCTCGATAAAGAGCTTTTCGTCCTGCACGCCGAACTGCTCGACCTTGGCCACGTCGGGCACGCGCAGCAGCTGCTGGCGCACGTCGTCGGCGAATGCCTTGAGTTCGGCGTAGCTGAAGCCCTCGGACTCCAGCGCATAGATCACGCCGTACACATCGCCGAAGTCGTCGTTGAAGAACGGCCCCTGCACGCCCTGCGGCAGGGTGTAGCGCATGTCGCCCACCTTCTTGCGCACGGTGTACCAGACGCCCGCCACCTCGCTGGCCTTGGACGAGTCCTTGATCTGGAAGATGATCTGCGACTCGCCGGGCTTGCTGTAGCTGCGGATCTTGTCGGCGTAGGGCACCTCCTGCAGCGTCCGCTCGATCTTGTCGGTGACCTGCTCTGCCACCTGCTGCGCCGTGGCGCCGGGCCAGTAGGTGCGCACCACCATGGCGCGGAAGGTGAACGGCGGGTCCTCGTCCTGCCCGAGCTGGAAGTAGGCCGCGAAGCCCAGCAGCATCAGCACCACCATCAGGTAGCGCGTGAGCGCCGGATGGTCGAGCGCCCACTTGGAGAGGTTGAAGCCCTCTTTCGGCTGTATTTGCGTCATGGCGGGCCTTCAGTTGGCTGCGGACGCTGGATTTGCTAGCTTTTCAGTAGCTGCTCGCGCTTGACTGGCGGGCGATGGAGCCGATTTTGGCTGATAAACCAGCACCTTCTGCCCCGGCGACAGCACGTGCACGCCCGTCGCCACCACCTGCATGCCCGGCGTAAGGCCGCCGGCCACCACGGCCTCGTTGCCGTCGGCCGTGGCGATCTGCACCACCTGCGACTTCACCGTGCCGCTGGCAGCGTCATACACCCACACGGCCGTCTGCTGCCCTTCCTGGCGCAGCGCGCTGGTGGGCAGCTTGATGGCGGGCACCCCCGCGTGGCTGAGCACCTTGGGCTTCACGTACACGGTGGCCCCGAGGGCGGGCACGTCGGCCCCCTCCACGGCCACCTTCACCTGGTAGGTGCGGGTGGCGGCATCCGCGCTGGCGGCCACCTCGCGCACGCGGCCCGCCAGCTCGGCGCCGCCGGACCAGCCGCGCACCGCCACCTCGGAGCCCTGGATGATGAGCGCCACCTTGTCCTCGGGCACCGCGAACACCACGTCGCGCGGGCCGTCCTGGGCGATGCGCACCACGGGCGTGCCGGACGCGACCACCTGGCCCGGCTCGGCGTCGATGCCGGTGACCACGCCCGAAACATCCGCCACCAGCGTGGTGTAGGCCGCCTGGTTGCCCTGCGACGCCAGCTGCGCGCGCGCCTGGTCCAGCGTGGCCTGGGCGGCCTTCAGGCTGGCGTCGCGGCGCTCCAGCTCGGCGCCGCTGATGAAGTTCTGGTCCTTGAGGGCCTGGTAGCGCTTGAAGTCCGCCGCCGCAAGGTCGCGCTGCGTGGTGGCCGATGCCAGTTGCGCGCGCGCCGCGTCGGCCGCCAGCTGGTAGTCGCGCGGGTCGAGCTGCGCCAGCACCTGTCCGGCGCGCACGTGCTGGCCGAGCTCCGCCTGCCGCTGCACGATCTTGCCGGCCACCCGGAACCCCAGGCGCGACTCCACGCGCGCCCGCACCTCGCCCGAATACTCCAGGCTGGACTGCAACGCGCCCACCCCCACGGTCAGCAGCTTGACGGAGCGCACGGGCTCCTCGAGCGGCGCGGGGCGCGAACAGGCGGCCAGCAAGGCCACGGAAGCCAGCACCAGCCAGTACCTGGCGTGCCGTGGAGGGAACCGCAAAGCGGAAGTTGTGCGCATGGGAAATCCGGAGAACAGTTAATGACTGACCGGTTAGTAATCTATGGGAAGCCTCCCGCCTTGTCAAGCGACAATCCGGGCGTGAACGACCGCTCCTCCAGCCCCCCTTCCCCTTCCGCCGTGGCCGCACCGGTCACGCACTACGAGAACTTCCCCGTGGCTTCCGTGCTGTGCCCGCCGCACCTGCGCCAGCCCATCGCGGCCATCTACGCCTTTGCCCGCACGGCCGACGACATCGCCGACGAGGGCGACACGCCGCCCGCCACCCGCCTGGCCGAGCTGGCGGCCTACCACTCGGACCTGGCCACCATCGCGCAAGGCCGCCCCCCGTCGCCGCGCTGGGCCGGCGTGTTCCTGCCCCTGCAGGCCGTGCTGCAAAGCCACCAGTTGCCTGTACCCCTGCTGGCCGACCTGCTGAGCGCCTTCGCCCAGGACGTGGAAAAGACGCGCGACGCCGAGGGCTACGCCACCCAGGCCGAACTGCTGGACTACTGCCGCCGCTCCGCCAACCCCGTGGGCCGCCTGCTGCTGCACCTGTACGGCGTGGGCGGCGACGAGGCGCTGGCGGAAAGCGATGCCATCTGCACCGCGCTGCAGCTCATCAACTTCTGGCAGGACCTGAGCGTGGACATCCCCCGCGGCCGCCACTACCTGACGGATGCCGACTGCGCCGCCCACGGCGTTGTGCGCGCAGACCTGGCACGGCTGCAACCCACCCCCGCCACCACCGCCCTGCTGGCCGACAACGCCCGCTGGGCGCGCACGCTGATGGAGCAAGGTGCCCCGCTGGTCCACCGCCTGCCGGGCCGCGCAGGCTGGGAGCTGCGGCTGGTGGTGCAAGGCGGCCTCCGCATCCTGGACAAGATCGACATACAGCAAGGGAACAACCTGCACACCCGCCCCAGGCTGCGCGGCCGGGACTGGTGCGTGATGCTGTGGCGGGCAGTATGGATGTAGGCAAGCACTACTGATTTAATAGCTGCCAGCCCAATCTGGACAGGCGCTAGATGCCAAAAATACCTACATCCCCACCGGGTCAGCGCTCCAGGTTCCACACCAGCTTGAGCAGCGCGCGCGTCTGCCGCTGCTGCATGGCGCGCTCCGGCCCCGTATAGCCGAGCCGGTCGATCGAGAAGATGAACTCGCGCCCGCGCGCCCAGCCCGCAGGCCGCCAGCGCAGCCGCGCACTCGTGCCCAGCGCATGGCTCACGTTGTCCCATTGCAGCAGCAGGCTGCCCGCCAGCCGGGTGCTGGGCGTGTAGTCCAGCCGCAGCGTGGCCAGCCTGACCGTGAAGCGGCCCGAGGGCAGGCGGATGGCGTTGCGCGCCAGCCCCAAGCGCGCCTCCCAGCGCGCAGCCGGGCTGAAGCCCACGGTGGCCGCCTGGTCGTTGCGCCGCCCGTCGTAGAAGCCGCCAGCGCGCCATTCGCCCGTCAGCCACAGCGGGCGGGCATGCGCAGTCTCCAGCAGCCCGTACAGGTAGTGCCAGCGGTAGCTGCCGGGCGCTATCCAGGTGCCCGGCACGGGGGCATACCCCTGGGCCAGCCGGTCTTGCTCAAAGAACAGCTCGGCCATCGCCGTGTCGCCCGCCGCGTTGGTGTAGGTCAGTTCGGGGTTCAGCACCAGCGTGCGCTCGCGGCCGTCCAGCGTGCGGCGAAAGTTCCAGTCCAGCGCTGGAATCACGTCGGCCCCGGAGTCCGTGCGGTGCCACCAGCCCAGCGCGCCCTCGCTGCGCAGCACGCCGTCTTCGGCCAGGTAGCCCAGCGCCGGGTCAAAGCCGGTGCCAATGCGCTCCACCCGCGCCTCGCCCATCAGGTCCAGGTTGAGCGCGCTGACGCTGGCCCCCCAGGCGGTGCCCGACTGGCCTGCGTTGGCAGAGCGCATGGCCCAGGCGTGCGCCTCCAGCGTGCGGTCGCCGCGCCAGGCGGTGTCGCGCCACTGGTAGTCCAGGCCCCACAGGTGGCTGCCGCCCGTGCCCTGGGGGTTGCCGCGCGTGGCAATCAGGCCCACGCGCTGGCGCTCGTCCAGCGGCCGGGCCAGGCGCAGCACGGCCACGTCGGCGGGCTGCTGGCGCGGCTCACCCGGCTCGGTCGGCCCGCCTGCCACGCGGGCGGCAAAGGCACCGAACTCGGTGCCGCCCAGGCTGCCCGCAAGCTTCAGGCCCGCGTCCAGCCCGCGCGCCCGGCCCCCGGCGTCCAGGCCCACGCGGCGCGAGTAGTACGGCGAGACGGCACCGTGCGCCAGCCCGCCAAAGCTGAAGCGCCCGGCGTCGCGCAAGAAGAACTCGCGCTTTTCGGGCTGGAACAGCTCGAAGCGCGTCAGGTTGACGCTGCGCTCGTCGGCCTCGGCCTCGCCGAAGTCGATGTTCAGCGCCGCCGTGGTGCGCAGGCCCGCGTCACTTTCGTGGAACAGCTCCAGCCCCGGCTCGATGCGCCCGCGCGCGCGGACCGTGCCCGAGGCAGCGGCCGATTCGGCGCTGGCGCGCAGCGAGGGTTTGAGACGCAGGCCCCAGCCGGGGTCGGCGGCACGCAGGGCGGGCAGGTCGATGCCTTCGCCGAGCGAGAACACGTCGCGGTCGGGCCGCGCCCCAGCCAGCCGCACGCGCTCGCTGCCGCGCGGCATCCAGCGCTCGGCGTTGATGCGCCAGCGGGCCGCGTCGCTGCGGCCAAAGACGGACAGCGGTATCGCCAGCCGCGCGCTCCAGCCGTCGGGCTCGATGCGCGCCTCGCTGTCCCACTGGGCGTCCCAGTCGGCGCGCATCTGGCCCCCGTCGTAGATCAAGGCGTCAAACTGCGCGCCGTTGGGGTTGACCATGAACAGGTAGCCGTGGCGGCCCGCGCCTTCGGGGTCGATGACCAGCGCCAGCCGATCCTCGGCCACCATGCTGTCGGTGTCGCGGCGCATCTGGCGCGCCACAATGGTGCCGGGCTGCGGGTCGTGCGCCCGGACATCGACGAACAGCGTGCGCTCGTCGTGCCACAGGCGCAGCTCGGTGCGGCGTGTGGGCTGCGCGCCGGTGGCGGGGGCCACTTGCACAAAGCCGTCCAGCACCACGGCCTCGGGCCAGGCCGCATGCGCGCACGGGGCCAGCAGTGCCAGCAGCAGTGCGGCGGCCTTCATCCAGCCGCCCGCGCCAGCAGCAGCAGCCAGCGCGGCCTCCATGTCAGCGCCAGGGCCACGGCCAGCGCGGCTGCGGCCAGTGCCATCACCCACACCAGCACGGCCATCGAGGCGTGGTCAGCGGCCAGGCACAGCGCCAGGCTGGCGGCCAGGCCCAGGGTGCCCAGCACGCGCAGGCGCAGCACCTGGGCGCGGGTGGCATCGGCCTGGCGCACCTGCGCCCAGTGGGCATCCATGGCCAGCGCCAGCCAGCCCATGCCCAGGGTGCAGGCCAGCAGGGCGGCTGCGAGCAGCAGGGCTTCACGCATGGGCGGCCTTGATCTGGGGCAGTGCCGCCGAGGCACGTCGGCCCAGCTTGCGCGCTGCCCACGCAGCCAGAACCGCTGTGGCCAGCAGGCACAGATCGACCCCGGCCACGGGCCAGTAGGTGTGGGTGAACACGGTCTTGACGAGGTGGTCGCTGGTGGTGAGCCAGTTCAGCAGCACGGCCAGCACGGCCAGGATGGCGATGGCCCAGCACTGCTCGCGCCAGGCGGGGTTGGCTTGGGCCTGCGCCACCGGCGCGCTGCGCCAGAAGGCGTGCGCCATGGCCAGCACCCAACTGGCCCAGAACAGATACCGCTCCACGTCGCCCCGCTGGGGCAGCGTTTCGGGCAGCAGCCGGTTGGCGATGAGGATAGCCAGCGTGGCCACCAGCATGCCGGTGACGGTGGTGACGGCCAGCGCATCCACCACGCGCGCGCCCTGGCTGCTGGCCTTGGCGTGCTGCTTCTTGCGCTTTTCGACGAAGAAGATGAAGCCGGTGGCAATGCACGCGCAGCCCATCAGGCCGCCCAGCACGTACAGCCAGCGCAGCAGCCAGTGGCGAAAGTGCTGTAGGTGCAGGCCGGTGAGGAATTCGCTCACGCTGTCCACCGCCGTGCGCGGCGGGTCTTCGCGGATCACGGCACCGCTGCTGGCCTTGAAATGGATGCCTTCGCCCGTGGTGGCCACGCTGTCGGTGCCAGAGCGGTAGATGCTGACGGTGCCGTTGGCGTCGCCGACGTGGTTGAGCGACAGCCAGCCCACCTCGCCCGCCATGCCGCGCGCGGCCCAGCGGCGGCGGGCCTCGGCCACCATGGCGTCCACCGATGCGGTGGGCGCGGGCACGCCAGCGCGGTCGTGGGGCAGGCCCGTCTCGCGGGCTTCGATGCGTTCGTGCTGGTCGTGCAGGGGCTTGAGCTGGGTTGCGGTCAGGGGGAAGTAGATGCCCGCAAAAATCAGCAGGCCGGTGAAGGCAAAGAAGAAGTGAAACGGCAGCGCCAGCACGCCGGTCATGTTGTGCAGGTCCAGCGTGCTGCGCTGGATGGCCTTGGCAGGGCGAAAGGTGAAGAACTCCCGAAAGATTTTGCGGTGCATGACCACGCCGCTGACCAGCGCCACCAGCATCACCAGCGCGGCCAGGCCGACCAGCCAGTAGCCCAGGTCCATCCATTCCAGCGTCAGGCTGAAGTGCAGGGGGTAGAAGAACTGGCTGCCGATCTTCAGGCGGTCGTCCGGCAGCGCGGCACCCGTGCGCGGGTCGATGGTGCGGCTGGCCCAGGCGGTGTCGTCGTGGTCGCGGGCACCGGGCACTTCCCAGTTGGCGTACAGGCTGAGCACCGGGTCGCGGTGCGTGGTGTAGGCACCCCAACTGCGCACCAGGTCAAAGCGCGCGGGCAGCGGGCCATCAACCTTGCCGCGCAGCTCGCGCAGGCTGTCGGCCTCGGGCTGCATGGCCTCGAACGCGGGGCGCAGCAGGCGGTCGAACGAGGGCATGGGCTGGGCGGCAAAGCGCGACTGGGGGATGGCCCAGCGGTCGATCTCGCGGTCGAACACGGACAGCGCGCCAAAGAAGAACGCGGCCATCAGCACATAGCCCAGCACCAGGCCGAACCAGGTGTGCAGCCAGGTCATGGACTGGCGGAAGCTGGGGGTGGATGAATCAGTCATCAAATTGAAATCGGCTTCTAGCGCCTTTCCAGCAAGCGCCAGCAGCTATTGTTTTGATAGTTATCATGGTGCTTCCCTTCAAGCCAGCAGTTGCCATTGCAGCAGCGACGCGGCCCCGGCCATCAGCGCGCCGCCGCCCGCCAGCAGCGCCCACGCGCCCCACAGGCTGCGCGTGGCAAAGGCCCACAAAAACACCCCCAGGTACAGCAGCAGGCCCAGCATGGCGGACAGGTGCTCGGCGTCGTGGAACGGCAGGCCCAGCGCGTACAGCCCCGCCGTGCCCAGGGCCATGAAGCCCCAGCAAAAGGCGTAGCCGCCCAGCAGCGCGGCGGCAATGCGCAGCGCCGTGGGCAGGCGGGAGCCGGTGGGTGTCATGACTTATTGGCAAAATATGCCGCCAGCGCCTATGAAATAAGCGATGGAAGCTATATTTTTAAGAGCAAAATGCATGCGCCGCAGTGTTAGAACTTGTACTTCAGCGTGGCCACGATGTTGCGCGGCGCGCCGTAGTTGTGGCCCGAGAGGTCGGTGCGGTAGGCCTTGTCGAACACGTTGTTCAGGTTCACCGTCAGCCCCAGTTGTTTGCTGAAGGCGTAGCGCGCCATCAGGTTGACCACGGCATAGCTCTTTTGCGTGGCGAGGGGGCGCACCGACTCGCTCACCCAGTCTGCGTAGGTTTCGCTTTCCCAGGTTACGCCGCCGCCCAGCGTGAGCTGGTTCAGGCTGGCAGGCGTCCACGATGTGTACAGCTTGAACTGGCTCTTGGGCTGGTCCACCTTCAGGCGCACGCCGCTGCTGTCTTTGGTGACCACATGGGTGTAGCCGCCCTGCACGCGCCAGCCGGGCATCAGCTCGCCGGCCACTTCCAGCTCCCAGCCGCGCCCCTTGGTGTTGTCCTCGGCACGGTAGGCATCGTCGCCCGTGGGGGTGACGTTGTTGCCGTCCTGCACGGCCAGGTTGTCTTTCTTGACGTGGAACACCGCCGCGCTGGCGTTCAGGCGTCCGCCAAACCATTCGCCCTTCAAGCCCGCTTCGAGGTTGCTGCCTTCTTCGGGGTCGAGCAGGTTGCCGCCCACGTCGCGGTTGGACTGCGGGTTGAAGATGGTGGTGTAGCTGGCGTAGGCCGAGATGTTGGGCGTGAGGTCATAGACCAGGCCCAGGTAGGGCGTGAACACGCCGCGCTCCTTGCGGTCGCTGGTGGCGGCACCGGTTTCGTCCAGGTCGCGCGAGCGCCAGTTGCTCCAGCGCACGCCGCCCAGCAGCGCCAGTTGGTCGGTGGCCTGCAAGCGGGTGGCCGCAAACACGCCGGACTGCTCCGTCTTGGTGCGCCAGCCAAAGCCGTAGAGCGCGTCCCAGTTCGGCTCGGGCGTGCGCCGGTTCCAGTTGAAGATATTGACGGTGGTGCTGCCCCAGTCGAGGTACCAGTCGTGCGTGTTTTCGTCCGACGAGGCACTGTTGAAACCGACCACCACGTCGTGCTTGCGGCCGAACAGTTCGTACTTGCCGTCGAGCTTGGCCGACACCGCATCGGCCACGTTCTTGATGCGGTAGCTGCGCAGATGCAGCTCGGTGGTGCCGTCGGGTTCGGGTTCGGACGCGGCCAGGCCAAAGCGCTGCCGGGTCTTGACCTCGTTGTGCATGTAGGCAGCCTTGATTTTCCAGTCGTCGTTCAAACGGTGCTCCAGCGCGGCAGTCAGGCCCGTGCGGCGGTCATTGAAGCCGGTCCACTCGGCCGATGCGTTGTCGCGGCGGCCAAAGTGTGTCGGGTTGCCTTCCAAGTCGGCCACGGCGTAGCCGGTGTACGGGGCAGCGCCTTTTGCCTTGTTGCTGCCAAGCTCCAGCGCCAGCGTGGCCAGGGTGCGGTCAGACAAGTCGGCCTCCAGGACGCCGTAGCCCACGGCTTTGTCGTACTTGTAGCCTTCATGCCAGTCCTTGCCCTGCTCGTAGGCACCCACCCACCGGCCGCGCAGCGTGCCCGCCGCGTTCAGCGGGCCACCCACGTCGGCCACGGTGTGGGTTTGGCTCCAGCTACCGAACGATTGCGACACATGGGCCTGGAACTCCCGCGTGGGCCGCTTGCGCGTGAGCACGATGGAGGCCGAAGGGTCGCCCGCGCCGGTCATCAGGCCGGTGGCCCCGCGCACAACGGTGACCGAGTCGTACACGTCGGTGTTGAGCGTGGCCAAGCCCTGGATGGACGCATAGCCAGCGAAAGCCGCGACAGGCACGGGCAAGCCGTCCAACACGACGCTCTGCACGTCGTAGCCGCGCGAATAGACGGACGTATAGCCGCCCAGCGACGTACCGCCGGGCTGATAGACGATGCCCGGCGTCTGCGCCAGCGCGTCGCCCAGGCTGCTGATACCGGCCTCGTCCATGCGCTCGCGGGTGAACACGGTGACGGACTGCGGCGTCTCGCGCAGCGAGAGGTTCAGCCCGGTGGCGGCGCTGCTGCTGTCGGTGGTGTAGCTGCCCGTGCCTTCGGTCACGCCGTCGCGCTGCGTGCTGCCCGTGACCTGGACCTCGGACAGCGATGACTCCCGGCCAGCAGGTGCCGCTGCGGCGGCCTGGGCGTGCACGGCCAGCGGCTGCCCCGCCACGCCCAGGGTCAGCGCCAGCGCCGCCGCCAGTGCAATGGGGTGCCGGTGGGCAATGAGGCGATCACGACGGTGCATGGCCGCGCGTGCCGGGGAAAATGTTGACGACATGACGAGCTTTCCAGACAAGGATGGTTGATATTAAAAAGATAGCTGCCTGCGCTTATCTGGCGGTGGCTGGAGGCTGATTTGGCTTGTAGCGAGAAGGACGCAGCGTGCACCATGGGCTGGCGCACGGGCCATGGGCATCTTGCGTTGCGGTGTCGGTCGGTAACACGGTGCTCCCCCCCTGCTGCGGATCGGCCAGGCTACGAGGCGGCCGATGCAAATTTATAAGAATAATTCTCATTATTATTCCTATTAATATTTCTATTACATCAATACCCTTAAAATCCAAAGGGTCAGCGCCACCGCCTTGGCGGCCCGCACCGCGCCCAGGCACGCGGCCTCCAAGTTACTTCAAAAACAATAGCTACCAGCGCTTGCATGACAGGCGGTTCAGGCCAAAAAGACCACAAACCTCCAGTGCAGCGCCCCGGCACAGTCATGGGACAATCCCGCCCCATGACCCCACAGCAGTACGTACAGCAAAAAGCGGTGGCCTCGGGCAGCAGCTTCTACTACGCCTTCCTGTTCCTGCCCGCGCCGCGCCGCGCGGCCATCACGGCGTTCTATGCGTTCTGCCGCGAGGTGGACGACGTGGTCGATGAAGTCAGCGACCCCGGCGTGGCCCGCACCAAGCTGGCCTGGTGGCAGGGGGAAGTGGCCAAGTCCTTCGCCGGGCAGCCCAGCCACCCGGTGATGCAGGCGCTGATGCCGCACACGGCCGAATACGGCATCGAGCAGCGCCACCTGCAGGCCGTCATCGACGGCTGCCAGATGGACCTGGAGCAGACGCGCTACCTCGACTTCGCGGGCCTCAAGGGCTACTGCCACCTGGTGGCGGGCGTGGTGGGCGAGGTGGCCGCGCGCATCTTCGGCCAGACGGACGAGCGCACCACGCAGTACGCGCACACGCTGGGGCTGGCGTTCCAGCTCACCAACATCATCCGCGACGTGGGCGAAGACGCGATGCTGGGCCGCATCTACCTGCCGGTGAACGAGCTGCAGCAGTTCGACGTGAAGGCGCACGAGATCTTGAAGCGCACGTACTCCGACCGCTTCACCGCGCTGATGCGCTTCCAGGCCGAGCGCGCACACCGCCTGTACGACGAGGCGCTGGCGCTGCTACAAACCTTGCCTCAGGCGGACCGCCGCGCGCAGAAGCCCGGGCTGATGATGGCCAGCATCTACCGCACGCTGCTGCGCGAGATCGAGCGCGACGGCTTCCAGGTGCTGCACCAGCGCATCCGCCTCACGCCGCTGCGCAAGTTCTGGCTCGCGTGGAAGGTCCAGGCCCTGGGCAGGATGTGAGCGTGCGGGCCGCCGCGAACGTTGCCGTTGTCGGCGCGGGCTGGGCGGGCATGGCCGCCGCCATCGCGCACGCGCAGGCGGGCCGCCGCGTCACCGTGTTCGAGGCCGCGCGCACCGTGGGCGGCCGGGCGCGCGCCGTGCCCGCCACGCTGCCCGATGGCGCGGCCGCCACGCTCGACAACGGCCAGCACATCCTCATCGGCGCCTATGCCGAGAGCCTGCGCCTCATGCGGTTGGTAGGAGTGGACGCCGACACCGCCCTGCTGCGCCTGCCGCTCACACTACAGTTCCCCGACGGCCAGGGCCTGCAGCTGCCCGACCTGCCGCCGCCGCTGGATGCGCTGCTGGGCATCGCCCGCGCCCGGGGCTGGGGCTGGCGCGACAAGCTGGCGCTGCTGCGCACAGCCACGGCGTGGCAACTGGGCGGATTCCGCTGCGCGCCCGAGACCTCGGTGGCCGCGCTGTGCGCGCCGCTCACGCCGCGCCTGCTGGCCGAGTTCATCGACCCGCTGTGCGTGTCGGCCCTGAACACGCCCGCGCATGAAGCCAGCGGCCAGGTCTTCCTGCGCGTGCTGCGCGACAGCCTGTTCAGCGGGCGCGGCGGCTCCAACCTGCTGCTGCCACGCACCGACCTGGGCGCGCTGTTTCCGCAGGCCGCCGCGCAGTGGCTCACGCGCCAGGGCGGCGAAGTCGTCACCGGCCAGCGCGTGCAGCAGCTCACGCGGCTGACGGACGGATGGCGTCTCGACGGCGCCAGCGAGACCTTTCATCACGTCACCCTGGCCTGTCCGCCGTGGGAGGCCAGCCGCCTCGCGGCCGGCGTGGACGAGCCAGCCGCGCAGCCGTGGATCGCGGCGGCCGACGGGCTGCACTTCACGGCCATCACCACCGTCTACGCCCATGCACCCGGCGCACACCTGCCCCGGCCCATGCTGGCGCTGCGCAGCACGGCCGGCCACCCAGCGCAGTTCGTCTTCGACCGGGGCCAGCTCGGCGGCCAGCAGGGGCTGCTGGCCTTTGTTGTCAGCGCCAGCGCCGGCGACCGTGCGCGCACCGAGCAGCAGGTGCTGCAGCAGGCCGCCGCGCAACTGGCCCTGCCGCCCCTGCAGGCCGTGCAGACCGTGGTGGAAAAGCGCGCCACCTTCGCCTGCACGCCCGGGCTGCGGCGGCCCGGCCAGCGCGTGCTGCCGGGGCTCACGGCCTGCGGCGACTATGTGGACGGCCCCTACCCCGCCACGCTCGAAGGCGCGGTGCTCAGCGGCACGGCCGTGGCCGCGCTGGCCTCGGGAAAACCCCAGGCCCACTGACAGCATTCCGAAAGCACGCGGGCCGCACCATGGCGCCGGCACCCCTTTTTTCCTTGCCGGCTTTCCTGGAGACAACCCCATGCTTTCACACCCCACCCATCCCACGCGCCGCCAGATGCTGCACACCGGCGGCGCGCTGGCCCTGGCCGGCCTGCTGCCCGGCACGGCCTCGGCGCAGGCCGCGTGGCCGACCAAGTCGGTGCGCTTCGTCGTGCCCTTCGCGCCGGGCGGCAGCTCGGAGATCGTGGCGCGCTCCACGGCGGCGGAGCTGACCAAGACCCTGGGCCAGAGCGTGTTCGTGGACAACAAGCCCGGCGCGGCCGGCAACATCGCCATGCAGGAAGTGGCGCGCGCAGACGACCAGCACACGGTGATCCTGGGCCACATCGGCACGCTGGCCGTGAACCCGTACATCTTCGACAAGCTGCCCTACGACGCCAACAAGGACTTCAAGCCCGTGAGCTTGCTGGCCAAGGTGCCCAGCCTGTACGTG
>Ga0222424_100413_pt1 | contig 25589 bp, 20 predicted proteins | sample 2B2ome_FD_182468 | JGI IMG/M metagenome (GOLD analysis project Ga0222424, IMG submission 182468) | Enriched microbial communities from leaf-cutter ant dump, University of Wisconsin, Madison, United States - 2B200A (version 2) | ecosystem: Environmental > Terrestrial > Nest > Insects nest > Nest... | reverse complement strand
AGCCGGGGAAAGGCCCGGCCACGTTGTTGCAGGCCGCTTGCGGTATCCATACCGCGGCGCGTCCTGCGCCTAGTTGCCGGGCCTTTCCCCGGCTTTCGCGGGCACGTAAAAGTGCATAACACGCTCTAGCACATGGCCGTGACCCTGGACGACAAGCTGGTGGTGGCGATCTCCTCGCGCGCGCTGTTCGACTTCGAGGAAGAAAACCGCCTGTTCGACCCACGCGATCCCAAGGCCTACATGCGGCTGCAGCTGGAACGCCTGGACACGCCGGCGCGGCCCGGCGTGGCGTTCTCCCTGGTCAAGAAGCTGCTGGCCTTCAACGAGCCGGGCCTGCAGCGCGTGGAGGTGGTCATGCTCTCGCGCAACGACCCGGTCAGCGGCATGCGCGTCTTCCGCTCCACGCGGGCGGCCCAGGTGCCCCTCGAACGCGGCGTGTTCACCCAGGGGCGCGCGCCGTTCGCCTACCTGCGCCCCCTGGGCGCGCACCTGTTCCTGTCCGCCAACGTGGAAGACGTCACGCAGGCGCTGCGCCTGGGCTACCCGGCCGCGCACGTGTTCATCGATTCCGCCCAGGCCAGTGACGCCCACCCCGGCGAGCTGCGCATCGCCTTCGACGGCGACGCCGTGCTGTTCTCCGACGAGGCCGAGCGCGTCTACCAGGCCGAGGGCCTGGCGGCCTTCCAGCGGCACGAGATCGACAAGGCCACCCAGCCCCTGCCCGACGGCCCGTTCAAGCCCCTGCTGGCCGCTCTCCACCGCCTGCAGCATGCCGGCGCGGCCGGCATGCGCATCCGCACCGCGCTGGTCACGGCGCGCAGTGCGCCCGCGCACGAGCGCGCCATCCAGACGCTGATGAGCTGGGACATTGCGGTCGATGAAGCCATGTTTCTCGGCGGGCTGGAGAAGGGGCCGTTCCTGCGCGAGTTCGAGCCCGACTTCTTCTTCGACGACCAGACGGGCCATGTGACCTCGGCCGCGCGCCACGTGCCGGCCGGGCACGTCAACAGCGGCATCTCCAACCCCGTCGCCGCACAGTTGGCCGGGAACTGACGGCCTGCGCGGCGAGTCTTCCACCGATGAAGAAAATCACCATGGCCCTGGCCGCCGCCTGCTGGGCCTGCACCGCAGCGCTGGCCCAGGCACCCGCCGCGCCGGAATCCCAGGCCGCGCTGACCAAGGGCGAGATCAAGGCACAGCGCGAGTTCAAGATGCTGGACTTCAACGGCGACGGCAAGCTGAGCCGCAAGGAAGTGCAGCTGTTCCCCCGCCTGGCCGCCGCGTTCGACGACGCGGACACGGACAAGGACGGCTTCGTGTCGTACGAGGAGGTGCGGGCCTTCGCCGTGAAGTACCGCGCGGAGCGGGACCGCCACCGGGCGGCGCAGGCGGCGGCAGCGCCCGCATCCGCGGCATCCCAGCCCTGAAAATATGAGTGAAATCAGCCTCTGGCGCTTATCCAGAAAGCGCTGGCAGCTATTGTTTCAGGAGTAATCCCTACAAGCCGCCCGTGCGCTTGACCTTGGGGTCCGAATAGGTGAGCGGCTCGTTCTTGGCCTGCTGGGCCATGCGCTCCTGCAAGGTCATCTTGTTCACTTCCTGGGCCGCCTCGATGGCGCTGCCGCTGGCGCGCCACATGGACTGGATGAACTCCAGCAGTTGCTTGTAGATGGGCTCCTTCGGCGGCTCCTCGGGCTCTTCCACCGTTTCCTGCTTCTTGACTTCCGTCCAGTCGCGGTTGGGCGCATCGGGCGCGGAGGGCTTGTCGGGCTCCTTCACGATGGCGCCCTCGCCCAGCCGGTCCATGGACTCGACGGGGTTCGGCGGGTTGATGGGACGCACCGGAGGTGCGCCGGAAGCGCCAGTGGAATACAAATCAGCGCCCTGAGGACGCCAACTCGGCGATCGATCGACAGGTGGCATTTGCATGGCAGTGGCCCCAGAGGTTGATGAAAGGTCTGAGGGCTTTACGCACCTCTTCGTACTCCTTAACGGCAAAAAGAAGGGGAAATTTAGGCCTTTTTGACCGATTGCCCAAAATTCAGGGTTTTCCCCCATAAAAATGCCCCTGCCGCAGGCTGCGGCAGGGGCATGCAAGAGGAATGCCTAAAGAAACCGTTCCAGCAACCGCCGCGAGTGCCGGTCAAGCACCGTGGTGTCCGGCACGCGGAACTGCATGCCGTCGCCGCCCGCGATCAAGAGGCGCGTGCGCCCGCCCAGGCGGCGGATGTCCTCCTCGGCCTTGAGCACCAGGCTGGCCGGGCCGCGGTCGGTCTCCACGCTCCAGGTGCTGGGCGTGGAAAAACTCGAAACTGCGTTGATTTTTTCGATAGTGGGCACGAACTCCCGTGCCGCCAGCTCCTCATTGATGAGCTGGCGTGCCGGCGCCGCCACCTGGTCGAGCCGGTCGATCCACAGCAGTTCGTGGCCGTCGGTGCCGACCAGCGAGAGGCCTTCGCCCGGCGCGGCGATGGGAAAGGCGCGCACCGGCGTGACGCCTTCGTGCGCCGTGCCGTCGGGCAGCGTGAGCACCAGCCGGCCGTGCGGGTTGCGCGCGAGCTGGAAGGCGGCAGGGGTCAGGGGTTCGGTGGTCATCAGGGATTTCCGGCAGGGTGGGCGGAATGCAGCAGGCCGCTGTCGATGATCACGCCCGCGGCCTGGGCGTCTTCCTCGGCACGGCGGGCCTGGGCTTCGTACAGGCGCCAGTAGGCGCCCTGCTTTTCCATCAATTCGTCGTGCGGGCCGACTTCCACCACCTCGCCCCGGTCCATGACGACCAGGCGGTCGGCTTTTCGCAATGTGGACAGGCGGTGGGCGATGGCGATGGTGGTGCGGCCTTGCACCAGGTTGTCCAGCGCCTTCTGGATTTCCTTCTCGGTCTCGGTATCGACGGCGGACGTGGCCTCGTCCAGGATCAGGATGCGCGGGTCGATGAGCAGCGCGCGGGCGATGCTGATGCGCTGGCGCTCCCCGCCCGACAGACCCTGGCCGCGCTCGCCCACCAGCGAGTCGTAGCCGTGCGGCAGGCGCAGGATGAATTCGTGCGCATGCGCGGCGCGGGCGGCGGCCACGATTTCCTCGCGCGTGGCCTCGGGCTTGCCGTAGGCGATGTTCTCGGCGATGGTGCCGAAGAACAGGAAGGGCTCCTGCAGCACCAGGCCGATGTGGCGCCGGTAGTCCGCCACGGCGAAGCGGCGGATGTCCACGCCGTCCACCTGGATGGAGCCGTCGCTCACGTCGTAGAAACGGCTGATCAGGTTGACCAGCGTGCTCTTGCCCGAGCCGCTGTGGCCCACCAGTCCGATCATCTCGCCGGGGCGGATGTCGAGCGACAGGTTCTTGATCACGGCCCGGCTGCCGTAGCGGAAGCCCACGCCCTGCATGGCGATGGCGCCCCGCACCTTGTCCACCTTGACGGGCTGAGCCGGGTCGGGCACGTTGCTCACGTGGTCCAGGATGTCGAAGATGCGCTTGGCGCCCGCCGCCGCCTTCTGCGTGACGGAGACGATGCGGCTCATGGAGTCGAGCCGCGTATAGAAGCGCCCGATGTAGGCGATGAAGGCCGCCAGCACGCCCACCGTGATCTGGCTTTGCGACACCAGCCAAATGCCGAAGGCCCAGACCACGAGCAGGCCCACCTCGGTGAGCAGCGAGACGGTGGGGGTGAACAGGCTCCAGGTCTTGTTGAGCCGGTCGTTCACTTCCAGGTTGTGCTGGTTCGCATCGCGGAAGCGCTGGGCCTCGCGCTTTTCCTGGGCGAAGGCCTTGACCACGCGGATGCCGGGGATGGTGTCGGCCAGCACGTTGGTCACCTCGCTCCAGACGCGGTCGATCTTCTCGAAGCCGGTGCGCAGGCGGTCGCGCACGGTGTGGATCATCCAGCCGATGAAGGGCAGCGGCACCAGCGTGACCAGCGCCAGCCAGGGATTGATGCTGAAGAGGATGGCCGCCGTCATGACGATCATGAGCACGTCGGTCACGAAATCCAGCGCGTGCAGCGACAGGAAGACGTTGATGCGGTCCGTCTCCGAGCCGATGCGCGCCATCAGGTCGCCCGTGCGCTTGCCGCCGAAGTAGTCCAGCGAGAGCTTCAGCAAATGCTCGTAGGTGGTGGTGCGCAGGTCGGCGCCGATGCGCTCGGACACCAGCGCCAGGATGTAGGTGCGCGCCCAGGACAGGCCCCAGGCCAGCAGCGCCGACAGCAGCAGCCCCCCCAGGTAGAGCAGCACGAGCTGGGGGTCGATCTGCTTTCCGTTCTGGAACGGGATCAGGATGTCGTCCATCAGCGGGATGGTCAGGTACGGCGGCACCAGCGTGGCGGCCGTGGACGCCAGCGTGAGCGCGAAGCCGGCCGCCAGCTGCTTGCGGTAGGGCCGGGCGAAGCGCCACAGGCGCAGCAGCACCCAGGTAGAGGTCTGCGGCGGCTGGGCGCGGGCGCAAGCGGGGCACTCATCGGTGTCCGGCGGCAGGGGCGCGTGGCAGGTGGGGCAGGCGGGCTCGTCCGCCTCGTCCTCGGCCGCGCCCTCACCCCGGGCGCTCTGCTGTTCGAAGCGCTGCACCAGGCGCAGCGCCTGGGCATGGTGCGCCAGGGTAAAGCGCCACAGGGCCAGGCGGGCCGCGGGGCCGTGCAGTTCCAGCGAGCCCACGCCGCCATGGTCGTGCAGGCGCAGGGCCAGGCCCTCGCCCAGCGGCCAGCCGCACCACTGCGTGGTGCCGGGGGTGGTATCGGGGTCAAGGGCCAGCAGGCGCTCGGAAGTCACCACCACCCAGCCCGCGGCGAAACGCAGCGCGGCGCTCAGGTCAACCTGCAGCGCGGCCAGTACGTTCTCTTGGGGTGCGAGCATGGCCCGCAGATCGGCCCCCACGGGGCCGGAAAAGACACCCGAGGCGTCCACAGAATGGTGATGTTGCATTTTTGCTTGGTATTCCCGCCTTCGGCAGCCTGCGGCGACCAGTCTTGCGGAACCGCGAATTCTCCCCGATGCCGCGCCGGTGCCCCTGCACAACGCCCGCCCCCGCCGTTTGGCTGACACCGCCGCGCCCGGCCTGCGCTGGCGCACAATCACCGCCACTCCTCCTTTCCCCCTCCGCTGCAACCCATGGCGAAACTCAACGACATTCAACTGCTGCGCATCAACTACCTGCGCGGTCCCAATATCTGGACCTACCGGCCGGTCCTGGAAGTCTGGCTGGACCTGGGCGAGCTGGAGGACTACCCGTCCAACACCCTCCCCGGCTTCAATGGCCGGCTCACGGCCTGGCTGCCGGCGCTGATCGAGCACCACTGCGGCGTGGGCGAGCGCGGCGGCTTCCTGCAGCGCCTGGAGGAAGGCACCTGGTGCGGCCACGTGCTGGAGCACATCGTGATCGAGCTGCTGAACCTGGCCGGCATGCCCACGGGCTTCGGCCAGACGCGCAGTACCAGCCAGCGCGGCGTGTACCGCATGGTGTTCCGCGCGCGCGACGAGCAGGTCGCCCGCGTGGCGCTGGCCCAGGGCCACGCGCTCATCATGGCGGCGATCAACGACGAGCCCTTCGACGTGGCCGCCGCCGTGGCCCGCGTGCGCACCGAGGTGGACGACCAGTACCTCGGCCCCAGCACCGCCTGCATCGTCACGGCCGCCACCGACCGGGGCATCCCGCACATCCGCCTGAACGACGGCAACCTGGTGCAGTTGGGCTACGGCGCCAGCCAGCGCCGCATCTGGACGGCCGAGACGGAATTCACCAGCGCCATCGCCGAAGGCATCGCCAGCGACAAGGACCTGACCAAGAGCCTGCTCAAGTCCTGCGGGGTGCCCATTCCCGAAGGCCAGATCGTCAACAGCCCCGAGGAAGCCTGGGAAGCCGCCGAGGACATCGGCCTGCCCGTGGTCGTCAAGCCCAGCGACGGGAACCACGGCCGGGGCGTGACGCTGGACCTGCGCAAGAAGGAAGACATCGTGGCCGCCTACCACGTGGCCTACCCCGAGGGCAGCGACGTGATGGTGGAGCGCTTCATCCCTGGCGACGAGCACCGCCTACTGGTCGTCGGCGGCAAGGTAGTGGCCGCCGCGCGCGGCGAGGTGGTCAGCATCACCGGCAACGGCCGCAACACCGTCAAGGAACTCATCGACAGCCAGCTCAACTCCGACCCGCGCCGCGGCTACGAGGAAGAGTACCCGCTGGAGATCATCGACCTGGCCACCGACACCAAGGTGCAGCTCGAACTGCAGCGCCAGGAACTGGGCGCCGACTCCGTGCCCGCCGCCGGCCGCGTCATCGTGGTGCAGCGCAACGGCAACGTGGCCGTGGACTGCACGGACGACGTGCACCCCGAGGTGGCCTACATCGCCCAGCTCGCCGCCAAGGTGGTGGGGCTGGACATCGCCGGCATCGACCTGGTGGCACAGGACATTTCCAAGCCCCTGCATGCGCAGGGCGGCGCCATCGTGGAAGTGAATGCGGGCCCCGGCCTGCTCATGCACCTCAAGCCCGCCGTGGGCGCGCCGCGCCCCGTGGGCCAGGCCATTGCCGAGCACCTGTTCCCCTCGGACGGAAACGACGACGGCCGGGCCGGCCGCATCCCCGTGGTGGGCGTGGCCGGCACGCGCAGCACATCGACCATCGCGCGCCTGGTGGCCTGGCTGCTGCACCTGGGCGGGCACCACACGGGCCTGGCCTGCCGCGAAGGCCTGTTCCTGGACCGCCGCCAGGTCGAGTCCACCGACTGCGCCCACTGGGAGGCTGCCCACCGCCTGCTGATGAACCAGACCGTGCAGGCCGCCGTGATCGAAAGCGACGCCCGCACCATCCTGCGCGACGGCCTGGCCTACGACCGCTGCCAGGTGGGCGTGGTGACCGACATGGACGGCGTGGAAACGCTGGCCGAGTTCGACGTGCACGAACAGGACCAGATGACCAAGGTGATGCGCACCCAGGTGGACGTGGTGCTGTCCGAAGGCGCCTCCGTGCTCAACGCCGCCATCCCGCAGGTGGCCGACCTCGCGCCGCTGTCGGACGGCGCCGTGGTGCTGTACGCGCAGGATGCCACCCTGCCCGTGATTGCCGAGCACCGCGCCAGGGACAACGGCCGCGCCGTGGTCGTCAAGAACGGCCGCGTGGTGCTGGCCACCGGCAGCGCCGAGCACGTGCTGGGCGCGCTGGCCGACCTCACCTTCGGCCGCAACGCCGTGGTGCCCGACACCGACGCCCTGCTGGCTGCCGTGGGCGCTGCCTGGGCGCTGGACATCGCGCCCGACCTCATCGGCGCCGGCATCAAGACCTTCGAGCCCGACCTGCCCGCGCCCCTGGGCCTGCCCTCGTGATGAAGCGACAACCCCCTGAGCGGCTGCGCCGCTTCCCCCTTCTCTCGCGCTGCGCGCGGGAAGGGGGACGACGCCGGTGGCCTGGCGAAGCCAGTTCCACGGCGCCCGCTGGCCTGGTCCGTGCCGGTTTCACGCGCTGTGGAATACACGCGCGCATTGGCTCATTGCAATAACGCACCCTGAACCCCACCAAGACGAGATCCCCATGGATGTATCCCGCACCCGGGCCCTGCGCGGCCCCAACCTCTGGAGCCGCCACATGGCCATCGAAGCCATCGTGGCCTGCGACGACAGCGAGCGCGCCATCCGCCAAATGGACGGGTTCGAGGCGCGCCTGCGCGCCCTCTTCCCCGCCATCGGCGTGCTGCACCCCGAGGGGGGCGACGCCGACATCTCGCTGGCCCACGTGCTGCAGATCGCCGCGCTGGCCCTGCAGGCCCAGGCCGGCTGCCCCGTGACCTTTGCGCGCACCACGGCCACCACCGATGCCGGGGTGTACCAGGTGGTCGTCGAATACAGCGAAGAGGCCGTGGGCCGCCAGGCGTTCGAGCAGGCGCAGCGGCTCATCCAAGCGGCGCTGGGCCAGGGCGATTTCGATGCCGACGCCGTGATCGCCGAGCTGCGCGAGCTGGACGAGGACGAGCGCCTGGGCCCCAGCACCGGCGCCATCGTCGAGGCCGCCGTGGCGCGCGGCATACCGTACCGGCGCCTCACGCGCGGCAGCCTGGTGCAGTTCGGCTGGGGCTCCAAGCAGCGGCGCATCCAGGCGGCGGAAATCGACTCCACCAGCGCCGTGGCCGAATCCATCGGCCAGGACAAGGACCTCACCAAGCGCCTGCTGCACGCCGCCGGCGTGCCCGTGCCATTGGGCAAACCCGTCGATACGCTGGAAGAGGCCTGGGCAGTGGCCCAGAAGGTCGGTTTGCCCGTGGTCGTGAAGCCCCAGGACGGCAACCAGGGCAAGGGCGTCACGGTCAACATCACCGACCGCGCGCAGCTCGAGGAAGCCTTCCGCACCGCGTCGGAATATGGCACCGTGATGGTCGAGCGCTTCCTGCCCGGCCACGACTTCCGCCTGCTGGTGGTAGGCGACCAGTTGGTGGCCGCCGCGCGCCGCGAGCCGCCCCAGGTGCTGGGCGACGGCCAGCGCACCGTGCGCGAGCTGGTGGACATCGTCAACCAGGACCCGCGCCGGGGCGAGGGCCACGCCACGTCGCTCACCAAGATCCGCCTGGACGACATCGCCGTCGCCCGCCTCGCGCTGCAGAACCTGACGCCCGACTCCGTGCCCGACAAGGGCCAGCGCGTCATCCTGCGCAACAACGCCAACCTCTCAACCGGCGGCACTGCCACCGACGTGACCGACGACGTGCACCCCGAGGTCGCGGCCCGCGCCGTGGCCGCCGCGCAGATGGTGGGCCTGCACATCTGCGGCGTGGACATGGTGGCCGAGACCGTGCTGCGCCCACTGGAGGAACAAGGCGGCGGCTTCGTCGAAGTAAATGCCGCCCCCGGCCTGCGCATGCACCTGGCGCCCAGCTACGGCAAGCCGCGCAACGTGGGCCAGGCCATGGTGGACCGCCTGTACGCCCATGGCGACGACGGCCGCATCCCCACCGTGGCCGTCACCGGCACCAACGGCAAGACCACCACCGCGCGCCTCATCGCCCACCTCTTCACCGCGCAGGGCCTGCGCGTGGGCATGACCAACACCGACGGCGTGTACGTGAACGGCCGCCAGATCGACAGCGGTGACTGCAGCGGTCCCAAAAGCGCCCGCAATGTGCTGCTGCACCCCGAGGTGGACGCGGCCGTGTTCGAGACCGCGCGCGGCGGCATCCTGCGCGAAGGTCTGGGCTTCGACCGCTGCCAGGTGGCCGTGGTCACCAACATCGGCGCGGGCGACCACCTGGGGCTGAACTACATCACCACGGTGGAAGACCTGGCCGTGTTGAAGCGCGTGATCGTGCAGAACGTGGCACCCACGGGCTATGGCGTGCTCAACGCCGCCGACCCCATCGTGGCCGCCATGGCGCCGGCCTGCCCCGGCAAGATCATCTTCTTTGCCGCCGACCGCCACCACCCCGTGATGGCCACGCACCGCGCGCAGGGCCGCCGCACGGTGTACGTGGACGGCGACAGCATCGTCGCGTCGGAAGGCTCGTGGCGCGAGACCATCCACCTGCGCGACGTGCCCATCACGCGCAACGGCAGGATCGGATTCCAGGTCGAGAACGTCATGGCTGCCGTGGCGGCGGCCTGGGGCGCCGACCTGCCCTGGCAGACCATCCGCCGGGGCCTGTCGGGCTTCGTGAACGACAGCGACAACGCGCCGGGCCGCTTCAACATCATGGACTACCGGGGCGCCACCGTCATCGCCGACTACGGCCACAACCCCGACGCCATGCGCGCCTTGGTCGGCGCCGTGGACGCGCTGCCGGGCAAGCGCCGCAGCGTGGTCATCAGCGGCGCGGGCGACCGCCGCGACGAGGACATCCGCGAGCAGACCGTGATCCTGGGCGCCGCCTTCGACGACGTGATCCTGTACCAGGACGCCGCCCAGCGCGGCCGCGCCGACGGCGAGGTGATGGCCCTGCTGCGCGAAGGCCTGGCCGGCGCGCCGCGCACCACCTACGTAGACGAGATCCGGGGCGAATTCATCGCCATCGATGCCGCCCTGGCGCGCCTGCAGCCCGGCGACCTGTGCCTGGTGCTGGTGGACCAGGTGGAGGAAGCCCTGGCGCACCTGGCGCAGCGCTGCACCGAGGCCGGAGCCGCCGCATGAAGGCGCTGGCAGCCTCCCTCATCCTCCTCGCCGCTGGCGCGGCGCAGGCCGCATCGGGCGAGAAGATCGGCACCGTGGACACGGCCTTCCAGTGGATCGGCCGCGACCACGACATCATCGTCGAGGCCTACGACGACCCCGCCGTGCAGGGCGTGACCTGCTATGTCTCGCGCGCCCGCATCGGCGGCATCAAGGGCACGCTGGGCCTGGCCGAGGACCGGGCGGAAGCCTCCATCGCCTGCCGCCAGGTAGGGCCGATCAGCTTTCCCGCGCCGCTCAAGAAGCAGGAAGAAGTGTTCAGCGAACGCATGTCCATCCTGTTCAAGCGCCTGCGCATCGTGCGCATGGTGGACGCGCCGCGCAACACGCTGGTGTACCTGACCTATTCCGACAAGCTCATCGACGGCTCGCCGCAGAACGCCGTGACGGCCGTACCGGTGGACCGGGGCACACCGATACCCCTGCGCTGAGGGCCAAATAGGCCTCCAACGCTTACCCATCAAGCGCTGGCAGCTCCTGAATCCGTAGCAATCTGCCGCAGCGCCTGCTCGAACACCTCCATCGGCTGTCCGCCCTGAATCAGGTGGCGGTCGTTCACGATGATCGCGGGCACCGAGTGGATGCCGTGCTGCTGGTAGAACCGCTCGCGCTCACGCACCTCGCCCGCCACGCGCAGTACCTCGTGGCTGTCCTATCCCTCGCGGGCTGTCTGTTAGTTCAGATCAAATGGCAGCAAATACTGTTCCAGCGTCACCTCGGCCTTCAGCTAATCGGTTGCCTGCTCTAGCGTATGCAGGTCGGTGGCACACCAAAGGGGCAGGAAATATCAGAGACGAAGTTGACCTCGAGGGTGGCGCCCATGGCGGTTCTGGCCAAAGAAGCTACGCCCCATCAGCCGACCGCCCTGCGTCATCGATCTCTGTATCGAGCAGGCGTACATATTGCTGTCCGCCATGCATGTCCCGCTCCAATATACCGCCCTGGGGCGTTCGCCGCGGGTAGGATATTTTCATGACTAGCAGTTCCGGCACTAGGAACTGCTTGACCAATCCCGGTTCGACGTCGTACAGCCGCGCAATGAATTGCGGCTGCAACTGCGGCGCAGCGGCGTAACGTTCAAACGCCGCCCGGTCTGGAAAAGAGAGATCAAGAGTGACCCAGAACGGCCCAGCATTTTTCGACCGGATATGGCGACAGATTTCGCTGACTTTAGGCATGCGCCATCTCCTTGACCTCAATGAAAACGGTTCGCACAAGCTCTGCAGGATCGCTGACATGCACCACGTGGTTGAGTTTGAATTCGAATACCTGCCCGCGCTCGATCTCCGCCGGTGAAAACGGGAAAGCATAGCTCGGCAGGGCCATTTCCTGGCGTAGCGGCAGATGGAAGAACCAGGGATTGCAGGTCTTGGCAATCTGGGTCGCTAGTTCCTGCGAGGGGGCCGTGGCGATGAACAGCAGCCCGACTTCACGGGGAGCAGCAGCGCGCTCTTCCACTGGCAGGCCGGTGACGGCGTTCCAACCATATGGACGCAGCGAGATGTCGAAATCTCCTATCACTAGGCCCATGGCCGCCGCCACGCGCTGCGTCAAGGCCTCGTGCATTCTTTCCACGAAGTGGTCGATCTCCGCGAGCACTGCCCGGTCCTGGATGCCCACTAGCATCAGCGTCTGGAAGCCACCGGCGCCCGCTCCCTCCAACTTCATGGTGTAGGGCTTGGTCTCGAAGCGCGAGCCCGTGACGCGGACCACACGGTCATCCACCGCCTCGTAATGCGCCGCCGTGACGTCCAGTACCCCGCCGGGTTCGTGCAGGAGGAACGGGTCGCTGTTCTCGTAGAGCATGTGGGCCGATACGGTGAACGGCGTACACCGGCTCACGGTGCCCAGGGGCTCAACCTCGAATGCATCACGGCCGACACGGATCATCACGCCGCCCTCACGGGAATGGGTGGTGCACAGGCCGCCACACTCCGCGATCTTTCCCGCGTGCCATGCCGGCGCGACTCCAGCGCCCCGCAGAAGGGGTAGCGCAGCCAGCACCGCCGTGTCCGTGGTGCGCCCCCCGAGCACGATGTCGGCCCCCGCCTTCAGGGCGGCAATGTAAGGCTCTGGTCCCATCAGCGCCACCACGTGATCGCACTCTGCGAAGACCTCCGGATCGACCGATGCCATTGGCGCCAGCGGATCAATGAGCCCTTGCGCTGCGCGCGCAGCCATCGCACCCCGGTCCTGCTCGGAGTAGAGCAGCGCGATGCGGGGATTCAGGCCGTGCTCGCCTGCGATCTCCAGTGCGATGTCGCGCGTCCAGTCCAGTGCCCTGTCACCGCCAGAAGTGCCGCACGAGCCGATCAGCAGCGGAATGCCTGCCCGGGCCTGCGCAAGCATGAGGATGCGCAGATCCTCTTTGATCGCCGCACGGGAATACTTGCTCAGCCCCGTGGCAAGATAGGCTGGCCCGCTGTCAGTTGATCCGGCATCGCAGGCAATGCCGTGGGCACCCGCGGCAATACCTGCTGCTACGTCGCTTTCGCGTATGCCAATGCCCAGTGCTCCAATGGGAACAATGATGTTGACAGTGTCTTTGAGTCTTTGTGGCATGGATGCCCCTGGTGGGTGGATGGTGTGCGGGAGGGAGTGTTCAGGCGGGGAAGAACCAAACCGCCTCGCGCGGAAAATGCAGGAGATGCCGACCCTCTACCGGGCGGGTGGGCTGGAAGGCGCGGATGCGCGTGTCGCCAATGCGGAATACCAGCTCCCACTTGCCGCCCAGATAAAGCGCGTCTTCGAGTTCGGCGGCGAGCGTGTTGGGCCCTGGCTGCTCCACCAGGGCCACGGCTTCCACACGGATGACAGCCGTGCCTTCGGCGCCACCGACCGCGCCCTGAACGCGGCCTTCCAACTGACTAGAGCCGATGGACAACGAGGCAAAGCCGTCGCGCGCCGGTTGCGCTCGCGCCTTAACGTTGTTGTTGGCGCCCATGAACTCTGCTGCGAACAGACTCGCAGGCTGGGCGTAGAGTTCTTGCGGCGACCCAGTCTGGGCGATGAGCCCGGACTCCATCAGCACTACCCGGTCGGCGATAGCTAGCGCCTCGACTTGGTCATGCGTCACGAAGATGGCGCTCAGCCCCAGGTTCTTAATCAACGAACGGATCCAGATACGGGCTTCTTCGCGCAGCTTGGCGTCCAGATTGGACAAGGGCTCGTCGAGCAGGATGACCGGCGGACCATACACCATGGAGCGCGCCAGGGCCACGCGCTGCTGCTGGCCCCCGGACAGTTGATGAGGGTAGCGGTCGCCCTTGCCATCCAGGCCAATGCCTGCGAGCACCTTGGCGACCTTGGCCTCTATTTCCGCAGGAGGGAACTTGCGTAACTTGAGGCCATAGGCAACGTTCTCTTGAACGGTCTTGTGAGGCCACAAGGCATAGGACTGGAACACCAGGCCCAGGTTGCGCCTCTCGGTGGGCACGTCGATGCCGCGCTCGCTATCGAACACGGCGACACCGTTGATGGCGATGCGGCCACTGGCCGGTTGCTCCAAGCCTGCAATGGAGCGCAGCAGCGTGGTCTTGCCGCAGCCAGACTGGCCTAGCAGAACGACGATCTCCCCTTCCTCGAATGAGGCAGAGACACCCTTGAGAATCTCGTTGCGGCCCAATGTGACGCGCAGCGATTGGACCTCGAGCTTAGGCATGCGAGACCTTTCCGAATCTGGCGAGAAGAAGCACACCGACTCCGATCATGAAAATGTTGAGGGTCGACAGGGCGGCGATAGTGTCAATGGCGCCCGTATCCCACAGGGAGACCATCAGAGAGCCCAGTACTTCGGTGCCCGGCCCAAGCAGGTACACGGCGGTCGAGTACTCCTTGACATAGGTGATGAACATCAGCGCCCATGCGCTGAACAACCCGGCCTTGACCAATGGCAGCGTGACGTCGCGGCTGACCAAGCCGGCCGACGCGCCCGCCACGCGGCCCGCCTCTTCCAGCTCGGGGCCTATCTGCAGTAGTGGTCCGCTCACCAAGCGCATGCCGTACCCTAGCCAGACCAGCGTATAGGCCACCCAGATCGCAAGCAGCGTTTGGCGCAGGGGGCTGAGCACTCCGACGAAGAGGAACAACCAGAAGATGGCCAGGCCGGCCACCAGCCCTGGCATGGCACGGGGCAGCAGCACTAAGTAGTCGAGCAACGTGGCCCAGCGCGACCTCCAGCGGTGCGCCGCCAGGTTGACTGCTGTGTAGACCGCCACCGACAGTGCGGCGCCCACTGTGGCGAGCAGCGTGGTGTTGACCATTCCACGCTTGAGGTTCGGAAACTCGAAGACGCCCATGAAGTGTTGCAGCGTGAAGTTTCCCGCCAGCGGCACGCCCTCGCCCCAGGTTTTGAGCATGCTGCGCAGGACGACCGCCCCCACGGGAACAACAACACTGACGACCAGCCAGGCGACGATCACTCCGCTGGCGACCCAGCGCCAACGGCCCAGCGACAGGCGCCGGCGCGGTGCGCCCTTTCCTTTGACCGCAACGTACCGGTCGGCATCCTGCATCATCCTGCGCTGCAGCCACACCAGGGGCAGCGTCATCGCCACGATCAGCATCGCTACCGCAGCCAGCAGATGGTAGGCTGGCGTACCAAACAGGTTGGTCAGCTTGAAGAGATAGGTGGCCAAGACCGAGAGCCCCTGCGGTTCCCCCAGCACCAGCGGCAGGCCAAAGAGCTCTATGCCTAGGAAGAGCATCAGCACCGTGCAGAACAGCATGGACGGCAGCACCATCGGCAGGCTGACGTCCATAGCTACCCGCAGCGGGCTTGCGCCCGATACCCGCGCCGCCTCCTCGACGTCCGACCCCAACCCGCGCAGCGCCGTGGACACATAGAGGAACACGTGCGGCACATGCACCAGACCAGCGATGATGATGATGCTGGGTTTGGAGTACAGCGTCCACGGCACAGCGCCGAACAACGATTTCGCGGCCAAGCTCAGAAAGCCCACAGGCCCTGCGCTGACCACATAGCCGAAGGCCAGTACCAGCGAGGAGATGAACATGGGAACAAGCACGAAAGGCTCAATCCACTGCGCGCCCGGCACGTCAGTACGCACGAGCAGGTAGGCCAGCAAACTGCCCAGTGGGACCGCGATCAGGGTCATGCCCACAGATATCTGGACCGAGTTCCACAGCGAGGAATAGAAGTCCGGGTCCTCCAGCACGAACCTGAAAGCGGCCAGCGACAACCGAGCGTTCGGCTTGAAGAAGGCGTCGCTCTGCACGCTCTGCCAGCCGATTAGTAGGATCGGAGCCAGGACGAACAGCGCGGTCGCGAGAATGAGCGCAATGCGCAGCTTGCGAGACATCGCTCACTTCGCCTGCAGCAGGCTCTTCCACTGCCGCAGGAAGCCAACACGCCACGCGGGGTCGAACACCACCAGCCGCTCGGGACCAGGGGTCAGTGCCCTGGCATTACTGCACTCGGCCGCGGGTTGCAGCACAGGGTTGATCTGCACGTCCTGGCGGATGCTGCCGATGGACTTGTCCGCCAACTTCTGCTGGCCTTCCTGGCTGAGCAAGTAGTCGATAAATACCTTGGCCGCATTCGGATGCTTGGCCTTATTGGAGATGATGGCGGTCCGGGTCAGGTAGAGCGTGAAGTCGCAGGGCACGACCATTCCGATGGTGGCGTCCGTCTTCATGCGCTCGGCGACGTTGGCAGCGGCCAAATCGTAGGCCAGCGCGATTTCACCCGAAGCCACGCGTTCGACCATGGTGCCATTCGATGTGAACAGTTTCATCTCGGCTTGGGCCATAGCCTTGAACAGGGGCCAAGCAATGTCCGGGAAAGCCCGTGAGTCTTCGCCTAGAAAACCTATGCCGGCAGCGCTGCGCTCCACGTCATAAGTGCCGATCTTGCCACGGTAGGCCTCGCGTTTTTGGCTCAACAGGCGTGTCAGATCCTGGCGTGTTTTCGGCACATCGACCTCTGGCATCAGGCGCCTGTTGTAGACCATCACGATAGGCTCGTAGGTGATGGCATAGGCCGCGTTCCTGAACGCGGCACCTGGCCTGAGATGGGGCGTCTCCGGCGAGACGTACTCCGCCACGATGCCATCCTCAATGAGCTTCACCGCCGTGTCCGCTCCGGCCCACGCGATGTCGCCCGTGCCCTGGCCAGCGGCTGACTCGCTGGTGAACCGGGTATAGACCTCGTTGCTGCTCTGATCAACGAATTCGATCCTGATCTTTGGATAGCGCGCCTGGAAACCCTGGAGCACGCCAGCGACCGATTTGGAATCAGTCGAAGAGTAGACCGTGACCACTCCCTCCTTCTCGGCCGCCGCGATAAGCCCGGCGTATTCCACCGGATAGCCGCGAGGCACGGCCTGGGCATAGCTCAAAGAGGAAAGAAGCGCCAAGGACAGCGCAGTAGCGTAGTGCAGTTTCATATGTTGCCTCCGTTCTAAAGATAGATTTTGTAGACAATTCTCTAAATTGTCTACACTCACAAGATAGTGTTTACACTTAAATCAACTGGTGTGCAGTACTATTCAACTGTTGTATGACCCACGACTTGCTGCCCACCGAACCTGCTCTTCTGGAGGAAACTGTCCAGTGGCTGGAGCACGCCATCCTGTCTGGCGACCTGAAGCCCGGCGACCGAATCGCGGAGTCGGCCCTAGCCAAGCGGTTTGGAGTGGGCCGCGGCCCGTTGCGCGAAGCTCTTCGCACACTGGAAGGCCGACGCCTGCTGGAGCGCACCCCGTTTTCAGGGGTGCGCGTGGTTCAGATCAGCAACGACGAGTTGGAACAACTACTGATCACCCGCGAGGCCCTTGAGGGCATGGCGGCGCGGCAGGCCGCGGAGGTCATGACACTTCCCCAGACCCGGCGCCTGCGCGAGGTGCTGGCCAACGGTAGGGAGGCAGCCAGCCTGGGCGAATTCTTCAGACAGAAGACACAGGACAACGACTTCCATTCGCAAATCGTCCATGGCAGCGGCAACCGCTGGCTGGTGGAGTTCCTGTGCCGCGACCTGTACTCGCTTCTGAACATCTACCGCTTTCGTGCCGCCAGCGCGCCCGAACGCATCGAAGTGGCTCAGCGTGAGCATGAGCAGATCCTCGATGCGATCGAGCGACGCGACCCGGACCGGGCTGAACGCCTGATGCGTGAGCATGTGGCCCATGGCCGTGAGTCGCTGCTACGGCACTTGCACGGTGATACGCAGCCCGGCAAACGGCCCCAGCAGCGCCAGACCTAAGGAAGGTCTGCGCGCAAATCTCTGCGCCATATAAGCCCAGGCAATTCAGGCAGGTAGCAAATTAAAAGTAGCCAGGGTCTGAGCAATGCTGTCAAGCGCAAATTCTCGACTCGATGGCGGGTACCCAACCGGTACGTGAAGATCCGAAGCAGACCAGTGCCTGGAGTACTTCAAACGTGTGATTGCTATCGTTAGGTCGGGCTTGGCCTAGCCCGGTATGCATGACCTCATCAAAGGATGGTCATGAAGAGCATTCTTAGCGCTTGGCAAGCAAGCGCTTCAAATAGCTTCCCACAATTCACTTTTCAGTAGCAATCTGCCGCAGCGCCTGCTCGAACACCTCCACCGGCTGGCCGCCCTGGATCAGATGGCGGTCGTTCACGATGATCGCGGGCACCGAGTGGATGCCGTGCTGCTGGTAGAACCGCTCGCGCTCGCGCACCTCGGCGGCGTAGCGGTCGGACGCCAGCACCGCGCGGGCCTCGTCCGCATCCAGCCCCACCTCGCCCGCCACGCGCAGCAGCACCTCATGGTCACCAGGGCTCTGGCCGTCAGTGAAGTAGGCCTTGAACAGCGCGTGCTTCAGTTGCGGCTGCAGGCCTTTTTCCTCCGCCCAGTGCAGCAGGCGGTGCGCATCGAAGGTGTTGTAGATGCGGCTGCGCTTGTCCATGTTGAACGTGAAGCCCAGCGCCGCCCCGCGCTGCGCAATGGCATCGCGCGTGCCCTGGCTCTGCTCGGGCGTGGCGCCGTATTTCTCGTGCAGGTGCTCGTTGATGTCCTGCCCCTCGGGGACCATCTGCGGGTTCAGCTCGAAGGGCTGGAAATGCAGGTCCAGCGCCACCTCGCCCTGCAGGCGCTCGGCCGCCTGCTCCAGCGCATGCAGGCCGATGGCGCACCAGGGGCAAGAGATGTCGGAGACGAAGTCGATCTTCAAGGTAGCGGTCATGGCGGGTTCCAGCTGGGGCAAAGGCGCATGGTAGACCCCATGCAATGCCCGCGCAGCGCACGGGATACCGCGGATCTACCACGAACAACGACCCATCAATCATCTCACCATCAACACACCAACATCAGCAACCTATTGATTTACAAATACATTTATCCATAAAATCTTCTCAAAAATCTTCTCAAAAATCTTCTCAAAAATCTTTTCAAAAAATGCCTGCCGACGCCCTTCCCCGCCTGCGCACCGCCCTCGCCCTGCAAGCCCCCGCGGCGGCGGCCGACCTGGCCGCCGCGCTGGGCGTGAGCGTGCCCACCCTGCACCGCCTGCTGCAACGCCTGCCCCCCGCCGAGCTGGTCAGCGCGGGCAAGGCCCGGCGCGCGCGCTACGCGCTGCGGCGCCCCCTGCACGCAGGCCGGGGCACGCTGGCCGACCTACCCGTGTACGCCGTCAACCGCGCAGGCCAGGCCGAACTGCTGGCCCTGCTCGCGCCACTGCAGGGCGGAGGCTGCTGGATGCCGCTGGAGGGCAGCGGCTGGCCCGTGCCCGACGAAGCCCGCGACGGCTGGTGGCCCGGCCTGCCCTACCCGCTGTACGACATGCGCCCGCAGGGCTACATGGGCCGCCTGTTCGCCCGCGCCGAACACCGCGCCCTGGGCGTCGCGCCCGACCCGCAGGCGTGGAGCGACGACGACGTGCTGCACGTGCTCTCGCAGCGCGGCAGCGACACCAGCGGCTGCTGGATCGTGGGCGACGATGCCTACACACTGTGGCAGGCCCAGCGCCAAACGCAGCCCCCGCCGCTCGCTCCCGAAGCCACCGCCGCCGCCTATGCGCAACTGGCCGAGCAGGCCGTCGCCAGCGGCGTGGCGGGCTCCAGCGCGGCGGGCGAGTTCCCCAAGTTCGCCGCCCGCCGCACCGCGCCGCACGGCACGGCCAGCGAAACGCCGCACGTACTGGTCAAGTTCTCGGGGGCCGACGCTGCATCGCCCACGGTGCAGCGCTGGTCCGACCTGCTGGTGTGCGAGCACTTGGCGCTGCAGCACGCCGCACGTCTGCCCGGCGTACAGGCGGCGGCCAGCCGCATCCTGCAGCACAGCGGGCGCACGTTTCTGGAAGTGGAGCGCTTCGACCGCCACGGCGAACACGGCCGCAGCCCGCTGTGCAGCCTGGAGACAGCCAACGCCGCCCTGCTGGGCGACCTGTCACGCGACTGGACGGTGCTGGCCGCTCGCCTGGTTGCGCAGGATTTGCTGACGCCGGACGACGCGCAAGCCATCGCCCGCCTGTGGTGGTTTGGCCGCCTCATCGGCAACACCGACATGCACCTGGGCAACCTCGCCTTCCGATCCGAACAAGGCCGCTTCGCGCTGGCCCCAGCCTACGACATGCTGCCCATGCTGCATGCGCCGCTGCCCGGCGGCGAAGTGCCGGTGCGGGATTTCGAGCCGCCCCTGCCCTTGCCAACCCAGCGCGGGGTGTGGCATGAGGCGTGGGACGCTGCGCGGAATTTCTGGTTGGCTGCGGCGGAAGATGGACGCATCAGCGCGGGATTCCGGGACATGTGTGCGGGGCATGCGCGGCAACTGTCTGCGGCCGCAAGTCTGGCTTGAGGGCCATGCTTTTCAAGGTATTTGGTCAAATTTGACACAAGATCTTGAAAGAGGAGGCGCTGAAAACACCTCCGCGGAGGAGATGTCCGGGAACGGCCAGACGGCCGCTGCCAGCAAGGCTAACGTCCCACTCTTTTCCCTAAGGAGCGGCGATGACAGAGAGAACCTACGGAACCATTCACCCCGACCGGCTTCGCGAACTGACGGGCCTGCAGTTCGTGGAAGGTCTGGCGAACGGCGCCCTGCCCCTGAACCCGATGGCCAAGACACTGGGCTACACCGTGGCGCAGGCCGAAAAAGGGCGCGTGGTCATTGCCGCGACACCCCGTGAAGATCATTTCAACCCCTGGGGCACGATCCACGGCGGGCTGGCTGCCACCCTGCTCGACAGTTGCATGGGGCTCGCGGTCCAATCGACCGTGGACCGGGGCGTTGGCTCGACTACGCTCGAATTCAAGATCTCGTTCATCCGCCCCATCACGGCCAGCACGGGCGTGGTCTACGCAGAAGGCAAAGTCCTGAGCAGCATGCGCCGCGCGGGCACCGCGGAAGGGCGGATCGCGGACGGAGCAGGCCGGCTCCTCGCGCATGGCACGACCACGTGCCTGCTGTTCGATATTCCAGCGCAGAGTGATTAAATCAGCCTCTGATGCCTATGCAGTATACGCAAGCAGCTATCAAATTGAGAGCTTATTGAACATGCCGTGCCCCGCCCCCTGTGGAACCGTCAAGACACAGTGGACAAGGCCCGCAACTCCGTCTTCAACACCTTCCCATAGCTGTTCTTCGGCAGCCCCTCCACCCACCGATAAACCTTCGGCCGCTTGAACCGCGCGATGTGCCCCAGGCACAGCGCATCCAGTTCCGCATCCGCCACCGGCCCGCCCTCGCCCGCGACGAGGAAGGCCACCACCACCTCGCCCCAGTCCGCGTCGCGCTGGCCGATCACGGCCGCCTCGCGCACCTGGGGGTGCAGCAGCAGCACCTCTTCCACCTCGCGCGGGTAGATGTTGGAGCCGCCGGAGATGATCACGTCCTTCGACCGGTCCTTGAGCGTGAGGAAGCCGTCCGCGTCCAGGCTGCCCATGTCGCCCGTGTACAGCCAGCCGCCCTGCAGCGTCTTGGCGGTGGCCTCGGGGTTGTTCCAATAGCCGGGCATCACCGTGTCGCCGCGCACCACGACCTCGCCGGTCTCGCCCGGGGGCACTGGCTGGCCCTCTACATCGACCACGCGCACTTCCACCAGCGACTGCGCCACGCCGACCGAGGCCATGCGCTCGGCCCAGCGCGGGTGAGCGCGGTCGGCCAGTTGGGCGCGCGACAGGGCGGTGATGGTCATGGGGCTTTCGCCCTGGCCGTAGATCTGCGCGAAGCAGTCGCCCATGGTGTCCAGAGCGGCGCGCAGGTCGTCCACGTACATGGGGCCGCCGCCGTAGACGATGGTCTTGAAGCCCGATGCGTCGGCGCCCGTGGCGCGCACGTGCTCCACCAGGCGGTGCACCATGGTGGGTGCGGCGAACAGGGTGAGCTGGCCCACGGTGGCCGCCAGTTCCACCAGCTCGGCGGGCTCGAAGCCGCCCGATGCCGGCACCACGTGGCGTTCACCGCGCAGCACCTGGGCGTAGTTGTACAGGCCCGCGCCGTGCGACATGGGCGCGGCGTAGACCATGGCGTCGCCGGGCAGCACGTCGTCCACGTCGGTGAAGTAGCAGGCCGTCATGGCCAGCAGGTTGCGGTGCGTCTGCATCACGCCCTTGGGGCGGCCCGTGGTGCCGGAGGTGTAGAAGAGCGAGGCCACGTCCTCGGGCGCGCGGTCCTGCACGGAAATCGGCGCATGGCGCACGGCGGCCTCGTAGGCATCGGAGCCCAGCACCAGCGTGCCCTGGGGCGCCGCGCCGGCCTCCTGCGCGGCGCCCGCCAGCGCCTGCGACACCAGCAGCACGCGCGCGCCGCTGTCGGCCAGCACGTAGGCCAGTTCCTTGGCGTGCAGCTTGTAGTTGACGGGCACGGACACGGCGCCCGCCCACAGGATGGCGTGCAGCGCCTCCAGGTACTCGGGGCAGTTGGCCGCGTAGATGGCCACGCGGTCGCCGGGCTGCACGCCGCACTGCGCGCGCAGGTGGGCGGCCAGCGCGGCGGTGCGCGCGCCCAGGGTGGCGTAGTCCATGCGCAATTCGGCGCCGCGCAGCACGGCGGGCCGGTGGGCGTGGATGTGCGCGCTGCGGCGCAGGAGGTGGGCGATGTTCATGGGGCGGTACGGGGGTCGGGGGAATGGTTCATCGTACTGCGCTGCCGGAGGCGCTTGACTTTAAAGTCGCTTCAAGGTTTCCAATGGAGCGAACCAAGGAGATTTTCCGCGCCATGCCATCCTGCTGCGACCACGACCACCCCCACGACAAAGAAACGCCGCGCCCGGCGCCTGCCGCCGCCCTGCCCGCTGGCGGCGCCACCTTCCGCATTGCGGCCATGGACTGCGCGGCGGAAGAGAGCGAGATCCGCCGCGCCCTGGCCCCGCTGGCGGGCGTGCGCGGCCTGGGCTTTCAGCTCGGCGCGCGCACGCTGACCATCGACGCGCCCGACGCGGTCATCCCCCAGGCGCTGGACGCCATCCGCAAGGCGGGATTCGACCCGCAGCCCGTCGCCGCCGGCCAGCCGGCCGCGCAGCCCGCATCCGAAGGGCTGTGGCGCATGGTCCTGGCGCTGGCCCTGGCCGTGGCGGCGGAGGTGATCGCCTTCTTCGCGCCCGACACGCTGCCCTTCAGGGGCCTGGGCATGGCCGTGGCGGCCGCCGCCATCGCGCTCGCAGGCTTTTCCACCTACCGCAAGGGTCTCGCGGCGCTGCGGCAGGGGCGGCTGAACATCAATGCGCTGATGACGGTAGCGGTGACCGGCGCCTTCCTGATCGGCCAGTGGCCCGAGGCCGCGATGGTGATGGCGCTGTACGCCATCGCCGAGCTGATCGAGGCCCGCGCCGTGGACCGCGCGCGCAACGCCATCCAGGGCCTGCTGGCCCTGGCGCCCGACACCGCCGAGGTGCGCCAGCCCGACGGCGGCTGGCAAAGCGTGGCCGCCGCGCAGGTGGCCATCGGCGCCGTGGTGCGCGTGAAGCCCGGCGGGCGTATTCCGCTGGACGGCACCGTGGCCAGCGGCGCCAGCGCGGTCAACCAGGCGCCCGTCACGGGCGAAAGCATTCCCGTGGACAAGGCCGTGGGCGACCCGGTCTTCGCGGGCACCATCAACGAGACCGGCACGCTGGAGGTGGCGGTGACCGCCGGCGCCAGCGACACCACGCTGGCGCGCATCATCCACGCCGTGGAGCAGGCCCAGGGCTCGCGCGCGCCCACGCAGCAATTCGTGGACCGCTTCGCCGCCATCTACACGCCCGCCGTGTTCATCGCCGCCGTGCTGGTGGCCGTGCTCACGCCGCCGCTGCTGGGCTTCACCTGGATGGAGGCGCTGTACAAGGCGCTGGTGCTGCTGGTCATCGCCTGCCCCTGCGCGCTGGTGATCGCCACACCCGTCACCGTGGTCAGCGGGCTGGCGTCGGCGGCGCGGCGCGGCATCCTGATCAAGGGCGGCGTCTATCTGGAAGAAGCGCACAAGCTCCGCGCCATCGCGCTCGACAAGACCGGCACCATCACCGAGGGCAAGCCCCGGCTGGTGGCGCACGCGGTGCTTTCCGCCACCGTGCCCGCGCCGCAAGTGCTGGGCTGGGCGGCGGCGCTGGCGGGGCATTCGGACCACCCCGTCTCGCAGGCCATCGCCCAGGGGCTGGAGGCATCCGGCGCAGACGGCGTGGACAGTTTCACCGCCCTCGCGGGCCGGGGCGTGCAGGCGCGCGTGGGCGGCCAGGCGCTGGTGCTGGGCAACCACCGCCTCATCGAGGAGCGCGGCCTGTGCAGCCCCGCGCTGGAAGCCACGCTGGCCGAACACGAGGACCAGGGCCGCACGGTGACGCTGCTGGCCAGCGGCGCCGAGGTGCTCGCCCTCTTCGCCGTGGCCGACACCATCAAGCCCAGCTCGCGCGAGGCCATCGCGCAGCTGCACGCGCTGGGCGTGGCCTCGGTCATGCTCACGGGGGACAACGCCTCCACGGCCCGCACCATCGCCGCGCAGGCCGGCATCGACGAGGCCCGGGGCAACCTGCTGCCCGAGGACAAGCTGGCCGCCATCGAGCAGATGCAGGCCCGCTACGGCCCCACGGCGATGACGGGCGACGGCATCAACGACGCACCCGCGCTGGCCCGAGCCCACATCGGCATCGCCATGGGCGCGGCTGGCACCGACACGGCCATGGAGGCGGCCGACGTGGTCATCATGAACGACGACCTGCGCCGCATTCCCGAGATGATCGGCCTGTCGCGCCGCACGCGGCGCGTGCTGCTGCAGAACATCGCGCTCGCGCTGGGCATCAAGGCGGTCTTCCTGGTGCTGGCCGTGCTGGGCGATGCGTCCATGTGGATGGCTGTCTTCGCCGACATGGGGGCGAGCCTGATCGTGGTCTTCAACGGGCTGCGGTTACTGCGGCGCTGATCTATTCTTTTGATAGCTGCCAGCGCTTGCCACATAAGCGCTGGAGGCCGATTGGGCTTGTATTTCAAAATGCTTCGGCCCATGCCAGAATCGGGCACCATGCCCGCCGCCACGGACCTCTACACCGCCCCCCTCCCCACCACGCCGCCGGACGCGTCCTCCGGCGGCACCATGCCGGCGCTGTACCGCGCGGCGCTGGGACCGGTGAACCAGGACCGCTACCTGGCCCTCTTCGCGCGCTTCGACGCCACGGGCCGTGCCAGCGCCGGCTGGAACGGCGCGGCCAGCCTGTGCACGCTCAACTGGATGGTGTTCCGCCACCTGTGGACCGCCGCGCTGATCTACGTGGCCGCCGCCGAGGGGCTGGCGCTGCTGGCCTTCGGCCTGGGCCGCCAGCTCCTGCAATGGCCGATGGGCGTGGAATGGGGTGTGCTGGGCGCCCTGGCCTTGCTAGCCTTCGCTGTGCCGGGGCTTTTCGGCGACGCCATCCTGCATGCCGACATCCGCCGGCGCATCGCCCGCGCGCTGGCGGCCTCGCGCACGGTGCCCGAGGCCTGCGCGCTGCTGGGCCAGCGGGCCGGCTCGCGCAAGCGGCTGCAGGGGCTGGTGCTGATCAACCTCGTGCTCGCGGCGGCGCTGGCCCTGGCCTACCTGCTGCTGCCGCGCGCGGGGTTGCAGGGCGCCTCTCTCGAACCCGCGGTGACGGTGGCCGAGGCCGCTTCGGCCGCGGCTGCGGCATCCGCCCCGGCGGACCCCGAGCCGCCGCCAGCGGCAAAGGCTTCGGAGCCCGAAGCGGCCCCGCCCGTGACGACAGCGCCCGCACAGGAGCCTGCAGCCTCCGCAGTCCAGCCTCCAGAAGCCCCGGCGCCTGCACAGGCCGTGCGCGCCGAAACACCCGCGCCGCCGCCCGTCGCCAAGCCGCCCGCCACCCGCGCGGCCCCGGCCAGCCGCCCCGCGCCGGCCGCCAAGGCCAAGGCCGGCAGCGCATCCACGCCCGCCCCTTCGGCCTCCGCTGCATCGGACGCCCTGCCCGCCCCGGTCGGCACCGCCCCGGGCTACTACATCAACGTGGGCCTCTTCGCCGAGGAAGCCAACGCGCGCAAGGCGCAGGCCCGCCTGCTCAACGAGGGGCTGCCGGCCTTCCGCC
>Ga0222424_100411_pt1 | contig 25630 bp, 22 predicted proteins | sample 2B2ome_FD_182468 | JGI IMG/M metagenome (GOLD analysis project Ga0222424, IMG submission 182468) | Enriched microbial communities from leaf-cutter ant dump, University of Wisconsin, Madison, United States - 2B200A (version 2) | ecosystem: Environmental > Terrestrial > Nest > Insects nest > Nest... | reverse complement strand
GCTGGCGCTGGCCGACATGATCGGCCTGGACGTGTGCCTGGCCGTGATGGACGTGTACCTGACCGAGTTCGGCGACAGCAAGTACCGGCCCTGCCCGCTGCTCAAGGAAATGGTGGCCGCCGGCCGCCTGGGGCGCAAGACGGGGCGGGGCGTGTACAGCTACTGATTCCGCCATCGCTCCTTATTCAGGAGCTGCCAGCGCTTGATATTCCTGGATTTCAGATGTTTTTTCATTGGAAACCTAGAGATACCAAGCGCTGGCAGCTCCTTTTTTCATAGTCACCGCTTCACCCCTTCCCGCTCATGGTTTTTCGCAATTTAATTGCGCACAATTTAATTGCAAGCCACAATCCACCCCATGCCCCGCACCGCCTTCCCTCCCAGCCCCCCCGCCCTGCGGCTGGACAACCAGGTCTGCTTCGCGCTGTATTCCGCGTCGCTGGCGATGACCAAGCTGTACAAGCCCCTGCTCGACGCCATCGGCCTCACCTACCCGCAGTACCTCGTGATGCTGGTGCTGTGGGAGCGCGACGGCGTCACCGTCTCCGAGCTGGGCGAGCGCCTGTTCCTCGATTCCGGCACGCTCACGCCGCTGCTCAAGCGCCTGGAGGCGCAGGGCCACATCGCCCGGCTGCGCGACGTGCAGGACGAGCGCCGCGTACGCATCACCCTCACCCCGGCGGGCCGCGCGCTGCGCGACGGCGCCGAGCGCATTCCGCCCTGCGTGCTGGAAAGCAGCCAGTGCACGATTTCCGAACTGACGGCGCTGACCGCCGAACTCAAACTGCTGCGCGAGCGGCTCGCACTCACGCAGCGCTGATTTCCCTCCACCGCCCGCCCGCGGGCACCAACCACCAAGGAAGACACCATGACGCAACTCGAAAAAGTCCTGTACACCGCCAAGGCCCACGTGACCGGCGGGCGCGACGGCGCCGCCAAGACCGATGACGGCCGCCTGGACGTCAAGCTGTCCTCGCCCGGCACGTCCGGCACGGGCACCAACCCCGAGCAGCTGTTCGCCTCGGGCTACGCGGCCTGCTTCATCGGCGCCATGAAGGCGGTGGGCGGCAAGATCGGCATCCCCGTGCCGCAGGACGTGTCCATCGACGCCGAAGTGGACCTGGGCCCCATCCCGAACGCCTACGGCATCGCCGCGCGCCTGAAGGTCAGCCTGCCCGGCCTGGACAAGGACACGGCGCAGAAGCTCGTGGACGCCGCCCACCAGGTCTGCCCCTACTCCAACGCCACGCGCGGCAACATCGACGTGAGCATCACGCTGGCCTGAACCCATGGGCCGCCTGCTTTCCCGCATCGCCGTGGCCCTGGTGGCCGTCGAGCATGCGTACATCTTGGTGCTGGAGATGTTCTTCTGGAACAAGCCCCTGGGCCTGAAGACCTTCAACCTGACCCAGGAGCTGGCCGACGCCACGACCACGCTGGCGGCCAACCAGGGGCTGTACAACGGCTTCCTGGCAGCCGGCCTGTTCTGGGGCCTGCTCACCGGCAACCGGCTGTTCAAGATCTTCTTCCTGGGCTGCGTGATCGTGGCCGGCGTCTTCGGCGCCGCCACCGCCGTGCCCAAGATCTTCTTCACCCAGGCGCTGCCCGCGATCATCGCCCTGGCCCTGGTGCTCGCCTTCGACAAGCCCGCCGCGCAGCCCGGCCGCTGAGCTACCAAAACCATAGCTGCCAGCGCTTTCCCGGAAAGCGCTGGCAGCTATTTTTGCTTGCATCTACGCCGGCACTGGCGCAGCCCCTGCAAGCTGGCATTCAGCGACAGGCGCGATGATGGAGGGCAAACACCCGCGCCATGAAGATCGCCCTCCTCTCCGACATCCACGCCAACCGCCAGGCCCTGACGGCCTGCATCGCCCACGCACGCGCCCAGGGCGCCGGGCAGTTCGCCCTGCTCGGCGACCTGGTCGGCTATGGCGGCGAACCCGCCGCCGTGGTGGACCAGATCATGGCCCTGGCGCAGGGCGGCGCCCTGTGCGTGCTGGGCAACCACGACGCCCTGGCCCTGTCGCCCCCGGCCAAGCCCGCCAACCGCGGCGAGCTGGGCGCGCAGTGGACCCATGACCGGCTGGGCAGCGCCCGCCTCGCCTTTCTGCAGGGGCTGCCGCTCACCGCGCGCCTGGGCGCGAGCGCCCTGCTGGTGCACGCCAGCGCCGACGCGCCCGCGCAATGGCGCTACGTGGAGGACGCCGGCGCCGCCGAGCGCAGCATGGACGCCGCGCGCACGCTGGACCCCGCCATCCGCTACGTGTTCAGCGGCCACGTGCACGAGCAGGTGCTGTACTTCCTCACGCCCACGGCCAAGCTCATGCGCTTCGTGCCCCAGCCCGGCGTGCCCGTGCCCGTGCCGCCGCACCGCCAGTGGCTCGCCATCGCGGGCTCGGTGGGCCAGCCGCGCGACGGCGACGCGCGCGCCATGTATGCGCTGTACGACGACGCGGCCGCGCAGATCACCTTCCACCGCGTGCCCTACGACCACCTGGCCGCGGCCGCCGCCATCCGCGCGGCCGGGCTGCCGGACTTCTACGCCGAGCGGCTCGAAAAAGGCATCTGATGAAGCTGCTCGAACCCGGCGCCGAGATCGACGGCTTCCGCATCCGCGACTGCATCCACGCGGGCGGCATGGCGCACATCTACGCCGTGGACTACGCGCAGGCGGGCCGCAACCCGGGCTTTCCGATGGCGATGAAGATCCCGCGCATGACGGCGGGCGACGGGGCCGAGAACATCGTGAGCTTCGAGGTGGAGCTGCAGATCCTCTCCGTGCTCACCGGCCCGCACGTGCCGCGCTTCGTGGCGGCGGGCGACCTGGTGCGCCTGCCCTACCTCGTCATGGAATACGTGGCGGGGCAGACGCTGCAGCACTGGCTGGATGCGCCCGAGCGCCCCGGCCCCGGCCCCGACACCATCGCCCGCCTGGGCGCCGCCATCGCCCACGCCGCGCACAGCCTGCACCAGCAGAACGTGTGCCACCTGGACCTCAAGCCCGCCAACGTGCTGATGCGGCCCGACGGCAGCGCCGTGCTGCTGGACTTCGGCCTCTCGTGCCACGCGCACTACCCCGACCTGCTGGCCGAGGAAATGCGCAAGGCCGTCGGCTCGCCCGCGTGGATCGCACCCGAGCAGGTGGTGGGCGTGCGCGGCGACCCGCGCAGCGATATCTTCGCCATCGGCGTGATGCTGTACGAGCTGGCCACGGGTGAACTGCCCTTCGGCGCCCCCACCACCAACGGCGGCCTGCGCCAGCGCCTGTGGATGACGCCCGCGCCGCCGCGCCGCCACAACCCCGCCGTGCCCGAGTGGCTGCAGGAGATCATCCTGCGCTGCCTGGAGCCCGAGGCCGCGCAGCGCTACCCCTCGGCCGCCCACCTGGCGTTCGACCTGTCCAACCCCGGGCAGGTGCTCGTCACCGAACGCGGCCGGCGCACCGAAGGCACGCCGCTCTCCACCCACCTCAAGCGCTGGCTGCGCGCGGCGGGCATGCACTACACGCCCAGCCCGCTGCCCGCCCAGCAGATCGAGGACACGCCCATCCTCATGGTCGCCGTGCCGCACGAGGACGTCAGCGACGCCACGCTGTACTCGCTGCGCCAGGCCGTGGGGCGCTCGCTGGGCATCCGCCCCGGCGCGCGGCTGGCGTGCGTGACGGTGATCTCGCCCTCGGCCAGCAGCACCAGCGACAGCGCCCGCAGCGAGACCACGCTGCACCGCCAGCACATGGCGCGGCTCAAGGCCTGGGCGCAGGGGCTCCAACTCGACGGCCACCCCGTGAGCTACCACGTGCTGGAGGCTGGCGACGTGGCCCAGGCCCTGGTGCGCTACGCCGCCAGCAACCACGTGAGCATGGTCATCCTGGGCGCGGCCACGCACGGGCTGCAGCTGCAGCGTTTCATCGACACCGTGCCCATCCGCGTGGCGCGGGACGCGCCGTGCACCGTCATCCTGGTCAAGCAGGCCCTGCCCTTCGCGCAGCTGGGCCACGGCGCCTGAGAACCTGTTCACGATCTCGGGTGTCGCCCACGCGGCGCCCGCGCCTTGAGGCCCGCCTGGGTTTCGGTTAGCGTGGCGCCATGAGCACCACCACCCTCCTCGTGCGCCAGGACCAGCTGGCCACCACCCGCCTCGCCACCGCCGGCGACACCCCGCTGGCCGACGGCCAGGTGCGCGTGCGGGTCGACCGATTCGCGCTGACCGCCAACAACATCACCTACGCCGCCCTGGGCGGGATGCTGCAGTACTGGCAGTTCTTCCCGTCCGGCGAGGACGGCTGGGGCATCGTGCCCGTGTGGGGCTTCGCCACCGTGGTGCAGTCGCTGCACCCGGCCGTCGCCGTGGGCGAGCGGCTCTACGGCTACTGGCCCATGGCCACCCAGGCCGTGCTCTCGCCCCAGCGCGTGAACGCGGCCGGGTTCAGCGACGGCGCGCCGCACCGCGCCGGCCTGCACGCGGTCTACAACCACTACCTGCGCACCTCGGCCGACCCGTTCTACCGGGCGGACACGGAAGACGTGCAGGCCCTGCTGCGGCCGCTGTTCATCACCTCCTGGCTCATCGACGACTTCCTGGAGGACCAGCAGTTCTTCGGCGCGCGGCGTCTGCTGCTGTCCAGCGCGTCGAGCAAGACGGCCTACGGCACGGCCTTCCAGCTCGCGCAGCGCGCGGGGCTGGAGGTCATCGGCCTCACCTCGCCGGGCAACGCGGCCTTCTGCGAAAGCCTGGGCTGCTACCACCGCGTGGTGACCTACGACGCGCTCGAATCAGAAATCGACGGCGCCACGCCCGGCATCTACATCGACTTCGCGGGCAGCGTGGGCCTGCGCCAGCGCATCCACCAGCATGTCACGGGGCTGGCCTACAGCTGCGCCGTGGGCGCCAGCCACGTGCAGGACCTGGGCGGCGCGGGCGACCTGCCCGGCCCGCGCCCCGTGATGTTCTTCGCCCCCGCGCAGGTCAAGAAGCGCCACGGCGACTGGGGCGCCCAGGGCCTGAACGACCGGCTGGTAGCGGCCTGGAACCGCTTCAGCGCCGCCGTGCAGGCGCCGCCGTCGCCCTGGCTCGCCGTGCACCACAACCAGGGGCCCGAGGCCACGCAGGCGCTCTTCCTGGCCGTGCTGGCGGGGCAGGGCGACCCGCGCGCGGGCCACATCGCCACGCTGCAGCCGGCCTGAGCGCCCGGGCCGGCGTGCGCGGCGGCGACAATGGGGCATGGCCCTCTCTCCGTCCGAAGACTCTCCGCACCCCGACCTCCACCCCTACGCCCGCCTCACCCCCGACCACGTGCTCGACGCGCTGGCCAGCGTGGGGCTGCACGGCGACGGCCGTCTCATGGCCCTGTCGTCCTACGAGAACCGGGTGTACCAGGCCGTGCTGGAGGACGGCCAGCGCGTGGTGGCCAAGTTCTACCGCCCGGGCCGCTGGAGCGAGGCGCAGATCCTGGAGGAGCACGGCTTCGCCGCCGAGCTGATGGCCGCCGAGGTGCCCGCCGTGGGCCCGATGGCGCTGAACGGCGCCACGCTGCACCACGGCGCGGGCTTCGCCTTCTCGGTCAGCCCCTGGCGCGGCGGGCGCCAGCCCGAGCTGGACGACTTCGAGGTGCTGGAGTGGATCGGCCGCTTCCTGGCCCGCATCCACACCGTGGGGGCCGCCCGGCCCTTTGCCCATCGGCCCGCGCTGGATGTGGAAACCTTCGCCATCGCATCGCGCGACTGGCTGCTCGCGCACGACATCATTCCGCTCGACGTGCAGGGCGCGTGGAAGGCGCAATGCGATAAAGCTATTGAATTAATAGCTGGTAGCGCTTGGGGGACAAGCGCTGGAGCCCGATTTGGTTTGAAGGATGCAACGCCCATCCGCCTGCACGGCGACTGCCACCCCGGCAACATTCTGTGGACCCCGCTCGACGAATACGGGCGCGGCGGCCCGCACTTCGTGGACCTGGACGACGCCCGCACGGGCCCAGCCGTGCAGGACCTGTGGATGCTGCTCTCGGGCGACCGGCGCCAGCGCACCCACCAGCTGAGCGCCCTGCTCGACGGCTACGAGCAATTCCGCAGCTTCGACCGCCGTGAGCTCGCGCTCATCGAGCCCCTGCGCACGCTGCGCCTCATCCACTACAGCGCCTGGCTCGCGCGGCGCTGGCAGGACCCGATCTTCCCCGCCAACTTCCCCTGGTTCGGCAGCAGCGACTACTGGCGCGGGCAAGTGGACATGCTGGTGGAGCAGATCGAGGCGATGCAGGAGGCGCCGCTGGCCGCCTGACCTCACCGGTTTTTGCAAACGATTGTCAATGCGCGGGCACGGCAGCCCGATGTCGGGCACCATCGAGACTCCAGGCAACCCCCGACCTACCTCACCCATCCACCCGTTGTTCTGACCACCATGCGCATCGCAGTCCTCGACGACGACCCCATCCTGCTGGACCTGCTCAAAGCCACGCTGGAGCGGCACGACCACGTGTGCCACACCTATGCCCATGGCGCCGGCCTGCTCAAGGACATGCGGCACGAGACCTTCGACCTGCTGATGGTGGACTGGCACCTGCCTGACATGGACGGGACCCAGGTGGTGCAGACCGCCCGGCAGATGGCCGGACCGCAGATGCCCATCCTGTTCATTACCCGCCGCAACGACGAGCGCGACGTGATCGAGGCCCTGGCCTGCGGCGCGGACGACTTCATGTCCAAGCCGCTGCGCATGGGCGAACTCGTGGCCCGCATGTCGGCGCTGCTGCGCCGCGCGTTTCCCGAGGCCATGGGCTCACGGCTGGTGTTCGGCCCCTACAGCTTCGACGCGGCCAAGCGCTCGATCACCGTGCACGGCCGGCCGGTCGAGCTCAAGAACCGCGAATACGAGTTGGCCCTGTTCATGTTCCGCAACGCAGGCCGCCTGCTGTCGCGCGCGCACCTGCGCGAAGCGGTGTGGGGCGACATCCACGAAGGCCCGTCGCGCTCGCTCGACACCCACGTCTCGCGCCTGCGCACCAAGCTGGCCTTGACCGAGGCCAACGGCTACACCATCTCGTCCATCTACGGCATGGGCTACCGGCTGGACACGGCCGATGCGGGCGCCGGTCCCTCGGGGGGCATGGGCAAGAAGCCCGATGCGACCGCCCCGAAATCGACGCCCCAGAATCAGGGCAACGCGGCGGGCGCGGCAGGCCCGCGCCATCCGCGCATCACCACCTCGGCCACGAACTTCTTGTCCATCCACAGCCACAGCAGGATGGGCGCGAGCGTGGGCACGACCAGCGAACCGACCTGGTAGCCGTACACGATCAGCTCCATCTGCCACTGCTCGATGCGCAGGAGGCGGACATTGAGCTGCGTAGCCAGGACCAACTGCATGAGGACATAGAACGTCAGGCTGAACGCCTGCGCGGGCAGCAACAGCACGTAGCCCGCGATGGCACGCACCACACGCCCTTTGCCACGCGCGGCCAGTAGTAGCGCCAGGAAGATGGGCAGCCCGTAGGCGTAGCGCCCCGGGTCCGCGTCGATGGTGATCTCTGCCCGGCGTCCGCCCGCCTCGGCCACAGGCACGGCCACATTGGTGTCTACCTCCATATGCCCCGGCTTCAGCCGCACCTGGTGCACCCACATGGGCGCTCCCTGCTCCAGCGCCATGTGCGAGAGCACTCCTGCGGGATAGGAAGTCCAGGCGGACACCTGCGACCACAGGAGTGTCAGGGCCACGATCCACCCGAAGGCGGACAGCACGAAGATCGTCAAAGGGGAAGGGCGCCGCATCATCAGTAAGCACTCCGTTCTTGTTCTTTTGCGCCCGGCTCAGGCCGAGGGCCGTACCGGCGGTGACAGGTCGAGCGACGAACTCACCAGCGGGCCTGCAGGCGCAGCCTGTGGAGCCGCAGGCCGCACTGGCGGCGCGGGCGGCTCGTCAGGCGGAGGCGGAGGCTCGGAAGCCGCCTGTGCCTTGCTACCGGCCCGCACCCACAGCAGCCAGACGATCAGCACGTCCAGCATGATGAGCGCCTGCCACAGGTATTCATGGGCGAAATTGAACACCTGCGTGCTCCATTGCCCCAGGTAGAAAAGGCTGATCACGCGCACCATGTTCAGCCCCTGAACCGCCACGAAGCCCAGCGCCAGTCCGGTCAGCTTGTGGCGCCAGGTAGAGGGGAAGGCCATCACCGCCGCGAACAGCACGATGCAGGCCTCGACGCCGTTGCAGCCGGGCTCGATCGACACGCCGAAGCCCGTCACCGTGTTCCACAGCACCTTGCCGGCAGCAGCGGCCGTCGAGTCGAACAGCGTGACCAGCCCGGCACACATGCGCGCCAGCAGGGCCGTCCAGGGGAGGATCACGTGCTGCTGCACCACCCCCAGCATGTTGATGCCGAAGAGCGTGAGCTGGAGAACCAGGAAGGTCAGGAAGAAACGCAGCATGGACAGGATTTGAAACGTAGTGGCGAACTCGGCGGCTACGAGCAATGGTTGTTCGGGTTCATACCGCACTCGGCTATGCTGCGAACTCCGCCAACTGCTCCGCACACGGGCTAGAGATTATGAAGGACATGCTCCGCAACCTCCTCTCCATCCGCCAGCAGCGCCGCCCCGCACCGGTGGGCTCCCTGCCGCAGGTGGGCGCGACCATCCAGCGCGGGGAAGTGAAGATGGCCATCGACCGCCCGGTTTCGCGCGAGCTGTGGGACTGGCTGGTGCTGTCGGGCTGGCGCAGCCTGCCCGTGCAGAACGACCGGCGCAAGGGTCTGCGGGTGCCCGAAGGCGCGCTTCAGGCGCTGATCGACGCCGCCGATCCGCAGGAGCGCAACCGCGCGCATGCGCGCATCCTGGAGCAGGCGCAGTCGGAGGAATGACCAAGACGCTCCGGGGCCGGCCCCTGCTTCTGGCGGCGCTGCTGTGCGCTGCGCTGTTCACCCCATTCGACGCACGGGCCGATGGCGTGGGCGACGTCACCGTCTTCCACTGGTGGGTGTCCGGCGGCGAACGGGCGAGCATGGATGCGATCCGCGACTTCGCGCGCTCGCGGGGCATCAGCTGGCAGGAGCATTCGACGCCCGGCAGCGGCACGGCGCGCTACACCGACGTGCTGGCCGCGCGCGTACGGGCCGGGCAGGTGCCCACCGCCGCCCAGATGATCGGCCACGAGATCCACGCCTGGGCACGCCAGGGCCTGCTGGAGAACCTCAACGGCATCGCCGCGCAGGAAGAATGGGACGAGGTCGTCCCCATGGACATCCAGCACCTGTCGAAATGGCAGGGGCAGTGGGTGGCGGCCCCGTTCAATGCGCATTCCACGAACTGGCTCTGGGTGAACAAGGCGGTGGCGGACCGGCTGGGCGCGACGACGCCGCCGGACGGGTGGGCGGACCTCATCGCCCTGCTCGACAAGGCCCGGGCCGCGGGCGTGCAGCCGCTGGCCATCGGCCGCGAGGCCTGGGAGCACACGCTGCTCTTCGAATCGGTGGCCGTGGGCGTGGGCGGCGCGGAGTTCTACCGCAAGGCCTTCATCGACCTGGAGCCGCAAGCCCTGCAAGCGCCGGTGCTGACGCAGATCTTCGAGCGCATGCGCCAGCTCTCGGGCTACCTGGACCCTGGCTACCTGCGCCGGCGCTGGGACCAGGCCACCGACATGGTGGCCGAGGGCCGTGCGCTGCTGCAGGTGCAGGGCAGTTGGGTGGACGGCGAGTTCGTTGCCAAGGGCATGGCGCCGGGGCGTGAATACCAGTGCTGGCGCTTTCCGGACACACAGGGCGTGTACCTGTTCAACAGCGACCAGTTCGTGTTCTTCAAGCAGCCGCCGGCCCGCCAGGCTGCGCAGCGCGCCTTCGCCTCGGCGGTCATGGCGCCGGCCCTGCAGGTGGCGGTGAACGTGCGCACCGGCGCGGCGCCGGCCAGGGTGGACGTTCCCCAGGCCACGTTCAACCGCTGCGGGCAGCGCAACATCACCGACATGCGGCGCGCCAACATGCGCCGCGCGATGATGGGCTCCATTGCCATGGGCAACGCCCATCCGTCCGCGGTGAAGACCGCGATCTACGACGTGGTCACGCGCCACCTGCAGGGCCGGCTGGACACGGCCGGGGCCGTGGCGGCGCTGCGCCTGGCCGTGGCCACGCCAACCGGCAATGACGACAAGCCATGAACTTCTCCCACTGGCGCCTGACGGCCAAGATCGTCTTCCTCGTGGCCCTGATGGGGGCGATCTCCGTGGCCATCGCGGTCTATTCCCTGGGCCAGATGCGCAGCATCGACCGGGAATACTCGGCGTTGATCGACAAGGAGGCGCAGGGCGCGCTGCACATCAGCGACGCGGCGCTGCTGCTGGCGGAATCCAACCGCATCGTGTATGCCGTGCTCACCGCGCAGGAAGAGGCAGCGATGCGCGCGGAGCTGTCGCAGCTCGCGCAGCTTCAGGCCCAGTTCCACGGCAAGATCGCCGACGCGCTGGCGCTGATGCCGGACGAGGCAGCGCCGCTGCAATCGATCCGCCAGCAGGCGGATGCGTCCTTCCTGCTGGCCCGGCGCATCGTCGAGGCGGCCGCCCGCTGGCGCGGCGACCGGGCGCTGCAGATCATCCACGACGAGTTCGAGCCCGTGCTGCATGCGCTGCAGCAGGAGATGATGCAGCTGCGCCAGCGCTCGGCGGCGGACTTCCAGCAGTCGTCGCGCCAGCTCGGCGCCACCACGCACGCCACGCTCCTCACGACGGCGCTGGCCGGGGGCCTGGGGCTGGTGTTCGTGATCGCGCTGTCCGCCTGGGTGGGCGTGCACCAGATCTCGCGGCCCATCGCGCGGCTCACGCACGGCATGCAGCAGCTCACCCGCCGTGTGTACGACACCGAGGTGGAAGGCACCGAACGGCGCGACGAGGTGGGCACCATGGCCCAGGCGCTGCAGGTGTTCAAGGACAGCATGCAGCGGGCGGACCGCCTAGCCATCGAGGTGGCGGCGCGCGAGCGCCAGCAGCAGATCCTGGCCCTGGCCAAGGAAGCCGCCGAGCGCACGGCAGAGGAAAAGGCCGAGTTCCTGGCGATGATGAGCCACGAGATCCGCACCCCGCTCAACGCCATTCTGGGGCTCACGCAGCTCGCGCTGAAGGAGCGCCTGGAGGCCGTGCAGCGCGAGCGCGTGGAGAAGATGCACCGCGCGGGCCGCCACCTGCTCAGTGTCATCGACGACATTCTGGACTTCTCCAAGGTGGACGGCGGCCACCTGGTGCTGGAATCCACCAGCTTCCAGCCGCGCCAGCTCATGGGCGACGTGGCCGAGCTGTTCACCGAGCGGGCGCTGGCCAAGGGGCTGGCGCTGCACATGGAGGTGGACAGCGACGTGCCGCCCGTGGTCTGGGGCGATCCGCACCGCGTGGGGCAGATCCTCATCAACTACGTCAACAACGCCCTCAAGTTCACCACGCAGGGCCACGTGCGCATCCACCTGCAGCTCGCCGCCGATGACGCGCAGGGCCTGCTGCTGCGCGGCGCGGTGCGCGACACCGGCATCGGCCTCACGTCCGAGCAGCAGGCGCGCCTGTTCCAGGCCTTCCACCAGGCCGACGCTTCCATCACGCGGCGCTTTGGCGGCACCGGGCTGGGGCTGGCCATCTCGCGCAAGCTGGCGCAGCTCATGGGCGGAGAGGTAGGCGTCTCCAGCACCGCAGGCGAAGGCAGCACGTTCTGGTTCACCGCGCGCGTTCAGCGCAGCGCCGGGGTGCAGCACGGTGCGCGCCCGGCCATGGCGCCCGCCGCCGCCATGGACGCGTTGCGCGGCCTGCGCGTGCTGCTGGTGGACGACAACGAGCTCAACCGGCTGGTGGCCGCGGGCCTGCTCGAAGCCGGCGGCCTGCGCGTGGACCAGGCGGACAACGGCTCCGCCGCGGTGGACCGGCTGCACGCCGCGCCCGACGGCACCTATGCGGCCGTGCTCATGGACATGCAGATGCCCGTGATGGACGGCCTCACCGCCGCGCGCGCACTGCGCGAGACGCCACGCTTCGCGCACCTGCCCATCATCGCCATGACGGCCAACGCCACGCCGCGCGACATCGAGCGCACGCGCGAGGCCGGCATGAACGACCACCTCACCAAGCCGGTGCTCGAAAGCGCGCTCTGGGCCACGCTGTCGCGCTGGCTGGTGCCGGGCGCCGCGCCTACGGCACCGCGCTTCATCCCCGCCGCCATCCCGGTGCATGCGGCACCGGGCGCGCGCGCGGACTTCGATCCGTCCTTCGTGCAGGACATGCGCCACAGCCTGCCGCCCGCGCGGCTGCAAGGCCTGCTCCAGCAGTTCGCGCAGGACTGCCTAGCCCGGCTGCAGCGGCTGGACCAGGCCGCCGCGGCGAACGACGGCAAGCGCCTGCGCAAGGAAGCGCATGACCTGGGCGGCACCGTGGGCAGCTTCGGGCTGCAGCGCCTGGGCGAGCTGGCGCAGACGCTGGAAACCGCAGTGCTGCAGGGCGAGCCCCCCGAGGCGCTGGCGCCGCTGGTGCAGGATTTACAGGAATGCGCCCGCCGCAGCCTGGAGGCGCTGCGCGCCGCGCAGACCGAGCTGGAGCTACAAAAGGAATAGCCTCCAGCGCTTACTGCATAAGCGCTAGAAGCTGATTTGGCTTATATTTTCAGGCCAGCAGGGCATTCACCCGCTTCACATAGGCGGCCGGGTCCTCGGGCAGTCCGCCCTCGGCCAGCAGCGCCTGGTCGAACAGGATGTTCGCTAGGTCGTGGAAGTGCACACTGCCGTCGAGCTTCTTGACCAGCGCGTGCTCGGGGTTCACCTCCAGCACGGGCTTGGTCTGCGGCGCCTGCTGGCCGGCCTGCTTGAGCAGGCGCGCGAGCTGCGTGCTCATGCCGTCGTCCTGCACGACCAGGCAGGCGGGGGAATCGACGAGGCGCGTGGTCGCGCGCACGTCCTCGGCCTTGTCCTTGAGGGCTTCCTTGAGCTTGGCGAGCACGGGCTTGAAGGCCTCGGCGGCTTCTTCTGCCGCCTTCTTCTCGGCCTCGTCCTGCAGCTTGCCCAGGTCCACCGCGCCCTTGGCCACGCTTTGCAACGGCGTGCCGTCGAACTCGTGCAGGTAGTTCAGCGCCCACTCGTCCACGCGGTCGGTCATGAGCAGCACCTCGATGCCCTTCTTCTTGAAGACTTCGAGTTGCGGGCTGTTCTTGGCCGCCGCCAGCGTGTCGGCGGTGATGTAGTAAATGGCCTCCTGGCCCTCCTTCATGCGCGCCTTGTAGTCGGCAAAGCCCACGGTCACCGCATCGCTGGTGGTGGATGCAAAGCGCAGCAGCTTGGCCAGGCGCTCGCGGTTGGCGAAGTCCTCGCCCAGACCTTCCTTGAGCACGGCGCCGAACTCGCTGTAGAACGCCGTGTACTTGCCTTCCTTGGCCTTGTCGTCGGCATCGACCACGTCGGTCACGCCGTCGGCACCTTCCTCATGCCTGTCGTGCTTGGCCAAGTCTTCCAGCATGCTCAGCACGCGCTTGGTGGAGCCTTCGCGGATGGCGCGCACGTCGCGGCTTTCCTGCAGCAGTTCGCGGCTCACGTTCAGCGGCAGGTCGGCGGAGTCGATCACGCCCTTGACGAAGCGCAGGTAGGTGGGCATCAGCGCCTCGGCGTCGTCCATGATGAACACGCGCTTAACGTAGAGCTTCACGCCGGCCTTCTTGTCGCGGTTCCACAGGTCGAACGGGGCCTTGGCGGGGATGTAGAGCAGTTGCGTGTACTCGGTGTTGCCCTCCACGCGGTTGTGCGCCCAGGTCAGCGGGGCCTCGTGGTCGTGGGTGATGGCCTTGTAGAAGTCGATGTACTGCTCGTCGGTGATGTCCTTCTTGGGGCGCGTCCAGAGGGCGCTGGCCTTGTTGATGGTTTCCCACTCGCCGGTCTTGACCATGCCGCCGGGCTCGCCTTCCTTCTCGCCTTCTTTCCATTCCTCTTTTTCCATGAGGATGGGCAGGCTGATGTGGTCGGAATATTTGGCGATGACCTGCTTGAGCTTCCAGGCGTTGAGGTATTCCTCGGCATCGTCGCGCAGGTGCAGGATGATGCTGGTGCCGCGCTGGGCGCGGGTGATGGTCTCGACCTCGAAATCGCCCGTGCCGGTGCTCGTCCAGCGCACGCCTTCCTCGGGCTTCAGGCCCGCGCGGCGCGATTCCACGGTGATCTTGTCGGCCACGATAAAGCCGGAGTAGAAGCCCACGCCGAACTGGCCGATGAGCTGCGCGTCGGCCTTCTGGTCGCCCGAGAGCTTGCCCATGAAGTCCTTGGTGCCGCTCTTGGCGATGGTGCCCAGGTGGTCGATGGCCTCCTGCTCGCTCATGCCGATGCCATTGTCGGTGATGGTGAGGGTCTTGGCCGCCTTGTCGAAGCTCACGCGCACTTCGAGGTTGGGAGCGTCCTCGTACAGGGCAGGCTTGTCCAGCGCCTCGAAGCGCAGCTTGTCGCAGGCATCCGAGGCATTGGAGATCAGCTCGCGCAGGAAGATCTCCTGGTTGGAATACAGCGAGTGGGTGACGAGGTGCAGCAGCTGCGCCACCTCGGCCTGGAAGGACAGGGTTTGCTTGCTCATGGGATGAATGCTCTGGATGAAAAAGGAAAAACGACGCCGGGCGCGGCCCCAGGGGATCGCGCCCGGACTGGCAGGCGATGACGTGGGGGCGGCACACCCCCATTTCAAGGGGAGAAGAAGGGCTCAGCCCTCCAGGGTGATGCGCTGCACCAGCGTCTGCAGGAGCAGGTCCGCCTTGTCGTTGGGCACCTGGCAGGTGCCCGCCGCCGCATGGCCGCCGCCGCCGAATTCGAGCATCAGGTTGCCCACGTGCACCCGGCTGCTGCGGTCCAGGATGGACTTGCCCGTGGCGAAGGCCGTGTTCTGCTTCTGCAGCCCCCACACCACGTGGATGGAGATGTTGCAGTCGGGGAACAGCGCGTAGATCATGAAACGGTTGGTCGCCCAGATGACCTCTTCATCGCGCAGGTCCAGCACCACCAGCTTGCCGATGCGGATGGCGCAGCGCAGGATCTGCTCGCGCGCCTTGGGCGCGTGCTCGCGGTACAGCGCCACGCGCTCCTGCACGTCGGGCAGGGCCAGGATTTCCTCGATGGTGTGGTCGCGGCAGTACTGGATCAGGTCCATCATCAGCGCGTAGTTGCTGATGCGGAAGTCGCGGAAGCGCCCCAGGCCCGTGCGCGAATCCATCATGTAGTTCAACAGCACCCAGCCCTGGGGGTTCAGGATGTCCTCGCGCGAATACTGGGCCGAATCGGCCTGGTCCACGGCCGCCATCATCTCCTCGGTGACGCGCGGAAACGCCGCCTTTCCGCCGTAGTAGTTGTAGACCACGCGCGCCGCCGAAGGGGCATGCGCCTCGATGATGTGGTTCACGTCGCGGCGGCCCGAGTTGCGCACGGTTTCGGACTCGTGGTGGTCGAACACCAGGTGGGCGCCGGGCACATAGGGCAGGTTGGTGGTGATGTCCCGCCCGGTGATGGCGATCTTGCCGTCCTGCATGTCCTTGGGATGAACGAAGGTGATCTCGTCAATGAGGTCGAGCTCATTGAGCAGCACGGCGCACACCAGGCCGTCAAAGTCGCTGCGGGTCACCAGGCGGTATTTCACGTCGCTCACTAGTTTCTCCTTGTTACATATCTCATGGCCACATGGTAGCGGCGGCCCAACACCCCGCAACACCGCCGGCAGGGAAAAACGGGCCATCCGGGCAGCTTTTCGCCATTCATGCGGCCCCCAGCCATTGTTCCAGTTGCTGCGCCACAGCGCCATCGCTCAATAGCCCCAGGTGGCCCAGGCGGTAGAAGACGGCCTGCCGGCCGCTGGGGAAGGCCAGGCAGCGCACCGCATCATCATGGATGCCCAGGGCGCTGCGCAATGGCACCAACCCGTCGCCCACCAGCCGCTCCGCGGCCGGGCTGCGCCGCGCCGCCAGCGCGGCGGCCACGGCATGGCAGGCCACGCCGTCCGGCAGGGGCACGGGGACGCGCCGGTCGGGGTGGCGCACGAAGCGGTCCCGCCCGCGCCAGTCGGCCTCCAGCACGTGGCCGTAGCGCAGGTCGGTGATGCCGGCGCTGCGCAGCTGCGCCAGGCGGGCGAAGGGACGGGAATATGGCGTGCTGCCCAACAGGGTGTCCACCCAGTGCCCTGCCCGCTCCAGCGGCGCGCCATGGTGGGGCGTGCCCAGGAAGACCAGGTGGCGCAGCCGGCCCAGCCAGGCATGCCCGGCCTCGGCCGCCTGGTGGCAGGCGCTGCGCGCCACCAGCCCGCCCATGCTGTGGGCCAGGATCACCACCTCCGTCACGGGCACGGGCCAGGCGGCCACCAGGGCCTCCAGCCGTTCGGCCAGTTCCGCCCCGTTGGCGGAGATGTGCAGGCCTGTGTTGTAGCGCAGGTAGACCGGCGTGCAGCCCGCCGTCCGCGCGAGGTGGGCGCCATGGTCGTGGCCCTCGTGCCGCCACTGCAGGTCGTTCATGCACAGGCCGTGCACGAGCACCAGCACGCGCCCGGTGGTTTCGGCGCAGGCCCCCAGGGCCGCTAGGTCCAGCGGCCGGCCGTGGCGGTAGAACCCCATCCGGGTGCACAGGGGATTGCCATCGCGCTGCAGCCGGTCCCCCATGACGCCGTTGAGGGCCGCAAGCACCGCCTCGCGTTCCCACTGCACTTCGTCCGGCGGGCCGGAGCGCTCGAAAAAGGGCTCCAGCCGCGCCAGGCCGGCATCCACCAGCCCCGTCACGCCGCGAATGCTCTGGTAGATCAGGCCCGTCAGGCCCCGGGCACGGCCGGGCTGCGCCCCGCCCGGAAGGCCCAGCGTGCCCAGCACCGACTGGTGCACTCCCTCGGCCATGCGCGTGACGCCGGTGGTGGCCTGGGTTGCGAGGCGGGCCACGCCGCGCAGGTCGGAGGCGCGCAACTGGCGCAAGGGGTTGGTGGAGGCCATTCAGAACCTTTCGTTCGGCCCCAGGTACCGCCACTGCCCCACGGGCAGGTTCCCCAGCGTCACGCGGCCGATGCGGATGCGCTTGAGCCCCACCACCTTGAGCCCGACCAGCTCGCACATGCGGCGGATCTGGCGCTTCTTGCCTTCATGCAGCACGAAGCGCAGCTGCTCAGGGTTCTGCCACTCCACCCGGGCCGGCTTGAGGGCCTGGCCGTCCAGGGACAGGCCGTGGCACAGCCGCGCCAGCTGTTCGCGCGGGAAGGCCGCCTGCACGCCGGTGGTGACGTCGCCGTAGTGCACGCGCACGAGGTATTCCTTGTCCACGGTGGAGTCCTCGCCGATCAGATGACGCGCCACGCGGCCGTCCTGCGTGAGCACCAGCAGGCCGACGGAGTCGATGTCCAGCCGCCCGCACGGCGCCAGGCCGCGCAGCTGCGGCGGCGAGAAGCGCTGGCGGCTCGGGTCCTCGCGCCAGTGCGTGCGCGGGTTGATCAGCGCCACGGCCGGCGTGTGCCCGTCCTCGGCCTGGCCGCTCACGTAGCCCACGGGCTTGTTCAGCAGGATGGTGACGCGCTGCTCCTGGAACCCCCGGGCCGCCTGGTCCACCTCGATGCGGTCCGCGGCCGTGACCTGCAGCCCCATGGACGCGACCGCGCCATTGACCTTGACCCAGCCCTGGGCGATCCAGTCGTCCGCCTCGCGCCGGGAGCACAGGCCCAGCTCGGCCATACGCTTGTTCAGGCGCGAGGTGCCGGCCGCGCCGGGGGCGGCGGGCGGACGTTGGGCTGCTGCAGCCGGGCGCGGCGCAGGCCGTGCGGGCGCCGCGGCGGCCTGCGGCTTGGCCGCGAGCACCGGGCGGCGCAGCACCGGGCGCGGCGCGGGCGAAGCGGCTGCCGGCGCGGGCGCGGCGGGCGGGCGGGAATGGGTGGAAGACATTGCGCGTATTGTCGCCCGCACGGCCCCTGCAACGCGCATCCCCGCAAGGCCCGGAGCCGGTCAACAGGCTTGACCACAGGCCCTGTATTTGTAACATTTACAGGCGCAGCGGCGCAGCCACAGGCCCCCGGCCGACATGCTTCCCACCGATCGTATGCTCCCAAAAAAATAGCTTATTGCGCTTCACCATCAAGCGCTGAAGGCCAATTCTTTTCATAATACGAACCGTCCGGCACGCACCAGCTTGGAGCATTTCATCTGGATTTATTTGTAACAAATCAACCTATGCGCATCGGGCATAGCGCTATCCGCAAGCCTCATGACACATTCTGTTATTTCTGCCTACACTGCACCGGGCCGCCCCGCAGGGCGAAGGGTTCCGCCGGGCTCCGGCACAGGCACCGATATTGCTTCGCGCTGACCACTGCATTTCGACCGATTCACCGAGACCTCCAAGGAAAACCATGCCGGCCGTTTCGTCACTCAAATCCCTGTCGATCTCCAGCCGCCTGGGCCTGGGCTTTGGCTGCCTGCTGGTGCTGCTGGTGGCGGTGGCGGCCGTGGGCCAGTTCTCGGTGGGCAAGGTGCATGAGCAGATGCAGCAGATCACCGGCGCGGGCGCCAGCAAGGCCAAGCTGGTCAACGGCATGCTCGAGAGCGTGAGCGCCGTCGGCATCCAGAGCCGCTCGGCCGCCATGCTCAACGACATCGACCCCAAGCAGTCGAGCGAGCAGATCGTGGCCATCGGCAAGACCCTGAAGGAATATGCCCGGCAGGACACCGCGCTGGCCGACCTGCTGACCCCGGACGGCGCCACGCCCGCCGAGACCCAGCTGCTGGGCGAGGTGCGGGACCTGGAGCGCAAGGCACGCCCCGAGCTCGACAGCGCCATCAAGGCCGCCGACGACGGCGACACGGTGAGCGCCACGCTCGCCCTGATGAACCGCGTGGCCCCCCTGGAGACCGCCTGGCGCGCCAAGCTGCGCGAACTCGTCGAGTTGCAGAACACCCTCAACGCCGAGGCCACGGTCTCGGCGGAGCAGACGCAGAGCCGCGCCCGCATGGTCGGCGGGCTGCTGGTGCTGCTGGCCATCGCGCTGGGCACGCTCATCGCGTGGCGCATCACGTCCAGCATCACCGCCCCCATCGGCCGCGCGGTAGTGGTGGCCGAGCGCATCGCGCGCGGCGACCTCACCTCGCAGGTGGAGGTGCGCATCCACGACGAAACCGGCCGCCTGCTCGAAGCCATCGCCGCCATGCAGGAGCGCCTGCGCACGCTGGTGGGCGAGATCAGCGGAACGGCGGAGTCCATCCTGGTCGCCAGCTCCGAGGTGGCCTCCGGCAACTTGGACCTGAGCCAGCGCACCGAGCACACCTCGCACAACCTGCAAAGCGCGGCCACGTCGCTGGTGGACCTGACCGGCACCGTCTCGCAAAGCGCCGATGCCGCGCGCCAGGCCAACCAGCTCGCGTCCAGCGCCTCCGACGCCGCCACGCGCGGCGGCGAAGTGGTGACGCAGGTGGTGCGCACCATGGACACCATCAGCGCCAGCTCGCGCAAGATCGCCGACATCATCAGCGTCATCGACGGCATCGCCTTCCAGACCAACATCCTGGCGCTGAACGCCGCCGTGGAAGCCGCCCGCGCGGGTGAGCAGGGCCGCGGCTTCGCCGTGGTGGCCGGCGAAGTGCGCAGCCTGGCGGGCCGCTCGGCCAACGCGGCGCGCGAGATCAAGACACTGATCGGCGCGAGTGTCGACCAGGTGCAGGAGGGCAGCACCCTGGTGAACCACGCGGGCAAGACCATCGAGGAGCTGGTGCTGTCGGTGCGCCGCGTGTCCGACATCATGGGCGAGATCACGGCCGCCACGCAGGAGCAAAGCCAGCGCATCGGCCACGTGAGCCAGTCGGTGAGCGAACTCGAGGAGATGACGCAGCAGAACGCCGCGCTGGTGGAGGAAGGCGCGGCCGCGGCCGACAGCCTCAAGGACCAGGCAGGCCGCCTCACGCAGATGGTGGGCGCCTTCCGCCTCGCACGCAACGGCGCCGATGCCGACGACTGGGAGCCGCCGGCCATCACGGCCCTGCCCGCCTCCTCCACGCCGGTGCCCGCGCCCGCCGCCCCATCGGCCAGCGCCAGCCTGGGCGCGCCCCGCACCCGCGTGCCCTCGCTGCCGCGCGCCTGAGACCCGCGGGCGTTCGCTATCGGTCGCCCACGCCCTGGCCCTGCAGCTGGAAGATGCTGGAGCGCAGCGCCGACAGCTCCAGCACGCGCAGGCCGCCGTATTCCACGCGGATGGCTCCCTGCGCCTCCAACGTGGCCAGGGCCTCGTTCACCCGCTGGCGCGACAGCCCCACGAGGTAGGCCAGCTCCTGCTGCGTGATGCGCAGCACCTCGCCCACGCCGGGGTAGAGCACGGGGTTGAACAGCGACGCCAGGCTGCGCGCCACGCGCACGTCCGGGTTGCCGAAGCGGTCGATCTCGCGCGCGGCGATGAACTGGCCCAGGCGCTCGTTGAGCTGGTTCATCACGAAGCGGTTGAAGCCGATGGAATGGTCCAGCAGCCAGTGGAAGGTGTCGATGGGCAGCCCCGCCACGATGCTCTTGCGCAGCGCCTGGATGTTGTAGCGGTAGGGCTCGCGCTTGAGCGCCGTGCCCTCGCCGAACCAGCCGCCGGGCGGCACGCCGGTGAAGGTCATGGTCTGGCCCTGGGCGTTGTCGCTGCTCATCTTGAGCAGGCCCTCCACCACGCCGAACCAGTAGGTCACGGGCCGGCCGACGCGGCACACGTAGTCGCCCGCCTTGGCGTCCCCCACCAGCAGCGAGGCCACGGCGCGCTCGCGCTCGGACGGCTGCAGCAGGCCCAGCCAGGGAATGCCGTCGAGTTCTTCGGCCGAAGGCGGCCGGCGCCGCTGGTGCAGCGACAGGTCTTGGTGCGTGCGCGGGTCCATGGCGGGATGTCGTCCATCTAAGAAAAACGGTGGGGGCAAGCCCCGGAATGCGGGAAATCCACGACCCGGATTGTCGTCAGAAAGACAAAAAAATGCCAATTGCCGCCGGATGATGTCGCCTCCCCGGCCGCACGGCCCGGGCCACCCAGGAGACGACCCGCATGCACCGCCACCCATCCAGCATTCCGCCCACCGCCACGCCCCCGCGCGCCCCGGCCCGACCGGGCCGGCGCCGGCTGCTGGCGGCGGCCATGGCGCTGCCCTGGCTGGGGCTGGGCGGCGGCGCGCGGGCCCAGGAAGGTGCGATCCGGATCGCGCAATCCACCGCCCTCACCGGCCCGCTGGGCGACCTGGGCTCGGCCATGCACCAGGGCGCCAAGGCGGCGTTCGCGGGCATCAACGCGCGCGGCGGCGTGCACGGCCGCGCCATCGAACTGGTGACGCAGGACGACGCCTACGAGGTGCCCAAGGCCCTGGCCAACGTGGAGCAGTTCCTGGCCGACCCCGGCTACTTCGCGCTGTTCAACTGCATGGGCACGCCCATGATCGAGGCCATGCTGCCCAAGGTGGAGGCCAGCAGCATGCCGTTCTTCGCGCCGTTCACGGGCGCGCAGCTCAGCCGCACCCGGAACCGCAGCGTGTTCAACATCCGCGCGAGCTACGCCGAAGAGGCCGAGAAGATCGTGCAGCACCTGTCCACCATCGGCATCCGGCGCATCGGCATCGTCTACCAGAACAACGCCTTCGGCAAAGAGGTGTTCACCGCCGCCCGGCAGTCCATGGACCGCCTCAAGCTGCCCGAGGCGTTGACCGTGACGGTGGAGAACAACGCGTCGGACGCGGGCGCCGCGGCAGCCAAGCTGGCGGGCGGCAACCTGGAGGCCATCGTGATCGGCCTGGCCGGCAAGCCCACGCTGGAGTTCGTGAAGGCGTTCCGCGCCCTGCAGCGTGGCGTGACGCTGTACGCGCTGTCGGTCATGGGCACCTCCGCCACCGTGAAGACGCTGGGCGCCGACGCCACGGGCATGGCGATCTCGCAGGTGGTGCCCCTGCCCTCGAACGCGGTGATGCCGGTGGTGCGCGAGTTCCAGGCGGCCTGGAAGGCATCGGGCGCCACGGCCGAGCCCTCGCACCTGGCGCTGGAGGGCTACATCAACGCCCGCGTGTTCGCCGAGGCGCTGCAGCGCGCCGGCCGCAACCCCACGCGCGCGGCCTTCATCGACGCGACCTGGAACCTCAGGAAGTGGGACCTGGGCGGCTTCGAGATCAGCGCCAGCACGCCGGAGCGCAACGCCTCGCGCTTCGTGGAACTGACGCTCGTCGGACGCGACGGCCGATTCATACGATAGCCCCCCCTGAGCGGCTGCGCCGCTTCCCCCCAGGGGGACGACGCCAGTGGCCGGGCGAAGCCCGTTCCACGGCGTCCGCTGGCTTGGGCCGTGCCAGTTTCGAGCGCTGCAGGCCAGCGGATGCCATTTACTATCGATTAGATAGCTGCCAGCGCTTGCTGCATAAGCGCTGGAAGCCAATTTGGCTTGAAACCTCCAGGCTACTGCGACGCCACCGCATAGCGGTAGCCGCGGAACGACCACACGGTGCGGCCCGGCTCGATGCGCTCCAGCAGCAGGCCCGGCGCCGCCTGCTCGCCCTCGTGCAGCACCTGGCCGTTGACGATGGCCATGCGGTAGGCCGGGTTGTTCGAGTGCGTGGCACCCGTGACCTTGAGCGCGGGCAACTGCGCACGCACGGCATCGGGCAGGTCGCCCTGGGCGAACACGACGGCCGGCTCCTGCGCAGTGCTCTGGCCGGGCGGTTCCGCTGCGGCCGAAGCCCGGGGCGCGGGCGGCGCGGCCACCGGGGCCGCGGGACGCTCGCGCGGCGGCGGAGCGGGGCGTTTGTCCACGGGGCGCGGCGCGGGGATCGGGGCCGGCGCGGCTGGAGCCACGGAGGCAACGGCTGGCGCAGGGGTTGGTGCCACTGCAGCCGGAGCCGGAGCTGCAACCACCACCCGCTCCCCCGCCGGAGCCTGGCGCTGCAGGAACCACCACGTGCCGCCCGCCGCGAGCGCAGCCACGGCCAGAACGCTCAGCGCCACGCCGGCCCACAGATTGACAGGCCCGGGGCGGCCCGCCGCTGCGGCCCTGCCGGCAGCAGGCGCCTGGGTATGCAGGCCCGGCACGGCGCCCCGGCCGCGTTCGGATTCAGCGCGCCGCAGCGCATCGAGGATGTAGGACATGGAAGGTCAGCGCAGTCGTGGTTCGTTCACGCCGGTCGCGCGGTTGAGCAGCATGAGGGTCAGCGGGCCCGCCAGCCCGTCAGGCGTCACGCCCTGGGCCAACTGGAAGCGGTGGATGCGCGACTGGCGCTGGGCGGGCGTCGCCGGCCGGCTGCCGGTGCCCGTGCCACCGCCCGCGGCGGCCAGCTGCCGGTCCAGCCAGGCGGCGCCGGCGGGCGTGTCGGCGATGTCGCCGCGCTCGGGCATCTCGGCCGGGGCGCGCCACAGCGTGGCGATGTCGCCGCGCCAGACCCGCGCCAGTTCGGCCACCGGCACGCGCAGCGTGCGGCCGCCGCCTTCGAGCGTCGCCGTGCCGGCATCCAGGCCGCTCAGCACCACCGACACCGGGGCGTCCGCGCCGTCGTCCCCCGGGTAGAGCGCGAGCAGCACGGGCCGGTCGATCTGACGCACCAGGTTCAGGCCCGCGCGGCGGTTGCGGTAGCAGCGCAGGCCCTCGCGCGGCAGGGCGGCGCAGGCGTCCGCGCCCGCCGGCAGGGCCACGCCCCAGGCCGAGGCCAGCGCCTGCCAGGCGGCGGCATCGCCGGGAGGCTGCGCCTGCAGGAACTGCGCCAGCGCCGAAGCCTCCGGCGCAGCGGCAGAGGCTGCCGCGGCGGTTGGCGATGAAGCCGCCGCCGTGGCCGCGGGCGCCGCCGCCAGGGAAGCGCCCTGCGGCGGCGACGGCCACACCCCCAGCGCCCAGCCCGCGGCTGCCACGGCGGCGGCCCCCGCCACGGCGCCCAGGCCCGCGAGCGCCCAGCGCGGCCAGGCCGTGGCGGCAGCGGCGGCCGGCGCGTCGAACACCTCGCGCGCCGCGCGCTGGACGATGGCGGCGTTGACCTGGCGCGCGCCGGCCGCATAGGCGCCGAGCAGCGCCCGGTCGCACAGCAGGTTGATGCGCCGGGGCACGCCGTGCGAGAGCGCGTGCACGCGCCGCAGGGCCCGGCGGTCGAACGGCGGCGGCCCCTGCAGCCCGGCCACGGCCAGGCGGTGGGCGATGTACTGCTGCGTCTCCTGCGCCGTCAGCGCGCCCAGGTGGAAGCGCGCGATCACGCGCTGCGCCAGTTGCTCCATCGACGGCTGCGCCACCATGGCGCGCAGCTCGGGCTGGCCGATGAGGATGATCTGCAGCAGCTTGCGCTCGCTGGTCTCCAGGTTGGTGAGCAGGCGCAGCTGCTCCAGCACGTCGGGCGCAAGGTTCTGCGCCTCGTCGATGATGAGCACGCTGTTGCGCCCCGCCGCATGCTGGGCGAGCAGGAAGGCGTTGAGCGGGTCGATGCAGTCCTTGACGGTTTCCGCCCCTTCCACCGCCGGCTGGTGCGCCACGCCGAATTCGTCGCAGATCGAGCGCAGCAGCTCGCCCACGGTGAGCTTGGGATTGAAGATGTAGGCCACGTCGCAGTGCGCGGGAATCTGCTCCAGGAAGCAGCGGCACACGGTGGTCTTGCCCGTGCCGACCTCGCCCGTGAGCAGCACGAAGCCGCCGCCCGCATCCAGCCCGTAGAGCAGGTGCGCCAGCGCCTCGCGGTGCCGCTCGCTCATGAACAGGTAGCGCGGGTCGGGTGCGATGGAGAACGGCGGGTGTGCAAGGCCGAAGAACGGGGCGTACATGCGCTGGAGGATACCGCCCGCCGGCATGCAGGGTTTCACCCGAGGAGGGGTTTCCCCTAAATTGTCGTCGGCAAGACAAGATGACGTCAAAGTCGGTCCTAGCATTCGACCCAACGCGCTGACGCCTTTTATTTTTAGGAACCTGCAATGTTGACGACGTTCCCGCAATTGCTCCTCCAGCATGCCGCCGAGCGCCCCACCGCGCCGGCGCTGCGCGAAAAGGAGTACGGCATCTGGCAGACCCACAGCTGGGCCGACCTGGTGGGCCTGGTCGAGCAGGTGGCCGCCGGCCTGCACCTGGCGGGGCTCCAGCGCCACGAGCACATGGTGGTGATCGGCGCCAACCGCCCGCGCCTGTACGCCACCATGCTGGCCGCGCAGTCGCTGGGCGCCATTCCCGTGCCGCTGTACCAGGACGCAGTGGCGGCCGAATGCATCTACCCGCTCAACAACGCCGAGGTGCGCTTCTGCCTGGTGGAAGACCAGGAGCAGGTGGACAAGCTGCTCGAGATCCGCGAGCAGTGCCCGCAGATCGAGCGCATCTACTTCGACGACCCGCGCGGCCTGCGCAACTACGCCGAGCCGGGCCTCGATTCGCTGGACGCGCTGATCGCGGCCGGCAAGGCCCACGTGGGCCAGAACCCCCAGTGGTTCCGTGCCGAGGTGGCCAAGGCCCGCCCCGACGACGTGGCCGCGATGTTCTTCACCTCGGGCACCACGGGCAACCCCAAGGGCGTGGTGCACACGCACAGCACCCTGCTGGACCGCGCCAGCGCGGGCGCCGAGTTCGACAAGCTCACCAGCAGCGAGGAAGTGCTGGCCTACCTGCCACCCGCCTGGATCGGCCAGAACATCTTCAGCTACGCGCAGTGGCTGGCCTGCGGCTACGTGGTGAACTGCCCCGAGTCGGCCAGCACCGTCACCAT
>Ga0222424_100410_pt1 | contig 25914 bp, 21 predicted proteins | sample 2B2ome_FD_182468 | JGI IMG/M metagenome (GOLD analysis project Ga0222424, IMG submission 182468) | Enriched microbial communities from leaf-cutter ant dump, University of Wisconsin, Madison, United States - 2B200A (version 2) | ecosystem: Environmental > Terrestrial > Nest > Insects nest > Nest... | reverse complement strand
AAAGGAATGAATGCTACGGAGCCCAGCAACAGTACGCCATGCAGGATCGCCGATGTTTTGGTCCTTGCACCGGCGTTTACATTTGCGGAAGAACGTACGATAACGCTGGTTACCGGAATACCGCCAATGAGCCCGGAAACAATATTGCCAAGGCCCTGCGCTTTCAGTTCTCGATTGGTAGGACTGGCGCGCTGATAAGGATCCATGTCGTCGATCGCTTCCAGGCTTAACAAGCTTTCCAGGCTGGCTACTAATGCAATGGTGATAGCCAGTATCCAAACCTGGGAATTTGTGATGACGCTCCAGTCGGGACTTGTAAAAAAGGATATGAACTCACTGGCTGAGCTGGCCTTGGGGATACTTACCAGATAGCTTTCTGTTAATGCAGGCAGGAACCCCGTGCTTGCAAACAGGGCATTTAGTCCCACACCGATGAACACGATCAGTAATGGTGCAGGCACCAGTTTAAGAAACCCTTTTTTACCGGCAACCAGCTTTTCCCAGATAAAATGAAATACAAGGCAAACAAGCCCGATCAGTAAAGCGGCGGGAGTGATGTGCGCAAATGCCTTGAAGAAATTGACGAAAATGTTTCCGGTAGCCGCGATGGATTCTTCATCGTTGGCGGGTAATGCGGACTTATCGCCCAGCAACTGGGGCACCTGGTTAATGATCAGGATCAGACCAATGGCGGCGAGCATGCCTTTGATCACGCTGTTTGGAATGTAATCACCGATAACGCCGGCTTTGGCAAAACCCAGGATGACCTGCATAATACCGGCCAAAACTACTACCACGAGGAATGCTTCAAAAGACTGCAACGTGATGATCGCGGAAGCTACAATAGCGGTAAGCCCTGCAGCAGGCCCGCTTACGCTAAGTTGCGAGCCACTGATGATACCAACAACGATCCCGCCGCAAACACCGGCTATGATCCCGCTGAACAGGGGGGCATTGGAGGCCAGGGCCACTCCCAAACATAAGGGCAATGCTACCAGGAACACGACCACGGATGAAGGAATATCAGCGGCCAGGCTGGAAAATATATTTTTTGTTTTTGAATTTGTATTCATAAAAGTATCATTAAAGAAATGATCATACATGCTATAAGTATAGCAGGCAACAGAAATAAAAAGCGTACAGAAATTACTGTAGTCCGTAAACGACTGCAGCAAAAATCACTCGCGGCAAAAAGCCGGAGTCCGGATGATTACAACTGGATGTTGGGAGGAGGAGCGTGTAGTTCGGCATGAAAAGCGATATAAGTACCTTCATGCGCATGCAGGTAAGCGATGTCTTTTTGAAATTCAGCCATGGAAAAATCATACACACCGTGGTGCAGATATTCTTCTGTAATGGTGATCGTAGGATTTGTGGGTACTTTTTCTTCGGTTGCCCCGGCCAGAGGATTGCTTTGATCTTTACTCTTGGTCTCGGTTTGTGCGGTCAGGCGGAGTTTGGCCTCATATACAAAGGGAAGGCTTACCGTAAGCCACAATAACGCAACCCCCAGCATTACTGCCAGGACCCTGGATATTGTTCTGTTGTATAATAGACCACACTTCATGTGATGCAAAATTAGCAGATTGACTTTTCTCAGACAAGAAAACTGCAGAATATTACAATTCTTTAACGAAAGGCGTGTGGTAACCGGTTGAGATGCAATGATCTGGCGCCACTGCTTTTATAATGATACGATCCTGCTCAGCGCAGCGCCTGTGGTCATGTTTTGCGATCCGGTTAAAGACGGCAGGTATACAGGTCCATTCCTGTTGAACAGGACCGGATGCGTCAGGGCATATGCGTTTATCGGATTATGACGCTGATGACCGCCGGGAGTATTCCCCCTTAAGCGCGTACCATCCGAAAATCATCAGGCCAACTGCGATAGGCAAAAAAATGGTAATGATAATGATCCAGATCACAGGATTATTAATATCTTTTTTTCCGTCCGGATCAATATTATGTGCTGCACCTGCAATCAGGAAATACGTGATCACCGGGCCAAGTAACAGCCACAGAATGCCAAGTCCTTTTCTTATTGTGTTCATTGCTTTTTGTTTTAAGAAGCCAACCGTTAATCGCTTAGGTCTTTATCAATTTTATTGGAGAGGTATATAAGGCCGATGATAAAGCTCAGTGCGGCAATACCGATCGGGTACCAGAGCCCCACAAGCGGATCTGCTGTAAAGGTTGTCTGCAATAATACGCCGATGAACGGGACCAGCCCGCCAAAAACACCATTGCCGATATGATAGGGGAGCGACATAGATGTATACCGGATATGTACCGGGAACAGTTCAACCAGGAATGCAGCAATAGGCCCGTACACCATGGTTACATAAAGGATCAGCAGGAACACGAGTCCTACAAACTTCCAGTAAACACCACTGGGTAACACTTTATCTTTAATAACCGGCTTACCTTCGGAAACAGCTGCAGTAGCAACATGCAGGGTATCCGTTTGCTCTTTTATATATTTTGCACCGTTTGCCAGTGTTATATGCATGGCCGTTTGTACAAGCGAGTCCGTACTGTTCGGCAGTGGAACTGTCTGCTTTTTGATATCGGTGACAATACTGTTTTCTACACTCCATTGATCCGTGTTGGCGTCTGTCAGCAGTTTGTTGAAGATCGGCCGATAGGTAAGAATGCCCAGCAACATACCGGCCAGCATGATCCACTTACGTCCGATCCGGTCGCTGAGCCAGCCAAAAACAATAAAGAACGGTGTGGCCAGCAGGATGGACCAAAGCAGGATAGACCGGCTTTGCTCAAAGTTGAGTGCCACTTTTGTTTCCAGAAAGCTCTGGGCATAAAACTGACCGGTGTACCAGATCACGCCCTGGCCCATCGCAGCACCAAACAGGGCCAGGAGCACCATTTTAAAATTGGCCTTTTTGCGGAAGCTTTCCTTCAACGGGTTCTTGGCAACTTTTCCTTCACTTTTTAAGCGCGCGAATAAAGGAGATTCTTCCATCTTTAACCGTATATAAACAGATACCACAACCAGTATGATGGAGAACCAGAAGGGATATCGCCAACCTCCCCATTCTGTGTTGAAGGCATGATCGCTCATATTCATCTTTACCACCATAATAACACCCAGTGCAAGGAACAATCCCAGGGTTGCGGTGGTTTGTATCCAACTGGTGTAGAATCCTCTTTTTCCGGGTGGGGCATGCTCTGCCACGTAGGTAGCTGCACCACCATACTCACCGCCCAATGCCAGCCCCTGCAACAAACGCAACAGCAATACAATGAGCGGCGCTGCAATGCCAATGGTCTGGTATCCGGGTACGAGCCCGATGAGGAACGTAGAACCGCCCATTAAAACAAGTGTCAGTAAAAAAGTAGACTTTCTTCCCAGCAGATCGCCCAGCCGTCCAAAGAACAATGCACCAAAAGGACGCACAATAAAGCCTGCAGCAAAAATAGCCAGCGTACTTAACAGAGCGGCGGTACTGTTGCCTTCCGGAAAGAACTCTGTAGAAATGGTTTTGGCCAACATTCCGAAAATGTAAAAGTCGTACCATTCGATCATGGTACCCAATGAAGAAGCTCCAATGACCTTCCGAAGCACTCCGGCTTCACTTGGCTGTTTCATGTAATTTCGTTTTGTGCAATAAAATAAATACAATCGTTCGCTAACGGTAGCGTTACCGGTGGTCAAGATAATATTTCTTTCAATAAAATATTAATAAATTTGAATAATTTTTATTGCCTATTTTTAAGGCCGCAAAAAAAACGTTTTAGTTATGTCATATTCATTTCAGGTAAAGACGATTGAGCAGTATCACGAAGCTTATAAAAGAAGTGTGGAGGATCCCGAGGGTTTTTGGTCGGAAGTGGCCGATACCTTTGAATGGAGAAAGAAGCAGCCCTTCAGCAGCCGTGCGCTGGACTGGAACTTTGTGGAGCCGAAGGTGAAATGGTTTGAAGGAGCCAAGCTGAACATTACCGAAAACTGTCTCGACCGTCATCTGAAAACATCCGGCGATACGCCGGCGATCGTTTGGGAGCCGAATGATCCCAATGAGAAGGTAAGAACACTTACTTATAAGGTGCTGCACCGGAAAGTATGCGAGTTCGCCCAGGTACTGCGTAACAATGGTGTGAAAAAGGGCGACCGGGTTTGTATTTATATGGGAATGATCCCGGAGCTGGTGATCGCAGTGCTGGCCTGTGCAAGGATCGGTGCCATTCACTCCGTTATTTTCGGGGGCTTTTCGGCACAAAGCATTGCCGATCGTCTGGATGATGCAGGTGCCGAATTTATTATTACCTGCGATGGCGCCTACCGGGGAGCAAAGGACATTCCGTTAAAATCGATCATTGACGACGCCCTCATCGGTAATAAGGTCGTAAAGCGCGTTATTGTACATACCCGTACCCGTACCCCGGTAAGTATGATCAAAGGACGTGATGTTTGGTGGCGCGACGAGGTGGAGGATGTGATCGAAACCATGCACGATGAGGTGCTGGATATTCCGGCAGAAGAGATGGATGCGGAGGACCCGTTATTTATCCTGTATACTTCAGGTAGCACAGGTAAACCTAAAGGAGTGGTGCATACCTGTGCCGGTTATATGCTCTGGACAACCTATACCTTTGTTAACGTGTTCCAGTATCAGCCTAGGGATGTTTTCTTTTGTACGGCGGACATCGGCTGGATCACCGGTCATAGTTATATTGTGTACGGTCCGTTGGCATCCGGCGCTACCTGCCTGATGTTTGAAGGAATACCTACCTGGCCCGACGCCGGAAGGTTTTGGGAAATTGTAGACAAGCATAAAGTAAATATTTTGTATACCGCACCAACAGCCATCCGCTCACTGATGAGTTATGGACTGGATCCGCTGAAGGACAAGGACCTCTCTTCCCTGAAGGTGCTGGGTACGGTTGGTGAGCCGATCAATGAAGAAGCATGGCATTGGTACGATGAGCATATCGGCAAAAAGAAATGTCCCATTGTGGATACGTGGTGGCAGACAGAAACCGGTGGTATCCTGATCTCCAATCTTGCAGGCGTTACGCCTTCACGCCCAAGCTGGGCCACGCTTCCGTTGCCGGGGGTACAACCATTGCTGGTAGATGAAAAGGGCGAAGAGATTACGGAATTTACGGATGAGGTGATGAGTGGAAATCTTTGCATGCGGGCGCCATGGCCGGGTATACTCAGAACAACATACGGCGATCATGAACGTTGCCGCCAAACATATTTCAGCGCATATAAAGACCTCTACTTTACAGGGGACGGAGCCTGGAAGGATGAGAATGGGAATTATAAGATTACAGGACGTGTGGATGATGTATTGAATGTGAGCGGTCACCGCTTAGGTACGGCAGAAGTAGAGAATGCCATCAACATGCATGCAAGTGTGATCGAAAGCGCCGTAGTGGGGTATCCGCATGAAGTGAAGGGACAGGGTGTTTATGCTTATGTGGTACTCGATGAAAAACGGCATAAGGATGAGGATGATCTTACCCGGAAAGATATACTGGCTACTGTGAGCCGGATCATTGGTCCGATCGCAAAGCCGGATAAGATCCAGTTTGTAAGCGGGCTTCCGAAAACACGGAGCGGGAAGATCATGCGGCGTATCCTGCGCAAAGTAGCGGAAGGAGAACTGGCAAACCTCGGTGATACCACAACATTGCTGGATCCGGCAATTGTAGATGAGATCAAAGAAGGACGGCTTTAATACCGGACTTTCATTTTATTACGGGCGGTTTCAAAGGCAGGTCATTAAACCTATTTCGGAGAAATGACTGTTGCAGATCTTTGAAACCGCTCTTTTTGTTGCAGGGAAAACCCGGGCTCTTGTACCTCGGCGCAGGGCCTGTTTATTGCAGAAAAATTTTTGTAGAAGCAGGTTGTTGGCGGTGGGGGGAGGGGTTAGGCCAGGATCACTTTTATTCCTTTTTCCTGAAGGGCGAATATGGTCTTTTCTGAAATCTTCTTATCTGTTACAATATATTCTACCTGGTCCAGGTTGCAGATCTTACCCAGTCCTCTTTTATTAAATTTAGAACTGTCTGCCAGCAGGATCAGTTTTTGAGATACTTCGATCATTTTCCGGTTCAGTGATGCTTCGGCAATGTTGGAAATGGACACACCATGTTCCAGATCAATGCCATCCACGCCTAAAAACAGCAGGTCGCAGGAGATCTCGTCCAGTACCTGCAGGGCCTGGGTGCCCGCTACCGATGAGGAATTGGGCCGTATGAGTCCGCCCAGCTGCAACACTTCAATATTCGGCCGGTTATTTAATTCCAGTCCCACTTTAAGAGCAGGAGTAATTGCGGTCATTTTATGATCGGGATAAAGCATGCGGGCCAGTTCAAAAACGGTGCTTCCTGAGCCGATCATGATGGAATCGGTTTGACCGATCAATGACAAAGCCGCTCTGGCAATTTTCCTTTTTTCATCCGAATTGATCAGCTCTTTTTCATTTACCGGTTTATCAATTGCATACGGATTGGTGAGCGATCCTCCGCCCTTGGTACGAAATAGCAGGTTCTTTTCTTCCAGGATTTTCAGGTCCTTCCGGATGGTCACACTGGATATATTAATCTCCTCAGCCAGGTCTAAAATAGCGACTTTACCCTCTTTTTTGAGCTTATTTAAGATAAATTCATGCCTTTCCGTAATATTTTTCATACCCAAGTATTCAGTGATGCAAAGAAATGAAAAAGAAATGTATATAAAACGTTTTCGTTCATATTTATTTAATTGTTTAACAATATTTGGTTTAATTTTATTTAAAATAGTTTGATTGTATTTAAATTTGTTTAAAATTATTGCCATATGAATCCGTTTGAAGGAAAAAAAACTTTAATTGACAGGCTGGGCCTGCCCCGGGGATTGGGGTGGGGATACCTTGGTGTACTGATCTTCATGATGGGCGACGGTGTGGAACAGGGATGGCTAAGCCCTTATTTGATCCATGACCGGGCGCTGACCATTGAACAGTCGGCAACACTGTTCAGCGTATATGGTCTTACCGTAGCAATTTCTTCGTTCCTTTCGGGCATCCTTGCTGAAGGACTGGGGGTTCGCAAGGCCATGTGGACAGGATTCCTGCTTTTTGTGGCCGGTACTTTCGGTTTTGTGGGCCTGGGGTTAAAGGACCTTGATTTTAATGTAATGCTGCTGACCTATGCCATCCGCGGGTTTGGCTATCCGTTGTTTGCTTATACGTTTCTGGTGTGGATCACCTACCGTACGCCGCAAAATAAACTCGGCACTGCGGTTGGCTGGTTCTGGTTTGTATTTACCGGGGGATTGAACGTGTTTGGTGCGTACTATTCAAGCTGGGCCATCGGGCAGCTGGGACATATCAATACCTTGTGGACGTCCATTTTTTGGGTGGCGCTGGGCGCTGTATTTGCATTACTGGTCAACAGGGACCGGATTGCCAAAACGGGTCAATCGGGTAAGCTCCGGGAGCTGGCAGACAGCATCCGGATTGCGGTAAATGAGCCCAAGGTTTTTCTGGGCGGCATTGTCCGTACCATTAATACTACAGCACAGTTTGCCTTTCCGGTATTTATGCCGATCTATTTTGAGAAATATGGTTTTACTACTGCTGACTGGCTGAAGATCTGGGGCACTATTTTTACAGCGAATATTATCTTCAACCTCATCTTTGGTTTTGTAGGCGACCGGCTTGGATGGCGCAGGACCATTTCCCTATTTGGAGGAGTTGGCTGTGGTTTAACCACGTTGCTGTTTTATTATTCGCCCCAGTTGTTCGACGGTAATTTTTTCATGGTACTGTTAAGCGGGGTACTATGGGGCGCACTGCTGGCGGGGTATGTGCCTTTATCGGCACTTGTACCGTCGCTGGTTTCAAAGGGAAAAGGAGCCGCTATGGCTTTTTTGAACCTGGGTGCCGGTTTATCAGTGTTTGCGGGGCCGCTGATTGTACGGCTTTTTATCGGACCAGCCGGAAACGCAGGTGTGATCTGGATTCTGGCGATCCTTTATTTTATAAGTGCGGTACTGACACGTTTTATTACGTTGCCTAAACCGGATGTGCAGCAGGATGCGGATAGGAAACTGAAAACTATTTAATAAGAATCAAATTGATATATGACTATTTTAATTACAGCGCCTTATAATGAGGCAGGCCGCAGCGAACTGGAAGCATGTTTCGGGTCTGTTATCTATAAAGTGTGGAAGGAGAACGGGCGCGCTTTTAATGCGGCTGAACTAAACCAGCTGCTGGATGAAACCCAGGCAGATGCGTTAATTACCGAGCATGATGAAGTTACCGAAGACGTCATCCGGAAGCATCCGCATCTTCAGTTCATTGGGGTGTGCCGGGGTACGCCTTCTAATGTGGCAACAAAGACTGCAGCAGAACTGGGGATTGAGGTGTTCCACACTCCTGCAAGAAATGCGCAGGCTGTTGCAGAATTATTTGTAGCCAACATCATTACCTTTTTACGCAAGACCATTCCTTCTATGGAATGGCTGAAGCAGCGGAACTGGCAAAAAGGGGCACATGCTTCCTATCTGCAGTTTAAGGGGAATGAACTGGCCGGCAAAACCATTGGCATGGTTGGTTTTGGTGCGGTAGGACAGCGGATCGCCACGCTTACAAAGGCCTTTCCCTGCGCCATAAAATTTTATGACCCCTACCAGGAAGCGTCGGATCCGGCCTGCGAAAAAACAAGCCTCGAAGCGGTGTTTGAAAGCAGTGATATCGTTTCCGTGCATTTGCCGGTGAATCCTTCCACCATTGGTATGATCGATAAAAAGCTTATTGCTAAAATGAAGCCGGATGCCATTTTTGTAAATACGGCAAGGGCCAGTGTGGTAAACCGGGAGGATCTGCTGGAAGCAATTGAGCGTAATCACATCCGGGGCGCTATCCTGGATGTATTTGATCACGAACCTCCGGATGCCATCGACTACCGCCTGATCGATCATCCGAATGTGCTGGCTACCCCTCATACAGCCGGCGCAACGGACGAGGTGGAAGACCACCATGTTAGCATCCTTAATGAAAAATTATTGAGTTGGGCCAGGCTGCAACCGGCCAATTCCCTACATTTATCCAACCTGTAATCATGATTTCAACAAACGCTTATATCATCATTGACGTTGGCACCGGAAATCTCCGTGCAGCAGTTATTTCCACGGAAGGCGCTGTTTTAGGTGTGGCCCGGGAAGACATCGTTTATATACGCGACAACCGGTACGCCGATGCAATTTATTTTGATCCGCAGGTTTTGTGGGACCGGATCCTGGAGCTTACCGCAACTGCACTGAAACAGGCCGGACCTGTACAGATCCTGGCCATTACCGCTACCAGTCAGCGGGAAGGTATCGTGGCGCTGGATCCTGCGGGTATGCCGGTCATCGGGATGCCCAATATCGATCATCGCGGCAGGGAATGGGAGCATATGCTGAGCGATAAGGAGCTGGTTTACCGCCTTACGGGGCGCTATCCTACCTCTTTGTTCTCGGCATTCAAGCTGGTTGGATTAAGAGAAGGAAGAAACGAATGGTGGCAGCAGCTGGATACTTTTCTCAGTATCAGCGACTGGGTGGAGTATATGTTTTGCGGAGTAGAACATTATGAGCATTCGCAGGCCTCGGAGACGTTGCTGTATGATGTTGCACAGAAGACCTGGTCAGAATCGTTGTGTGAGCTTTTTTCTTTTCCGTTCGCACTATTACCACCGCTGACCAGCTCCGGTACAGTACTGGGACCGGTGAAACCCCTGCTTGCAGAAGCATTATCCATCCGCCCCGGAACAAAGGTGATCGTAGGCGGCGCCGATACCCAATTGGCCGTACACAGTACCCGGGCCACTGCCGGAGACGTGGTCATTGTTTCCGGTACAACAACGCCGATCATAAAACTGTCAGCTTCCTACAACCTGGATGAACAACAGCGGACATGGACGGGCAGGCATATTGATGATCATAGTTATATGGTGGAAGCCAATGCCGGTGTGACCGGATTGAATTATCAACGGCTGAAAAAAATATTTTATCCGAATGAGGGTTATGACGTGATAGAAGCGGAACTGCGCTCCGTTACGGATTTTCAATGTGTGGCTTCCCTGGGATCATTGGTGGCCGATGAGAAAAAGCCCCTGATCAAAGGTGGGTTTATTTTCAATACACCCGTAAACCACGAGCTTTCGAGGGCCGGGATGGTTTGGGCCACCTTATGGGATATTGCGTGCAGTATTTTTGAGAATTACAAAACACTGGTTTCCGTAACCCCCAACGAACAATCGTATATATGGACCTGTGGCGGTGGAATGGAAAGTACGATGCTGCGTCAGTTTATTGCAAACCTTACCGGCCGTGAGATCCGCATCCGGGATAATTACCGCCATGCATCCGTTATCGGTGGTATGATGATCTGCAATGCGGCCCTGGGCATTGATGCGGAGCCGGCTGATGTATATGAGCTGGTACAGCCGGCAGCCGGTCCGCAGCATACCGATTTTTATAACCGATGGAAGGAGCACCGGGAATTGTTAAAGCAGATTTTTTAGATGAATAATGCATATGTTATAGGGATCGATCTGGGAACGCAGGGGTTACGCGTAGTGGTACTGGACATGGAGGGAACGATTGTTGCCAGTGCCGAACAGGGATTTCAGTTGTCGCCGGAGATGCGCATGGAGCAGGATCCGGATGAATGGTGGATGATCTGCGTGTCCTGCCTGGAAAAGGCGATGGATCAGCTATCGCAGGAACAGCGGGCCCGGGTGCGCGCTATCGCCGTTGATTCCACATCGGGTACGGTGATTCCTCTTGACAAGGCCCACCGGCCTTTACATTCGGCAATCATGTACAGCGATCAGCGTTCCGGTGTGCAGGCAAAAGAATGTACAGCTGCCGCCCGGCAGTACCAGGCACACGGGTTTACCGGCTTTAGTACGTCAACCGGGTTAGCCAAAATGCGCTGGTTCGCAGAAACCTTTCCTGAAAAAGCGGCTCATGTTTTTCAGTGGATCCATGCGGCAGATTTTATTACGGGAACGTTATGCGGGGTGTGGAATGTGACCGATTATACAAATGTACTGAAATCCGGATACGACCTCTCGCTCCTGAACTGGCCAGACTATATCAGCAGTGTTTTGGATATTAAAAAGGAATGGTTGCAGGAAGTAAAACCTTCCGGAACGGTGATCGGGAAGCTGATGGCAGATCTTGCAATCCGACTGCGGCTTCCGGCTGAGGTGGCGGTTACTACCGGCATTACAGATGGCTGTGCTTCTCAGGTGGCATCCGGTGCTATGAAGCCCGGCCAATGGAATACGACCATCGGCACTACCCTGGTGATAAAAGGCGTATCGGTAAAAGAAATTACAGACCCGCTGGACCGGTTGTATAATCACCGGCATCCGGCAGGATACTGGATGCCCGGAGGAGCAGGAAACATTGGCGCCGACTGGGTTGCGGCAGGCTTTAAAGAGGGGTTGACGCATTTTAACCAGGCCGCTTCTTCGCTGACGCCTACAGGAAAGATTGCATATCCGCTGATCCAGAAAGGAGAACGGTTCCCGTTTGCAGCGCCGGAAGCAGCAGGATTTGGTCCTGAAGGTCTGTCGAAAGAACTGCTGTATACGGCCAATATGGAAGGCGTGGCATTTGCAGAACGGTATGCATATGAATTGATCCGATCTTTGTCGGGAGAAGCAGTGGACGCCATTTATACCGCCGGCGGTGCCAGTAACAGCAGCAGCTGGCTGCAGATCCGGAGCGATATCATGCAAAAGCCGGTCTGTAAAATGAAGTATGTATCCGGTGCCGTGGGCGCTGCGATCGTTGCAGCATCCACAACCTGCTTTAACGATATTACGGAAGCGACAGCTGCACTTACACAGGCAGAAAAGTGGGTAACTCCGCGGCCGGCGTTGAAACAGCAGTACGATGATCAGTACGGCCTGTTTCTGGAAACGATGAAAGAACAAAATTTTATAAAATGAATACAGGATGTTAAAAGTGATCTTATTGCGGCATGGCGAAACCGCATATAATGCAGACGGAAACCGGTATTGCGGCAGAACGGATATAGGACTTACAGAAAAAGGAGTGGCACAGGCTACAAAAGTATTTGAAGCATTAAAGGACGTACCGGTTGATGCTGTCTATTCATCGCCCTTACGGCGCGCCCGTAAAACAGCGGAAATAGCCTCCGGTAACCGGACCGTAACAACGGACGATCGCCTTATAGAAGCAGACTTTGGTTTGTGGGAGGGTAAAACAAAGACTGAGTTTAACGCAGAGGACCCCGCACTCTGGATGCAGTGGATGAAGAACCCCGAAGTGGCAAGAGCAGGGGGCACGGGTGAAACCGGTGGTGAAATTGTAGCCCGGGTAAATGATTTTTTTGAAGAGCTGCACCGGACGCATAACGGACAACTGGTAATGATAGTGGCACATAATGGCATCAACCGGCTGTACCTGGCTGCAAAACTGGGTATGCCTCTTTCCAATTACCGGCGGTTTGATATGGAAAATTCCGCTGTATCGTATTTTGAACTGGATGATGAGAATGTGCTTACGCTTAAAAAATTAAATGCTACGGCATTGTAATGTGTGTCATTCCAGACGTTTCTATTTTACAGGCACAATAAAAGCAATGCGGCCATGACGGATCCTCCTATCGGTACTCTGATCACAACGGAAGGGTGTCATAAGGCTCAGCGTTTTAATATTACAGGGATGCCCCGGCTTTGTACCGCCATGGTTTGTGTCCGCACAAACCATTGAATAGATTTCAATTTCAGATTCAAAACCATAATGATTGACAGTAATGAAAATGCATAATAATTGGGTACTGTGTTTCCTCATTTTTGTTTTATGGAGCTGTAAGCCGGTTCAGAAGACCCCGTCTTCCGATAACAAAGCGGAACATTTTTCACTAAACACGCTTCCACGTAAGATTTACCTGGAACAGGGTAACTTTCACGTGCAGGGAGTGGTGGTGGATACTAAACATGGCTATGCTTATTTTTCATTTACAACGAGTTTGGTAAAGACCAATTTAAAGGGTGAGATCATCGGAAGCGTAGAAGGATTCATCGGACACCTGGGGTGCCTGGATATAAATCCGGATGATGGGCGCATCTATGCTTCACTGGAATATAAAAATGACAACATTGGCAGGGGGATTTTAAAGGGGTTAGGTTCCGGTAACGGGCATGAACCGAAGCAAGGCGAAGAGGAAACAAACTCTTTTTATATCGCCATTTTTGACGGGGAAAAGATAACCCGTCCAGGCATGAATGCAGAAAAGGACAATGTTATCAATACGGTTTATCTGAAAGAGGTGGCAGATGATTATAAAGCAACCGTAGAAAACCGGGGCCGGCAGGTGGAGCACCGTTATGGATGCAGCGGTATCGATGGCATTGCATTTGGCCCACAGTTCGGGCAAAAGCGGGGTAAGTACTTTTTAAACCTGGCTTATGGCATATACGGCGACACTTCCCGTACAGACAATGATTACCAGGTGATCCTGCAATACGATGCAAACGAGCTCCGGAAATATGAGCGTCCGTTGTCACAAAGTCGCTTTAACACAACCGGGCCCGTCAAACCCCTGAACAAATACTTTCTGTACACCGGCAACACCTCTTATGGTATCCAGAACCTGGAATATGATGCCCATACCGGGTATTGGCTGGCGGCCGTTTATACCGGCAAAAAAACGCAGTTTCCCAATTACAGCCTGTTTGCTGTAGACGGTTCCAAAAGCCCGGTACTTCAACCTTTAAAGGGATTTGATAACGGAGAAAAAGGAAAGGTACTGCAACTGGCAGAAGCGGGTATGCACGATGAAAAAAGTGGTGTATACGGGTGGTTTTACAAATGGGGAGCCACAGGAATGCACGACTTGGGCAACGGGTATTTCTATATTTCCCGGAATGGCGTCACAAAAAACAAAGCGCAATACTGCGATCTCCGGTTGTATCACTGGACGGGGCAGGCATCCGGGCCGTTTGAAGAAGTGCAATGAGTCCTGTTTTTCCCGGCGGCGGCTGATCGGTCTGGAATTGAGAAGCCAGCATTCAGAACCCAGAATCGTGTATCCATTACCCACATAAAAACGCAATAAAACAGCCATGCATTTAAAAAGAAGGCATTTTCTAAAGATCAGTGGGCTGGCAGGTTTTCATGCGGTTTTTGTACATCAGTTACCGCTGGCCACCCTTGCTGATATCGATCATGAAGATGCATTGTTCAAAAACTTTGTTACACCGCCTGCAACCGCCCGCTCCTCCTGTTACTGGTGGTGGTTTAACGGGCGGGTAGACCGGGAAGGCATCCTGCGCGATCTTGAGGCCTTTAAGGCAAAGGGCATGGGTGGTGTATTGCTGGTAAATTCATCCGACGGCCTGGGAGGTGCCCGCATACCGCAAGGCGTTAAATTCCTGTCGGAAGAATGGAAGGAACTCTATCGCTTTGCCATGAAAGAGGCTAAACGCCTGGGCATCGAAGTGGGCATCAATCTGAGCTCGGGGTGGTGCATGGGAGGGCCATGGATCCGTCTGGAAAATGCAGGTCGCTGGTACCTGCAATCAACACTGGAGTTAAAAGGCCCCCGGCAATTTAACGGAACCTTGCCACTGCCCGGCAACCGTGTGGGGTATGATAAAATATTTAACCCCCCGGGGTATAAAGCATACATCGATCTTCCGTTATCGGAGCTGGATTACAGGGATACCGCCGTAGTGGCGATACGCAGTTCCGGAAAGGAACATAAAATAGCAGGGAACCGTGCTGCATTGCTGGAAGCAAAAAGCAACCGGAAGGATGCCAGCAATTTTGCGAAATCATTTGAGATCACGGATCCGGTTCAAAAGCCATGGAGCAATGAAACGGATGATCATGCGGTCCCGCTTACAGATGTGGTCGATCTTACGGCCAGGATGGATGAAGGAGGGCAGCTGCACTGGGAAGTGCCGGCCGGAACGTGGACGGTTGTGCGTACCGGTCACCGGATGACGGGCTCCAGGCTGATGATCGCCCAGCCCGAGGCCGATGGCTTATCCATTGACTGGTTTGACCGGAAGGGGGTGGATCTTCAGTTTGAGCACCTGGGGAAGATCTTCATTGAGGAAGCCGCAAAAGTGGGTGCAAAGCCTGCTTATTTTTGTGACGATAGTTTTGAGGACGGATTCCCGAACTGGACGGAACAGATCCTTGAAAAATTCCGGCAGTACAGGGGTTATGATGCCGTACCTTACCTCCCGGTGCTATCCGGCTATGTAATTGGCAGTGCGGAGATATCCGATCGCTTTTTGAATGATTACCGCAGAACCATTGCAGATTGCATGGCCGATGAACATTATGGACATTTTGCAGCACTTTGTCATCAGCATGGTATGCTGGTACAGAATGAGGCCGCGGGCCCCAGCCGCTCCGGTACGATTTGCATCGACGGGTTAAAGAACCTGGGCCGCAGTGATCTGCCCATGGGCGAATTCTGGCTGGCGCCTAAACATGAAGATCCGGAGAGCCTGAAGGATGAACAGCCTTACGGCGTATCTCGGCTGGATTTTGGGCAGAATAAGGTTACAAAGATGGTGGCCTCCGCGGCACATATCTATGGCCGCAAACTGGCTTCAGCAGAGGCTTTTACCAGCTTCAGGCACTGGACGGATTATCCGGGCTCTCTGAAGCAGGCCCTGGACCGGGCTTTTTGTGAAGGCATCAACCGCGTTGTGGTTCACACTTCCACGGCAACCAGGCCCGGGGACGGATTGCCAGGTTATGAGTATGGAGCGGGAACACATCTGAATCCCAATGTGACCTGGTGGGAGTTTTCTGCACCGTTCTTTTCTTATATCGCGCGTAGCCAGTATTTGCTGCGTGCAGGACATTTTGTAGCCGATGTGCTGTTCTATAACGGAGATATAGCTCCCAATCTGGTAGCACAAAAGCACATACCGGAAGCACTGGGCAAAGGATATGATTACGATGTGTGTAATGCGGAAGTGCTTTTGGAGCGGGTCAGTGTCCGAAACGGAAAACTGGTGCTGCCGGATGGTATGCAATACCGCATACTGGTATTGCCGGAAAGTGATCGCATGCCGGTTGCCGTACTGGAGAAAATAAAAGCGCTTCTGGAGGCTGGTGCGCTGGTAATGGGGGCACCGCCGCAAACGGATTCCGGTTTGACCAATTATCCGCATTGTGATGCGGCGATCCGGCAGCTGGTAAAAAAAATATGGAAGGGTTCTGAAACAGACAGGGCTATTGAAACAGGGAAGGGGCGTTTGTTCTATCCCGGTTCCATACGTGCCGTACTACATGGCATCGGTTGTCTGCCGGATTTTGAAGCTACCAATGATCGGGCCTGGATCGATTTTATCCACCGCACCACGGATGCGGCCGAGATCTATTTTATTACCAACCGGAAAAAGGAATACGTCAGCACAAATTGCCTGTTCCGCATAACCGGCCGGCAACCGGAGCTTTGGGATCCGGTATCAGGAAGGCGATGGTCGCCGGTATATGAACAACAGAATGGCCGTACTAAAATCATGCTGGCGCTGGATGTCTTTCAATCCGTATGTATTGTGTTCCCTAAGGTAACAACAAAAGGCCTTCCTGCTGCAATGTCCGGCGCGTGGCAATCCACCAGTGGATTTCGCAAACTGCAGGAGCTTACCGGTTCCTGGGAGCTTACATTTGACCCTCAGTGGGGAGGCCCGGCAGCCGTTGTTTTTGAAGCGTTGGAGGACTGGAGCCGGCATCCAGATCCGGGCATCCGGTACTATTCCGGAAAAGCGGTATATCAGAAGTCCTTTTCTTTTAACGGGGTGTTGCCGGTTGGCAGGTCCCTGTTCATCGACCTGGGCACAGTCAAAAATATCTGCAGGGTCTGGCTGAACGATGTTGATCTGGGAATCGTTTGGACAGCCCCCTGGCGCGTGGATGCAACAGGTAAACTGAAGCCGGGTATCAACAACATCCGGATCGAAGTGATCAATCTCTGGCCTAACCGGCTGATCGGTGATGCGGCACTGCCTCCCGAACAGCGGAGAACAAATACCAATATCCTGTTTAAAAAGGACGACCCGCTGCTGTCTTCAGGATTGCTGGGACCAGTAACGCTTACCACTGTGGACTGACAAGCGGTTATCCTGCTCCTCCACCCAGTGCTTTGTATAACTGGATCAGCACATGTGCCTGATCCCGCTCAGCTTTGATCCGGTCAAGATCTGCGGTGATCTTGCTTTTCTGCGCTGCAATGATCTCCAGGTAGGTGGCGTAAGCTGTTACATACAGGTCATTGGAAACTTCAATGCCTTTATCCAGTGCGTCCACTTCCCGTTGCTTTTCACTTAGTATTTTTTCATTGCTGTCTATATAACTCAACAGGGTTTTTACTTCCTGGAAGGCTTTATTAACAGTTTTCTGATAGTTTAAAAATGCGATCTCCTGTTCTGCTGTGGCAATATTGAAATAGGCCTTTAACTGTCTTTTCTGAAATACAGGTGCGCTGATACCACCCAGCAACTGCGTAGCAACCGATGTGGGGTCAAAAAGCTTTGCGGCATTGAACGATTGCAACCCTGCTGCTGCACCCAGGTTCACTGTTGGGAAGAACGCGGCACGCGCTGCCAGCGCATCCGCATGACTGGCCTGAAGCGCATGGTAGGCGGCCCTGATATCCGGCCGGTATTGCAGCAACTGCTGCGGATGGCCATGTGCGGCCAGGTAACGAATGGCCTTTATATCAATGGATGCACTGCGTTCGATAGCCCCGGTATAATGGCCGGTCAGTTCGAGCAACTGGTTCTCTGTTGCCACAATTTCCTGCTGTACTCCGTAAAGTGTTGCCCTGGTGTTGGCGAGCTGCGCATCAAATTGCTGTACGGCAAGTTCGGTGGCTCTGCCAACTTCTTTGTGGATCTTTACAATTTCAAGGGCCCGGTTCTGCAGGCCGATGTTCTCATTCAGAATGGCCACTTCCTTGTCGAGCATGATCAGCTCGTAATAAAGTGTGGCGGTGTGGGTGATCAGCGCTGCTGTCAGCAGGTCTTTGCCCTGGAGGCTGGCCAGGAACCGCTCACGGGCTGCCTGCTCCAGGTTGCCGAGTTTGCCCCAAAGGTCAATTTCCCAGGAAGCGCTCAGGCCCAGCCAGTAATCGGGGGTAATAACGGTAGGGATCCGCTGGCTGTTTTCGATGTTGGAAGAAAGATTGGTGTCAAAATTGCCCACGCCTTCCATGGTGTGTTTGCCGTAATGCGTTCCCGAAGCGCGCAAACCGGCCGTTACCGAAGGCAGCAGGGCCGACTTCCGTGCCTGCAGGTAGGCTTCTGCAATTTTTATCTGCTGTGCTGCGATCCGTCCGTCAATGTTATTGGCCAGTACCTTATCGATGAGTGCAGCCAGGGGCTTATCGATGAAAAAATCCCTGAACTGCAACCGGGCAATGGAGATGCTGTCGCTGGCGGTGTCTGTATATTGTCCGGGCAGGGGCGTTACCTCTCTGACAGCCGTTGTTTTTGGAGCGGCACAGCCAATGGAAAGAAGCAATATGGCCAATGCCGGCAGGAGTTTGGTATGATGACTAATTTTCATTTTCAATAATTTTTATTTCAGAGATCTGAAGGGGTACTTCAGTGGGTTTCTTTTTTCCGCGTTCAGAAAGGGAGGCAAAGAGTACATAAAGGCCGGGTATGATCAGCAGTCCGAACACGGTCCCGATGAGCATACCACCGGCCGCCGCTACACCAATCGACCGGTTACCTACGGCCCCTGCACCGGTTGCCACACACAGCGGGATAAGACCGGCAATAAAGGCAAAGGAGGTCATCAGGATCGGGCGCAGCCGTTGTGTAGCGCCTTCGATGGCTGCCTGCAATACAGAATGGCCTTCCTTGCGCCGCTGAATGGCAAATTCAATGATCAGGATGGCGTTCTTGCCCAGCAGGCCGATCAGCATCACCAGTGCCACCTGTGCATAGATATTGTTATCCAGCCCCGCCAGCTTCAGAAAAATAAAGGAGCCGAATATACCTGCGGGTAAACTCAATATAACAGGCAGGGGCAATAAGAAGCTCTCATATTGTGCAGCCAGCAGCAGGTACACAAATAATAAACAAAGGGCAAAGATGTACACGGCCTGGTTACCGGAAAGGATCTCCTCGCGGGTCATACCGCTCCAGTCGAAATCATAACCCCGGGGCAGTTTTTCAGCGGCTACTTTTTCCACAGCCCTGATGGCGTCGCTGCTGCTGTAGCCCGGTGCGGCCTCACCATTGATCATGGCAGATGTATACATATTATAACGGGTGAGCTGCTCTGGCCCATACACACGCTCCATACGTATAAAGGAAGAATATGGAACCATTTCACCGTTGCTGTTTTTTACATATTGACTGAGCACATCGGCCGGTTCTGCACGGAACTGCGGTCCGGCTTGCACCATTACTTTATACATCTGGTTAAAACGGATAAAGTTCGTGGCATAGTAGCTACCCAGCAGGGTTTGCAGGGTATTCATGGCATTGTCTACCGTTACATTCTTTTTTGCTGCCATATCATAATCTACGTGGATCAGGTATTGGGGAAAGGACGCATCAAAGCTGGTAAAAACATTGTTTACCTCTTTTGTACTGTCAATAGCAGCGACAAAGGCCCTGGTGATGTCGGAGGTTTCCGTTACATCATCTCCGCCTCTGTTCAGCAGCCGCAGTTCAAACCCGCTGGTATTTCCAAAACCCGGTACCGTTGGGGGGGCAAACACTTCGATCTTTGCATCCGTGAGCCTTGCAGTCTGCGCTTCGATCGCGTCAATGATCTCATTTACATTTTTATCGCGTTCTTTCCAGGATTTGAGGTTGATCATGCCCATACCATAAGAGGCGCCGGCTATTTCGTTCGTAAGGCTATACCCGGCAAGCGTGGTTACGCTTTCCACTCCTTCAATATTTTTGGTAACAGTGGTCAGGTCATCCAGCACTTTTTCCGTGCGCTCCACGGTGGCCCCCTGCGGTGTGGTTACGTTTACATAGATCATCCCCTGGTCTTCCGTGGGAATAAATCCTCCGGGCAGGATGGCACCGGCTCCCCAGGTAGCCAGGAAGAATAACACCAGCATGGCCAGTGTAGCCATTCGCCGGCCGGCTATTTTGCCCAGCACACGCCGGTATTTATGGGTTGTTTTGTCGAACCCGCTGTTAAAGGAATGAAAGAACCGCCCCATCCATCCTTTTTTCCGGGGCTCCGTATGTTTCAGCATCAGGGCGCAGAGGGCCGGCGTAAGCGTTAATGCGTTGATCCCTGAAATGACAATGGAAAATGCCAGGGTCAGTGAGAACTGGCGGTAAAACACACCTACAGGACCGCTTAAAAAGGCCACGGGTACAAATACGGCCGACATAACCAGGGTAATGGCAATAATGGCACCCGTGATCTCTTTCATGGCAGCAATAGTGGCTTCCAGTGGAGGCAGGTGCTCCTCCGTCATTTTTACATGGACCGCTTCTACAACGACGATCGCGTTGTCGACCACGATGCCGATCGCAAGCACCAGTGCAAATAGTGTAAGCAGGTTGATGGAGAAGCCCAGCAGCAGCATAAAGGCCAGCGTGCCTACGAGCGCTACAGGAACGGCCAGTACCGGTATCAGTGTAGACCTCCAGTCCTGCAGGAAAATGAACACCACAAGCGCTACCAGTATAAATGCTTCCACAAGGGTGGTGAGTACCGCGCTGATGGATGCATCCAGGAAGCGGGATACATCATAGGCCATACTATAGTTCATACCGGGAGGAAAGGTGGTGCTTTTCAGCTCTTCCATTTTTAGTTTAATATTGTCGATCACATCGCTGGCATTGGAGCCCGGACGTTGTTTGATCATAATCGATGCAGCCGGTTTGCCGTCGCTTTTGGAAACCATGCTGTAGCTCATGGCGCCAAATTCCACGTCTGCTACATCTTTCAGCTTCAGGATAGATCCATCGCTGTTAGAGCGGATGGCAATGTTTTCGTATTGTCTGGGTTCTGAAAATTTGCCGGTATACCGCAGAACGTATTGAAGCGCATTATTGGTTTTTCCGGAGCTTTCGCCGGTTTTACCCGGAGCTGCGGAAACGTTCTGGTTCCGCAGGGCGGTGATCACCTCATCAGTAGAAACATTATAGGCAAATAATTTTTCCGGGTTCAGCCATACCCGCATCGCATAGTCCTTATAGCCCATGATCTCTGCACGGCCCACACCGTCGATACGTTTTAGTTCCTTAAGGATATTGATATCGGTGAAGTTGTAGATAAAGTCCTCATCAGCTGCTTCATCCGTGCTGGTGATATTCAGGTACATCAGCATGCTGTTCACTTCCTTTTCGGTAGTTACACCGGCTTTGATCACTTCTTCCGGCAGTTCATCCAGTACGGTGGTTACACGGTTTTGTACATTTACGGCGGCCACATCCGGATCGGTGCCCACTTTAAAATAAACGGTAATCATGGTAACCCCGTCGTTGCCGGATACGGTAGACATATAGGTCATGCCCGGGACCCCGTTAATGGCACGTTCCAGCGGAACGGCCACGGCATCTACCGATACTTCGGCATTGGCCCCGGTATACCTCGCCGTTACAGAAACGGAAGGGGGAACAATATCCGGGAATTGTGTGATGGGTAAACTGAACAGTGCCAGTACACCGATCAGCGTGATGAAAATGGAAAGCACGAGCGAAAGAACGGGCCTTCTGATAAAGGTTTCAACCATATTCTTTATTTGTACAGGTATATAATAGGATTTCAGCAGCCTGGCATAAAACCGGCTGATGGTGCAATGGGGATCGTTTGTTGAGTTATCCTTTGGGAGTGATCTTTTCTCCTTCCCGGATCGTTTGTATCCCTTCGTAAACAATGCGGTCATTGGCATCGAGTCCACCGGAGATCACATAATAACCTGCCAGGCGCTGATCAACCCGGATACTCTTCATGCGGGCGATATTATGCTGATCCAGCACAAATACATAGTTCTTATCCTGTATTTCAAAAACGGTTTTTTGCGGAAGCAGGATCACGTTCTGCAGGGGTCTGGTGATCAGCAGTTTTCCGGAAGCTCCGTGACGTAAGGTCTTTTCGGGGTTGCTGAACCGCACTTTATAGGCAATATTTCCGGTGTTTTCGTCAATTTCGCTCTCAGCAGTTTCAAGCTGGCCGTTATACGGATATTGCGTGCCATCGGGCAGTACCAGGTTGATAGAAGTGATCTGCTGTGTGTTGTTCCCGTTGAGCAGGGTCTGAAAGTATTCGTTCTCAGAGATATTAAAATAAGCAAACACGGTGTTGATATCCGAGATGGTGGTGAGTAGCGATGCCGTAGTGATCAGACTGCCTTCCTTGAGCGGGATCCGGTCCACCACACCATCAAACGGAGCGGTAATACTGGTATAGGAGAGCCGTTGCTGCACGGCATTTTTATCAGCCAGTGCTACATCAGCTCTTGCCAGTAATGCCCTGTATTTTGCAGTGACCAGGTCCAGTTCCGTTTTGGTGATCACCTTTTTATCTACGAGCATTTGCACCCGTTCTACTTCTACCTGTGCCACTTTTGCATCGGCTACCGCGCTTTTATAGGCGGCCGCTGCTTTATTAAGCTCGATCCGCAGTTCGCTGTCGTTCATTTTGAACAGGACCTGGCCTTTGCGTACCTGCTGTCCTTCTTTAATGTAGATCTTGTCCAGCAATCCGTCAATACGGGGGTGGATCTCGATATTGCGACCGGCTTGTATATTGGCAACATAGGGAACGCTGAGCAACGTATCCCTGGGGCTTATTTTTAGTACCGGGTATTCTTTTCCTTTATTCAGCACGGATGTGTTTTGCTGGCTGTTTCCTTTACAGGCCGCTATAAGAATGGCAGTGATTACAAACTGAACAATATTTCTTTTTGTCATAAGTAAATAGATTGAAATAAGTAGGGTTGTTGGTTGCCGGCAATGCGGGCCGGGCACATGCATTGCATGTTTTCAGTTTTTTTAAAATAAAGAGTATGCAGAACGGATGCGTTCTGTAGGGAGGGAACGGCGGGGCGCCGCAGTACTAAAAGAGGTAATAACGAAAGAGGGTGCCGTAGCCCGGCTGTTGTTTGGCCAGTGGGGTTACCGGAGGCGGTAACTGCAGCAGCTGCAGCAGGGGTGCATCCGGAGGCAGGAACTGTGGGTGTTGTTGAAGCGATCGCTGCGCAGCGGTTACCGACGGTTGCTGAGCGGACCGGTTCATGATCAGCTCGTCATTCACCAGTTCCCGTTGTGTATTTTTGCTGTGTTGATTTTTTTCGGCGGAAGTGCAGGGTTTCTGCGCCGGAACGAGAAGCTCCAGGGTATCAAAACTGCTGCCGATCAGCAAGATCAATAAAACAAGTATATGGGCGAATTTCTTCATCTCCCTGGTAACCGTAACAATTTAAATTTTAGTAAACGCTTTGCAGATGGCGCGAAGTAAAGGAATAATCAAATAAAATACAACAAATGCTGTTTAAAATTATGTAAGCATTACCAGGCGCACAGATGCATGCCCCTTCAAAACAAAGTGTGATAAAAAAGGTTTAGAAAAAAATAAAAAAAGAATCGTGCAGCTGTAAATACAGGATTGTATCCGGAAGTTTAACCCGCCAACACCTGTTTGGCTTTTTCCAGATCCTTTGAAAAGATCTTTACCGCTGTACCCGCAAGGGGGGTCATGCCCACTACATCCATGTCGTCAATGGTGGCGGTAATGCCGGCTTCTTCTAATTTTTCTTTTGCTGAAACCGCTGCAGCAATGTCGCTATAAGTTTGTACAACCACAATAGCATCCTGGGTATGATCAGTCATATGAGAGGATTTGTTTTAAAGTTACAACAAATACCGGATATCTGGGAGGGCTGATCTGCTGAGAAGGTATAAATTTTGGGGACTGTTATTGATAACCTGGAGTCCGAAATCGTTTTTCTCACAGACTACGCGGATTTGTACGGAAGGCCTTATGCAACAGGAAGCTCAGCGAAGATCTGCAAGAGATACTGCCCGCAGATTTGCGCGGATAAAATGCTGAGTGCATCACCGGCAGGTAGAACGAAAAGATCAGTGAAGATCCGCGGGAGATACTGCCCGCTGTTAAGGAAGTGTAGGACCTTACCTGATCAGCCGTTAGCCCATCAGCCATTTAAACCGATCAACCCTTAATCGGAACGAACGTTCTCCCGGTGTCATTATGGTAAGAAGGATTTTAGAACCGGATCATTCCATGTTGTCCTGAACCGACGGGCCGGACCTTTTTTTTCTTTGTGACAGGAATGCAAATGCATAGTTCATTTGTACCAGAATAATAAATGCGATACTTAAAAAGGGACTTATGAAACATAATAATGCTCCGATAAGGTAAAGCGATTGAGCAATGACAATTCTCCTGCGCAGCGGAAGATCGACTAACGCCTTTATGTTTTTATCGACAAAATGACGCCGGCAGGCATAGGCCCAGTTAATGTACAACATAGTACCCATTAGAAGCAGGTTGAACCAATAAACGGCAATTGGAAATTTAAAGTGCGTATAATCTCCCAGAAATGCAGTGGTAAAAGGCAGCATGGTTACAGACAGGAGGAAAAGCAGGTTGATCCAGTTTAAGTTCCTGTCGCTCCCTTCGATGTATTTGTATTGGGATGAGTGACCTACCCAAAAGATCCCGGTGGTCATAAATGCAAGAAAATAGACCAGGAATTTAGACTTCAATCCCAAAAAAGCCTGTATCAGATCCTGCTCGGAGCGGATGGACGCCATAAAAGGTACCCGGATCTCCAATACCAGTAATGTCAGTGCAACGCCAAAAACGCCGTCACTTATTGCAAGAATGCGGCCGGTATCCTGTCCGGCGATCTTATTATAGGTGTTAGTTTCCTTTGTCATTATTAATGCGCTTGCCCGATATCTAACCGGTCCAGCTTACCATTGGCATGCTGGCGAAATTTAAAAAACACCCGGAATGTTCCCCATTGTCCTGCATGAAATTTTCCATAAATATCTTTTCCATCGTTCTCTATGGTATCGATATCCAGAAATTTTTCTTTTTTATCGAATGCATTGTCGAAAAAGGACCTGAGATCCAGGGGCCTTCCATCATCCGTAAACGAAGCGTCATCCGTAAAACAGGTGTACCAGGTTTCTCTGTTGTTTACCTGTAAAGCATTTATGGCGGTTCTTACTGCTTCGTTTTCAATTTTTGATAAATCCATTTTATTTTTGGTTTTACTGTTTCTTGTTTGCCCGAAAACGGTTATTGAAAATAGCAAAAATAAAAGCAGGAAATGTATTTTCATTGGACTTGTTTGCAAGGCATACGCATTTAAAAGGACCTGTAAACAAACGGTGGCTCTTTATACGGTTCTGCCTGCCTGGTTATAGTATGATCTTAAAAATATCGAATCCTGATGGCTCAAAGATGATAATTTCTGTTGCATCAAACGTGGTGAACTTTTCGGAATCTTTAACCGGCCGGCTTTTTGCCGGTTGTCTTCAGGTTTGCCGGTCTGTGTTTAAGCTGCTTACAGGGACCGGTTTGTGGATTCCCTGCCGTTAAAAACGGGAGCGTATTGAACAAAGCCTGACGCCTGTGTCAGAAAACAACCGGTGCATTTGCACCGTTGCACCGGCCCGATTTTCGGAAGGTAATGCAGTTCCGTTTAAATAAAGTAGCTTTACGGCCGGTAACGGATTTTTTGCATCATCCACAAGAAGTAAACTATGAATCGGAAAACATTTTTACAGCAAACAGGCGTGCTGGGCGCCGGACTAACATTGCACTCTTTCTCCTTTGCCCGAAGCAAAAACGATTTTCCTCTGGTGCGGGCTGCAGAAGGGCAACGGCATTTTAAAAGTGCCGCAATCGAAAAAGCGATAAAAGCCTTTCAATCGAAAGTG
>Ga0222424_100408_pt1 | contig 26142 bp, 19 predicted proteins | sample 2B2ome_FD_182468 | JGI IMG/M metagenome (GOLD analysis project Ga0222424, IMG submission 182468) | Enriched microbial communities from leaf-cutter ant dump, University of Wisconsin, Madison, United States - 2B200A (version 2) | ecosystem: Environmental > Terrestrial > Nest > Insects nest > Nest... | reverse complement strand
ATGGGTGATTAACATCTTTCAGGATCATTTCCTTTACCAATGGCTTTCCGGCCTCTGTGCTATACGCCTTTTGCCAGCCCGCCAGTTCATCCAGTACATATAGTCCAAGAGAGTCGCAGAGCTCCAGGAAACGCTTGTCCGGCGGATAGTGCGAACAGCGGACCGCATTCATGTTCATCTCCCTGATCAGCTTTACATCCAGCAACTGGAGGCTGTCGTTGAGTGTGCGGCCCGTTTCAGGTGACCAGCAATGCCGGTTCACGCCTTTCATTTTCACCTGTACGCCATTGATATAAATACCATCCCCTCTTCTCACTTCGATCGTACGGAAACCAAACCGTTCCCGTAACCGGTACACGGTTCTGCCGTTCTCTTTCAAATAAACATTTACATAATACAGGTTGGGGGTTTCACTGGTCCATAGCAACGGATCTTTTACCGTTGTACGTAATTCGGCCAGTGAATCCCCCCTGTTTGCGACGGTTGTAGCCGTTGCCAGTACCCGCCCTCCCGCATCCACGATATCCGCCACCACACGGGCATTAGTCGCAATTCCCTTAAGCGCCGCCTGCATTGCAAAGCTGCCATCAGCCCTGGCATCAACCGCCACATAATCGACATACGCTTTATTCACCGCTTCCAGGTATACCGGCCGGAAGATGCCGCCGAAGATCCAGTAATCTGCCAGGCGCTCCGCATTGTTTACCGTGGGCTCAGACGACATTTTGCTAACCGTTGCTTCCAGTAAATTCTTGCCGCCAAAGACCAGCTGATCCGTGATATTATATTTAAACCGGTAAAAAGCGCCCCGGTGTGTATCGCCTGCTTTCTTCCCGTTGACCTTCACTTCGGTATCTGTCATACTGCCTTCAAACACGATGAAGACTTCTTTCCCCTTCCAGGAAACCGGAACATGGAACGTATATTTGTACATACCTTTTTCATCGGCGAAACGAAAATTCTTACCATAGGTCTTGTAGTCACGCCCATAGTTGTAGGCGCCAAAACCTTGTTGTTCCCAGCAGGAAGGCACCTGGATCTTTGTCCAGTACCCGCTGTTCCGCCCTCCGGTACAATAAAAATCCCACGTAACGGTTTTATCACTACCGGTGCCGGACAGGTATTGGATCTGTTTGGTCTGGGCGCCGATCATTCCTGAAAGGATCAGCGCAGTTACTCCCAAAATAATTCTTTTCACAGTCATGTCTTTTATTTAATGCAACATATCCGTTGCTTATCCCTTACTCCTGCTTCCATGCCAGTGAGCATTTACCAACGGCATAAAAAGGTTTGTTCTCAAACAGGCCCCTTGCGGTATAGATCACTGTAAACGTACCGTCTGCCTCCTCAATAGCACAAAGCGGTGTACGGGTGTAATGATCTCCCGGCTCCGCCCATCTGTTTTTACCTGTTTGAACTTTTATCCGGGTTTCCCGGTTCCAGTGTACCCCGTCACCGGAGGTGCTGTAGCCGATTTCCCGGTCTCCAAAAGAATCGAACACCATCAGATAACGTCCGTCCTTCAGACGGCACACCACTTCATTTTCTGTAAATACATCTGCCAGACCAACAGGGTTGAACCCTTCCGGCATACGCTGCCAATGACCACCCAATGCCGGAGCATAGGCCATACCCGTTGGCCATCCGCCTTTCGGAAGATGGTTGTGTCCGTCGTATAGGGCATACCAGGCATTGCCCGCTTTATAGGGGAAGAAAGACGCTACAGCCTGCTGTCCCTCCCAGGACTGGGAGTCTTTGTCCGGTTGCAGCACAATACCCATATCTGCATAAGGTCCGGCAATACCGGCACGTCCTTTTTTTACCGACCGGGCTCTCCAGATCCTTCCTTGATAATCGTTGCCGGCAATCTCACCCCGGATGCTGTCACCGGCCCGGTATGCCACATAAAAAAGATTCCAGGCATTTTCGTCCTCATTAAATACCACCGCGTTCACCCAAACTTCGGAGCGCGGGTTTTCCGCTGTTCGACCCGGTATACTGTTCACAACGGTCGATTGCCGCTTCCAGTGAACAGCATCCGTGCTGGTCCAGTATGCAATACGCAGATCCCGGTGCGGACGGTCGAATAGCTCATTTACAAACATATGATAGACACCATCCAGCTTTACAATGTGGCCGGTTTCAAAACCCGACCTGTTATTGCTGGTTATGACATCAGCATGTTCAGGCCCTATAACAGGCCCCTCAGCTTCCGAAACCATCTTTAATACCGGGCTACCAGCCACCTCCTTTTTACCGGCGGCCTTCTGTTGAGCAAAGCTCCATCCTCCTCCCAATAATAAACAAGCCGTCATTACCGCTCCCAACAAAAATCCTGTGTTGTCTTTCCTTATGCCCATATCGTCCCTTTATTGCTATTTTCCTTTTTTAATTTGTGCGGATCGAATCCCGTATTTTTTCAACTCAGGGCCTCAACCGGATATGCACCGGCTCATCCCGGTTGCAGGTGATTTCTCCCTTCTCATATTTCAGTTCCGCCACCTGAATAACACTTCTTTTGTCATTAAAGGAATTTTTAGCAGCCGGCCGGTCCGTTCTTCTTCCCGGATGGGTGAAATAAAAAACATAAGCCTTATCTCCGTTTACCACCACGTCGCAATGTCCGCCGATGGCCTGGTCATCTCTTCCCTTACCAGGCGTTTCAAGAATACGGCGGTCCTGTTTCTTCCAGGTAAGCAGATCGTTACCCGAAAAGACCTCCATGCCCTTCCAGGCATCCACGATCATAAAATACGTTCCCTTCCAGTAAAAAACTTTTGGTCCTTCTCCCCGGGTGGCAATGGCCTTTCCCTTATCCTGCCAATTGTAGAGGTCATTACTTTCTGCATAATAAATACTCTTGCCATCACTTTCGTTATTATACCACATGCGCCACAGCCCATCTTTAACCTTATACACCGAAGCATCGATCACTTTTTCATTCACAAGCTTCAGTGTGGACTGGTAGTCCCAGTGTACCAGGTCCCTGCTGGTAAGATGCACGATCCGCCGCGGATGTCCCCAATCACTGAACGTGCCCGGCACATAGGTAAGATACATATGATACAGGCCCTCATATGCTGTTATATCCGGAGCCCAGAAGGTATAACCGGCATCCGGCCGGTAGCGGATATCCGCGGTATCCACATAGGTCCAGTTCCGGCCATCCGCACTTTCCGCGATACCGATGCGGGTGCCATGTACCCATTGTACCGTTGCGTCCATTATCGAAGCCCGGCGGTTGGTATAGAACATCCACCATTTCTTTTTTTGTGGATTATAAACGATCACAGGATCGGCTGCACCATGATATACAGGGTCATCATATAAAGGTTTGGGCGCAGTTGATTGCGCACCGGCACTATACAAAGAACAGATCCAGATAATATATACAGCGATCAGCTTGTTCATCTTTTATTTTAACGGTGTAAGTGTAACAGGCCCCAGAAGGCCCGAGGGCAGCGGTTTCCAGTGTGCTGCATTAAATAAGCCATCCTTAACATTTTCTTTTAACCGTGCCGGCATATTGGTATTGTAAAATATTTTCCAGGGCTGTTGATTCCGGTCCATATACGCGATCCGGTTGGCCATCCGGTTGGCTACCACGATCTCCAGTTTATTTGTTTGCTGTAATGCCGGTGCCGGTATTATCGTTGTAAATGAGGGGCCGATCAGCGTGGCCAGGCTTTTATCATTCAGGATCACCTCCGCGGTTTCATGTACCACACCCAGGTTCAGCAGGTATTGCGCTGCGTTGCCGGGCTTATCAAAAACAAGGGTATATTTTGCGGTACCCGAAAAATCCTTCACCGCATTTCCGGGTGCCTCCGTCCAGGAACCCAGGGCGCTTATAGTTTGTCTTTCGGGCAGCACCGGCCCACCTTCGAGGAAATCGAGGGTCCAGTCCCCTTCCATGGCAACCGGCTTACCTGCATTATTTTTATACGGGAACAACTGGCCGTTCCGTTCGGAATCAAAGGTCTGGATCAACAATGAAGCATGTGGCTGCAACTGTACCCGTACCTCTATCCCTTCCTCCTTTTTTCGCCAGGAGGCCAGCCCCTTTTCGCCACTCATGGCATCAAATAAAGCTACCGAAACAGCCGCACTCTTCAGGGGCACCCATTCCTCCACAGATCGATCTGTCCGGTTGTTGACAAAGTACACACGCCCGTCTGCATTTTTACGCCGCAATATGTAGATCTCCTGATCCGCCGGCTTTTCTTTTCGCACCGCGCCGGCCTGCATCAGGGCTTCCAGGTCAGCGCTTACCCAAACCGAGCCTTTACCGATAACAGCCTTCGCTGCATTTCCCTGTTGGGTAAACCGGAGCTGGCGGATGAGATCGGCAAGTTTTTTACGCCGCGCATCCAGGCGGTAGAAACCGGGAACATCCGAGGGGAGTTCCTTATACACCAATATCGTGGCACCGGCCTTTGCCAGCGACAATATCTTTTCAAAGCTCTCATCCGTAATAAAATGATTGGCCGGCAGCAATATGGAGGTATATTGATTGCCACCACTGATCATGCTACCGGAAGCAAAGCGGAATTGCTGCAATTGCCTGTCTGAAAAGAAATCAAAACCGTATCCCTTTTCAACCATCTCTTTCGACACCTGCTCAAAATCAGTATTCACAAAATTTTTCTCCATGCCGTCAAAATGCTGCAGTAAAGCATTGCCCGGCTCCGAGTACCGGTCTATAATCGGATAATAAAGCAGGAGATCATTGTCTGGTTTCCCCTTCTGCAAAAAACTTTGCACCCGCGCTATATACTCGTTGAGTGTATGAAAGTCTTTCCACTGCGGGTTAACAGGCTGAAAGTGCACCGCGGCATAGAAGAGCCAACCCGGCCAGGCGGCCTCCTTTGGAGAATATGCTGTACCATGATAAAAAATATGGTTTACGCCTCCGAGAAAATACAGGTCAATTGCTTTCTTTACATCCCCCCAGGATGAAAGGAAATGCTCATTGAGCCAGGTGGCTGATTCCGATGAAACCAGTTGCTTACCCGTAACGTTGGCCGCGGAGGTCGCAAATTTGAAGCGCAGGATATCATCCCCCTCCGTTTCCGGTATATCTACCACGCTATACAGATCCAGCGTGTTTGCGGGTGATCCATGACTTTGATTACGCAGCATCTTTCCTTTTCCATCGCTCCATTTTTTCCATTCCATCGTAAAATGTTCCAGCAATAATTCGTCGATTACTGACCGGTAATCATAGATCACACGACTATTCTTATCCGCATCCTCTTTACCAAAGAGCGCCGGCAATACGTTATGCAGATCATATCCTCTTCGCTTTTTAAACTCAGCAAAGAACTCCGGAGTCCAGTTGGCCTGTCCGCGCGCATCATCCACTTCATAGGAATCATTAAAGAAGGAGCGCAGGTAGCTGATATCATAACCCTTAAACGCCTCATCAAATCGTTTAAAGTAGTTCACTGCAGCCTGTTTGGAAAAGTGATCGATGGCATATCCTTCGCCACCTGGTGCCGCCCGCTCCACCATTTTGCCATGTAGCCCCTCAAACAAGGCATAGAGGGTCCAGTTCTTTACGTTTGCGGGCGCTGTCCAGTTCAGCCTCCCGGATGCATCCACTTTTGCGGTAAGCACTACCGGTGCACCCTTGTCAGGATAAGCCATTAATGTTTTTAACGGCAGTTTTCCGGGGAACCGCACCTGGTCCAGTGCCAGCGCCTGCAGGTTCTTATTATCTGAGAGCGGATTCCTGACGGCACTGAGTGTTGCGGGTTTATTATTGGCGGTACGCACAAAACCTTCCTGCATATACACCACCGGCTCTTTGAGCTGCTGCCCCCCACGTAAGGTATAGGTTTGATAGTAGACCGACTTACTGGCATCCGCATCCGTTACCCAGGGGCCACCAAAGGGCCACCCGGTGCCGTTAGCCAGATCCACACCCATACCCAGACGCTTGCTTTCCTTAAGTGTAAACGAGAACAATTCCATCCAACGGGGCGACAGGAAATCAACAAAATGCTGTTCCTGACCATAAATACCATAGATCGGGGTGATCTCCGTGCCGCCGATACCTGCTCTTTGATATTGCTCCAGGTTCCAGGTAAGACCCTCTTTATTTACGGCGCTTCCCTCCCACCACCACCGGGTCCAGGGTTTATTGGTTACGGTGATCTGCGGCCAGTTGATCTGAGCCTGTCCCAGGGTAACCACTAAACAAGTAACGCATAAGAATATCGCTTTTCTCATATTTTCTTCTTCATTTTAATAGATCATCCGGATCGGCCTCTCTGGCACAAAAACCCACCGGAAGTCCGTATCTCCCGGAAAAGCAGTCTGCTTTTTTATATCCCGGGAAAACTTATGATCATGGAGCTGATTAAACAACGCAGTAGGTATAAACGATAACCGCACCCCGCTAACGACTGCTAAGTGCATGACATGCGGGCTATTCCATATAAAATACTTCCTCAAGCGGCACCGATACCGGCGACCGGTCCCCGTTGGTTTCCATGATGTCGCACATAAAGGCCCACCATTTCTGCATTACAGGATGTGCCGGAAGATCATCCATGGTGTGGCCTGCTTCAATCTTCAGGATGCCGAACAGATCGCCGGTCTGTGCATCCAAAAAAATGCTATAATCGCAGATCCCCGTTTGTTTGAGCAGCTGCTGCAGTTCCGGCCACAGGGCACTGTGCCTTTTTTTGTACTCGGCTTCATAGCCTTTGAATAATTTCATTTTAAAAGCAATCCGTTGCATATATCAGGGGTTATAGATCATCAATCAGGGTAACCAAAGCGGCAAACAAGAACAGCTAAAATAGATCGTTTTTCCCTGCTATCCGTCCTGCGCCATCCTGAATCTCATTTTAATTGTAAATTTAACAAATATTGATAAACATCCGTACGTACCCTTGCTACTCCAATAGGCAACAATACAACATTATGCTATTCGTCCTTCGGAGGCTGTCCTGCAAAAGGGAAATCGGGATTTTCCGTATGCGATCGTTTCATAATAGCGACAATTGCTGAAACAACATCCGGATGATTTGCGGCAACATCATGCTGCTCCGCCGGATCCGTTTGCAGGTCATACAATTCGACCGGTGCCTGGCTGTTTTTAAAAACATTCTTTCGCACACCCTTCCAGCGATCCATCCGCACGGCCTGCTTTCCCCCATCTTCATGAAGCTCCCAGTACAGTGGTGCATGTTTCTGTTGCCTGGTTCCAAGCAATGTGGGAACGATCGAAATACCGTCTATGTTGCGGGGCGCAGTAACACCTGCCAGCGCGGCAAACGTGGGCAGCAGATCCCAGAACGCGCCCGTAAAACCGGACCGCGTACCGGGGGCTATTTTCCCCGGCCAACGGGCAATGAACGGGGTCCGGATTCCGCCCTCATACAGGTCTCTTTTTATTCCACGAAGTCCACCGCTGCTGTTAAAGGAAGCCGGATCATTTCCCCCTTCCTTATGAGGTCCGTTATCGCTGGCAAAAATGATCAGTGTATTTTTTTCAATGCCCAGGGTTTTCAGGCGGCTCACGATATCTCCAACGTAGGTATCCATTTTTCCTACCATAGCTGCATAGGCAGCTTTAGGATAGGCCTGTGGCTGATAGCCTTTCCCCTGCCAGTTTTCCGGTACCGGAACCGGCTGTTCATTAAAAGCTTTTTTATAATACTCGAAAAGCGGATCTCCCTTTGGCAGCTGCAGTGCTGCATGGGGCAGGGTATATGCAAGAAATAAGAAAAAAGGATGATCGCGGTTCTGTTGCATAAACGCCAGTGCCTGGTCATGGATCATTTGTGCGGCATACTGTTGCTGAGATACCGGCGTATTCGGAAGCTCAACCCGCCGGCTGTTATCCCATAAATGATCCGGGAAGTAATCATGAGCCAGGGTCTGGCAATTATATCCGTAAAACCGGTCAAATCCCTGCAGATTCGGATCGCCCGGAGAACCGGTGGTCCCCAGCCCCCACTTTCCAAAACACCCGGTGGTATAACCCGCCTTTTTTAACAGGCCGGCTATCGTAACGGTGTGCGCAGGTAACGGCCACTGCCCTTCCGGTTTTACCCCCCTGTTTCCCCGGATAGGTGTATGCCCGGTATGCTGCCCTGTCATCAGGGAAGACCTGGATGGGGCACAAACCGCTGTGCCCGTATAAAACTGGCTAAACATTTTGCCGGCGCGTGCCAGTTGATCGATATGCGGGGTTTTGATCTGCTGTTGCCCGTAAACGCCGATATCACCATAGCCCAGATCATCGGCAAGGATGAAGATAATATTTGGACGCGATTGCGCTGAAGTTTTTATGGAACAGGACCCGGCAACAAAAATACAACCCATTATTACGGATATCCAACCGCTTCTCATATAGGACTTCAGCATCATCGGCATAAAAAAATAGTCCTTTCAAAAATACGGTTGTTTCATCCACAAAACGCATATGTTCTTTTATCCGGGCGTACCTGTAGCCTTTGTTGTCAATCGTTTATGAAATTTCTTTTTCCCTATTTGTCTTAGAATAAAGCAGATAGCAATACCGTCCGCTGCCGGCAACGATTGCGTAAAAAACAGTGTGCGAGCTCATTTTTCTTTTCAGAAACAATGCCCTTCTGCAAGGTTCTGTTCCCGCTGATAGCAGCAGGCACTACCGGTCCGCTTGCACTGCCACTTACCTGTATTTTTACAAAATGAAGCCCCGTTGCTGGTAAGCAATGATCATTTTTTATGGTTTCCTGATCCGTGATTACGTGCTATGTTCCTAAAAATATCCCTATTAAAAAATCACTTCTTATAGCCTGGAGTCCCCAGGTAGTGTTAAGCATTTTCTATTTCTTAACGAGCATGATGATTTCGATCAGCAATGCCAGAATAGCCAGGATCATCGCAATAGTGGCTTTATTGCTTGCCGCCCTTCCTACTTTAATAGCGGTAAGGTCCGGATCTGCATGTTGTTGCTGCCGGGAGCGGGCCCACTGCCGTTCCGCTTCTTCCTGCTGCAGCCGGGCAAGTTCCGTGTCATATATATGCAGAAATCCGCCTTTAGCCATGTACGGCTCCAGGTATTCCGTGGCTGGTAAGCCTACATTGTTACTGAACGGGTCATACTCCACCACAGCCGGATCGATCGCCAGGATCACATTCCGGTAACGGGTATATTGCAGCGGCTGGATGTGCTGCAACGGATCCGGAACCTGATCTTTATGAATAACCCCATGCTCCAGGATGTACTGAAGAATGGCCTGGATGTTTTCAGCATCTGTTTTTGTAAGGTTGGTAATGGACATTGTTTTTCAAATAAAAATACAATACTATTTCGGGGCATTCGCTATCAGCTTTTCCAGCACATAAAAGGTAATGGGACAAAACTCAGTATTTTTCAAGGTAAGCGCCGGGCGTTTGATCAAAACATCCTCATCTGTATAAGGAAACCGGGCGCAATCGGACGGACGCATTTCGTAGATAGCGCAGGTATGATCGGTGTTCAGGAACGGACACGGGGATTGCTGCACCACAAAATCGCCCTCATCGTCCACTTTCAGATAGGTATCGATAAAAACACTTTCCTTCATGCCCAATCCCCGGGCGATCCGCTTAATATCCGGGGTTTTAAACCGGGGCGAATAGTTTTTACAGCAATTGGCACAGGTCAGGCAATCCACCGCCTCAAATGCCGCTTCGTGCAACGCAGGCAATTGTTTTAATACCCTGTTCTTATCAGCCCGCTTCAAAAACTGCTGATATTCTTTTTTATGCTCCCTTGCTTTCTTTTCCCAGTTCTGTAATTTATCTGTAGCCATGATCCGGATGCTTCCTGTTGAATTACAAAATTAACCGTTTACCGGCGAACCATTCGTGTTCCTGGTTCACGAAATTTGTACCTTTAATTATGAAAAGCACACCTAAAAACACGGTACCAGCCATGGGCCGGCAGATAGACCCGCCGACCGGTTTTGGTTTTAAGCGGATGGTTGGTTCCGTACCTGACAAGGACCTGTTGATCGCATTTCTTAATGAGTTGTTCAGAGGGCATAAGGTAATCTGCGACCCGGTATATGATCCGCAGGAAAGAAACGGCCCCGTAAGAGCCTACCGTAAAACGATTTTTGATCTTACCTGTACCGGGGCCGACGGCGAACCATTTATTATTGAGGTGCAACGGGCCAGTCAAAATTTTTTTACCGACCGGGCCGTTTTTGATGCTTCCGGTAAATTGTATGAGCAGGGACCAACAGGTTTGGACAAATGAACCGGGTATGCAGTGCCGAAGACCGCAGCGGAAAAGGCGAAAAGCGAATACATCCGCAATCTGATCCTGAAGCTGGATTTTACAGATGAACAGATCGAAGAGGTTACAGAGGTTTCTATTGACTTTGTAAAAAAGATCCGGGCTTCATTAAAGAAGAAAAAATAAATCCATCAGCAACATTTATTCAGAAAGCTATTTCTTTTCGGAACAGGTTTTTTTATAGAGATCAAAAGGCATCGCCTGTAAATACACTACGCCTCATACCGATGCAATGTCTCTCCACAGCATGCCCAGGAGTTCCTGTACTGCCGGAAAGCGCTTCCCTGCCATTGGTAACCCGCTTTTTGAACAGCTCTTCTCTATGCGCAATCGTTTGAATCATTTCCTTCTGTAACATTCCGTTTTCGAAAATTTGCAACAAAATACAAAGTTTAATAAATGAATGAATACAAACAGGATATATAGTTAAATAACCCATAAAGAAAGCCCATTTTGGGAACAACGGATATCATTTACTACCAGCTATAGGCTGCTTTGTGCAACAACTGCAAACTGTATTTTTTCGTAAAATGCGTGTACCTTTGCACACCTCAATTATACTTAATACCTCAGAAGTTATATGAATATTTTAGACATTCAATCTGCAGAGTTTTTAAGCCGTCATATCGGCCCCAATGAAAAAGAAACGGAAAAAATGCTCGCCCAAACGGGCCTTGACAGTCTGGATGCACTGACGGCCCAAACGGTTCCACCCGGAATCCGGATGCAGCAGGGTCTTAGTATCCCCAAACCCATGAGCGAAAATGAGTATCTGCGCCATATTAAAAATGTGTCGCTGAAAAATAAGGTCTTTCATAACTATATTGGACAGGGATATTATGGCACCATTACCCCTTCGGTGATCCTGCGTAATATTTTTGAGAATCCGGGCTGGTATACCCAGTATACGCCTTACCAGGCGGAGATCTCCCAGGGGCGACTGGAAAGCCTGTTAAACTTTCAAACTGTTGTAAGTGATCTTACCGGGCTTCCGCTGGCCAATGCCTCCCTGCTGGATGAGGCAACAGCAGCAGCCGAAGCCATGGGCATGTTCTTTCACCTGAAAAACCGCGCTGAAAATATTCAGAAACCTAAATTCTTTATCGACACCGAACTCTTTCCGCAGACCAAAGATGTGCTGTACACCCGTGCCAAACCTTTTGGCATTGAGATCGTAGAAGGTGATTATAAGACCACACCCGTAAGCGATGCCTTTTTTGGCGCCCTGGTACAATATCCCAATAACAAAGGCAGTATAGAAGACTACCGGACGTTTATTGAAACTGTACATGCATCCGGGGGTTATGTGGCCATGGCCACCGATCTGCTGGCATTGACCCTTTTAACACCTCCCGGGGAGCTGGGCGCAGACGTGGCGGTAGGCTCGGCGCAACGCCTCGGTGTTCCGCTGGGATATGGAGGTCCGCATGCAGCCTTTATGACTGCGGCGGATGAGTTCAAACGTAATATCCCCGGACGCATCATCGGTATCAGCGAGGACGCCAGTGGCAACCGGGCATTACGCATGGCACTGCAAACCCGCGAGCAACACATCAAACGGGAAAAAGCGACTTCCAATATCTGTACCGCCCAGGCCCTGCTGGCCAACATGGCAGCTATGTATGCCGTATACCATGGTCCGCAGGGGTTGAAAAAAATTGCAGAACGGATAGCGATCTTTACCCAGATCGTTGGAGAAGCCATCGAAGCGCGGGGCTTTAAGCTTGTAAGCGACCGGTACTTTGATACGATTGTGGTGCAGGTAGCCCACACCGCTCCGATCATAGAAAAGGCCGAACAACAAAAGATCAACCTGCGGCAGATTGATCATCAGCACATCGGTATCTCCCTCGATGAAACCGTTATCATCGAAGATCTTTATGACCTGATCAATTGCTTTGAGAATGATTCCGATCCTGTTTCCTTCTCATTAAGTTCCGGAGAAACGGTACGTCATATTCCGGAAGCACTTTCCAGAGCCTCGGCTTATCTTACACATCCCGTATTTAACACGTATCACAGCGAGAGCAAGATGATGCGTTACATCAAATACCTGGAGAACAAAGATCTTTCACTGAATACCTCCATGATCTCATTGGGCAGCTGTACCATGAAGCTGAATGCCGCTACCGAAATGATCCCGCTGAGCTGGGCGCATTGGGCCAATATCCATCCCTTTGCGCCATCCGGTCAGGCAGGAGGCTACAAACAGATCGTTGATGAGCTGAGCCAGTACCTGTGTCAGATCACTGCTTTTGATGCCTGCAGCCTGCAGCCCAACAGCGGCGCCCAGGGCGAGTATGCCGGTCTGCTCACCATCAAAGCCTACCATGAGGCCCAGGGAAACCCACAGCGGAACGTGATGCTGATCCCCATTTCTGCGCACGGTACCAACCCGGCCTCGGCTGTTATGGCCGGTATGAAGGTGGTAGTGGTAAAAGCATTGGAGAACGGCTATATCGATGTGGAGGACCTGAAAGCAAAAGCACAACAATACCAGGATACCCTTGCGGGGATCATGATCACATATCCCAGCACCTATGGGGTTTATGAAGAAACCGTAAAAGAGATCACCCAGATCATACACGATAATGGCGGCCAGGTATATATGGACGGGGCCAATATGAACGCCCAGGTAGGACTTACCGCTCCGGGGCTGATTGGCGCCGATGTCTGCCACCTCAACCTGCACAAAACCTTTGCGATCCCGCATGGCGGTGGCGGACCAGGCATGGGCCCCATCTGTGTAAAAGAACACCTGACCCGGCACCTGCCCGGCCATGTTTCCCTGCATAAAGCCAAAACCATTGCCCTGAACGGTAATGGGCAAAGCCATCATCCGGAACATGCGGTGATCCATGAAGGCGCTGTATCTGCTGCGCCCTATGGGTCGGCTTCTATCCTGCTGATCTCCTATGCCTATATCCGGATGCTGGGTGCTCAAGGATTGAAAGCCGCAACCGAGTATGCCATCCTTAACGCTAATTATATGCGGGCCCGGCTGGCTGAAGATTTTGATATTTTATATACCAACAATAATAACCTGTGCGCGCATGAGTTCATCATAGACCTGCGCCCCTTTAAGAAAACAGCACAGGTAGAAGCCGAAGATGTAGCTAAAAGACTGATGGATTACGGTTTTCATGCGCCCACCATGAGCTTTCCCGTTCCGGGAACGATCATGATTGAGCCTACCGAAAGCGAGGACCAGGCCGAACTGGACCGTTTTTGCGATGCATTACGGCAGATCCGGAAGGAAATACAAAAAATCGAATCCGGAGAATGGGATGAAAAGGACAACCCCTTAAAGAATGCCCCTCATACCCAGCAGGCAGTGATCACCAGCAACTGGAACCATCGTTATTCCAGGGAAGAAGCTGCTTTTCCCCTGCCGTATGTGGCCCACAATAAATTCTGGCCCTCCGTTGCCCGTGTAAACAACACATTGGGCGATAGGAACCTGATCTGTACCTGTGAACCGGTGGAGGCTTATATGGAAGCATAGGTATATCCGGTAGCATTATTACAAAAGGGCTGTTTCATAAACATTGAAACAGCCCTTTTTTTAATGCGATTTTTATAGGGCGTTCCTAAACAAAAAAATCGCAAAAGCCCCATTTCAGGAACGGGGCTTCTGCGATAAAAACAATTAAAAAATACTTATTTCTTTTTTGCCGGTTTGGGGGCGATCATCGCCAGCATACGGCGCCCCTCCAGTTTGGGCAGATTCTCGAGGGTGCCAAAGTCGGCCAGCCGTTCTGCAAACTTCAGCAACAGCAGCTGTCCCCGGTCCTGGAACTGGATCGCCCTTCCCTTAAACTGTACATAGGCCTTCACCTTATTGCCCTCCTTCAGAAAGCCCTCTGCGTGTTTGGCCTTAAAATCAAAGTCATGCTCATCCGTATTTGGCGTAAAACGGATCTCTTTGATCTCAGTGGCCTTGCTCTTGGCCTTCAGTTCCTTATCCTTCTTCTTTTTATCGTATAAAAACTTGTTGTAATCAATGATGCGGCAAACCGGGGGATCTACTTTCGGAGAGATCTCCACCAGGTCCAGTTCCATATCCTGGGCCATTTTCAGCGCTTCCTGGGTTGCATAAATGCCCTGCTCTACGTTTTCGCCAACGAGCCTTACCTGAGGAACGCGGATAAATTGATTGATGCGGTGTTCTGCTTCCTTCTGCGGTTGAAACCGTCCTTTGAAGAAGCCTTTAGGCCTGTTACTGTTATTGCCCCCCGGCCGAAATCCTGTGCCAGGTGGTCTGTAGGCTGGTTTTTGTGGTACTGCCATTTAACTTTTTAAATTCTCCCCGCTGCTCCGCCCGTGAAGCAACGCAAATTTTGTTTTTCGAATGAGCCTTACGGGCAAGGCGAAAAAAATATTTAATAACAAATATGATGAAATATTGTCAGTCCTGCAATTTTATTTTTTGGGGATTTTTTAACCTTTGAAGGTTCAGGAGCCATAACCATATTCCTTCAGGTACAATTCATTGTCCCGCCACTTGGGTTTCACCTTAATAAATAACTCCAGAAATACTTTTTGGTTTAAAAACGCCTCAATATCTTTCCGGGCAGCCATCCCGATCTTTTTTACCATGCCACCTTTTTCGCCGATCAGGATCGCCTTCTGGGTTTCCCGGTGCACAATGATATCCGCCACGATCTTGACCAGGGTCTGCTTTTCCTTAAATTCCCGGATCAGCACGGCGGTATGATAGGGGATCTCATCCTGGGCCAGCTCATAAATCTTTTCCCGGATCAGTTCCCCAACAAAGAATTTCGTAGGAAGATCGCTAATATCGTCCGAGTCGTAGAACGGCTCCCCCTCCGGTAACAATTCCACTACGGGCTGGAGAAACTGGTCGATCCCTGCTCCTTTCAGCGCCGAAATGGCCACCACTCTTTTGCAATACGGCTTTTCCCTGAAATAATCTAAACAGGCCGTTACTTTTTCCGCAGATACCTTGTCTATTTTATTGATAACCAAAACACAGGGAACCCTGAGCCGCAACCCGGAAAAGAGCTGATCATTTTCCTCCCAATTATCATTGACATCCACGATCAGCAGGCCCACATCCGCGTCCTCCAGGGCTGTTTTTACTGATTGCATCATTTTTTCGTGCAGCTTATACTTCGGTTCAATAATACCGGGAGTATCTGAAAAAATGATCTGGTAATCCGGTTCTGTCAGGATCGCTTTAATACGGTGCCGGGTGGTTTGTACTTTTGGGGAAACAATGGCCAGCTTCTCCCCCATCAGCGCATTGAGCAATGTGCTTTTGCCCGCATTGGGCCTTCCAAATATATTTACAAATCCGGACTTCATGACTGCAAAAATAATTCAAAAGGAGCCACTGAAGCACCGGAAGCGGGGTTTTCTTTCGCAGCACATGGAAAACCGGCGGCTTCCTGAAACCACCCCGATGACCTGTATCCCAAAAGGCACCCAATAAATTGTTAATTGACATGTTTATAGGAACATTCAGCTGTTGTATATTTTAATTTTAAGGCAGATCTGTAATTACCTGTAATTATGAAAAGACGACTGCTGTTTTTATTGTTAACTACCGGTGGGTTTCATATGGTAACAGCCCAAACCTTCCTTTCCAATGCGGATGGCACCTATTCCCGGTTTTATTATAGTCCTTATGGTTCTACGGTCATTTATCCCGATGGCAGCCATGCAGTCATGTATGATCTTGACAGCACGCAATCCGTCATTATTTATGCAGACTTCTCATTCAGCCGGATCTTTTACAATGGCGCTACCACCACGGTTATCAATTCGGATTTTTCCGCTTCTGTTATCCGGAATGAAGCGCCGGTCAGCTTCCGGGAACCTGATACCGCAGCTTTTTACGGAGCCGTTCCGGATCGTGTTAAAAACAGCACCGATACGGGATATATCCTGTTAAGCGATGACGTTGTTCTAAAACCCGATCCCCGGGAGGCCGAATACATTCTTTTAAACGACCTTGTAGACACCACAACCATGCACAGCCGGTCACTGAACCAAAAGCAACATCGGTCCGGTCTGCAGGAAAGTCAAACCAAAACAGCCGCCATAATCCTGGCTGATCCTATCTATATACCTGAAAAACAAAAATTACAGCAACCGGCAGCCGATCAGCCGCCTGGCGCAGCCAGCCCCGCTATACAGGCTGTTCAGTGATTTTATATTTACTGAAATTCAGATTGCGGTATCCGGGTAGATAGTACCATACTATTTCAGACAGCCGTACACAGAATGATCCTTGCAGATATTCCAAACACTTTTTGAATAATCCGTAGATACCGATGAAGCTTCAATCCGTTTACAGATTTCAAAACTTCTTCACAAAAGTATACATGGGCAAAAAAAAATCCCACCGAAAAGTGGGATCCTTTAGTTGCGAAGCCAGGGATCGAACCTGGGACCTTCGGGTTATGAGCCCGACGAGCTACCGCTGCTCTACCTCGCGATGCAAAAATAGGGAAAAAATCTGAAAAGACAAAAGAATCAATAAAGCCTTTGTACTTTTTTTATTTTTTTTTCATCGCTGTATCATATTACATATAAAAAAAGTGTCATCGCCGGCCTGTTGCCGGTATGACACTCCTGTTATTTTCCCACAACCGCTCCTATACTATAAGCGCCTGGTTCAAAGAAAATAGTTTACCATTTATTGGCATAAGAGCGATTGTTGCTCTTTTCTTCTCTTGGACGGGCTTCCGTCACTTTGATAGCGCGACCATCTACGGTACCACCATCCAGTTCCTTAATAGCTTTGCGTGCCGCTTCATCATCCGGCATTTCAACAAAACCAAAACCACGGCTACGTCCGGTAACCTTGTCGGTGATCACCCTTGCAGAGCTTACTTCACCATACTCAACAAAAAACTCCTTAAGATCTTCATCGCGAACGATAAAGCTTAAATTTGAAACATAAATGTTCATGAAAATGAAAAATTTAAAATAAAAGATCGTTGAAAAAAAACAGTGTAAGGAAAGGCCTATAAATCAGATGCAGCGATTGCTTAACAGATCAAGTAGCAAAACATTACAAAATGTATTCTATTCAAACTAACGGCGCAAAGTTAGGTGGTTATAGCCACAAAACAGCGTGTTTTATTTTTGCATATTGTTTTATAATAAAATTTTAATAGTTTCGCGCCGTTCTTTCAAATATGAGTGATGTTTGATGTGCACGTTAAACGCTCACTCGTTTTATTGCCCCGCCAATAGCGGGGCCGGTTCCCGGGGTGCTTGATTTCGTTGTACACGAATAAAGGCTGAGATAATACCCGTAAACCTGATCAGGGTAATGCCTGCGCAGGGAAGGATGGCTCCTTTCTTTTCAGCATTTCCCTCTCATTATTTTTTTTAACCCGCTCCGTAATAAATACGGGGCCAAAAAACTGAAAAAAACAAATGAAGAGGCTTTTCATTTCCAGCTGCCTGGTAGTGGCAGCGCAATGCTCTTTTGCACAAAAAGATTCTGCAACCGTAAGAGCAGATAGTTTTTATCTGCTGTCCCCGGTAGAAGTACGCTCGCTGCGGCTAAGCAGCAGGGCCCCCTTCGCCACCTCAAATATTCATTCTGCAGAATTGCAAAAACAGAACCTGGGACAAAACATGCCGTATCTGCTGAACCAGACCCCCTCCCTGGTCGTTAATTCGGACGACGGCGTAGGTGTAGGATATTCCTCATTGCGGATCAGGGGCACCGACATGACGCGCATCAATGTAACAATGAACGGCATCCCGGTAAACGATGCCGAGTCTCAGGCCGCTATTTTCGTAGACCTGCCCGACCTGGCTTCCTCTACAACAACCGTTCAGATACAACGCGGCGTAGGAGCCTCCACGAATGGGTCCGGCGCATTCGGAGGCTCTATCAATATCTCCAACCTTGAACAAAGCAAAACAGCCGGCGTTGCCGTGAGCAATTCCTACGGATCTTTTAATACCTGGAAACATACACTGCAGGCAGGTACCGGGCTGCTGAAAAGCGGCTTCCAGTTTGATGTACGTTTGTCTAAACTGAGCTCCAGCGGCTTTATAGACCGTGCCTCATCGGATCTGCTGGCGGCCCATGTTATCGGTTCCTGGACCTCAAAGAATGAAGCCACTAACATTAAATTCAATTACCTGACCGGCAAAGAACGGACCGGACAGGCCTGGAATGGACTGGGTGTGGTTTTTTCCGACCAGGACCAACCGGTCAATTATCAGAAAGAGCTGGAAAAACAGGGTCGTAATACCAATACGCTCGGCGAGATCCGGGAGGGTGTCTACTACAAAGATCAAACGGATAACTACTGGCAGGATTACTACCAGTTATTCCTCAATCAGAAAATACGCAACAACTGGCTTCTTAATGTAGGCACATTTTTAACAAGGGGCAAAGGTTATTATAATGAGTATAAGAAAAATGAAGCATTTGCCGACTACGGGCTTCCCAACTATGTAAAGACGCCCGGCGATACCCTGCGCAAGGTAAATCTTACCCGGCAGCTATGGCTGGATAATTATTATTACGGTACCGTCTTTTCGACAGCCTATAATACTGCGGCTACTAATTTTGTTTTCGGAGGTGCCTATACCCGGTATAATGCCAAACACTATGGCTTTGTGAAATGGGCTGATTATGGTGTACCGCTGGATCACCGCTGGTATAACCTTACCGCTTTTAAGAACGATTTCAACCTCTATGCAAAACTGCAACAGGAGCTCCTTACCAACCTGTATGGATTTGCAGACCTGCAATACCGGAATGTGGTCTATACCCTTAACGGGTTCCGGAAATCCCCAACATTGCCCTCCATTGAGAACACCTATCATTTCTTTAATCCCAAGGCCGGATTGAGCTATTTTATCGCCCATGGCAACAATGCATCCAGCAAAGTATATGCGTCTTATGCGCTTGCAAATAAAGAACCGAACCGGGACGACTTTGAAGCGTCTGAACAGGAAAAACCCCGGGCAGAGCGGATGCAGGATATCGAGGCCGGTTATCAATACAACACCCCGGTTTTCCAGGCTGGCGTTAACGGATATTATATGGATTACAAAGACCAGCTGATCCTTACGGGAAAAATCAATGATGTAGGAGCTTACGCCCGTACCAACGTTCCGGACAGCTACCGGGCCGGGCTGGAGTTTTCTGCCGGACTGAAACCGTTGTCATGGCTGCAATTGAGCGCTAATGCAACCTTCAGCAAAAACAAGATCAAGGCCATTACCCAATACGGCGATGACTATGATAATGGCGGGCAGGTATCCGCAGCATACCGGAATACAGACATCGCCTTTTCGCCCAATACCATAGCCGGGGCCAGTCTTACCCTGGAGCCTTTGTACAGGATCACCGGTGATCATCATTTTTTCATCGATCTCCTGGAAAAATATGTAAGCCGGCAATACCTGGACAACGCATCTGACAAAAATAAAAGCATTAACCCTTATGCATTGACTGACCTGCGTTTGCGTTACCAGGCCGGATCCAGAACATTCAGGAACATCGGCATCCTGTTAATGGTCAACAACCTGCTTGATAAAAAATATGAAAACAACGGTTATACCTTTGGTTACAGGGCAGATGGTGCTATGGTTACAGAAAATTACTATTTTCCGCAGGCGGGCATCAACTGGAATATCGGGCTGAGTTTTGGGTTTTAAGGGTTCAGCGATCAGGTATCCGTCTTTAGTCATCAGCTTTCAACCGCTGACTGCTGACCGCTGAAGGCTGAGATCTGATCGCTGATGATCTCTCGTTTTACTTCGCTTTAAAAAGCTCCTCTTTAGGTACTACTTTCACCTTTGTATCATCCTTTAATGTTTGGCTTACGGCACTGTAAGGCCCGGTGACCACTTCATCACCTGCTTTTAATCCGCTGGTGATTTCAATATAGTTAATGTCCTGTATCCCGGTCTTTACGATCCGTTTTTTCACCATTCCGTCTTTCATAATAAGATAGACCACTTCTTCCATATCACCGGCATTGCTGTCTTCCTCTGCATTGTTATTTCCGTTGCCCTTTTGCTCCTGTTGTTCCTTACGGGTATCGCTCAGGCTTTTGTCACTCCCCTTCACCCGTGCGTTAACGGATGAGATCGGAACTGTAACGATATTTTCCTTACGCTTGGTCTTGATGTCTGCACTGGCGTTCATACCGGGCCGGAAGGGAAACTTCCTGGGATGTTCCGGATCGATCAGATCCTGGTAAGCATTTTTATCGATGCGGATCCGTACTTCATAGTTGGTTACATCATTGCTGGTAGTGGTACCGGATGTGGCCAGGGAGCTTTTCACACTACTTGCGATCTTGGTAACAATACCCGCAAACTTACGACCGCTGTATGCATCTACTTCAATATCCGCGTTGTCGCCGATGCTTACCTTTACAATGTCATTTTCTCCCACGTTTACCCGCACTTCCATGGTGTTCATATCGGCTACCGTCATCATTTCCGTTCCGGCCATCTGTGCCGTACCCACTACGCGCTCTCCTTTTTCTACTTTCAGCGAAGAAATGATCCCGTTTATCGGGGAAGCGATCGTGGCTCTTCCCAATACTTTGTTAGCCGCCACCAGTCCTGTCTGGGAGGACCGCACTCCGGCCTGCAGGCTGCGTATGTTCTGCAGACTTGCATTATAGCTGGCTTTTGCAGATGCCAGGTCTGTTTCGTATTGTTCAAATTCTGCTTTTGAGATCACGCGGTCATCATAAAGCCGCTTGTTCCGGTCGTGGGCCTGTTGCGCCCGGTCCAGCGCCGCTTTCTGTACCCCCAGCGCCGCCTGGCTATTGGCTACATTTGCCTGCGACTGTCCAAGCCGTGCCGAAGCTTCATCACGGTCCAGTGCATAGTTATCTGCATATACCCGGGCCAGCACCTGTCCTTTTCGCACACTATCGCCCTCCTGCACAGTCAGCTCCGTGATCTCACCGCTGACATCGGGGCTGATCTTCACTTCATATTCCGGATAGACCTGGCCGCTGGCGGTTACTGTTTCCGTAATGGACCTGATCGCTGCTTTCTCCGCAGAGACCTTTACCAGATTCTTATCTTTATTGGAAAACACCGCATACAAAACCAGTAATACAATCACACCGGCTGCAATCAGTAAAATCCGTTTCCACTTTTTTTTCATGATCAAAATTTAAACAGGAGATCTGTTAATGATGCAATTTAATACCGCGTCCTTTGTAAAACTCCAGCAATTTCAGCTTAAACACATAATCATACTGAGCTGAAAGCATATTGATCTTTGCCCTGAACAAATTATTCTGGTTCGTGATCAGATCGATCGGTTTCAACAATCCTACATCAAACCGCTTCCGGGCAAAATCATAGGCCTTTTGGGCAGATGCCATGGCAATCCGCGAAGCATGGTATTTTTCAATCGCTGCTACCGCGTTGGTATGCGCCTGATAAATATCCTGTTTCAATGTTTGGGCATCCTGTTCCTGCAACAGTTCCTGCGATTCCACATTCAGTTTTGCCTTTTTCCAGTTTGTACGAGCCTGGTTCCCGTTAAAAATGGGAATGCTCAGACCGATACCCAGGTTTTGGCTGAAATTCGCAGAGAGCTGATTAAAATAATTGCCCTTTTTAAAGCTTACCGGATAGGTTTGGGGAGCAAGGGAATTTACGGGATAGTCTGTACCGTTGAACAGTACGATGCCGATTGGTACAATTCCGGTCTTATAAGCGTTGGGAATCAGTTTCTGCGCATTGGAATACTTTGCATCCAGTCCTCCACCAAATCCCAAAGAGGGATACATTGCAGCCTTTGCTACCAGTGCATTTTTTGCGGCCGCTTTTACATTCAGTTCATTGATCTTTTGCTGGGGCAGGTTTACCAGTGCAGCATTAAAAACGACCGCAGGCTCCAGGTCCGACAACGGTTCCACCGGTATACTGTCTACAGGGGGCGCCTGAATATCGAACACGGCAGCCGCATCCAGGTTCAGTAACGCCTGCAGTTGCAGCAACCGCAGCCGGTAGTCGGCCCGGGTATCGATCAGCGTGGCACTGTCGCTGGCCAGCTGTGTTTCCATTTCAGCAAGGTTCAGCTCCGGAAGCGCCCCGGCCAGTACCTGCTTTTTTATATTATCCCGTTGCTCCCGGCTCTGCTCTAACTGCACCGCCGCTACATTGATCTGTTCATTCGAGAGCAATGCCGCCAGGTATGCATTGGCTACGTTCAACGCCACATCGTTCCGGGCCTTATCAAATTTTGCCACACTGGCCTCATAGGCAAATCCGTTTGCCGCCACCGTGTTCCGCTTCCGGAACCAGTTGAACAGATCCGCATTTACATTGAGGGAGTGATTGGCAAAAAGGATTTCATTAGTGGTAAACTGGTTGGAAGTAGGATCGATGGACCGGCCAAACTGATACCCTGCGCTATGCTGCATATTGGCAGTGGGGTATAGCGCCGCCTTGCTTTGATCCAGCGTAAGACGATCTATACGCGCCTGTACATCGGCCTGCTTTACCGATATATTTTGTTCCACGGCATATTCCACGCATTGCTCCAGGCTCCATTTACCCTGGCTATGGAGTACGGCGGTTATTCCCAAAGCGGTTAATACCAGTAACGTGTGCTTCATTTGACAAAAATAGACGAAAAAGACAGAAAGATAATAAGGTGCCGGATTTACAGGTAGTGATGCCGCGAAACATGCCGATGTGCTACAGCCCATCCCCATCCTGCAATGAGTATTTTTTTAAGCGCTGAATATTTCATGGCACTGCATAGCAACCTTCCGGTACTTCACCCGGAAGCACTGAACCGGCAACAGCAAATTACTAAAAAAAATAATGCACATCACCCCGGGAGTCTTACATTTGCACCGGATCTGGTTTCCCGCCCGGCGGGAATGAAAAGGGAAGTCCGGTGCAAGTCCGGCGCTATCCCCGTAGCTGTAAGGGCCTCTTTAAGTTCCGGAAGGAAATAAAGAAAACTTTAATCGTAGCCACTGTGGTGTTTTCCGCCATGGGAAGGTTTTAAAGTGATCCCCGAGCCAGAAGACCTGCCAGACCGGAGTTCCGCTACAGAGCGGGAAAAACAATATTCAGCTTTCGGGAGAAAAGTATAATATTAGCGGTGTTTTGAAGGCAACGATACAAACAGCCTGTCCGGACAATCCTCTGCTATTTTTATTTCCACCGGGAGCAGTCATTTAAGATCCATTAAAAATGAAGAAAACGATTTTAATGATGGCTGCGGTGCTTTGCAGCCATTGGCTGATGGCACAGGAAGATTCAACATCGCTGGACCAGGTAACGGTTACGGCCACCCGGTTTCCCAAAAAGCTCAGTGAAACCGGGAAAGTAGTTACCATTATTACCAGAGAAGACCTTGCAAAAGCTGGTGGCAAAGAGCTGCCGCAGCTGCTGAATGAACAAACGGGCATCATCGTTAATGGTACCGGCAGTGGCCTGGGTAAAGATAAAAGTGTTTACCTGCGCGGTGCCCATAACAGTTATACAGCCATCCTCATTAATGGCATCCCGGTGATAGACCCTACCGGCGTAGGCGGGGCTTTTGACTTGCGGATGCTGCCCCTGGATCAGATCGAACGTATCGAGATCTTAAAAGGAGCCCAAAGCACACTGTACGGGTCCGACGCCGTAGCCGGTGTGATCAATATCATTACCAAAAAAGGGAACGGCAAACCGGCCAATCTTTCCGGTGGCATTGCCTATGGCTCGCATCATACGTTAAAGGCCGATGCCGGGTTGAGCGGAAGCTTTGGGGAAAGCAGCTATAATCTTTCCTTTATGCATAACGAAACAAGGGGCATCTCTGAGGCCAAAGACACCCTGGGCACGCAGCGGTTTCCAAATAACGGCATGCTCCGGAATGCCGTGAGCGCGGATATCGACGGCGTGCTCAGCAACAACTTTCATATAAAACCATTTTTCCGGTATGCGTATTTTAAGAGCTCTTATTCAAAAAACGTTTTTACCCCTGGCGAGAACCGTTTCAGCTCCGGCCTGCTTTCTGCCGGAAGCCAGGGAGTATACCGGCTTAACAAGGGCAGCATTACCGGGCTCTTTTCCTATGATGAAGTGAACCGGAACTATCCCGATGGCTCCGTAAAAGAGTTCAATGGAACAAAGAAAACGGCCGAGGTCTTTAGCCAGCTCGACCTTCACCCATACATACAGGCACTGGCAGGCGCGCGGTACGATGAAATTGAAATGAAAGCACCCAACAGTACTACGCCGGACACGCTCAGCAAAGTGGTTAGCCCTTATATTTCCCTGTTTCTCCGGAACCTGGGCGGCTTCTATTTTGAAGCAGGCGGAAGGCTGACCAATCATTCCAAGTTCGGAAACAATTTCACTTACACGCTTAACCCCTCTTACCTGGTCAGCGAGCAGGTGAAACTGTTTGTCAATTTTGGAACAGCTTTCCGTGCTCCTTCTCTATCGGAGCTGTATGGCTCCTTTGGTGCTAACCCCGATCTGAAACCAGAAACCTCTCAAACACTGGAAGGTGGGGTACAGTACACATCGGCAGATAAAAAGGCCGATGCACGGCTCGTTGGTTTCTTAAGAAACACCCGGGACATCATCACGTTTGACCAAAACTTCCGGTACATCAATTATAACCGGCAAAAAGACCACGGTATCGAAATCGAAACCACGCTAAAACCGGTAGAACCGCTTACGGTAAAACTGTTCTACACCTTTACCGAGGGGAGGGTTACTACTTCCACACCCGCAGGAACCGACACGACTTACAACAACCTCTTCAAACGCCCCAAAAACAGCTTTGGCGTGCATGTGGGATATCAGGTACTACCCGCCCTTTTTGTAAGCTCCAATTATAATTTTTATGGTAAACGTAAGGACCTCTATTATGCTCCCGATGCTTTTGACGGCGAAAACATAAACCTGAAGGCCTATGGCCTATGGGATGTGTATGCCGAATACGGTATCCTGAACCGGAAGCTCCGGGCTTTTGTACAGGTCACCAATCTTCTGGATGCCGACTATTATGAGACCTATGGTTATTCGGTTTGGGGAAGAGCGTTTAATGCCGGTATCCGGTTCCAGTTATAAACATGTTTCAAAATAGAGAAACGGTATCGGGAAAATGCCCTTACTGTGGAACGCTGGTACCCGGCAACGCTGATGGCCTTGCCCATGGCAGCTCGTCGGGTATCCGCCCGGACAACGATGTTTCCGCCAATCATTTCACAGGTCATGTCTGCCCCTACTGCGACAAGGCGGCAGCGGGTTCACCAATCACTGCTGTAAAAGGCGGGCCTGCTGGTAAAATACCGGTCCTGCTGAGTTGGAGCGGTGGCAAAGACGCCGCCTATAGCCTGTACCAGTTGCAACAGGAAGGAGCTTATGAGGTACACTACCTCTTTACCGTTTTTGATAAAGACCGGATGGCGTCCATGCACGGGATCCCCGAATCCCTCATTGAGGCACAGGCCCTGAGTGCCGGTATTCCTTTGTTAAAGCTATATATTTCAGATACCGGCAGCGAAAGCTATGAAACCGGAATGCTGCGGGTGCTGGAGCAGGCAAAGGCAGCAGGGATCGCTACCGTCGCATTCGGCGATATCTTTCTGGCCGACCTGCGGCAATACCGGGAAAACCAGCTGCAGCTGGCAGGTATGAAGGGACTGTTCCCCCTGTGGCAGATCGATTCCCGGGCCTACCTCCGGCACTTTTTTCAATCCGGTTTTGAGGCCGTTATCTGCTGCGTTAACGGATCGATGCTGGACACCGGGTATTGCGGCAAACAGCTATCTCCTGCCCTCACCGCATCCTTTCCGGCAGCTGCCGACCCCTGCGGAGAAAACGGGGAATACCATAGTTTTTGTTATGCCGGTCCCGTT
>Ga0222424_100407_pt1 | contig 26351 bp, 28 predicted proteins | sample 2B2ome_FD_182468 | JGI IMG/M metagenome (GOLD analysis project Ga0222424, IMG submission 182468) | Enriched microbial communities from leaf-cutter ant dump, University of Wisconsin, Madison, United States - 2B200A (version 2) | ecosystem: Environmental > Terrestrial > Nest > Insects nest > Nest... | reverse complement strand
AAATCCACCCACATTCGAGTTTGAAGATGATGTCGCCCAGGGAGTTCCGACGACGGCAGAATCACCCCGCCCATCAGGGCTAACTTAGCGACTGGACGGTGTCCGGAACTACGGGGGCAAAATCAGTAGGGCTGGGTGCTGGTGAAGCCGCGCACCACGAACTGGTCGGAGACGCGGTCCACCCAGGCGGCGCGGTTGATGCCGGCGGTGTAGGTGAGGGCTTCGGCCACATCGCGCGGCTTGAGTAGTTCCATCTGTTCGGCTGGAATCACCGAGATCGATTGCGGCGTCTCGATGAGCGGCGTATCGGTCTTGGATGCGGTCGCGCTGCGCTTGGCGATGAGGCCCCGGACCGGGCCGGTTGCGGTCTCGCGATCGGCCTGGGCGGCCACCGTCACCGTTGCCATCGTCGCCGTCGGAGCCGCAACCGGCGCGGCCCGGAGGGTGAAGGTGCCAGGCTGCGTGCTGATAGCGACCAAACCCGTTCCGACCAGCAACTGTGCCATGGCTTGGCGTGCCGTGAGATGGCCGCTGACTGCCGCCCCCTGGCGTCCTTCGACCAGTGCGTCGTCAAAGAGCACCTGCATCTGCGTCTGGCGGCCGAATGCCTTGAGGGCGTTGATCAAAGGCTGGGCCGGGATGCTGAAGGACTGGCGCGTTTCCGATGCCGGCGCGTGCTGGGCCAGCGCATCGCCGGGGCTGACGGCCATCACCGCCACCGCTGCCGACACCAGCAGCGCCACCAGGCTGGGCCGCAGCACAAGGCCGCCGCCTTCTGCGCGGACATGCCGGGCATGGTGCGCGCGCAGCTTCGCGTTGTTGTTCTCGAACCGTTCCCTCGACTGACCTTGGTACATGACCTGTAGCTCCTGAATTCCTTGCGCGTATGACAGCGGCAGGCCCAGGGCAGGAAGGCGGGCACGCCGGCTCGCCGGACCAGGCGGGGGCGTGAAAGACAGCCAACTTGCGCGGGAGTGCCGCTTGCTTACGGCCGTTGGCTAGGAATCAGCAAGCAGTGGTCGCTCTTTTCCGTGGCTGGCAGCCCAGGGTTCGGAAATTCCTCGCCCATACCTATGAAGAAGCAGGAAAGAGGTAATTCATGGAACCCGGCAAGATGAAACATTTTGTATCTCAATGCTGGCTGATCAGCCAACCGCCCTCGGCGCGCCGCTGCACGCGCACGTTGGCCACGCTGGGCAGAGCCAGGAGGAAGCGTTCCGGCTCCTTCAGCGCCAGCAGGCCCGAGACCGGCAGGTTCTGGAGCGCCACGCCGTCGATCTCCACGGGCTGGCCGAGGTAGCGGGACAGTTCATGCGCCACTTGCCGAAGCGGCGCGCGCTTGAAATAAATCTGGCCGGTTCGCCATTCCGCGATGGACGCGGGCACCACCAGCAGATCGCGGCGCCGCCCGCTGGCGGGGTCGATGGCGATGCCCGTGCCCGGCCCCAGGCCGAGGACGGACGCTTCGGGGTGCGTGCTGGAGCGCACTTCGACGCGGCCTTCCAGCACCTGCACCGCGAATTCGGGCGGAGCGGCCCGCACGTTGAAGGCCGTGCCGACGACGCGCACCTGGCTGCTGCCGCTGTCCACGGTGAAGGGTTTGCCAGCATCCGCGGCAACCTTGAAGAATGCTTCGCCCTTGTCGAGCACGGTTTCGCGCCGGCGCGGGTAGTAGCGCACCTGGAGGCGGCTGTTGGCATTCAGCGCCACGTGCGATCCATCGGGCAGGTCGATGTCGCGTAGCTCGCCAGGGGCCGTGGCAATGTCCACCGAATAGCTGACGGTGTTGTCCCAGTGGTGCCAGCCGTAACCGGTGGCGGCCACGGCGAGCAGCGCGACTGCGAAGGCAGACGCCAGGGCGGGCTTGCGCGACCAGCCCAGGATGCCTGAGGAATCGCCTAGCCCCCCCGCAGGCCGGCAGGTACGGGGAGCCTCGCGGGGGGCAGCCGTTGGCCGGGCGTGCTCGTACGCGGTCGGGAACATGGCCTTGAGCTGCTCGGCTTCCCGCCAGGCGCGGCTGACGCTATCCATCGCTTCGCGGTGGGCCGGGTCCTGTGCCAGCCATTCGTCCAGTGCCCGTTCGTCCGCGCCCGACCAGCCGGGTTGTTGCCGGCGTACGAACCACTCGCCCGCGCGGTGGTTCAGCCGAAGCACCTGCTCGGGCGGAAGGTTCTGCAACAAGGAACGGCCTGGCTCTTCGCTCATGTTCTTTCGCCACGCGCCGGTGGGGCGGTGCTTTCATCGTCGTTGTCTTCTTCGGCGCTCAGCGCGCCTTGCAAGGCCTGCAGGCGCTTCATCTGATCGGCACTTGCGAACAGCACGCGCGTTTCGCAATAGCCGACGGCTCGGCCCAGATGCTTCACGACCATCCGCGCACCGATGCCCATGCGGTCGGCGGTCTCTTCAATGGTGTGGCCTTCGATGCGATGAAGGACGAAGGCCTCGCGCTGTCTCGGCGGCAGTTCCTGAATCGCCTCGTGCAGCCGCGTCAAGCGCTGACGGTGCTCGGCCTGGTGCTCGGTGTCACCGTAGCCCTCTGCCGAGAGTGCAATCAGTTCCTCATGGCACTCGTCGTAAGGAATGTTCTGGAGCCCATGCACCTCCGGGCCTTTCTGCCAGTCGCGCGCGGCCACGCTGCGCACGGTCTGACGCAGATAGGGCTGCTCCTCTTCAGGCGCCAGAACCCTGCGTGTAGCGGCAACGCGCACGAACACCTCCTGCATCCCGTCCTCGACGCTGGCACCGGTTCCGAAGTGGCGGCGCAGCATGCGCATGACGGAGGGGCGCCAACGCGCGTACAACGAGGCGAGTGGTGCTTCTTCGGGCTTTTGGGCCGCGGGCGGCGGCTCGTTCTGCGCGGCGGATTGCGGGTCACGCTTCATGAAGTGGCGGAGTCCCATGCATCGATGAACAACGAGGAATGGGCAGGCCTGGCTATGTGCGGATGTCGAATGATTGAATAATTGAATGAAACTCGTTTGATTTTAGCGTCGCCAGATCGTGCCTCGGCGTCGTCCAGCGGGAATCATGGTGAAACGAAAAAACCGCCCGAAGGCGGTTTTTTCGTTTTGCTGACAGCGCACCCGTTACAAACGGCGGGTGGCCGGGGCCACCCGTGCGATTGCCTGAAAGGGTCAGGCGGCCAGTGCCAGGGCCTTGACCTTGGCGGACAGGCGGCTCTTGTCGCGAGCGGCCTTGTTCTTGTGGAAGATGCCCTTGTCGGCGATGGTGTCGAGCACGGACTGGGCCTTGGCGAACAGTTCGGTGGCCTTGGTCTTGTCGCCGGCCAGGACGGCCTTCTCGACGTTCTTGACGGCGGTGCGGTACTTCGAGCGCAGCGAGGTGTTGGCTGCGTTCAGCTTGACGCCTTGGCGCGCGCGCTTGCGGCCCGATGCCAGGCGGGGGTTCTTTTTCTTCGGCTTAGCAGATGCCATGGTATGTGTTCCTTGTGTCTGAGGATGATGTCAGCAAAGCCGAGCATTATAGCCCGGCCCTGCTCGGCAGGCAGGGGCGATGGTGCGCATACACTCCCGCCGGTGTCTCTGTTCAAAGCCGCCTCCACCGTTTCGCTGTTGACCCTTGCCTCCCGGGTGACGGGTCTGGCCCGCGATCTGCTCATGGCGTCGATCTTCGGCGCCAATGCACTCACCGACGCGTTCAACGTCGCCTTCCGCATTCCCAACCTGTTCCGGCGATTGTTCGCCGAGGGCGCGTTCAGCCAGGCCTTCGTGCCCGTGCTGGCCGCCTCCAGGGCCCAGCATGGGGAGGAGGCGACGCGCCATCTGATCGACAGCGTGGCCACGGTGCTGGCCTGGGTGCTGCTGCTGACCTGCGTGCTGGGCGTGGCGGGCGCGCCCGTGCTGGTCTGGCTGCTGGCGAGCGGCCTGCGCCAGAACCCCGAGAGCTACCAGGCGGCGGTGCTCATGACGCGCTGGATGTTCCCCTACATCGGCTTCATGTCGCTGGTGGCGCTGGCGGCCGGGGTGCTCAATACCTGGCGGCGTTTTGCCGTGTCGGCGGCCACGCCGGTGCTGCTCAACCTGTGCATGATCGCGGCGGCCTGGCTCGGGGCGCCGCAGTTCGCCGCGCGCGGCATCGAGCCCATCTACGCCATGGCCGGGGGCGTGGTGCTGGGCGGGGTGCTGCAGCTGGCGGTGCAACTGCCGGCGCTGTACCGCGTGGGGCTGCTGCCGCGCATCGGCGTGACGTGGGCGGCGGTGCGTGCCGCGTATGGCGATGAGGGCGTGCGCCGCATCCTCCGGCTGATGGCGCCCGCGCTGCTGGGCGTGGGCGTGGCGCAGGTGTCGCTGATGATCAATACCCAGATCGCCTCCTACCTGGCCCCGGGCAGCGTGACCTGGCTGTTCTACGCCGACCGGCTGATGGAGTTTCCGACGGGGTTGCTGGGCGTGGCGCTCGGCGTGGTGCTCACGCCCCAACTGGCGGCGGCCAAGGCGGCGGGCGATGCCGCGCGCTATTCGGCCATGCTCGACTGGGGGCTGCGCATCGTCGTGCTGCTGGCGGTGCCCTGCGCCGTGGGGCTGCTGACGCTGGCGGAACCGCTGGTGGCCACGCTGTTCCACTACGGCGCGCTGCGCGATGCCGACGTGGGCGAGATCGGCCGCGCCCTCGCGGGCTACGGCGTGGGCCTGCTCGGGCTCGTGGCCATCAAGGTGCTGGCGCCGGGCTACTACGCCAGCCAGGATATCCGCACGCCGGTGCGCATCGCCATCGCCGTACTCGTCATCACGCAGGTGCTGAACCTGGCGCTCGTGCCCTGGGTGCAGCACGCCGGGCTGGCCTTGTCGATCGGCTTGGCGGCGCTGGTGAATGCCGTGTGGCTGCTCATCGGGCTGCTGCGGCGCGGCAGCTACCGGCCCCAGCCGGGCTGGGGACGCTATGCGCTCCAGGTCGTGGCGGCGAGCACGCTCATGGCGCTGCTGCTGGTGGCGGCGGCGCAGTCCTTCGACTGGATCGGCCTGCGCGCGCATGCCGGCCAGCGCGTGGCCTTGCTCGCGGCCGTGCTGGCCGCCGCCGCGCTGCTGTACTTCGGCGCCCTGTGGGCTGCCGGGCTCAAGCTGCGGCAGTTGCTGCGCCGCTGATCCTCGGTAGGCCCTGGCTTGACGCCGCTCCGACACCCCCTTACAACCAAGCCATGACCCTGCGCTACAGCGCCCCCACGGCACTTGAATATTTCGCCACCCTGGTGCACAGCGACGAGCACTTCCCGCTGTTCGAGGCTGCCGCCTGCGTGGCCCATGATGAGTACCCGGAACTCGACGTGCAGCAGCTCCTGGGCGATGTCGACCAGCTGCAGGCGCGCCTGCGCCGGCGGCTCGCGCCGGATGCGGGGTCGCTGCAGCGCCTGCAGGCGCTGAACCAGTTCTTCTACGGCGACCTGGGCTTCGGCGGCAACGTCAACAACTACTACGACCCCGAGAACAGCTACCTCAACGCCGTGCTGCGCACGCGCCGGGGCATTCCGGTGTCGCTGGCGGTGCTGTGGATGGAGCTGGCCCAGGGCCTGGGGCTGCAGGTGCGCGGCATCACGTTTCCGGGGCATTTCATGGTGAAGGCGCTGCTGCCCCAGGGGCAGGCCGTGCTGGACCCGCTCACGGGGCAGTCGCTCTCGCGCGAGGAGCTGGTGGAGCGGCTGGCGCCCTACCAGCGCCGGGAAGGCGCGCTGGGCGACGACGAGCCGCCGCTGGGCCTGTACCTGCAGGCGGCCGCGCCGCGCGACATCCTGGCGCGCATGCTGCGCAACCTCAAGGAAATCCACCAGTCGCAGAAGGACTACCCGCGCCTGCTGTCGGTGCTCGACCGCCTGGTCGTGCTGCAGCCCGAGATGTGGGACGAGCGCCGCGACCGGGGCCTGGCGCATGCGGCCTGCGGGCATACCCAGCAGGCCGTGGCCGACCTGGAGGCCTACCTGGCCCATGCCGCGCGGCAGGGCACCGAGGCTGGGGAAATCGCGCAGCGCCTGGGGGCGCTGCGCGGGGGCTGAGATTCAGCTTGCCTTGACGGCCAGCACCGGGCAGGGCGCGGTCATCAGGATTTCCTGCGCCATGCTGCCCAGCAGCAGCTTGCCCACGGCGGTGCGCTTGCGCAGGCCGATGACGAGCACCGACACCTGCTCCGACTCCACCAGCCCGACGATTTCGTCGATGGTGCTGTTGCCGCGCACGAACTGCTTGAACTCGGCCTGGACCGGCAGCTTGGCCAGGCGTTCCTCCACGCGCTCGACCTCGTAGCCGTTGACGATGGCTTCGTCCTGCCCGCCGCCCGGGCCGGCGTTGACAACCACGAGCCGCTCGTTGCGGCGGGTGGCGATTTCGATAGCTTTGTCCAGCGCGGCCTGGCCTTCGGGGCGGGCTACATAGGCGACGAGAATGGTCATGCGTTGTCTTCCTTGGCTTGTGTCGAGAGGGGTCTGACGGAAATACAAAAAGTGCCTGCGGCACTGCCGGGCAGCATAGCCCAATGCCAAGGGGTTTGCGAAGACCCGGCTGTCACGGTCAGCGCAGCGCGCGCCCCGAAGGGGTGCCGGGGCGCCCGAACTGCCGCCATGCGCGGCGCAGTTGCGTGTCGGAGCCGAACCCCGCGAGTTCGGCGGCCAGCGTCACGCTGTGGCCCGCCTGCAGCGCCGCTTCGGCGGCGGCCAGGCGGATGTGGCGCAGGTACGCCAGGGGCGCGATGCCTGCGTGCTGCATGAACAGCCGTGTGAGGTGGCGCGGCGAGGCATGGGCCACGGCGGCCATGGCGGGCACGCTCCAGTCGGCCCGCGGCTGCTGGGACACGGCGTCCTGCACGCGGTGCAGCGCGGCGTGCAGGTGGCCGCGGTGGTGCAGGAAGGGCGAGAGCCCGGGGTCGTGCGGACCGCGCCGCAGCGCCACGACCATGGCCTGCGTCACGCGCGCGGCCACGGCCGGCCCGCAGACCTGGGCGATGCGGTGCAGCACCAGGTCGATGCCCGTGGTCACGCCGGCGCTGCTGTGCAGCGCGCCGTCCTGCACGAACACGCGGTTGGCCACCACGTCGCAGCGCGGCTCGGCGGCGGCGAGTTCGTCCAGGTGCTGGTGGTGCGTGGTGGCGCGGCGCCCGGCGAGCAGGCCGGCGCGCGCGGCCAGCAGCGCGCCCGCGCACACGGTGAGGAGTTCCAGCCGCCCCGGCGCCGGCCGCAGGCTGCGCAGCCAGTGCAGCAGCGCGTGCGCCTCGGGCGTATCCAGCGCGGCGTGGGTGCCGGGCAGGCCGGCGAGCACCACCCAGGCTGGAGCCGGCAGGATCGTGGGCAGCGGCTCCAGCCCGGCCAGCGCCACGCCGACCGAGGTGACGGCCTGGGGCGCGGGGCTGGCGAAGCGCAGCACGAAACGCGGCGGCAGCCCCTGGGACGCCAGCACCTGGTTGGCGATGCGCAGCGCCTCCGCCGGGCCGGCCCAGTCGAGCGCCAGGCTGTGCGGCAGCAGCGCGAACACGGCGTGGATCGGCCCCTCCGTCATGGCGGGCTGTCCTGGGTCGCGCGCGCCAGCGCTTCGTCCACGCGGCACAGCGTGGCGAAGCGCCCCCGCAGCACGGTGGCCGTGCGCGCCACGATGTCCTCGGCGCGCAACGGCTGGCCATCGGGCTGCTGCATGTCGAAGGTGAGCGTGGCCTCGGGCACGAAATCCACGGCCCAGCCGAGGTCCGAGGCATGGCGCGCGGTGGTTTCGCAGCATTGCTCGGTGCGGATGCCGCTGACGATGAGGCGCCCGATGCCCTGGCGCGTGAGCCAGACGTCGAGGCCCGTGCCCACGAGGGCGCTGTGGCGCGACTTGGTGAACGTGGCGGCGGGCGTGAACGCGGCCAGGCCGTCGAGCGGGCGCACATGGCCGCTGGCCTGGGCGAACGGGTTGGCGGCGGTTTCGGGCCCGTCGCAGTGCAGCACGCGCACGATGGGAATGCCCTGGCGGGCGCAGCCCGCGATGAGGGCGTTCTGCGCGGCCAGCCAGGCGGGCAGGTGCCGCTCCGAGAAGAACGGGCGGTGGCGGAACGACTCCTGCGCATCGATCACAATGAGACAGGTTTTCATGGCGCTTCCCTTGGGCGATGGTGATGGATGGCGCCCATCATCCGCCGCCTGCGGCGGCCCGTCCGCCCGGCGCGTGCCACGCACCGGTCGGATCAGGACATTTTCCGGCAACGCCCCCGGTGCCTACACCAGATGCGCCGCCTGCAGCTCTTTCTTGAGGTAGGCGTACATCAGCGGCGCGGCCACCAGCCCGGCGGGGCCGAAGACGGCCTCGGCCGTGAACATCACCGCCAGCAGTTCCCACACGCCCATGTGCGTGCGCTGCCCCACCACCTTGGCGTTGATGACGTACTCGGCCTTGTGGATCAGCACCAGGAAGCCCAGGCAGGCCAGCGCCGCCATGGGCGACACCGAGAGGCCGACGATGGTGATGACCACGTTGCACAGCAGGTTGCCCACGATGGGGATCAGCCCGGCCAGGAAGGTGAGCGTGATGAGCGCCGGCGTGTAGGGCAGCTCCAGCTTCCACAGCGGCAGCAGCACCAGCAGGAACAGCGCGGTGAGCGCGGTGTTGAAGGCCGCAATCCAGAACTGCGCCGCCACGATCTGGCGGAAGGCCTCGCCCAGCAGGCGGATGCGCTGCGACAGCGCCTGCGCCAGCGGCCGGCGCGCCAGGCCCGGGTGGCGCACGGCGGCCAGGGTGCCGATGAGCAGGCCCACGTAGGCGTGCAGCAGGCCGCCGAGCCAGGCGCGGCCGGCCGTGGCCAGGGCGCCGGACTTGGCGGCCAGGTAGCTGGCGATGCTGCGCTGGATGTCGGCCGCGCCCTCGGGCAGCTGCATGGCGATGTCGGGTGGCAGCTTCAGGCGCAGCTCCAGCACGGTGCGCGCCATGAAGTCGAGCAGCTCGCGGTACTGCGCCGGCGCCGAGACGATGTAGGAACGCGAGTGCGACAGCGCCAGCGCCACCAGCAGCAGCGGCGAGAGGATGACCAGCGTGGCGGCGGCGATCTGGCCGGCGCGCGATGCGCCCTTGCTGCCGGGCAGCTTGCGCCGCAGCCACGCCAGGCGCGGCGCCAGCCAGCGCGTGACCAGGAAGCCCAGGCAGGCGCACAGCAGCCCCGGCAGCAGGCCGCGTTCCATGACCAGCAGCAGGGCCGCGGCCATCAGCAGGTAGCTGGCGACCTGCACGCCGCGCGCGTTGTGCGCGGTGTTCGCAAGCATGGCGCCGCGTCAGCCCACCACGACGGCCGCGCCGGTGCCGCGCGCGGCGATGGTGCCGATGGCGTGGACGCGCTCGCCCAGGCCGCGCAGCGTGGCGGCCGTGGCCTCGGCGGCGTCGGCGGACACCACCACCACCATACCGATGCCGTTGTTGAAGGTGCGGTTCATCTCGATGTCGTCGATGCCGGCCGTCTTTTGCAGCCAGGCGAACAGCTCGGTCTGCGGCCAGCTACCGGCCTGCAGGTGCGCGGCCAGGCCTTCGGGCAGCACGCGCGGGATGTTCTCCAGCAGGCCGCCGCCGGTGATGTGGGCCAGGGCCTTGATGGGGTGCTTTTCAAGCGCGGCCAGCACGTTCTTCACGTACAGGCGCGTCGGCTCCATGATGGCCTGCCTGAAGGGCTTGCCGTCCAGCGTGGCGGGCACGCTGGCGCCCGCGCGCTCAATGCACTTGCGCACCAGGCTGAAGCCGTTGGAGTGCACGCCGCTCGACACCAGGCCCAGCACCACGTCGCCAGCCTGCACGTCCTGGCCGGTGAGAATCTTCGACTTCTCGACCGCGCCCACGGCGAAGCCCGCCAGGTCGTACTCGCCGGCCGGGTACATGCCGGGCATCTCGGCCGTCTCGCCGCCGATCAGCGCGCAGCCGGAGAGCTCGCAGCCCCGGGCGATGCCGCCCACCACGGCGGCGGCGGTGTCCACATCGAGCTTGCCGCAGGCGAAGTAGTCGAGGAAGAACAGCGGTTCGGCGCCCTGCACCAGCACGTCGTTCACGCTCATGGCCACGAGGTCGATGCCCACGGTGTCGTGCATGTTCCACTCGAACGCCAGCTTGAGCTTGGTGCCCACGCCATCGGTGCCGCTCACCAGCACCGGCTCCTGGTAGCGCTTGGGCACCTCGAACAGCGCGCCGAAGCCGCCGATGCCGGCCATCACGCCTTCGCGCAGGGTCTTCTTGGCCAGCGGCTTGATGCGCTCGACCAGCGCGTCGCCCGCGTCGATGTCGACGCCGGCGTCTTTGTACGAAATGGGAGGGGTGGCAGAGGAGCTCATGCAGGTTCCGTGGTGCGGGAGGCGCCCGCGGGGCGGGCCAAAAGCGCGAATTTTAAGGGGCTGCCCGGCCGGGGCAGGGCAGCCGGCACATTCGCGGGGGCTTTCTCCGTGCCGGGCAGACTAAAATCGCCGGTTCCCGTCTCGCACCGTTCCTTGCCGCAGCCGCCTACGGCAAGGGGCCTCTACCATCCTCCCGCATGTCGCCTCTTCCCTTGACGTTCGTTATGCCTGCCACCGGCCGGGGGCGGGCATGAGCCACATGAAGCAATTGGCGCTGGACATCGGCCTGGCCCCCGTGCCCACGCTGGCGCGCTTCTTCCCCGGGCCCAACGAGGCGGTGCTGCAGCACCTGCGCCTGGCGGTGGAGAGCGACAGCGGCGGCGCGCTGCGCGCGGCCGTGCCCATGTACCTGTGGGGCGAGTCCGGCTGCGGCAAGACGCACCTGCTCAAGGCCGTGCGCGAGGCGCTGCGCGAGCGTGGCCTGGGCGCGGGCTGGCTCGACGCCGCCAGCGCGCAGCCGCCCGCGTTCGACGAAGGCTGGGCGGCGGTGCTGCTCGACGACGTGCACCTGTACTCCACCGCGCAGCAGGCCATGGCGTTCAACTGGTTCGTCAACGCCACCAGCCCCGCCACCGGCACGCCGCGCTGGGTGCTGGCCGCGGGCAGCGTGCCGCCCGCCGACCTGCCGCTGCGCGACGACCTGCGCTCGCGCCTGGGCTGGGGCCATGTGTTCCAGTTGCACCTGCCCGACGAAACGGCGCGCCGCGCCGTGCTGCGCCAGGAGGCCGACGCGCGCGGCATCTTCCTGGGCGACGACGTGATGGACTACATGCTGCGCCGCTTCTCGCGCGACCTGGGCAGCCTGATGCAGTTGCTCGACCAGCTCGACGGCTTTGCCTTGCGCACCCAGCGCGCCATCACCATTCCGCTGCTCAAGACCATGCTGGAGACGGAGTGAGTTTTATGCATCAAATTGGCCTCCAGCCCTTACCAGAAAAGCGCTGGCAGCTATCAAAACAGGAGGGGCACCGCACGCGGCGCCAACACCTTGGCACACACTGACACGCAGGCCCGCCGCCCCCGGCTGGCCCTGTTTGACCTCGACCACACGCTGCTGCCGCTCGACTCGGACTACGAGTGGGGCGAGTTCACCATCCGCATCGGCTGGCGCGACGCGGCCGAGTTCGGCCGGCGCAACGCCGCCTTCTACGCCGACTACCAGGCCGGCCGGCTGAACGTGCCCGACTACGTGCGCTTCGCCACCGAGGCCGTGCGCGAGCGCGGCCCGCAGGAGGCGGCGCAGGCGCACGCGCGCTTCATGCGCGAGGTCATCGCGCCCGCCATCCGCCCCGAGGCGCTGGCGCTGCTGCGCCGCCACCAGGCGGCGGGCGACCAGGTGCTCATCGTCACCGCCACCAACGAATTCGTCACGCGCCCCATCGCCCAGGCGCTGGGCGTGCCCGAGCTGCTGGCGCTGGAGCTGGAACGCGGCCCCGACGGCTGGTACACCGGCGAGATCGCGGGCGAAGCCACCATGCGCGAAGGCAAGGTGCGCCGCATGGCGCGCTGGCTGGCCGAGCGCGGCCTGGCCTGGGACGCGGTGGAGAGCACCTTCTACAGCGACTCCACCAACGACCTGCCCCTGCTGGAGACCGTGAACCACCCCGTGGCCACCAACCCCGACGCGCGCCTGCGCGCCATCGCGCAAGAGCGCGGCTGGCCCATCCTCGACCTGTTTTCCGAGCAACCATGATCAAGACTTTCATCGACAAGCTGCTGGGCAAGGCCGAAGGCGCGAAGCCGCGCAAGCCGCGTTTCGGCAAGCGCGTGGACGTGCCCGCCAGCGTGCACGGCATCAACCCCGAGCTGGTGGACCGGCGCGCGGTGGACGTGGTGCGCACGCTGCAGGACGCGGGCTTCGAGGCCTACATCGTCGGCGGCGCCGTGCGCGACCTGCTGCTGGGCCTGCGCCCCAAGGACTTCGACGTGGCCACCAACGCCACGCCCGAGCAGGTCAAGGGGCTGTTCCGGCGCGCCTTCATCATCGGCAAGCGCTTTCGCATCGTGCACGTTGTGCACGGGCGCGGGCGCGAGCACGAGGTGATCGAGGTCTCCACCTTCCGCGCCTACCTGGACAACAGCGCGGCCGAGCAGGTCAGCGGCAACGAGCGCACCAGCAAGGCCCAGCTCTCGGGCATGCAGCATGCCGTGGACGCTTCGGGCCGCGTGCTGCGCGACAACGTCTGGGGCCCGCAGGATCAGGACGCGGCGCGGCGCGACTTCACCGTCAACGCCATGTACTACGACCCCGAGACCCAGGTCGTGGTGGACTACCACAAGGGCATCGAGGACGCGCAAAAGCGCGTGCTGCGCATGATCGGCGACCCGGCCACGCGCTACCGCGAGGACCCGGTGCGCATCATCCGCGCCGTGCGCTTCGCCGCCAAGCTCTCCAGCCTCGGCTTTGCCCTGGAGCCCAAGACCGGCAAGCCCCTGGTGGCCAGCCAGCACCTGCTGCAGGAGGTGCCGCAAAGCCGCCTGTTCGACGAAATGCTCAAGCTGCTGCAGACCGGCCACGCCCTGGCCTCGGTGGAGCAGTTGCAGAAGCTCGGTCTGGAAAAAGGCATCTACCCGCTGCTCGACGTGGTGGTGCAGCGCGCCGGCAACCCGCTGGTGCGCGCCGTGTTGCAGGACACCGACCGCCGCGTGGCCGAGGGCAAGGCCGTGGCGCCGAGCTTCCTGCTCGCCTGCGTGCTGTGGCAGGACGTGAAGGCCGGCTGGGAGCAGCGCCTGGCGCGTGGCGAGCACGCCTTCCCGGCGCTGCAGGACGCCATCGACGAAGCGTTCGAGCAGCGCATCGGCGACGTCTCGGGCCGTGGCAAGCTGGCCGCCGACATGCGCGAGATCTGGGTCATGCAGCCGCGCTTCGACAAGCGCTCGGGCAGCCAGCCGTTCAGCATGGTGGCGCACATCCGCTTCCGTGCCGGGTTCGACTTCTTCCGCCTGCGCGCCGACTTGGGCGAGGCCAGCGACGAGCTGGTCGAGTGGTGGCAGGAGTTTTCCTTGACCGACGACGCGCGCCGCGAGGACATGATGGCCCAGGTGCGCGAGGAGCAGCGCCAGGCCCAGCGCGCCCAGCAGCGCAAGGCCCCGGCCGTGGCGCACCGCGTGCCCAAGGCCGATGGCGCCGAGCCGCCGGCCCTGGCGGACGACGCCGCCCCCGCCACCGACGCGCCGAAGAAGCGCCGCCGCCGCCGCCGCAAGCCCGGCGGCGGGCAGGGCGGCGCCAGCGATGCGGGGCAGGGTGACTGACCCTGTTTTTCCGGCCCCGGCCTGGATCGGCCTGGGTGCCAATCTCGGCGATGCGCGCGCCGCGCTGGCGGGTGCCGTGCAGGCCATGGAGCGGCTCCCTGGCACCGATGTGCTGCGCGTGTCCTCGCTGTACCGCAGCGCGCCCGTGGACGCCACCGGCCCGGACTACCTGAACGCCGTGGCCGCGCTGCGCACCGCGCTGGCGCCGCAGGCGCTGCTGCAGGCCCTGCAGGCGCTGGAGCAGGCGGCGGGCCGCGAGCGCCCCTACCGCAATGCGCCGCGCACGCTGGACCTCGACGTGCTGCTCTACGGCGACCAGTCCATTGCGACCCCCACGCTCACCGTGCCGCACCCGCGCCTGTGGGAGCGCGCCTTCGTGCTGCGGCCGCTGGCCGAGCTGCGCCCCGGCTGGGCCACGCCCGAACAGCTACAGGCCGTGGCCGGGCAGCGCATCGAATGCCTGGGGGCGTGGTGACTCGCATTACGATGCGTACCCGTGTCCTCCATCCCTCCGCGCCGTTTGCCTTTATGTACTCAAATTTCATAGCTGCTACCGCTTGCCAGCAAAGGGCTGGAGGGCAATTTGATGCCTATTCGGGTGCAGCCGCGCGGCTGCGCGGGAGCGCGCCATGAACCCTCCAAGCCCTGCCATGCAGCCGCCGCGTGAACTGGCATCGCTCTCCTGCGTCGTGCCCTGCTACAACGAGGCGCGCAATCTGGAGCAACTGCTGCCGCTGCTGCGCGCCAAGCTGGCCAGCCTGGCGCCGCGCTGGGAGATCGTGCTGGTGGACGACGGCAGCACCGACGCCACGGCCGAGCGCATGCGCGAGTGGACGCGCGAGCCCGGTGTGCGCGCCGTGCTGCTGTCGCGCAACTTCGGCAAGGAGGCGGCGCTGAGCGCCGGCCTCGAAGCCGCCGCGGGCGACGCGGTGGTGATGATGGACTCCGACATGCAGCACCCGCCGGCGCTGCTCGACACCTTCGTGCGCCACTGGCGCGCTGGGGCCGACGTGGTGTACGCCGTGCGCGAGCACCGCGAGGCCGAATCGGCCTTCAAGCGCGTGGGCACCGACTGGTTCTACGGCCTCATCAACGGCGGCGAGCGCTTCCGCCTGCCGCCAGGCGCGGGCGACTTCCGCCTCATGGACCGCAAGGTGGTGCAGGCGCTGCTGGCGCTGCCCGAGCGCAACCGCTTCATGAAGGGCCTGTACGCCTGGGTCGGCTTCGACGCCGTGGCCGTGCCTTACCTGCCCGACGAACGTGCCCATGGCACCAGCCATTTCAGCAAGCGGCGCCTGATCCGCTTCGGCATCGACGGGCTCACCGCCTTCTCGGTGTGGCCACTGCGCGCGGTGATCGGGCTGGGCTTTGTGCTGGCGCTGGCGGCGTTCGGCTACGGTGCGTACCTGACGCTCGAATACTTCCTGCACGGCCACGAAGTCGGCGGCTGGACCACCATCGTCGTCAGCCTGATGCTGTTCGTCGGCATCCAGCTCGTGTCGCTCGGCGTGGTGGCCGAGTACGTGGGGCGCATCTACGAAGAGGTCAAGTGCCGGCCGCTGTACCTGGTCAAGCGCGAGCTGGGCCGGGGCCTGCGGGACGAGGCATGAGCCGCCACGAACAGAGCGCTGGACAGAGCGCCGGACACGGCGGCGCCTGGCGCGACGCCCTGGCCACCCTGGCCCTGGTGGCGGCCTGGCTCGCGGCCACGGCCTGGCTGCGTCCCCTCATGGTGCCCGACGAAGGGCGCTACGCCGGCGTGGCCTGGGAGATGGTGCGCTCGGGCGACTGGCTCACCCCCACGCTCAACGGCCTGCCGTTCTTCCACAAGCCGCCGCTGTTCTACTGGCTCTCGGGCGCGGCGCTGTCGCTGTTCGGGCTGGTGGAGATCGCCGGGCGCGCGGCCTCGCTGTGCGGCGCCACGCTGGGCAGCATGGCGCTGTACCTGTTCACGCGCCACTGGTGCGGGCAGGCGGCGGCGCGGCGCACGCTGTGGGTGCTGCTGTTGCAGCCGCTGCTGTTCATCGGCGGGCAGTTCGCTAACCTCGACATGCTGGTGGCCGGCTGCATCACCGCCACGGTGCTGGCGCTGGCGCACGCGGCGCTGCGCTTCGAGCAGGGCCAGCCGCACCGCCGCGCGCTCTGGCTGGGCTACGCGCTGGCCGGGCTGGGCGTGCTGGCCAAGGGGCTGATCGGCTTTGTCATCCCGGCGCTGACGCTCGGCCTGTGGCTGCTGCTGCGCTGGCGTTGGCGCACGCTGTGGGCGCTGCTGAGCCTGCCCGGCGCGGGCATCTTCCTGCTGGTGGCGGCTCCCTGGTACGTGGCCATGCAGATGCGTTTCGACGACTTCCTGCACTACTTCTTCGTGGTGCAGCATTTCCAGCGCTTCTCGGTGGGCGGCTTCAACAACGTCATGCCGGTGTGGTTCTATCCCGCCGTGCTGGCGCTGCTGAGCCTGCCCAGCCTGGTGTGGTGCCCGCACCTGCTCGACCGCGGCTACTGGGCCGAGGCGGTGGGCGCGCGGGCCACGCCGCAGGGTGCGGTGCGCCTGCTGATGCTGGTGGCCGTGGGCAGCGTGCTGCTGTTCTTCTCCATCCCCAAGTCCAAGCTGGTGGGCTACGTGTTGCCGGCCGTGGCGCCGCTGGCCTGGCTGCTGGCCGACGCCAGCCAGCGCCTGGCCACCACCCCGGGGCGCCGCCGCGCCTGGGCCGCCAGCGTCGCCAGCGGCGGGCTGCTGGCGCTCGCCGTGGTGGGGTGGCTGACGGTGCACCAGGACTATTCGCTGCGCAGCCTGGGCCAGACATTGGGCGCCGAGCGCCAGGCGGACGAGCCCGTCTACATGCTCGAGGAATACTTCTACGACGTGCCGTTCTACGCCCGCCTGCGCGCGCCGGTGCACGTGGTGGATGACTGGGGCACGCCGGCCGTGAAGCAGCGCGACAACTGGCGCAAGGAAATCGCCGACGCCGGCGAGTTCGACCCGGCCGCCGCGCAGCGCCTGCTGCTGCGCCCCGAGGCGCTGCTGCCCGCGTTGTGTGTGGCACCCGTGAGCTGGGTGATGGCCGAGCAGTACCTGGCCCCGCGCTACCCCTTCCTGGCGCAGGCCGAGGCGGTGCGCACGGTGCACGAGATCACGCTGTGGCGCGTGCGCTCCGCGCAGCTCACTGCGTGCGCAGAAATGCCCAATGGCGGCTCAGCAGGTAAGTGAGCCCGGCCACGCCGACGAGCACGATCGCCAGCAGAATGTCGTAGCGCGCGCGGGTCCAGTGCAGCAGCAGCGCGTAGGCAGCCTCGTTGAGGGCGAAGCCCCCGGCCGAGATGGCGAAGAAGCGCAGCGCGGCCCGGCCCATGCCGCTGCCGTGGCCGCGAAAGCTCAGGAAGTGGTGGCCGCTGAACGAGACGGCGAACGCCACCAGCCAGCCCGCCACGTTGGCCTGCAGCGGCGCCAGCCCGCCCAGTGCCACGCAGGCGGTGGCCACGCTCCAGTGCACGGCGGCGGCGGCGCAGCCGACGACGATGAACCAGGCCACGCGCCCGCGCTGGCGCTTGAACAGGAACGAGGAATGAGCAAGACGGAGATGGCGGTCGGTACGGTGCATGAGGCGCCGCAGCATAGCAGCAGCGGGCGCGGCATCGCCCTGTGCGTGGACGACTATGGCCTGAACGACGGCGTCAACCAGGCCGTGCTGGCGCTGGCGCGGCTGGGGCGGGTGCAGGCCGTCTCGGCCATGGTGGGCGGGCCGGCCTGGGGCCTGGGCGCGCCCGCGCTGCGCGCCCTGGACGGCGCGGCGGTCGAGGTCGGGCTGCACCTGGACCTGACCGAATGCGCGCTTGACCCGGCGCTGCGTTTTCCGCTGTCGCGGCTGATCGCGCGCGCCTACCTGGGGGCGCTCGACCGCAACGCCCTGCAGCGCGAAATCGCCGCGCAGCTCGACGCCTTCGAGCACGCCATGGGCCGGGCGCCGGCCTACGTGGACGGCCACCAGCACGTGCACCAGCTGCCCGTGGTGCGCACGCTGCTGCTGGCCGAGCTGGCGCGCCGCTACCCCCAGGGCGGGCTGTGGCTGCGCGCCACGCGCAGTGCGCCGCGCGCCGCCCATGCCGACGCGCGCACCGCCTTCAAGAGCCAGGTCATCGCCACCCTGGGCAGCCACGCGCTGGCCGCGCTGGCGCGGCGCCAGGGCCTGCGGCAGAACGCCTGTTTGCTGGGGGTGTACGACTTCACCGGCGGGGCCGATGGCTACCGCGCGCGCCTGGCGCGCTGGCTGCATGCCGCGCACCAGGGCGATCTGCTGATGTGCCACGTGGGCCTGCCCACCACGCTGCCCGACGTGCTGGCCGGCGCGCGCCAGGATGAGTTCGCCGTCATCGGCGGGCCGGCGTTCGGTGCGCTGCTGGAGCAGGCCCAGGTGCGCCTGCAGCTCATGCGGGAACTCCTGGTTTGATAGCTGCCAGCGCTTGACTGGCAAGGGCTAGAGGCCTTTTTTACTTCTTTTGCGCCTCGTACATGAGGAGGATGTCCGAGAGTTTCTCCGCCGTGTCCGCCGTATCGAGGACAGCCTTCAACTGGGGATTCTGCGTGGCCAGCCAGTCATGGAATTCCTGCGACTTCACGGTGTCGCGCCATCCAGGGTGGGTGCTGTCCATGCGGGCCAGCTCGACATCCACGGAATCGTGGGGCCCGGCGGGGGCGGCGGCGCCCTGGTACGCGGGCAGCCGGGCCCTTGGCACCTGCATGTTCCCGCCCTCCAGCGCCACGGCGACCATGGCCGCCGCGCCCGCTGCCGCCAGCAGCCCGAGGGCGGAAACCACCTTGCCCAGCATGGCCCAGACGGCAGGCCCGGCGTAGGCCGATGCCGCCCGCCAGATGCCGATGTTCGCCAGCGCGGCGTAGGCGCAGAAGGCGAAGACCACGGCGATGGCGACCGGGCTGCCCGGCGCCAGCAGCCACAGCGCGAGCGCCCATGGCAGGCTGGCGGCGACGCCGTAGCCCCAGTACGTGCGGGCCAGGCCCGCGCGGCCGCTCCACAGGTTGGTGATGGTATCCATGGTGTTCTTTCGGAGTGCAGTCAGTTACCCATGGCGTTGCGCGCCACCGGCAGCCCACGAAACCGGCGCGGCCAGGCCAGCAGATGCCGCGCAAGGGCCGCCCCGCCGCGAAGCGGCTCAGGGGGGTGTCGTTTCACCTTAGTCCACCTGCGCGCCCGAGGCCTTCACCACCTGCTGGTACTTGGCGCGTTCGCTGGCCATGAAGGTCTCGAACTGCTCCGGCGTGGTCGGCACGGGCTCGGCCATGAGGGTGGCGAAGCGGGTCTGGGTCTCGGGGGACTTGAGGGCTTCGGTGAACGCCTTGTTCAGCCGCGCGATGGTGGCGGGCGGCGTGTGCGCCGGGGCCACCAGGCCCCACCAGGTGTCGATGGTGAAGCCCTTGAAGGTGTCGGCCAGCGGCGGCACGCCCGGCAGCATGGGGCTGGCGGCGGTCGATGTGACGGCCAGCGCCTTGAGCTTGCCGGCCTTGATGTTGGGGGCGGCTGCGGCGAGGTTGTCGATGTTGAAATCGACCTCCCCGGCCAGCAGCGCCAGCTGCGCCGGGTTCGCGCCCCGGTAGGGAATGTGCAGGGCAAAAATGCCCGCCTTCTGCTTGAACATCTCGCCTGCCAGGTGGCCCGCGCTGCCGTTGCCGCCGCTGCCGTAGTTGAGCTTGCCCGGGTGGGCCTTGGCGTAGGCGATGAGGTCGGCCACGCTGCGGATCTTCAGCTGTTCGGCGCGGGCCGCGTTCATCACCAGCACGTTGGGTACGCGCACCATCTGTGTGATGGCGGCGAAATCCTTGCCCGCGTCGTAGGGCATGCGCTGGTACAGCCAGGGGTTGACGGCGTGCGTGGCCGTGGCGGCCAGGCCGATGGTCATGCCGTCCGGCGCGGCCTTGGCCACGGCATCGGCGCCGATGTTGCCGCCCGCGCCGGCCTTGTTCTCAATGATCACGGTGCCCAGCGTGTCGCGCACGCGCTCGGCCAGCACGCGCGACGTTACGTCCAGCGGCCCGCCCGGCGGGTAGGGCACGATCAGGCGGATGGGCGCGTTCTGCGCCAGGGCCAGCGGGGCGGCCAGGGCCATGGCGGCTGCGGCGGTATGGACCAGAAGGGTTCTGCGTTGCATGGTGCGTCGTCCGTTCAGTGTTTGTCGGCCTCGGAAGTGAAGGCGTCGGCGAAGAATTCCTCGGGCGGCAGGCCGCGCGTGGCGGTGTAGCGCTCGCGCGCCGTATCGACCACGATGGGCGCGCCGCAGGCATAGACCTGGTGGCCGGAGAGGTCGGCGAAGTCGTCCAGCACGGCCTGGTGCACGAAGCCGGTGCGGCCGCTCCAGCCGTCCTCGGGCAGCGCGTCGGACACCACGGGCACGTAGCGCAGGTGCGGCATCTCGGCCGTGCGCGCCAGCATCCAGTCGTGCATGTACAGGTCGCGCGGGCGGCGCCCGCCCCAGTAGAGCACCGTGGGCCGCGTGATGCCCTTGTGCTGCAGGTGCTCGATCAGCGCCTTCACCGGCGCGAAGCCGGTGCCCGAGGCGAGCAGCACGATGGGCTTGTCCGAGTCCTCGCGCAGGAAGAAGCTGCCGAACGGCCCCTCGATGCGCAGGATCTCCTTTTCCTTCATGGCGTGGAAGACATGGTCGGTGAAGCGCCCGCCCGGCATGTGGCGGATGTGCAGCTCCAGCCCGGGCGCGTCGTCCTGCTGGTGCGGCGCCGTGGCCATGGAATAGGCGCGGCGCAGGCCGCCCTGCAGCACGAACTCGATGTACTGGCCCGCGTGGTAGCGGAACACGTCGGTGGCGGGCAGTTGCAGGCGCAACTGCATCACGTCGTGCGACTTCTTCTCCAGCGCCGCCACGCGCACGGGCAGCTTCTTCACGGGGTAGGCGCGTTCGTCGGTCACCTGGCGCGATTCGAGCACCACGTCGGACTGCGGGTGGGCGCAGCAGGTCAGCACGTAGCCGGCGGCTTCCTCCTCGGCGCTCAGGGCCTTGTCCTGGTGCGGGCCGTGGCTGACGGTGCCGCTGAGCTTTTTGCACTTGCACGAGCCGCAGGCGCCGTCCTTGCAGCCGTAGGGCAGGCCCACGCCGTGCTGGATCGCCGCCGCGAGGATGGATTCGCCGCCACGGGCTTGGAAGCCGCGCCCGCTCGGCTGCACGGTGATCTGGAAGGCGGTGTCGGCAGCAGGGGGCATCATGGAGTGGGTATCCTTGGAGTCGTTGTCAAACAAAGCCAACCGGACATTGTGCCCTTGAACTGTGCCTTCTAACCAAAACCCTCTGGGCGCGCTCCCGGCGCGCTTTCGCCGCGAGCGCGTGCTTGTCGTCGGCTGTGGCGACGTCGGCCTGCGCGCCGCGCGCGAACTGCGCCATGCGCGCGTGCTGGCGCTGACCTCCAGCGCCGAGCGCCGCGCCCCGCTGCGCGCGGCGGGCATCACCCCCCTGGCGGGCAACCTGGACGATGCCGGCACGCTGCGCCGCCTGGCGGGCCTGGCCACGCGCGTGCTGCACCTGGCCCCGCCGCCCGGCGAGGGCGACGGCGATCCACGCACCTGGGCGCTGGTGTGCGCGCTGCGCCGGCGCCAGCCGCCGCGCGCGCTGGTCTATGGTTCCACCACCGGGGTCTATGGCGACTGCGGCGGGGACTGGGTGAACGAGGCGCGCCCCGTGGCGCCACGGACGCCGCGCGCGCGCCGCCGCGTGGACGCCGAGCGCGCGCTGCGCGCCTGGGGATGCGTCGGGGTGCGCGTGAGCATCCTGCGCATCCCGGGCATCTACGCGCCCGACCGCGAGGGCGGCACGCCCGAGGCGCGCCTGCGCCGCGGCACGCCGGTGCTGGCGCCGCAGGACGACGTGTACACCAACCACATCCACGCCGACGACCTGGGCCGCGCCTGTGCGTTGGCGCTGTGGCGCGGGCGCGCGCAGCGCACCTGCAACGTGAGCGATGCCAGCGACATGAAGATGGGCGACTACTTCGACTGGGCGGCCGACCTGTACGGCCTGCCGCGCCCGCCGCGCATCACGCGCGTGCAGGCGCAGAGCGAGCTGCCGCCGATGCTACTGAGCTTCATGGGGGAATCGCGCCGCCTGGATACGCGGCGCATGCGCGGCGAACTGCGCCTGGCGCTGCGCTACCCCACGGTGCGGCAGGGGCTGGCTGCGGGCGGCTAGCGCCGTAGCGCCGGGAACTCAGGCGCTCTCGCCGTCCTCGGCCGGAGGCGTTTCGGGCGCCTTGGCTTCGCCTACTTCTTCAGCAGCGGGGCGCTCGCCGGCCTGGCGCAGCGCGGCCTTTTCGCCCGCGCTGGCGAACTTGCTGTACTTGCCCAGCAGCGGCACCAACTGGCCGTAGATGCGCGGGCTGGCGGCCAGGCATTCCTTTTGTTCCAGGAAGTCGGCTTCGCCGGTGAAGTTGCCGATGAGGCCACCGGCCTCGGTCACCAGCAGCGAGCCGGCGGCCACGTCCCAGATCGACAGGCCGGACTCGAAGAAACCGTCGGCGAACCCGGCGGCCACGTAGGCCAGGTCGAGCGCGGCGGCACCGGGGCGGCGCAGGCCGGCGGTGCGCGGCATGAGGTCGGCCATCATGGCCAGGTAGTTCTTGAAGTTGTCGCCGGGGCGGAACGGGAAGCCCGTGGAGACCAGGCAGTCCTTCAACTGGGTGCGCTTGGAGACGCGGATGCGCCGGTCGTTCATGAAGGCGCCGCGCCCGCGCGTGGCGGTGAACAGGTCGTTGCGCGTCGGGTCGTACACCACGGCATGCTCGACCTTGCCCTTGAAGGCCATGGCGATGCTCACGCAGTACACCGGGAAGCCGTGGATGAAGTTGGTCGTGCCGTCCAGCGGGTCGATGATCCAGACGTAGTCCGAATGCTTGGCGCCGTGCGTGCTGCCGGTTTCCTCGGCCAGGATGCCGTGGCCGGGGTAGGCCGTGAGCAGGGTCTCGATGATGGCCTGCTCGGCGGCGTGGTCCACCTCGGTCACGAAGTCGTTCACCTGCTTTTGCGAGATGCGCACCGCCTCCACGTCGAGCGCGGCGCGGTTGATGATGGCGCCGGCGGCGCGAGCGGCCTTGATGGCCACGTTGAGCATGGGGTGCAGGTTGGACGACATGGATTGTGGGGGGAAGGGCGATGGCCCGGCCAGGAGGCGCGGGGCGGAACCGGCGATGCGGCGAGAAGCGGGGGAAGCGCAGAAAGGGCCATGATTCTACCCGCTGCGCGCCAGGGCGCAGCGGGCGGGGGCGTGCGTCAGGGCAGGCGCAGCCGGTCCGACTCGCCCACGGTGACCCGCTGGGTCCGGCCGTTGTTGCCCACCGAGTACTCCACGTACAGCTGCTTGCGCCGGTTGGGCGCCGGGTCGGTGCCGGCCAGGTCGTTGCCGGCTTCCACGTTCAGCCGCCCGTCGTAGATGTAGGAGCGCAGGCGCTGGGTCACGTCCACCTGGCGGTAGCCGTCGCCATAGGTGGCGCGGTGGATGGTCAGGTAGCCGTAGCCCGGGCCGCCGGGGTTGTAGCCGCCGTTGCCGCCATAGCCGTCCACGAGCTGGGAGGGGCTGACCCACGAGGATTCGGCGTACTCCGCCGTCTGCGTGCGGCCGTCGCGGCCACGGATCTGCACGCGCAGCACCTTGCGCTGGTTGGGCGCGGGGTCGGCGCCGAACAGGTCGTTGCCCACGCTGAAGCCGCTGCCCTGGCGTGCCAGCTGGCGCACGCGCTCGGTCACGTCCATGCCCTGCCAGGGCGTGCCGTAGGTGGCCTGCAGCACCTGGCTGTTGTGGTTCCAGTGGCCCTGGTCATGGCCGGGGCCCTGCCCCTGGCCGGGGTACCAGCCGCCACCGCCCTGCGGGGCGAAGGGCGCGGTGTCCAGCCACTGCGACTCGGCCACCTCGAAGGTGCGTGCGCGGCCGTCCCAGCCCTGGGCCTCGATGCGCAGCGCCTTGCGCTGGTTGGGCGCGGGGTCGGCGCCGAACAGGTCGTTGCCCACCTGGAAGCTGCCGCCCTGCTGCGCCAGCTGGCGCACGCGCTGCGTGACGTCCATGCCCTGCCAGGACGTGCCGTAGGTGGCGCGCGTGACCTGGTATTCGCCGCCGCGCTGGGCGCGGGCGGGGCCGCTCAGCGCCAGCAGCAGCAAGGTGAACAGGCCGAGCAGCCACAGGGACTGCCAGGAAGGCCGCAGGCGGGCGGCGCCGGATGGGCGGGGGGCGAGGCTGTGCATCAAGGGTCTCCAGAAAACGGTTTCGGGTTTCAACGCGCGAGCGGGCCATGCGGTGCACCGTGCGCGGAAGGCGTGGCGGCGACAATCGCAGTTTGCCGATTTTTCCGCCGCCATGCGTACACGCTTCATTCTGATTCACACCAGCCATGCCGGCAACGTCGGTGCCGCCGCGCGCGCTATGAAGACCATGGGGTTCGATGACCTCGTGCTGGTCGCGCCGCGCTGGCCCAACGTGCTGCGCAAGGAGGAAACCATCCAGCGCGCCAGCGGCGCGCTGGACGTGCTGGAGAATGCGCGCATCGTCGAAACGCTGGACGATGCGCTCGATGGCATGAGCCACCTGTGCGCCACCGCGATGACGCCGCGCGACTTTGGCCCGCCCACGCGCACGCCGCGCACGCACTTCGATTTGCTATTGAAAAAAGAGCTCCCAGCGCTTGATGGAAAAGCGCTGGAGGCCGATTTGGCGCAGGAAACTGGCGTGGCCTTCCTGTTCGGCTCCGAGCGCTTCGGCATGGCGAATGAAGATGTGTACCGCTGCCACGTGGCGCTTTCCATTCCCACCAATCCGCGCTTCGGCTCGCTCAACCTGGGCGCGGCGGTGCAGGTGGTGGCCTACGAATGGCGCCATGCCCTGGGCGGCTTCGCGGTGCAGGATGCGCAGGCCGCGCCGCTGCGCGCCGACGCCGCGCAGGTGGCGGGCATGCTGGCGCACTGGGAGCAGGCGCTCACGGCCATCGGCTTTCTCGACCCGGCCGCGCCCAAGAAGCTCATGCCGCGCCTGAACCAGCTGTTCAACCGCGCACAGCTCACGGCCGAGGAAATCCACATCCTGCGCGGTGTCGCCAAATCCATGCTCCAGGCGCGCCCGGCGAAGCCGCTAGACTGACCGGCTTTCGTCTTTAGATATAACAAAAAGCAATGTTTGCCCGCCTGCGCTCCGATATCCAGTGCATCCTCGACCGCGATCCTGCCGCGCGCAGCCTGTGGGAGGTGGTCACCTGTTATCCGGGGCTGCACGCGATCTGGCTGCACCGCCTGGCGCACTGGTGCTGGCACCACGGCCTCAAGTGGCTGGGGCGCTTTCTCTCGCATGCCGGCCGCTGGCTCACGGGCATCGAGATCCACCCCGGCGCGGTGCTGGGCGAGCGCGTGTTCATCGACCACGGCATGGGCGTGGTGATCGGCGAGACGGCGGTGGTGGGCGATGGCTGCACCATCTACCACGGCGTCACGCTCGGCGGCACGTCGCTCTACAAGGGCACCAAGCGCCACCCCACGCTGGGCCGGAACGTGGTGGTCAGCGCCGGGGCCAAGGTGCTGGGCGGCTTCGATGTGGGCGACGGGGCAAAAATAGGCTCCAACGCCGTGGTCATCAAGCCCGTGCCCGCGGGGGCCACGGCGGTGGGCATTCCGGCGCGCATCATCCCCTCCAGGGACGGGCACAGCGCCGACGTGACTGAGCCGCACAAGGGCGAAGAGGCGCAGTTCAGCGCCTACGGCGTGACGCAGCAGCAGGACGATCCCATCACCCAGGCCATGCGCGGCCTGATCGACTCCGCCGCCTCGCAGGAGCACCAGATCGCGCTGCTGTGGCAGGCCATCGAGAAGCTCTCGCAATCCACCCCGCAAAGCGCCGGCTGCGTGCCGCTCGAAGCCGTGCGCTGCGAGCAGTTCCAGGCGGCCAAGCTCAACGACATCATCGGCAAGTGATTCCCATGGACGTTTCCCAAGCCTTGCGCGCGCGCCGTTCGGTGCGCGCATTCCTGCCCCAGGTGCCCGCCGCCGCGCTGGTGCAGACCCTGCTGCAGGAGGCCGCCCAGGCCGCGTCGGGCGGCAACCTGCAGCCCTGGCGCGTGGTGGCCCTGGCCGGGGAGCCCTTGCGCGCATTGCTGGCCGCCGTGGCGCAGGCCCAGCCGGGCGAGGACGAGAGCCTGCAGTCCTATCCCCCGAGCCTGTGGGAGCCTTACCGCACGCGCCGCTTCGCCAATGGCGAGGACCTGTACCGCACGCTGGGCATTCCGCGCGAGGACAAGGCCGGGCGCCTGAACCAGTTGGCCAGGAATGCCGCGTTCTTCGGTGCCCCCGTGGGCATCTTCGTGTGCGTGGATGAGCGCATGGGCATGCCGCAGTGGGCCGACCTCGGCATCTACCTGCAGTCGCTGATGCTGCTGGCCGTGCAGCACGGGCTGGCCACCTGCGCCCAGGGCTTCTGGCGCCGCTACACCGCCGCCGTGCAGCAGCAGCTGGATCTGCCCGAGGGCTACCGCGTGGCCGTGGGCGTGGCGCTGGGCTATGAGGACACGGCCGCGCCCATCAACACCCTGCGCACCCCGCGCGCGCCCTGGGCCGAATGGGGGCAACTGCGCGGTTTTGCTTGAGACTGCGCGGGGCGTGCGCCGCCGCTATGGCGTGATGGCGATCTTCAGCACGCCGTCGCGCTGGTGGGCGAACAGGTCGTAGGCCTCCACGATGTCGTCCAGCCTGCGCTGGTGCGTCACCAGCACCCCCAGGTCCAG
>Ga0222424_100406_pt1 | contig 26384 bp, 14 predicted proteins | sample 2B2ome_FD_182468 | JGI IMG/M metagenome (GOLD analysis project Ga0222424, IMG submission 182468) | Enriched microbial communities from leaf-cutter ant dump, University of Wisconsin, Madison, United States - 2B200A (version 2) | ecosystem: Environmental > Terrestrial > Nest > Insects nest > Nest... | reverse complement strand
CGGAAGATGTTTATGGCCCTTATGAGTTTATTAACTGGCGATCGGATGTATTGAAAAGTGGTAACAGGACTGCACCGGCCTATGTGTTCGAAGACCCCAATAAGTTACCTGCAGGCGTTACGCTGGCAGACTGGCTGGCTTTCGACAATTCGCAGGGCGACCCTACGGACGTATGGCTGCGCCGCCTGGGCATGTCGCAGGTGGAACGGCAAAACTATGTCAAAGGACAGAGTACAGACTGGAAGGATATGGTCTTCAGAACCGGATCGCAACAGAGCTATAATGTTAACCTTTCCGGTAAATCAAACCGTGTCAACTACTATTGGTCTGTTGGCCACGACAAGAACGAAGGTGCTATCGTTGGTGATGATTATTCGGTTTACCGGAGCCGGCTGCGGTTAAACGCGAATGTTACGGATTTTTTAATGGTGGGCGTCAATTCAATGTTTTCTGTAAGGGATGAAAGCGGGGCGCCGGTTGCATGGGGGCAATATGATGGTATTTCGCCCTGGGGGCAGCCTACCAACCCGGATGGTACCTATAAGATCTATCCCATTGATGATGCGGTAGCGAACCGTCATCCGTTGATCGACCGGTACTATACTGAGCGGTCATACACGTATAAGTCGTTCGACAATACCTTATTTGCGAAGTTGTCGCTCCCGTTGGGGATCTCTTATGAAGTATACTACTCACCCCGGTTTACCAACAACGAACTTTATTTACACAATATGTCGCAGCACCCGGAGTATAAGGTGCAGGGAGGCATAGCGGTCCGCAATACTTCAAGCGAATTCAACTGGCAGGTGGATAACCTGTTAAAGTGGAGCCGTACGATCAATAATGTGCATCAGTTTGATGTAACATTACTGGCAAATGCGGAGAAATACCGGACCTGGCAGCAATCGATGGATGGGCGCGGGTTTGCACCAAGCGATGTACTGGGCTATCATGATATGGGTGCTGCTACGGTAACAAAACTGACCAGCTCAGATACCTACAGCACCGGCGATGCGTACATGGCGCGTTTGTTTTACTCCTATAAGTCGAAATATATGATCACGGGAACAGTACGGCGTGACGGTTATTCGGCATTTGGTATCAACAATCCGCGGGCCACCTTCCCGTCGGTTGCATTGGGTTATGTATTTTCCGACGAACCTTTTATGAAAACATCCTGGCTCAGCTACGGAAAGCTGCGGGTATCCTGGGGCGAAACAGGAAACCGTTCCGTTGGGATCTATGATGCCCTCCCAATATTAACCAATGGGTTGATCACATATGTAGACGCCAGCGGTAATCCTTACCAGGAATCCTATTTATACCCGAATGCCATGGGAAACGAATTCCTGCAGTGGGAGCGCACCAGGTCTCTCAATGTAGGATTGGATTTTGGTTTGTTTAACCAGCGGATCAGCGGAAGCCTCGAAGGATATTCCATGATGACCAATAATTTATTGGTGAACCGTGCACTGCCATCCGTAACGGGATATGCTTCGGTACCGTCCAACCTCGGGCAGGTTAATAACAAGGGATTTGAGATCAGCCTGCAATCAAAGAATATCGTAAAAAATAATTTTTCCTGGAATACAACTTTAAATTTTTCGCTGAACCGGAATAAGATCGTTGCATTGTATGGCAATAAAACAAATATACTGGATGCGCAGGGTAACGTTGTAGGGCAGCGGGAAGCGGATGACTTGCTGAACAAATGGTTTATAGGACATGCTATTGATGCGATCTGGGGGTATAAGGTAATAGGTATCTGGCAGCAGGGCGAGGAAGCGGAAGCTGCAAAATATAAACTGTCGCCGGGGGATATGAAACTTGAGGACGTAAATAAGGATTACGCGTTTACGAATGATGATAAACAGTTTCTGGGGTATACAGAACCGCGTTTCCGGTTTTCCCTGCGCAACGAGTTCCAGTTGTTTAAAAATATTGATTTTTCATTTTCTGCTTATTCCTACTGGGGTCAGAAAAGGGTATTCAATGAGGCAAAACACAGCTATTCCATTACACTGGAACGGTACAATTCATTTAAGATACCTTATTGGACACCGGAGCATCCAAGCAATGATTTTGCGAGGTTGAATTCCAATATCGCAGGTGTTACATTCGACGTATGGCAGAATATTTCGTTTATACGGCTCGACAATATCTCCCTGGGTTATACCGTGCCTAAAAAGCTCCTGGAACGTGCCAAATTATCACAATTAAGATTCAATGTTTCGGCCAGGAACGTGGCTGTATGGACAAAGAACTACGTGTTCTGGGACCCGGAATATATAGGACCGACCCCGTCTTACGTAACGTTTGGTTTGAATCTTTCATTATAGGAATCTTTAAATTATTTTATTATGAACCGGTTATTGATATCTATAAAAAGCGTACTGTTTCTTACGGTGATCTGTATAGCACCCGGCTGTAAAAAGGATTTTCTACGGCCGAATCCATTATCCGTCAGTACACCTAATGAAACGCTGGTGGATGCAAAAGCCATGTATGCGGTACTGGCCTCCAGCACCAGGAATATTCGTGATCATTATATGGATGGCACATTTGCACCCGCCATGTTTACGGAGTACCTGTTTACGGAGTCGATGATAGATGGCACTACGGATAAAACCTTCCCCAGCAGGGATATGAACCGCCTGGTGGTTCCTGATGGAGTGCTGAATGATCCCAGTTACAACCGTATCGGCGATTGCTGGAACAAAGCGTATGATGCTATAAAAAGTGCTTCGCTTGTTATTTACAACATCGACAAACCCGTGTATGCCGGGGATAACGAAAAGAACGCTGTTCTGGGAACCGCTTATTTTCACCGCGCTTTCTGGTACTACCTCCTGGTAAACCGTTTTGGAGATGTGCCCTGGATCTCAAAACAGATCTCGTCCCCGCAGCTCGATTTTTATTCCACAAGCCGTGAGGTGATCCTGAGGAAACTCCGGACCGATCTGGAGTTTGCCACGCAATGGGTACCCGAAACCGTGGATAAGGGAAAGGTTTCCCGGGCTGCCTGTTATCATTTGCTGACAAAGATCTGCTTATCTCTTGGGGCATTTGATGATGCCATAGAAGCTGCTTCAAAAGTGATTGACGGAAAATATAAACTGATGACAGCCCGCTTCGGCACCGATGCCAATGACCCTGCCCGGAACGTGATATGGGACCTGCACCGGCCGCTGAACAAAACGAATGCGGCCAATAAGGAAGAGATATTTTCGGTGATCGACCGCTACGGGATGCCGGGGAATGTTGCGGCGGGCATGACGTCGATGTACATTTTTACGCCCAACTGGGGAAACACCACCAATGCCATCATGACTCCGAACGGGAATCCCGGCTGTTCCAAGGTAAATGGCCTGGAGATCCCGCAGGTGGAACAGGTGGGGGGCGGTGTAAATAAAGGACGGGGCACCAACTACAGCACCCGCATGATATGGGACGATGCCAATGATCTGCGGCATGCGCCGGGCAACTGGATGCGGATGGAGGACCTGGTGTATAACAACCCTCAGCTAAAGGGTAAGGATTCCTACTATGGAAAGCATTTGCAGCTCACAGATGACCAGGGGCGGGTATTAACAAAGGACACCATCCGAAACTGGTGTGGCGGATGGCCGCACTACAAGCTGTTTATTCCGGACCCCATACGGGTGCAGCCGCGTGGCGGCAATACGGACTGGTACATTTTCCGGCTGGCAGAAACCTACCTGCTTCGCGCGGAGGCCTATTACTGGAAGGGGGAAAATGCATTGGCACTGGCCGATGTAAATGCTGTGAGGAACCGGGCCGGGGCCGCCTCTTATACTGACGCCGGTGCATTGAATATCGGAACCATTTTAGATGAGCGGGCAAGAGAGCTTTTCTATGAAGAGCCCCGGAAATGTGAGCTGACGCGGATAGCGTTCCTGTTTGCAAAAACCGGAAAGGCCGCTTATAACGGCAAGGTGTATGCTCCGCAGAATTTTTCAGAAGTGAATTTCTGGTACGACCGGATGATGGAAAAAACCGAGTTTTTTAACAAAGGTGTTAAAACGGTTGCAGGGGATGAATTTACACTGAGCCCTTATCATGTGCTATGGCCCGTACCTCAAACGGTAATTGATGCCAATTCGCAGGGGATCATCAATCAGAATAAGGGGTATGTAGGTGCCGGAAGGAATTTGCCGCCCAAAGAAACGATCGATTGATCGGTTTTGCGGATGGATCCGGTTTAAAAATATACAAAATGAAAAGATGGTTTCTTTTATGGGTACTGTTTGCCGCATTACAGGGTAATGCGGCTACCCGTTATGTGGCCCCTGATAAACGGGGTGATGCCAGCGGATCAACGGCCGGGCAGGCAGCAGATTTTTTGGATGCCGGCTTTTGGGCCACCGTGCAGCAGATCCTGCAGAAAGAGCCGGTGACCGTGAAGTTTGTTGCAGGTGATTACCGGAGGGCTTATACGCAAAAAGCATTGATACTGGCGGAGATGGGAAATAAAAAACACCGGTTAATATTGGAAGGGGAAGGCGATCAAACGATCTTCTCTGTGCCTGTAGGTTATAAACAGCAATCTGTATTGATGGTGGTTAGAAATAGCCGGAATATGGTGATCCGTAATTTCAGTTTTACGGGCAGCGGAAAACTGGGTTATGCGCTTCAGATAACATCCGGAAAAGACGGTACCACCAAAAATATCCTGGTAGAGGACTGCTCCTGGACGGATATGCGGGGGATCATCTTCGGTGCCACCGGTGCACATCAGCCGGGAACATCAGCTATTACATACAGGAGATGCACTTTTAAACGGGTGGGTATCGACAGCCACTCCCATTTTATGTATCATGCGCACCATGCCTTCAACGTTCAGATAACGGATTGTTATTTTGAAGATTGTACGGGAGACTTTGTACGGTTCAGAGACGATTGTGATTATGGCCGCGTTACAAACTCAACCTTTGTGCGGACAGGGGTATTCCCGGTATACCCGTTTATTTCTGTTCCGCTTTTCAACGATATTGATCCCGGCGATGAAACGTTTGCCACCCACTACACATTTACCGGCAATCGTTTCAGGAATACCAGATATGCCATTGCCTTTCATCATTACGGTTTTGATCCGGCGGGTAAACATTACCTGTTAACCGCTGCTGAAGGCGCTGTACTGGAGAACGGACGACCGGAAGAAAGGAAAAAATTACTGCAGCAGCAGTTTGGTATCAGGACGGATGCGATAAAGATCCGGGGTAATAAAAATGAGCAAATAACAGGAAGGGTAATGATCGGCAGCTTTCCGAGGTATGGGGCCGCATCCAAAGGGTGGAGCGGCTGGAGCGATATCAGTATGTTTTTTAAATAGGGGATAATGATTCTTCTCAAACTAAAATGAATATGACAAAAGACCGTGCAGTTTCTTTCAAATTTATTTTTTACGGTAGCTTGTTGCTGCTTTTTTTGTCGGTGCTTCCGTACCAGGGCAGGGCGCAGGCTTTAAGAACGGTCAGCGGGATGGTGGTGGATGAGGCCACCAGGCAGGTATTGCCCGGAGCTACGGTAGTGGTAAAAGGTACAAGCCGGGCGGTAAGCACGGATGCCCGTGGAACCTATGCAATACAGGTGCTGGATCATGACAGCCTCGAAGTACGGCACCTGGGCTATCAGACCAAAACAGTAAGAGCGCCCGGGGGCAGAACCCTGAGCATTGCACTGGTTGCCGGTGCAACGGCATTGGATGAGGTGATCGTGGTGGGCTATGGAACCACAACCCGTGCAGATCTTACAGGGTCTGTGGCACAGGTCAGCGTTGCAGATATGAATAAGGCACCCGTTGGCTCTTTTGAAGAGGCCCTGGCCGGCCGGGTGGCAGGGATCAGTGTATCAGCCTCCGACGGGCAACCCGGACAGGCACTGAATATTGTGATCCGGGGCAATAATTCGTTAACGCAAAGCAATGCACCCTTGTATGTTATTGACGGTTTTCCTGTAGAAGATCCTGATAACGCGGCCATCAATCCGGAGGATATCGAAACGATGAATGTACTGAAGGACGCATCGGCCACCGCTATATACGGGGCAAGAGGCGCCAATGGCGTGGTGATCATCGAAACCAAAAAGGGAAAAGTAGGTGCCCCGGTAATAACATTCAATAATTCTGTTGGTTTTCAGCAGGTGCAAAAGACCATACCGGTCATGAGCGCCTATGATTTTGTAAAATACCAGATCGAACAGTCACCGGCATCCATGGTCATGTATACCCCGGGCGATCTTCCCGTTTCGGATACCAATTACAGAGCCGATGGCCGCACGCTTGACGATTACAGGAGTATGAGCGGGATCGACTGGCAAAAAGCCATATTCCGAAACAGTTTGAACCGGATCCACAACCTGGCCATCCGCGGGGGAACGGGCAAAACGAATTACGCCATCTCGGGTTCTGTATATAGCCAGGATGGGATCATTATCAATACGGGATATGATAAATACCAGGGACGGGTGAATATAGACCAGGTCATTGGTAAAAAACTGAAGGTTGGCATCAATGCCAATATGGCCCGGCAAACGACCTTTGGCGGAGTTGTGGCGGAGGGCGAGGGCAGCTCCTATACCACATACCTGTTGAGCAGGGCCTGGGGGTTCAGACCGGTTACCGGCAACAACGTGAACCTGCTGGAGGAGGATATGGACGAGGAATCGTTGAACCAGTATTACGCCGCATTTAATCCTGTTGTAACCAGTAATAACGCCTACAACAAACGGTTTACTACAAACTTCCTGGCCAACGCCTATATTCAGTATGACATTACAAAAAAATTGCAGTTCAGATCATCGGGTACGGTAAGTACATATAACGGGCGTGCAGAGAACTTTTACAATTCCAAAACGCCCCAGGGAAGCCTGATCAGTTTTTTTAACAGCCGTGGTATCAATGCAAATGTAGGATTTACCGAACGCATCATATTGTCTAATGAAAATACACTTACCTATACGAAAACCTTTAACCGGGCACATAAATTAACCGTGATGGGGGGGATGTCGCTGCAGGAGTCCAGGTACAATGCATATGGGTATTCGAACCAGCAAATTCCCAATGAAGACCTGGGAATGAGCGGTATTGACCAGGGAACAACCTATAGTTCAACGGCATTACAGTCGGAATATTCATTGTTTTCCGGGTATGCACGCGTCAACTACGGTTATAAATCCAGGTATGTGCTTACGGCCACGATGCGGGCCGATGGCTCTTCCAAGTTTAGCGAAGCGAACCGGTGGGGGTATTTTCCTTCGGCATCTGCAGCCTGGAACATGGAAAAGGAGCCCTGGCTCAAACAGCTGCGGGTTGTTTCCGAATCCAAACTAAGATTGAGTTATGGCTTAACCGGGAACAACCGTGTTGGCGAGTATGCCCGTTTTGCAGGGCTAACGATGCCCTTTGCAGCTTCATATTCCTGGAATAACGCAACACCGGTCCTGGGAGCGATTGTATCTGACCTGGGGAACAGTGATCTTAAATGGGAGGCTACGGAACAAATAGATCTTGGTTGGGATCTCAGTTTTTTTAAAGACCGGATCGGGTTCACTGTTGATGTATACCGGAAAAATACACGCAACCTGTTACTGGAAGCAAAGATCCCCACCTCCACAGGGTTTGCATCTGCTATAAAAAATATCGGGAGTGTAAGAAACGACGGCCTGGAGCTGACATTGAATACCGTTAATATCCGGCGAAAAGATCTTACATGGAGCTCCGGGTTTAATATCAGTTTTAACAGGAATAAGGTGCTCACACTAACGGATGGCCAGGATAAACTCTTTGTAACGCCTTCCTTCGAATCGCAGTATAGTGCCAACCCCTTGTATATTGCTGAAATCGGCCGGCCGATGGGCATGTTTTACGGGTATATCTGGGAGGGCGTATATACGTATGAGGATTTTGACAGCCCGGCACCGGGCGTGTACACGCTTAAGAAAAATGTGGCGGGCAATGGTACCGGTAATGTACAACCGGGCGATATCAAATACCGGGATCTGAACAATGATGGCACTGTTGATCCCAATGATCTTACCCTTATTGGCAGGGGCTTGCCCGTTCATACGGGTGGCTTTAATAATAACCTGAGTTATAAAGCCTTTTCATTGAATGTTTTTTTCCAGTGGTCATCCGGCAATGATATCTATAATGCCAACCGGCTTATGTTTGACGGGAACGGCAACCCCCGGCTTGGCCTGAACCAGTACGCCAGCTATGCAGACCGGTGGTCTCCGGAAAATCCGGACGGCACCGCATTCCGTACCGGCGGGCAGGGGGTGGTTGGTTACCATTCCTCGCGGGTACTGGAAGATGGCTCCTACCTCCGGTTAAAAACGGTTTCATTGGGGTATGATCTTCCCGGGAAGTACATCCGGCATTTGTCGCTTAATAAATTAAACGTAAGTGTTGCTGCGCAAAACCTGGTTACCTGGACCAAGTATTCCGGTATGGACCCCGAAGTTTCGGTACGGAATAACACCCTTACACCGGGTTTTGATTTTTCTGCATACCCCATTCCGAGAACCATTGTTTTTGCACTCAAAGCCACATTTTAACCAGCTTAAAATTGAAACATATCATGAAATATAGAATATATCTGCTTTTTATTATAGTTGGTTTGACTGCCGGTTCCTGCAAAAAATTCTTTGAAAAAGAGCCTGTAGACTTTCTTGCACCCACAACATACTATGAAACGGAGGCCCAGCTAACGGCAGCACTGGCCGGTGTATATGATATGCTGGGGTCCGTATACGGAACAGTTTGGTTATACCGTATGGGCATAGAAGCTGATGAAGGCTATTATGCAAGAACCACTCCCGTTGTTGGTCCGCAAAGCTTTAACTATGCTTCAAGTCATGCAGACATTGCCAGCAACTGGCGTTCCCTGTTCCAGGGGGTAAACCGGGCCAATACGCTTATTGCGAATGTAGATAAGAATACCTCAATTAATGCTGCACTGAGAGACCGCATAAGGGGCGAGGCATTGTTTTTGAGAGGATACTATTATTTTGTTCTCGTGCAGTTGTATGGCGGGGTACCTGTTTTTACAACACCCATTTCCTCCGCAAAGAATACCGATGCTGCAAGGAACAGCATTGCTGAAGTGTACGCGCAGGTACTATCCGATATGAAGGCAGCGGAAGCATTGGTGCCCTCTATTACCGGAGTAGGGTTTGGAGGCCGGGTAAGTAAATCTGCTGTGCGCGGTATCCTGGCAAGGGTTTGCCTGTATATGGCGGGCGCACCGTTAAAAGATGTATCCAAATATGAAGAAGCCCGGGAGTGGGCCCTTAAAGTAATGGATGATACCCAGGCAGCACATGCCCTGAATCCGGTTTACGCGGATATTTTTATAAAGATCGCTTCGGATCAGTATGATATTAAAGAAAGCCTCTTTGAAGTAGAGTTCTGGGGAAACCGTACCGACAGCTATACAGAAACAGGATATGTGGGTTTTGCAAACGGGCCGCAAACATCCAATCCCGAAACAGGAAACGGCTATGGAGGGGTAAGGACCACTGCAAAGCTGTATTATAAGTATGCGGCCGGTGACCTGCGGCGGGACTGGTGTATTGCAAACTTTACCTATAGCAATACAGGCGTCAATGGTGCAAAAACAATGATCACCGCTACCAGTGAAATGACCCTGTATAACAGGCAGGCGGCTAAATTCAGAAGGGAGTATGAAGTGGTGATTCCAAAGGCAACCGGGCAAACGCCGCAGAATTTTCCACTGTTGCGGTATGCCGATGTGCTGTTGATGTTTGCAGAGGCTGATAATGAGGTCAACCACCAGCCAACACAGGCAGCCTATGATGCCATTAACCAGGTGCGCCGCCGTGCTTTTGGAAAATTGGTAGCCGGCGCAACAGAGGTGAACCGCTATGATCTGGCCGGACTGGACTATGAAAGTTTCAAAAGCGAACTGCAGGATGAACGTATGCGGGAGCTGGCCTTTGAACAGCTCCGCAGGTTTGACCTGATCCGCTGGGGGGTATTTGCTTTTGAAATGCAGGGCGTGGTGCAGGATATAGACCGGGTGTTTGCTGCAGCGCCTTATTACAGGGAGCGGTTTGCAAATGCACTTTCTGCCAAACAGCAGATCTGGCCCATACCTGCTGCTGAGGTTACGTTAAACAGACTGATGACACAAAATCCGGGATGGTGAGGGATTGTCTAATATTTTAAAATGATCATTATGAAATGGAGCTATTTGCTGCTGCTATTATCCGGCCTGTTTGGAATAACGGCTTGTGATAAATCGTTAGACCTGGAGGCAGATCCGGAACTGGCCGTTGCTACAGAAAAGAAAACATATCATGTTGGAGAAGAAGTGAATTTTAAATTTTCCGGGAACCCGGGTGTGATCACCTTCTATTCCGGCGAGGTAGGTAACGATTATGCGTACCGCAATGGAAGGATCCTTCCGGCGGGGAAGGTTACCGTTACAATGTCAACCAGTGTTAACTATGGTTCACAGCCCGATCAGTTCGCCATCCTGGCTTCAACGGACTTTAACGGTAAATACACGATCGGCGATATTAAAGCAGCTACCTGGACGGATATTACCGGCAGGTTCACACTGGCAACAGATGTGAACTATGTAAATGCCGGTCTGGCCGATGTCAGCGACCTGGTAGTGGAAGGAAAGCCCATGTATTTTTGTTTAAGATATATTTACGATCCCGCCAGGGGAGCGGGCCGCACATGGGGTATCCGGACCTTTGAAGTGAATACGAACACGATATTGGGCAAAACCACATTGGCTACACAAACTACCGCCGGTTTCGGATTGTATTATTACGGGCCCAAGGAAACCACCGGCCGGTCGGGTATTACTTCAACAACCATCACCCTGCGTTCAAATGCCGCAGGCAATACGGCAGACTATACAGAAGACTGGTGTGTAAGCAGCGGAATGGAAGCAGGCAGTAAAGATCTGGGCCCGGACCGGCCGGTGCCGGTTAAAGGATACTCGGACGCTCGCCCGGATTTTTATACATATACCTACACGGCAGCAGGTAACTATACAGCCCGTTTTGTAGCAACAAATGCCACCATAAAAGAGGTCAGCACGATGGTGAAGGAAGTGGAAGTAGAAGTAGTGCCCTGATGTATTGCACATTTTTATCAATGATCATTCATCATATTATGAAAATACTGGTTGTTCTATTATTGCTTTGTATGGTCACCCCCGGGTTGGCGCAGGCCCCGGCTGGTCTGCTGCAGGCCGGCAAAATAAAGCTGACAAACCTTGGGCCGCAGGTAAAAGATGCAGTGATACAGGGTAGCATCTTTACCAGGGATGAAAATGGCAGGAACCTGGTATATACGGTAGTAAGAGGTGTGCCTGCACATCTGCTGGGGTTCGATGTCAATACCGGCAGGCTGATCACAGATCTGCCGGTATCTAAAACGGACGGCGTCTGGGACCTGGCTGTTGCAACGGACGGCTGGCTATACCTGGCAGGCGGCTCCGGCGGCTACCTGTACAAGCACAAACCCGGAAGCGATAAAATAGAAAATTTGGGTAAAGTTTTAGGAACCGAAAATTACCTGTGGGACCTGACGCCGGGCAGGAATGGTGAAATATTCGGGGCCTCTTATCCCGGATGCCGTGTATTCCGGTATCATCCGGATAACGGGTTCAGTGATGTAAGCAGAGGGCCGCTGGTTAAGGGAGAAAACTATGTAAGGGGACTCGTTTATCATGAGGCGGGTAATAAGATCTACGCCGGTGTGGGTTCCCATGCACATCTGATAGAGCTCGATGTAACAACAGGCGCCAAAAGAGACCTGCTGCCGGAGCAATACAGGAACAACGCATTTGTTTATAACATAGGATTGGTAGAGAACCTCAGGGATGGGGACCGCATTTTTTTTACCGTGGAAAATGCAAAGAAAACGCTGATGTATAACCTGAATACCGGCAGGTTTACATCCATGCCGGACAATATGTATGTTAAAACAGTAACCAGGGAACCTCAAAAACAACGGGTCTATTATTCCGGTGGCGGTAAACTCTTTGCCTGTGATTTTTCAGATACCTCGGCGCAGCCGGTTGCATTGGCCGCCATCGGAGGTAATGCACTGGCAGCAACCTGGGATGCACAGGCCCGGCTGCTGCTGCTGAACCCCGATGGCGACCTGATCACATTCGACCCGCGGAGCGAACGAAAAACAGTCCTGCCACTGAATATTCCCGCGCAGCCGATAGGGATCAATGTAACCGCAGCCGGACCCGGCGGCAGTATCTGGACGGGCGGTTACCTGGCCGGTTCAAATGCGGTCTATGATCCTGCAACAGGCCACACCCGTGTTTTTAAGGGGCTGGCACAATCGGAAAGCATCGGTATGCTGGGTAAGAACCTGTACTTTGGTATTTATCCTCATGGCCGGTTCTATGTTTATGATACCGGAAAACCCTGGGATATGAAAAACGGCAATCCCGGTAAAATAGGACAGGTTGCGGGCCAGGACCGGCCGTTTGCGGCATTGGGTGTACCGGATCTGGATAAAGTGTTTTGGGGTACCGTTCCCGATTATGGCAGGAACGGCGGCGCACTGGTGGTGTATGACCGGAAGACCGGCGTATTAAAAAGTTATAAAGACGTTGTAACCGGCCAATCTGTTATTACCCTGGTATACTCCGGTAAGCAGCTGATTGGTGGTACTTCGGTCTGGGGCGGGTTAGGAATACAGCCCGAGGCACCGGAGGCAAAATTGTTTGTATGGGATCCGTTAGCAAATACAAAACGGGCTGAGCTGGTGCCCGTGCCCGGGGCAAAGGCCATCACCTGTTTAATGAACGGTCCGGATGGCAACGTGTGGGGCATTGCTGCCGGAACCCTTTTCATCTTTGATCCCGCTCAAGGAAGGGTTACGGCTTTGCATACCATATGCAGCGATAGCCGCAACGGTGCCGTATGGCGTTCGGATGCATTACTGATGCATCCGGACGGAAAACTATACGGGAGCATCAACGGACAGATTTTTAGCCTGGATCCGGTATCCATGAAGCCTTCAATGCTTGGGATATCCGGTACAGACCTGGTATTGGATAACAAGGGGGCCATCTATTTTCAGCGTTCGCTGGACCTCTGGAAAATGGAGCCATAGGCCCTTTTAATTCGTGTTGTTATGATAGGATTTTTGATAAAATGCATTGCGGTCTCCCGGTATATTGCTTTTCATAAATAGGGTGATATTGTGGATCCGGCATTGAACGGACGGCGGATTTTTTAGATGCAGGTGTGGGCAGCCGTTCAACGAATCCTTCGGAAAATGCTGGTAGCATGGCGTGTATTGGGCCGGTTGTCAGATCACTAATAAATACTGAACGAAAAACTTGTTACACATGAAAAAAAGAAACCTCTTGTACCTCAGCCTGCTTCTTTGGTTTTTGTTTGCAGGCGCAAACCATTTTCAGCTGAATGCACAAACAAAAACGGTCACGGGCAAAATCACACAGGAAGGAAGCAATGCCCCATTGGAGGGCGTTACCGTAAATGTGGAGGGCGCCACCGATGCCGCTCTTTCGGATCAGAACGGGCGGTATTCCATTTCGGCCAGCCCCGGGAAGTGGCTTGTATTTACGTATGTAGGGATGGATACCGTACGGCTGGAGGTGGGCGCTTCCGCAACGGTGGATGCTGCGATGAAAGTGTCGAAAAACGCAATGGACGAAGTTGTCGTTGTGGGATATGGAACACAGAAAAAAAGTAGCCTTACGGGAGCCGTTGATGTTATTTCCGGTGAGCGGTTAAAAGACCGTGCAGCAAATAATGTAGGGGATCTTATAAAAGGCGCTTCGCCCAACCTCAATATTTCAATGAATATGCGGGGCGGCGAGCCGGGCTCTGCTGCCAATTGGAACATTCGGGGGATGGGGTCCATACAGGGCGATGCTTCCCCACTGATCCTGGTAGATGGGGTGGAAATGAATATCAATAACGTTGATCCGGAATCCATCGAAAGTGTCTCAGTGCTGAAAGATGCTTCGGCATCTGCGATCTATGGATCAAGGGCGCCTTTTGGGGTGATCCTGATCACCACCAGGAAGGGAAGCAAAGGCGGTGGTGTCAATATTCAGTATACCAATAACCTGTCATTGAATAGTCCGGTCCGGCTACCGAGCTTTGTAGACTCGTACACCTGGGCTACGGCATATAACCAGGCGGCTGCCAATGCCAAAGCAACGGCCGTATACAGCGAGGAGCAGATGAAACGCATCCAGGATTACATAAATGGCTCCTATCCGTATGAGTATAACCCCGATAAGCCGATTGACAATTTATTTGGCGGCCGTAGGGATGGGAATGCCAATAACGACTGGCCGCACCTCCTGATGCGGGACCATTCGTTCAATCAAAAGCACAATATCAATGTTTCGGGGGGCAATGACCGCAACCAGTACTATCTTGGAGGCGGGTATGTAAATGAGAACGGGCTTTACGAGTGGGGCAATGACAGCTATAAACGTGTTAATTTCATCGGTAACTATAATACCACGATCACGTCCTGGCTCAAATTCAATTCCAGTGTAAAGTATGCATCCGGGAAAACCGATTACCCCATCGGTTATACTACCGTAGGGCGCGAACATTTCTTTAACGGGTTGCTGACCTTTGCGCCCATGATGCCGTTTTACAATATCAATGGCACGGTGCAAAGTCCGCTGGTACGGTACCTGCAGGGCACCGGCAGGGATAATGGGTATACGAATGATTTTTTCATCAGCCTGGGTGGTGAACTGGAACCGGTTAAAGGATGGAAGACCGTGTTTTCCTATAATTACAATAACCAGGGTTACCGGAGCACCTCCAACCCACGGCCGGTAATGGTTGAACTGGGTACGGGCCAGTTTGGCAATATCGGCAAACCCGGTACAAGCTACGCGTCGGCATTTTCTCAGAACATTTATACCCTTATCAATGGCACAACCTCCTATGAAAAAAAGGTGAACAGGCATTATTTTAAAGCATTGGCGGGTTATGAACAGGAATACCGCTTTTATACGGGCATTAACGGATCCGGTGCCAACCTGATCAATGAGGATGTACCCTCCATAAGAGGTTCATTGGGTACGCGGACGGTGACGGACCAGATGTATCACTGGGCATCTCAGGGGGTCTTCGGCCGGCTCAACTACAACTTCGACGAAAAATACCTGATCGAGTTCAGCGCACGGTATAATGGATCTTCAAGATTTGCGCCGGGAAAACGCTGGGGCTTTTTCCCGGCGGGGGCAATCGGCTATGCCATTTCAAAGGAGCGTTTTTGGGAGCCCATCAGGCGATATGTGAATACCCTTAAATTAAGGGCCTCCTACGGTGCCCTGGGCAATCAGAATATTATTGCAGGCTCCGAGCCCAATGAGAACTACTACAGGTACCTGGCCACGATACCTACACCTACGGGCGGTAGCCAGCTGAACTGGATCATTGACGGTGTGCGGCCGCCCTTTGCCAACGTTCCCCTGTTGAAAAGCACCGGTCTGACCTGGGAAACCATTACCTCCTTTAACGGGGGGATCGATGCGGCATTTTTGAATAACCGGCTGACCCTGACGGCAGACTGGTACAAACGGATAACGGATGATATGGTGGGGCCGGCCCTTAGTCTGCCCTACCAGATCGGGGCGGTCGCTCCGCCCATGAACAATGCAAAGCTGTCCACCACAGGTTTTGAACTGGTGTTATCATGGAAGGATCAGGTATCGCCCCGGTTTGGCTACAATGCCGGTATCAGCTTCGGTGATAATCGTTCCGTGATCCTTCAGTACCGTAATGATAAAGGGAGTATTGATACCTGGTATAAGGGCAAACAGGTGGGGGAGATCTGGGGCTTTGTCAGCGACGGGCTGATCCAGCGCGAGGGTGAGCCTATGGCCGACCAGTCCAAATACTGGAATGCCTGGGGGCCGGGCGATATGAAGTACAAGGATGTTAATGGTGATGGGATCATAAATGATGGCCAGCGATCACTCAGTAATCATGGCGATCTCGTGGTGATCGGCAATAACCAGCCAAGATACAATATCGGTATAACCGGTGGTGTAAACTGGCGGCAGTTCGATTTTTCGATGTTCTGGCAGGGTGTAGGAAAACAGGACTACTACCCGGGCACGGATTCACCCGTATTCTGGGGGTTGACCACTGCCTGGGGCGGATCAGCCGTTTTTAAGAACTCGCCCAACCTGGACTATTGGCGTCCTGCAGATGAAACCAATATTCTTGGGCCGAATACCGATGCTTACCTGGCGAAGCCCTATTTTACGGCAGAAACAAATAAGAACCGGCAGGTGCAAAGCCGGTACCTGCTGAACGCCGCTTACCTGCGGCTCCGGAATGTTCAGCTCGGGTATACGTTGCCGGCAGATCTCCTGCGAAGAGTTAAGATCAGCAACCTCCGTGTATATGTTTCGGGAGAAAATTTATTGCTGATCACCAGTGTGCCCAAGGCCTTTGACCCGGAAACGATGATCGCTTCGGACAGGAGTTTCGGAGGCTACCAGACCGCCGGTATGATCTACCCGCAAACCAGCTCACTTTCATTCGGATTGAATCTTACTTTCTAATATTTAACTATGAATATCATGAACAAGTATTTCATCATCATAATGGTACCGGCAATCCTACTGCTCAACGCCTGTAATAAAAATTTTCTTGACCGTGAACCACTGGATGCGACCACATCGGATGCGTTTTTTGAAACGCCGGATCAGATGCGCGTCTACATCAATTCGTTCTATAGCTCGTCCAATTTTCCAAAATATGAAAATCACGGAAGCGATTACGAAAGCGATAATCAGGTAACCAATACGCCCAACCAGCGGCTCCAGGGCACACGGGTAGTTACTACCTCCGGTACGATTAGTTTTACCGATGTGCGACGGATCAATTTCTTCTTCGATAATTACCGGCGGGTAGAAGAAAAATACACACTTGATCAATACCAGCAATACCTGGGTGAAGCGTACTTCTTCCGGGCGTTGATTTATTTTAAGTTATTGCAGAGTTACGGAGCAATACAGATCGTTACAAAAGAGTTGGGGGTCGATTCGCCCGAGCTGTTTAATCCACGGGATCCGCGGAATGCCGTAGCCGATTTTATCATCGGGCAATTGGATTCGGCTGCTGCTTACCTGACCGCCGATAAGACCTCCGGTGCCGGACGGATCAACCGCTGGATTGCCTTACTCATCCAGAGCAGGGTGGCATTGTACGAGGGAACCTGGGAAAAGTACCACGCAGGTACCGCCTTTGGTGTGGAAGACGCCAAACCGGATGTATATTTAGCAAAGGCAGCCGAAGCCGCAGGTAAGGTGATCGATGCAAATGTGTACAGCGTGTACAGTACCGGAAACCCCGGGTCCGATTACAAAAACCTGTTTGCCCTGATGGATTACAGTACCAATAGTGAAATGATGTTTTGGAGGAAGTATGATAATAGCCTTACGGGCGGGGATCCGGATTTTACGAATGACCGCTTTTATCGGATGACGACCCCCACCAACCGGACCATCACCCGGCAGCTGGCAGACGCCTACCTGTGCACCAATGGTAAACCCATTACCGGCAATGATCAGTTCCATGGGTACAACACACTCGCACAGGAAGCCGAAAACCGGGATCCCCGTTTTTATCAAACGATCGCTACGCCGGACCAGGTCTGGAAAATCCAGGCAAATGGCAGTACTGAAAACTGGAGTGGAGCTTACGCACAGCTCAATACAGCGGCGGACTATAACGCTCCCAGTGGCTACATTATCCAGAAAGGCTATAACCCCACGATGATATACCACGTGCAGCAATACGAAGAGTCGCCCGGCATCATTTACCGGTATGCGGAGGTCCTGCTCAACTACGCAGAGGCCAAAGCCGAACTGGGTACGCTTACGCAGGCCGATGTCGATAAGTCCATTAAACCGCTGCGTAACCGGGTGGCCATGCCCAACCTGCAGTTATCCGATATTGCCACGGATCCTGAATGGGAATTTCCGGAATTATCGCCCCTGATCAATGAGATCCGCCGCGAGCGCAGGGTAGAGCTGGCCGCAGAAGGGTTCCGGTGGAATGATATTGCCCGCTGGGCGGCAGCGGATGAATTGATCGTAGGCACCCGGCCAAAGGGCTTCAAGGCCTCGCAGATCACAAAGAATCCTTTCCCGGTAGATGAGCAGGGGTTCCTTGACCCGTTCCAGAAATCCCTGCCCTCCGGCTATGGTTTCAAATTAGGAAGGGATTACCTGAATTCCATTCCGGAAAGCGAAATTTTGTTGAACGATCATTTAAAACAAAACCCGGGCTGGTGACGGAGTATCCGGTTGGATGCATCCTGCCGGATGCCACCCTGGCAGATGGCTGATCAGGGGGGCGCGTTTCTCCGGATACGGTGCCATATTTGAGCTGGTATTTATTATGAACAGGTATCTAACAACCTCAATAACTAAAAATAAGTGTATGACAGAACAACCGACAAGAAGAAATTTCATAAAAAGATCTTCGCTGGCTTTAGCCGGCTTAACGGTGTCAGGTGTGGGCTCCGCAACATTTGCCGCGCCAGTCATTGATTCCGGTCGAAGGATTATCGGAGCCAATGACCGGATACGCACCGGCTTTATTGGTATCGGTAACCGCGGAACCCAGTTGTTGCAGTTATTTATGGAGCAGCCGGACTGTGAGGTGGCAGCGCTCTGTGATGTATACAAACCTTATGTTACGCGCAATTATGCGGAGGTAGATCCAAGGTATATAAAAGCAATGCCCCGCCAGATCCCTAAAATGGGAGAACAATTTCCCGGGCAGGTAAAACGGTTTGCCGATTACCGCAGGGTGCTGGATGATAAAAGTATTGATGCCGTATGTATCGCTACGCCCGATCACTGGCATGCGTTACAAACGGTGGATGCCATTAAGGCCGGGAAGGATGTGTATGTTGAAAAGCCATTGTCAAAAACGATCCGGGAAGGAAGAGCGATGGTGGATACAGGAAAGAACAGCAAGCAGATCATTACGGTGGGGCTCAACCGGAGGGCGGCGCCTACATTTCAAAAACTGGCCAAAGAAATACCTGCGGGTAAGATCGGGAAAGTAACTTTTGGAACCTGCTGCCACGTAAGCAATATGTGCTCCAGCGGCATTGGAAAGCTGAAGCCCGAAGCTCCCCCCGCAAATTTTGATTGGGATCTGTGGCTGGGCCCGAGGGCTTACCGGCCCTATCAATACAATATTGCACCCTATATGTTCCGCTGGTGGGATGACTATGCCAACCAGTTATCAAATAATGGCATTCACTACCTGGACCTCATCCGCTGGCTGATCGGTGAAGAAGCACCGGTTGCGGTTAGCGCACATGGGGGAAAGTATGTGCTGGAGGATGATCGTACGATTCCGGATACCATGCATGTAACGTATGAATTTGGCTCCGGCGTTTTAGTAACGGTAACGATCCTGGAGGCAAGTAGCGGCAGTTTTGTACCGCATGGCTTTCTTGAGCTCAGAGGTACGAAGGGAACCTTATATACGGGAGAGGATGATTATAAAGTGCTGCCCGCCCAACCCGGACAATTCCAGACCTGGTCATCGCAGATGCCGGCTGAAAATTTTGTGTTGGATAAGAATGATCCGGCACTCCCCGGGGGCAGCTATAAGAACAGCACCTTTAGTAATATACGAAACTTCTTGGATTGTGTAAAGTCGCGCAAAGAACCCTGGGCCACGCTGGAAACAGGCCATCGTTCCACAACAATGGCACATTTAGGTACCATAGCGATGCAGACAAAAAAAAGACTGGAGTGGGATGCTGTAAATGAAAGATTCACCAACTCCGAAGACGCCAATAAATTACTTTCGTATGAGTACCGGAAACCCTGGAAATTAAATGTATAATGATCAGTTGAATCTGTTTGTTTATGAAAAGACGTTTAATGCGATTAATTGGAACCTGCCTGTTTTGGATGCTGACATCCATCACAGCTGCTGCTCAGTCTGTAGTTGTTAAGGTGACGGCAGATCATGCAGACTGGGTTTATAAGACAGGGGAAAAGGCCCTGTTTTCGATACTGGTAACAAAGGATAACAAGCCCCTGGAGGATGTAACGGTTGCTTACGGGATAGGCCCCGAGCGCATGCCTCCAACGATGAAGGGGGATCTTGTCTTAAAAAAAGGCAGCGGCATGATCGATGGCGGCTCTTTGAAAGTGCCTGGTTTTCTGCGCTGCGTTGTTACTGTTAGTATAGATGGTAAACCTTACCGCGGGCTGGCCACGGCGGCTTTTGAACCGGAGCAGATCAGACCTACAACAACAATGCCTGGAGATTTTGTGGCATTCTGGGATAAAGCGAAGGCGGATGCCGGCCGGATCCCGATGGATGCAAAGATGACGTTGCTGCCCGGTCAGTGCACCGGAACAGTAAATGTATATGCGGTGAGTGTTCAGCATTACCGGAAGGGATCCCGCATTTATGGTGTATTGAGTATGCCTAAGCAGGCGGGCAGGTATCCGGCTGTTTTAAAGGTGCCGGGGGCCGGTGTGGGGCGCTACAGCCCTGATATTTCCCTGTCTGAGAAAGGAGTCATCGTGCTTCGGATCGGCATTCACGGGCTGCCCTTTACGCTCCCGGACAGTGCCTATAAAGCCATTGCAAACGGAAGGCTTAAAGGATATCCGTTATTTGATCATGACAACAGGGATGCCTATTATTTTAAACGCGTATTTATGGGATGCATCCGGTCTGTTGATTTTTTGTGCAGCCTGCCCCAGTTTGACGGAAAGAACCTGGCGGTTGCCGGAGGCAGTCAGGGCGGGGCACTTACCATTGCAACCGCAGCATTGGATCACCGGGTGCGCTATATGGTTGCCTATTTCCCCGGGCTTGCCGATTTAACAGGCTATTTATATGGCAGAACCGGAGGCTGGCCGCATATGCTTAAAGATGCAGATAAAGTAACGCAAAAGGAGATCGAAACTTCCCGGTATTATGATATGGCCAATTTTGCCCGGCTGATCAAAATACCCGGCTTTTATAGCTGGGGATTCAATGACGAAACCTGTCCGCCAACGACCGCATATGCTGTTTATAATACGATCGGTGCGCCCAGGGAGCTGCTCATTGTAAAGGAATCCGGGCACCAGTATACCCCGGATCAGCGGGTACGGATGGATGGCTGGCTGCTGGAAAAATTTGTGAAATATAAACAAGAACAAAAATGAAAAAGAGAATCGCTGGTATCATGATGATAACAGGAGCACTCGCTGTGGCAATCAGTTGTATCCTTTGTCAATGCCGGCAGGCGCAACCGGGTCCGCACACCCTTTTTAATATTGCACTGGATTCCTCCGTTCTTGGTGTGCAGGAGGTTTCAATAAATAACAAAGTACCCTGGGAGCTTATGTGGGGGCCTGATAATACACTCTGGTTTAATGAACAGGAAGGACGCATCTACCGGTTGGATCCTGCCAGCGGAAAACGAAAGTTATTGCTTCGTATAAATGATGTTGCAGGTAAGACCACCGCAGGCCTGTTGGGGATGGCATCCTCCGCACCGGACCCGGCAACCGGCCGGTCCTATTTATTTACAGCTTCTACGTTTGCGATCAGGGACAGCATCGGGTTAAAGCTGGTGCGGTACCTGGTTCAGAAGGATACACTTGTGGAGCCTAAAATAATTGCCGTGGTTTCCGGTTTTCGCGGGCATTATGGCAGCCGGGTAGCAATATTGCCGGATCATAAAGTGTATTGGGCAACGGGCGATGGGGCGCAGCAGGGCAGTGCCCAGAGCGCAACCGATCTTAAGGGAAAGATACTGCGCTTTAACCTGGATGGCAGCATTCCTGCAGATAACCCGGTGCCCGGAAGCCCGGTCTGGGCCAAGGGATTCAGGAATATACAGGGACTTACTTTTTCGGATACTACCCGCTTGTATACATCGGAGCACGGAGATGCGGTTGACGATGAAGTGAACCTGATCCGCAAGGGCGGTAACTTCGGGTGGTCCAACATCGAAGGGAATGCCAATCTTGCGGATGAAAAAGTATTTGCAGACAGCGCAAATGCCATAGCCCCCTTACGCGCCTGGACGCCTACCATCGCACCTTCCGGAATGGTGTTTTATAATAACGCCAGGATCCCTGAGTGGAAAAACAGCCTGCTGCTGGTGTCCTTAAAAGACCGGAATCTCCGGGTGCTCAGTCTTTCAAAGGACGGCCATGCCATTGTAAAGGAAATGATCTACCTGGATAAAATGTACGGTCGCCTGAGAGGGGTTTGTGTATCGCCGGAAGGAGATGTTTACCTGTCTACGAGTAACCACGACTGGAATCCTTACAGTAAACCGGCAGCAGATGATGATAAGATCATCCGCATTACCAGGGTGAACCGTGCTACTGCTAAACTGATCCCGGGGAAAGCGCCCGAAGCAAAAGTCAGCCGGGAAAATGCAAAGGGGCTGTATACGGTTTACTGCGCAAGCTGCCATAAGGAAGATGGATCCGGAAGTCCGGGTATATTTCCCGCACTGCGGACAACGCCATTGCTGAATCAGCCCCGGCAGCTGATCGATGTGTTTTTGTTTGGCAAGAGTTCGAAGAACAATCCGAACCGGATGCCGTCATTTAAATTTCTGAACGATGAGGAAGCTGCCGCGATCCTGAATTTTATAAGAAGAGGATGGGGCAATAACAGCAGCGATTCAATAACAGAAGCTGCCGTGCAGGAGCGGAGGGCCGGGAAAAAGGGCGGGTAGCAGGTCAATGGCTTCTGTTAAATGTATAGGTGATGCGGATAGCGCTGCATCGGATGCATAGCGTAAGATCTTTTCTTGCAGGTACGGCGCGTGAAGAAGCACTACGACTGATTGGGCCCTGGCTCGTGTACGCAGGAATCAGGAGTGTGATGCAAAAAAAATGAAAATAAATAATTTACTAAAATGCACATTTGTATAATGAAGCTGTTTCAACTCCGGTATGCGAAGGTATTGTCAGTGCCTGTGTTTGTACAGGCCGGGCGGGCGGAGGGTACGCAAATTTTTTTGTGGATTCTCGCAGCAACCAGTTACAACAGCGTCTATGCATCTATAGAATGTTATCCTAAATCAATGCTTTAATACTAAATAAAATGGTTAACTATATAAAGTCAGCTACATTGCTTTTTGTCCTGTGGGTATGCTCCTTTCATACATATGGTCAAAATAATCAGGAATTGTGGAATAAGATTTCGCCCTGTTTTCATCCCCCGGGTTATTTACAAAACAGCTATGGTAATTATCGGCCTTTGTTGCGATTTTACAACGGCGACACTGTTTTGACCAGGCAGGCGTGGAAGAAACGGCGGGCTGAAATTGCAGACACCTGGAACCAGATGATGGGCCGGTGGCCTTCGTTTATAAAAAAGCAGCAAATGGAAGTGCTGGAAACCACTTCAAGGGAAGGGTTTACACAGTACCGGATCCGGTTTAACTGGACGCCCGGAGAAAAGACCATTGCGTATCTCTGCGTGCCCAAATCAAAGGGGAAGCTGCCAGCCGTAATAACAACATTTTATGAACCGGAAACAGCGATCGGGAACGGAAAACCCAATCGGGATTTTGCGTATCAGCTGGTTAAAAGAGGCTATGTGACGCTGTCTATCGGTACCACCGAAGCTTCCAAAGCCGGCACCTATTCTGTCTATTATCCCTCAATTGAACATGCAACGGTAGCACCGCTGTCGATGCTGGCTTATACGGCGGCAAATGCCTGGTATCTTTTGGCAGGGTTGCCGTATGTGGATGATCGGCGGATCGGCATCATGGGGCATTCGTTCGGTGGCAAATGGGCCATGTTTGCGTCCTGCCTCTTCGATAAATTTGCATGTGCCGTATGGTCGGACCCCGGCGTGGTATTTGACGATACCAGGGGCAGTGCTGTAAACTATTGGGAGCCCTGGTACCTGGGGTATTACCCGCCACCATGGAAAGATACCTGGCGAAAGAAAGGCAGCACGGCGGACGCCAGAGGCCTGTATCCTAAATTGATAAAAGAGGGCTATGACCTGCACGAGATCATGGCGTTAATGGCACCGCGCCCGTTCCTGGTATCCGGAGGGTCTTCGGATCCTGTGGACCGATGGACGGCGCTTAACCAGGTGGTTCGGGTAAACCGCTTATTGGGGTATACCAACAGAGTGGCTATGACAAACAGACCCAAGCACGATCCGAATGACGAATCCAATGAAGCGGCGTATCGCTTTTTTGATTACTTTTTAAAGAATAAATGATCCGTTTATGTATCTAAAAAGATCAGGACCTCTGTGGGGCCTGTTTTTTATCCTGACTGCACTGTTTTTTCCCGGGGCTGTTTTGGCGCAAACAGGGGAAAATCCGGTGAGGCGTATTAAAAATATCCGGTATGCACCAGTACCTCCGGCGCCCTTTGATAACGACTCGAGCTGTGACAGAACACTCGATCTATACCTTCCTGATGAATCAGCGGGTAAAGAACGGCCGGTGCTGCTCTTCATTCATGGCGGCGGATTTGCCGGTGGTGATAAAGGTGGTAACGCAACGCTTTGTGAAAAAATGGCACGATCTGGGGTCGCCGTGGTCTCCGTCAATTACCGGTTATATCTGAAATACCATAAAACTACTGGCGCAAGCGCCGGGGCAAATATGGCCAAAGGGCTGCCGGCGGATGGACGCTTTCATCCGGAGCTTGCAAAAGCAATAGGGATAGCCGCCGAAGATGCAGTGCTTGCGATGCAATGGCTTAAGAATAACGCAGCGCACTATTCGATGGATGCCCGAAAACTGATGATCTCCGGTGGCTCAGCGGGAGCTATGACAGCGCTTTATGTGGCCTATGTAAAGCCTGCGCTTCCGCTGAAGATCGGCGGGGTGATCGACTTCTGGGGCGGACTGGAAGAAGCAACAGTAATAAAAAAGGATGCGCCACCGGTATTGGCGTATCATGGCAGTGCGGATCAGACCATCAACGTAGCCTATGCAACGGCCCTGCAGCAGCGGATGACGGAAACCGGCAACCGCTTGTCGGAATTTCATATCATGGAGGGAAAAGGGCACGCTGCTTACCGGATTATTGAAACCGAAAAAAGCGGGGAGGTGGTATCATTTATAAGAAGGATCTTTGATACTGCGGGCAACCCCGGGCAGACTAAAAGAAGAAGGCGTTGAATAAAATAATTTAAATATTAAAAGAACCGTATGCTGAAAATTATAAATGGCAATATCATCACCCCGGGTGAGATCATTCGCGGTGGAAGCGTATTGATTGATAACGGTAAAATTGTGGCCATCAGCAATGCACCGATCGAAGCACCAAGTGCGGAGGTCATCGATGCCGGTGGAAACTATGTTGCTCCGGGATTTATAGACATTCATGTACATGGTGGCGGGGGGCACGATTTTATGGACGGTACCGTAGAAGCGTTCCTGGGTATTGCAGAAACCCATGTCCGTTATGGTACTACAGCGATGTATCCGACAACGCTGACCAGTGAGGTCAGTGATCTTTTTACCACGCTCGATTCCTATAAGGAGGCCCGCAGGCAGAACAGCAGGGGGGCGCAGTTGATGGGGGTACACCTGGAGGGGCCGTATTTTGCATTGAGTCAGCGGGGGGCGCAGGATCCGAAGTATATCCGCAACCCGGATCCGTTGGAGTATCGGAAAATACTTGACTATTCAGATGATATCGTACGGTGGAGCGCTGCACCGGAACTTCCCGGTGCTATAGAGTTTGGGCACTATGTGCGGTCAAAAGGGAAAGTGCTGGCCTTAGCTCACACGGATGCTGTTTATGAAGAAGTATTGGAAGGATTCAACAATGGCTATACCCTGGCTACGCATTTTTACTCCGCCATGAGTGGGGTTACGCGCCGGAATGCATTCCGGTACGCAGGAGCAATAGAAGCCGGTTATCTTATAGATGATATGGATGTAGAGGCCATTGCAGATGGCGTGCATCTGCCTTCACCGCTCTTAAAGCTGATCGTTAAGATCAAAGGGCCGGATCGCATAGCCCTGGTTACCGATGCTATGCGGGGCGCAGGGATGCCGGAAGGGGAAAGCATACTGGGAAATATTCATACCGGCCTGAAGGTGATCATCGAAGATGGCGTAGCCAAGCTGCCGGACCGGTCCGGCTTTGCTGGTAGTGTGGCTACAGCAGACCGCCTGGTGCGTACGATGATCAATGAAGCAGGTGTGTCTCTGCAGGATGCCGTAAAAATGATGTCGCAGACCCCGGCCCGTATTATGGGTATAAGCGCAGCTAAGGGCGAACTGGCGGCAGGCAAAGATGCGGATATCGTGCTTTTTGATGAGCAGGTAAACATATTAATGACGATGGTCGCAGGGGATG
>Ga0222424_100403_pt1 | contig 26648 bp, 24 predicted proteins | sample 2B2ome_FD_182468 | JGI IMG/M metagenome (GOLD analysis project Ga0222424, IMG submission 182468) | Enriched microbial communities from leaf-cutter ant dump, University of Wisconsin, Madison, United States - 2B200A (version 2) | ecosystem: Environmental > Terrestrial > Nest > Insects nest > Nest... | reverse complement strand
AGGACACCGACGCCACAGAGGCCCCGGCGCCCACCATCGCCTACACGCGCGGCGATTTCATCGCCGGTGATGTGATCTTCGGCGCGGGCCACACCGCCGAGTCCGTGCGCGCGGGCCTGCGCAGCAAGGGCATCTTCCTCATCGACCAGGTTCCGGTCTGAGGCCATTCATCCATCCATTCATTGCATAGGAGCCTTGAACCATGCCTGATATTTTCAGCACTGACAGCCTCGTGGCGGTCGTGGAAGATCTGCGTGTGCCCAATCTGGGCCTTGCGGGACGCTACTTCACCAACGTCCAGCAGGACGAAAGTGAAGAGATCCACTTCGACATCGAGAACAAGCCGCGCCGTATGGCGCCTCTGGTGAGTCCGCTTGTGGCCGGCCAGTTGGTGGCGAGCCGGGGCTTTCGCACCGACACCTTCAAGCCCGCCTACATCAAGGACAAGCGCGTGTTCCATCCTGGCCGGTCGGTCAAGCGCGTCATGGGCGAGAAGATCGGCGGCGGAGAACTCAGCCCCGAGCAGCGCATCGAGATCCTTGTCGCACAGGATCTTCAGGATCAGATTGAAGGGGTTGAGCGCCGCCTCGAATGGATGGCTGCCCAGATCCTCTACAACGGCAAAGTCACAGTGGAAGCGCCCCAGTACCCGAAGGTGGTCGTGGATTTTGGGCGCCATTCCGACCTCACCATCAGCCTGCAAGCCGACAAGCGCTGGGGCGAGTCCGGTGTGAAGCCACTCGACGATCTCCAGGACTGGTCGGATGCCATGGTCAAGCGCACCGGGGCAGGCATCGCGGACGTCACCATGACGGTTGACGCATGGAAAGTGTTCCGCTCCGACCCCGACGTGAAGGAGCGGCTGGATCGCTATCGCGGCAGCAGCACCTTGCAGCAGGATGCGCACAACCGCGAGGGCCTGGTGTTCCAAGGCGTGGTGGATGGCTTCAACATCTATACCTACAGCGGCTGGGGCATCGAGTCGGGCGACACCGAGGCTCAGCAGGCCGCGTTGCTGCCGCCCTTCACCGTGCTGTGCACCGCCGCACCCGCGCTGGTCGAGGGCACGCGGCATTTTGGTGCCATTCTTGACCACGACGCGCTCCAGGCCATGCCGTACTTCCCCAAGAGCTGGCCGGAACAAGATCCCAGCATGCGCTACCTGCTGTTGCAGTCTGCCCCGCTGCTGGTGCCGTACCGTGTGAATGCCACCATGCGCGTGAAGGTGCGCTGAATCCCATGCTCGACCTGGGAGACGACATGCGCACCGTGTTCTACGGGGGCGACTTCGCCGCAACCTTCAGGCGCCACCGCCGCGCAACAGCGCCGAAGGAGGTGGTGGGCATCCTGGGCATTGCGGACGAAGACGCACTGGACGGCAAGGCCCTGGCCGTCGCGCGCACGCTGCGCATGCCTTCCGGCTGCGACGTGGGTGCAGACGATGTGCTGGAGGTCGTAACCGGCATGCCCAGCCTGGGCGTCCCCGAAGGGGCGCGCTTCAGGGTGCTTGATAAGCCTGCACGGGTGAACGACGGTGCTGAAATGGAGGCGCCGCTCGGCAGCGTACCCGCATGAGTACATCCGCAGACAAGCTGCCCGGCGGCGCTCCCTATGCGATTGGCGCGACCTTCTTCCGGCTGCTGACCGAGGCGCCCGAACTGGACGGCGCCCGCCTGCTCGACAACCCTGTGCGCACCAGTGACCTGAAGGACGGCGAGCGTGTCATCTTCATCGAAGACCAGGCGGATCAACCTAAAGGCGCCCCGGCCCAGCGTCAGTACCGCGCCTACAGCTTCTCGCTCGGCGTCATCAACCGCAGCCTCGCACCGCGCCCAGCCGCTCACCAGGACTACCGCGCCGCCAAGCGCATCTTGCGCGATGCCGGCATGCGGGCAGTCACGCAGGCTGGCGTGGAAGTGGCGAACTCCGGCCTGACCGAGGGCGAGGTGCGCTACCAGCTGGAAAACATCGACGTGGGAGGCAGCCTCGTGCTGGGCCTGTTCACGCTCGAATACCGCGATCCGAACTGAACCCAGAGCGGATCGATCACTACACCCCCAAGGCCCGCCCCGTGCGGGTTTTCTTGTTTCTGAAAGGACGCGGTCATGACTACTACCGCTCGCGCAATCCTGGCCGGTGGCCTGGTTACCCTCAGCATCTGGGACAGCGTCGCCCAGGCTTATGGCGGCTTTGGCGAGGAGCTGGACGCCGACAAGTTCGAGATCAAGCCGAGCTTCGAGGACAAGACCAGCGAATCCCGCTCCCATCGGGACTATGGCCAAGCGCGCGCCTCTGTCGTGCTGCCCAAGCCCACCGAAATTTCCATCGACCTCTCTGCTGCGAGCGTGCAGGCCCTGTCCATGCAGTTCCAGGGCATCGTGACGGCGCTCACGCAGGGCAGCGGCAACCAGCCTGCCACGGACTTCGCGGTGACCAAACTCGGCGTGTGGCTCCCTCTGGGCAAGCGCAATATCAGCGAAAGCGGCCTTGTGCTGACCGATAGCGGTGCGACCGAGGACTACACCCTTGGAACCCACTTCCGTATCAACTGGCTGCGTGGCGAGATCATGTTCATCCCTGATGCGCCGAACGGCCCGAGCAAGGATGACGTGATCAAGGTCGCCATGTCGTGGGGGGCCGTGGACGGCAAGAAGATCCTGGGCGGCCGCGTCTCCCAGGTCCGCTGCCAGGCGCGCTTCGACGGCAAGAACTTGGTCGATGGCTCGCCCATCGAGGTGGACGTGTGGGAGTGCGTGCTCGGTTCCGGTAACGGCTTTGACTTCCTCGCGCCGGATTTTTCGCCCATCTCCCTCAGCGGAAAGATCGTGACGCCACCCGGCAAGGACCAAGGCTACGAAGTCAACCTGCCGGCTGCATCCGGCTGACGCCCCGCGCGTCCAGGCGTCTGGACGGCATCCCCCTAGCGAGGCCGCGCTGCCAGCCCAAAGAACAGGCCCAGCGCGGCCATCCCTACACCCCACGGAAACAACGGGAGTAGGGCCCCGGTGCCCAGCAGCACCGCCACCAGCGGCAGCAAGCACAGCGCAACGCCCAACTGCATGAGCGCTGTAGCCAGTTTGACCATTTCAACCCCCTTTCCGCATTCAGGCATATGGCAGATCCGAAGATCAAGTATGACATCGAGGCCGCCGTCACCGGCGACGCATCGGTGCAGTCGCTTGAGAAGCACCTGCGCGATCTTGGCGATACGCTCGACGGTGATTTGCGCAAGAACGCCCTTGGTGCGGCTGACGCAATCCAGGTCCTGGGAGCAAAACAGGGCGCCGTAGAGGGCTTTCGCGCCATCAAGAACGAGGCCGATGCCCTCAGCGTCGAATTGCTGGAAGCACAGCATGCTGCGGCGCAGCTTGGCACTCAGCTTGCCCAATCGGCTGAACGAACCCAGGGCTTTGCAGCTGCGGAAGCCCGTGCCAGAGCTGCGCTGGAGGGTTCGCGCTCCAGCCTGGACCAGCAACGCCAAGCACTGCGAGACCTGAACCAGCAAACCATCGGCGCCGCACGATCCACCGATGAGTATCGGCAGCGCAAGGTGCAACTGCAGGAAGATGCCCAGCGCCTGACAGCGCAGATTGCCCAAGAGCGTGCTGCTCTCAAGTCGGCAGAAACCCAGACCAAGTCGGCGCAGCAGGCGCAGAACGCACTCTCCGCCCAGTATGAAGCCAGCACCACGGCGCTGGCTCGCGTGCGCGGTGCCCAGTTGGATGCGAACACCGCCATGGAGGCCGGGCGTGAACGTTTGCGCGCGGCAGGCATAGATGCCGCGAACCTGGCTCAGGCGGAACGCAACCTGGCTGGCGCCCTGGATGCCGCGCGTGCCGAGGCCCTGCAGATTCTCCCGGCCTACGCCAAACTCACGCAGGCCACTCAACAGGCGGGCGTTGCGCAGGAGAAGACGAACAAGACATTCCGCGAAGGAATGAACTCGATCAGCACGCAGCTGCAGAACATCCAGAATATCGCTACCCTGGCCCTGGGTGGCGGTTTTGCGGCAGGCCTGCTGCGCGATGTCACGGATACTGCCGATGCGTTCCTCAACCTTTCCGGGCGCGTGAAGCTCGCCACGGGGGAGGGCGAAGGGTTCGAGCGTGCATTCGCGGGCATCAAACGTGTTGCCGTCGAGACGCACAGCGCTCTGGAGGGGACCGGGACGCTGTTCACCCGTATCTCTCAGGCTGGCAAGGAATTCAACCTTACGCAGTCCGACGCGCTTGCGCTCACGAAGTCCATCAACCAGGCGGTGCAGCTTTCAGGCGGCAGTGCAGCTTCGGCCGATGCCGCCATCACACAGTTGATTCAGGGCCTGCAGTCCGGCGTGCTGCGCGGCGAAGAATTCAACAGCGTGATGGAGCAGGCGCCACGCCTTGCGCAGGCCCTGGCTGCTGGCCTGGGCGTCACCACGGGCGAGTTGCGCAAGATGGCCAATGAAGGCCAGTTGACAACAAAGGTCGTCATCAACGCGCTGCAGAACCAGCGCGCCACCCTGGAGGCTGAGTTCAGCCAGTTGCCCGCCACGGTGGGCCGTGCATTGACCAATTTGCAGACGCAATGGATGCTGTTCGTCGGCGAGATGGACAAGAGCAGCAACGTGACCGGCTATGTCGCCAACGGCATCAACGCGCTTGCCGGGAACCTCGACACGCTTGCGCGCGTTGCCGCGGTTGCGGGTGCAGCCCTCACCGCAAGCCTTGCGGTGCAAGGCGCTGCAGCGCTGCGGGCCTACGCTGCCGAAGCGGCCCTCGCGGCGGGGTCCACCAACTTGCTCGCGGCCAGCATCGCCAAGGTGCCGCGCACGATCAATATCGCTGTTGCCGTGACTGGCTTCGAGGTCGGTTACCAGATCGGGGAGATGCTGCGCGAGAACTCTACCCTGGCGCGGCAGTTCGGCGTGCTGCTCGTCGGGTACTTCGAGACAGTTGTCAGCAGCCTGCGCCTGGCAAAGGAAGCGGCAGCGGCCGTGTTCACCAGCGATACCGTCGATGCCGCTTACCAGCGGTTCGAAGAGCGCAACGCCAAGGTCCGGGCGCAGATCCAGGAAATGATGCGCGATGCCGAGCGGGCCCCTGCCAAGGTCGGCGCTGCGGCAGATGCCGCTGGCGCGCAGCTCGGTGCAGTCGCTGCGGCGGCCGGCGCGGCGGGCGCCTCCATGCAGCAGGCGGGTGCCGCGGGCGCTGTTGCGCTTGGCGCGGCAGCGAAGGAGGCGGGCAGCGTCCTGCCGCTGCTGCAGGAAATCATCAAGATCACGCAGGAGCCTTCCCCGAAGGCGGGTCTGCTGAGAGGGCTTGCCGCGCAGATCGAGGAGGCCAAGAAGAAGGGGGCGGATCTTGAAAAGATCCTGCGCCAGGAGTTGCCCGAAGCCATCGGCAAGCTCAGCGGCGAAGAGCTTGCACGCTTCCGCCAGGAGTTCATTTTTGCGATGAACCAGGCCGGCATGAAAGGCAAGGAACTGGAGCATGGCCTTGAGCTGATCGCCCTCAAGGCGGCACAAAGCCTCGGCGTCGATGTCGTCATGTCTGCCAGCAAGGTCGGTGAGGCATTCAGGCGTGCCGATGCCGACATGCGCGTTCTGATCCAGTCTTTGCCGTCGTTGAAGGCGGCAGGCGTCGATACAGGCAATGTCGTCGCCCAAGCGCTGTCGAAAATGCTTGATGGTGCGAAGAACCAGGCTGAAATCGATGCAGTCATTGCGCGCATCAACGTCCTGCGCAAGGAACTCGGAACGAAGATGGCCGACAGCCTCCTCGACCAGGCCAAGGTAAAAGCGCAGGAGCTTGCGGCTGCACTTGACGCCGCGAAGCCCGGAATCAACTCGGTTCGTGAAGCGCTGGTGCAGCTCGGCGTGAAGCCGCAGGCCGAGCTTGCATCGTTGGCCCAAAAGGCAAAACAGGCGTTTGAAGTCATTCGTGCGAGCGGTACGGCGTCTCCGCGTGAAATTCATGAGGCATGGCGGGCGATGGCTGAAGCGGCCATCGCGGCGAACAATGGCGTGGCCAGTGCAACCATCAGTGCACAAGCCGCATCCCATGGCTTCAGGGTGGAGGTCGATGGCGCCGGCAAGGCGGTCATCAAGAGCATGGGGGAGTCGGCGCAATCCGTGCGGCATCTGCGCATGGAAATGGAAGAGGCGAGCGGCGCTGCAAAAGGTGTCGGTGACGCGGCAAAGGATGCAGGCAGGGACACTGAAAAAGCGACGGAACAAGCAACCCAGTCCGCGGACTCTCTTGTAGCTATGTGGTTCACGGCGGAAAACGCTGCGAGCAAATATGCCCAGGCAGTGAACCGCGCCATGTGGGAGGCGGTGCATTACGCGCCCCAGACGGAGGCGGGCTTTGCCGCGATGTCCGCCCAGGCCAACAGGATGATCGATGCGCTTGAAGCCATTGACGCTGCGCAACAGCAGTTGGAACGCTCCTCTCGGAGCAGCGACCGCGCGCTCGAAGACATGCGCCTGCGCTTGCTTGAGCTCGACGGTACCGAAGAGGAGATTGCCGCCGCTCGCATGCAGCGCGAACGCGCCCAGGTTGAGGTGGAGCTGCAGCGCTTGCAGTTGGAGCTTGAGCGCGCCCGGCTCTGGAAAGACACAGTGAAGCTCGACGAGCTGGAACATGAAATCAGCAAGCAGCGTGAGTTGCTGAGCCTCTTGGGGCAGGTCGAAGAAAAGGAGCGCATGCAGCGCAAGAAGCGAGCCGACGATCGCGCCAAAGAAGAGGCAGATCGGGAGAGGGAAACCGCAAGTGGTTCACGCCCCGCTGGAGGCGCATCCAGTGCGGGCGCGGGATCTGCAGGACAGGAAAGTGGCCAGCCTGCGCGCGGGCAAGTCCGTAACGTGCGCATCCGTCTCAGCCTGGACGGGGGGGCGGAGGAAACCATTGCAACCGATGACGATGGCGCCGCCGCGATGGAACGCTTCATGCGCGAGCTTGAAACATCGAAACGGAAAACAGGGCGCTGAATGGACAACGTCATCACGCTGACTCGCCTGGACACGGGCGAGAGCATTGTCCTGCCTTCAGATTTGATCTGGTCGGATGAGTTCACATGGGTCCCGGTGGTGCAGTCCGTAGAGCGAACCATCACGGGTGCACGCGTTGTTGACGCGGCGCTCCTCATAGGCGGTAGGCCCATCACGCTTGAGGGGGAGGGCATCACGGCCTACATCACTCGCGGCGACTTTCGGGTGCTGCACGCCTGGGTGAGCGTTCCGAATCTATCCCTCGCGCTTTTGCTGCATGGCGAGGTACGCAACGTGCGGTTTGTCCGAGGCGGCGAGGGCGATGCAAAAGGGCTCTCTGCAGAGCCCGTCATCAACTATTCCGACAAGGTTGATGGCGACTACTACAGCAGTCTTGTGCTGCGGTTCACGGAAGAATGACATGCCAATCCAATCCGGCGACATCAAGTTTTTGGCCTCCAAGGTAATGGATGACGTGCCCGAGGGCGGCGGCGGCCCCACCGGCACCGTCATCCCCGATGGCGCGAGCAACGCCATGTTCGAGGACGTCACCGAGGTAGACCGCGCAGGCGGCGCGGCGCACATCCGCCAGGTGCACCTGGCCGTGCAGACCCCAGACACCGAGCGCTTTATGGGTGCGAACCTGATCGTCTCGCGCCTGCCCAACGACGACAACGTGAGCGTCACCCTGGCCGCGTGCAGCACCTTCGCGCGCCGCACCGAGATCGCCAACGCCATCGAGAACTACCTCATCAAGGGCCCGGAGTGGGGCGGCTACCTGCTGGAAAACCACGTGGCCGGGCAGCGCAGCATCCAACTGCTGCAGCGCCCCGGCGCGGCCACGCCGCCCATCGGCCGCACCCTGGCCCTGGTGTACCAGGAGGGCCTGGCGGGCGAGGTGCTGCAGTACGTGCGCATCACCCGCGTCACCACGGTGGACCGCACGTTCTCCTACCAGAGCAGCGGCAGCTACGTGGACTACCAGGCCACCATCGTCACCTGCGACTTGTCCGACGCGCTGCGCTACGCCTTCCCGGGCAGCCCGCCCGACCGCCTCTACGCGCGCGCCGCCGGCAAAACCGTGGTGCGCGACACCACGGTCGCCGACGCCGCCACCTACTACGGCGCCGTGCCCCTGGCCGCGCCTGCCGCGCTGGGCGACATGTCGGCCAAGGTGCTGGGCATCTACAGCCAGCTCGTGCCCAGCTCCCGCACGGAAACCGCCGCCATCGACCAGAAGCCCGCCGCCCAGCGCGCGCTGGTGCTGGCCACCGCGCCGCGGCGGATCGAAGTCGGCGTCACGCCCCACAGCCTGCGCATCCGCGTCGGCCAGGAAAACCGTGGCTTCTCCTGGGTGCAGATCCTCAAGCCGCTTCCCGCGCCCAGCACCATCGTCGTCAGCTACCGCGCGCTGGGCAACTGGTACACCCTGCAGGACAACGGGGCGGGCGAATTCACCGGCAGCGGCACCGGCACGGTGGACTACGCCACGGGCAGTCTCTCCATCACCCTGCCCAGCATGCCGGATGCCGACAGCTCCATCATCATCAACTGGGGCGAGTCCACCGCGTACACCAGCCGCGGCGGCAGCGTGGGCTTTCGGATGCCGGAGTTCGCCTGGCAACTGCCCCATGCGCCGCTCAAGCCCGGGTCCGTGTCCATCAGCTGGATGTCCGGCGGCGTGCTGCGCACCGTCACCGACAACGGCAGCGGCCAGCTCTCCGGCACCGGCGGCGCCGGAGAAATCTCCTATGCCACCGGCCACATCTTCCTGCGCCCAGTGCACATGATCGACGCCGGGGGCGAGTTCGCCACCACCTACACCTATACCAACACCATCACCCAGAGCTTCGAGGGTGTCACGCCCGACGCCGGCGGCTTCGCCACCCTGGCCCTGGCCGAAACCCCGGCGCCGCGCAGCCTCACCGCGCGCTGGATCACCACGCGCACCGTCAGCGCCAGCAGCGGCAGCACCGAGGTGGTCACGCAGGGCAAGACCGAGGCCGGTGTCACGGCGCGCCAGTCCATCATCAGCCAGACGCCGGGCACCGGCTACAAGCTCGCCGCCAACGGCGTCGTGGGCCCCTACGACTTCCCGCCGGGCGCGGTGCTGGAGATGAAGCTCAGCGTGCCCGCGGCCCAGGCCCATGCCGCGCACGCCTGGGAGGTGTTCGAGGTGCGCAACGCGGCGGGCTACCAGATCGACCTGGCCGAAGGCGTCAGCAGCGCCACCAGCGGCAGCGTCACGCCCGGCCAGGAGGCCGACGCAGCCACCTGGTTCGGCAAGTTCGCCCTCACCCTGGCGGCGGCCAGCCAGTACCGCACCGTCACCGTGCGCGTCAAGAACGCGGCCGACGCCATCGTCGCCTCGCAAACCCTCGCCATCGAGCCGCGCAGCGTGGTCAAGAGCACGTCCATGCCGCCGCCGGCCGACGTCGTGCGCGACCCGGCGGGCGTGTGCATCGCCGTGCCCGGCATGCGCAACGGCGGTACGCACCACGCCAGCGGCGACATCGTGCGCGTGGCCTGCCCGCCGCTGTACGACGCCACCCTCGGCTACTGCTACGACCCGCCTGCCAGCGGCGGCGCGGGCCAGGTCTGGAGCGCCGCGGAGCTGCTCGCCAAGCTCAAGACCATGACCAGCGAACGCGGCGTATCCACGGAATACAGCCTTTGGGCTTGAGGAGATAACACCATGGCAGGAGTAGAAGCGGGCAGCATGCAGCCCACGGGCCCGGATTGGCCGGTGCGCCCCCCGTACCCGTTACCGTACGACCCCCTGACGCCCGTGGCGCCAGAGCCCAGCTTGCCCGCGGAGCCTGTCACGCCGCCGCAGGTGCCGGACGTGGTCGAGCAGCCGCCCGTGACCATCGAGGAGCGCCCCCGGGTGGTGCGCTCCAAGCTGGTCAGCGGCAGCACCAAAACGGAAACCGTCTACCGCACGACCAAGGTGCAGGAAGTCACCGTGCACGAAGTCACCGACAACGGCACGGGCGGCATGGGCCAGCACGGCACGGTGAACTACGCCGGCAAGAGCCTCAACCTGCGCCTGGTCGTCGGCGGCAGCACCACCGATGGCTATAAGAGCGACCACGAAGACAGCGCCACGTTCGACGCCGGGCCCAATGCCAGCAGCGGCACGGCCGCCAGCAACGAAGCCATCAAGGGTGGCGAGTACCTGGACAGCGTCCTGAGTGAATCCGTGCTGGCGCAAAGCACCGTCACCGTGGCCTATGCCAAGGACTTCGCGGGCGAGATCACCAACACCAGCGGCTACAAGCCGCCCCAGGTCACCATCGACCTGTGCCCCTACACCACCGACTACGTGGTGCCTGGCAGCGTGCGCTTCACCTGGATGGGCCACGTCTTCGAGGACTACGGCGGCATCCTCATCCGCGACCGCACCGCCAGCCATCCCGGCTATGCGGCCGGCCAGATGAACTACACCACGGGCATCGCCACGGTGACCGACTACGTCGTCAGCGGCCCGGCCACCGCCTTCACGCTCGACAGCCTGTGGACCATCCGCCAGAACTGGAACACGGCCAGCATCTTCCTGCGCACGCAGGCCGCGCCGCTCAAGCCCAGCGGCTTCGTCATGCAGCTCGCGGACGCGCAGGGCAACCAGCTCACCGCCATGGCCGGCATCGACGGCGCGATCACGGGCACGCACCTGCGCGGGCGCATCGACTACCTCACGGGCGAGGCCGAGCTGCAGTTCGGCGACTACCTGCTCGACAGCAGCCTGACCGATGCCCAGAAGGCCGAGTGGTGGTACAGCGCCGAGGATGTGGGCGCCGTGGAGCCCGGCAAGATCTGGCGCCCCTGGCCGGTGGACCCGACCACGCTGCGCTACAACAGCGTGGCCTACTTCTACCTGCCGATCGACGCCGATCTGCTGGGCCTCGACCCCGTGCGCCTGCCGCAGGACGGGCGCGTGCCCATCTTCCGCGCCGGCAGCTACGTGGTCGTGGGCCACACGGGCGAAACGCCCCCCGCCGTGGCCAGCAACGGCATCACCGTCAACTGCGCCCGCACGCGCCTCTCGCGCGTGCGCGTCGTGGGTGGCGATGGCAAGACCATCCGCACCGGCTACACCGCCGACCTGGATGCGGGCACCGTCACGTACACCGACACCACGGGCTACGTCCAGCCCGTGCACGTGCAGCACCGGGTCGAAGACCTGGTGCGCGTGGCCGACGTGCAGATCGACGGCACGCTCAAGTTCACGCGCCAGCTCACGCACGACTTCCCGGCTGGAACCGTCGTGAGCAGCGCCCTGATGGCTGGCCAGCTGCGCGCCCGCGTGTCGCACCTGTTCGACCAGCAGACCTGGGACGGCAGCTACCAGGACGCCCCCGTGGGCCCCACGGCCACGGCCAGCTACAACGACACCGCCGCGCCCCTGGTCGTCACGAACGCGGGCGCGGTCACCGAGCGCTGGGCCTTGCGCTTCACCAGCACCACCACGTTCGACTGCATCGGCGAGCACGTCGGGAACATCGGCAGCGGCTCCATCAACGCCGACTTCTCGCCCGTCAACCCCGTGAGCGGCCAGCCGTATTTCACGATCCGCGCGCTGGGTTGGGGGACGGGTTGGGCGGCGGCCAACGTGCTGCGCATCAACACCGTAGGCGCCATGGCCAGCTTCGCCGTCATCCGCACCGTGCAGGCCGGACCCGAGGCGGGCATCAACTACGAATTCGAGCTGCTGGCCCGGGGCGATGTCGATCGCCCCGCAGCCTGAGGAATACCTGAGAGGAGATACCTATGGCACTGAGTACCGATGTGAAATGGATCACGAACACGATGCGCGGCGCGCCGGCCGTGAACGGCAACACGCCTGGTTGCCTGATTGCCGCGCTGGACGCGCTGCTGGTCACGGGCTGGGGCGCGACCACGGCGCTCAGCGTCTCGGTCTCCGGGGGCATCGCCACGGCCACGGTCAATGCGGGCAGCAGCTTTGCGGAGCATGCCGTTGTGCTGGTCGACGGTGCGACGCCGGCCTCCCTCAATGGCGAGGCCCGCGTGCTCACGGCAAGTAACACGCAGATCACGTTTGCGACAACAGCGCCGGATGGCGTGGCCACGGGGACGATCACGATCAAGTACGCCCCCGCTGGGTGGGAAAAGCCCTTCGCGGGCGCGAGCAAGGCTGTGTACCGCAGCGCTGACGTGACGGGCGCGCGTTTTTACCTGCGCGTCGATGACAGCAACAATCTGTTTGCCCGCGTGCGCGGATTCGAGGCCATGAGCGACGTGGATACGGGCACGGGGCTCTTCCCGCCGGACGCGCACATGACGGGGGGTGGCTACTGGCACAAAGCCGTTGGCGCGAATGCCACGGCAATCCCGTATTTGCTCGCCGCGGATGCCAAGCTCCTGCTGCAGGCGATATGCCATGGTGTGTCGTCGTCGGCCGCCAACACCATCACGGCCGTGTACGGCTTCGGCGAGGGCTTGCCGATCAACCCGGCAGGCGATGCGTACGCAACGGTGCTGTCAGCGTCCGGCAGCACCGGAAACAACCCAAATTACGGGGCACTCTCGGGCGCCACCGCCGACGGATCGACCCAGGGGGGCGCGTGGTTCGCGCGCGGCTTGCAAGGGCTGGGCGGCGCTGTGTATGCACGCCCCGTGCCCGAGAGCGGCAGCGCCAGCGCGCTCTCGGGCAATGACAGCACATTCGGCTACGGGCCGGGCCGGGTCGACGGCGCGGTAAAAATGGCGCGCATGCTGCTCAAGGAGCAAGGCAATCCAGGCGAGTTGCGCAGCGTCGTGCCCGGTTGCTATTTCGTGCCGCAGGCCCTCGACAACAGTTTGTTTGCAACGCCATTTGCCCTGACTGAGGGCGCGGGCGACCTGGCCGGGCGCCGCTTGGCGGCGGTCTTTACGGGGAGCAGCTACAGCGTCCGCAATGGCACGGCATTCGTCGATGTGACGGGGCCTTGGCGCTGAGGGATGCGGCATGAGTACCCCCATCCTCATTGCGTTGCCGCAGCCCGCCAGGTTGCAGGGCCTGCCTGTGGCGCGGTACAGCGGCGCGGTGCCCGCCTCGCGGCCGGGCCGCTTGCTGCAGGACATGCGGCACACAACGCCCACGCTGGGCGTGATCGCGGACCGCGTGATGTTCCGCGCCTCGGCTACATCGCCCGAGGCGCCGTATCAGGGCGGGCGCGTGTGGCTGCTGCGCGCGGCGGACGGCTTTAAATCCTGGGAGGGCTACAGCGACGCCCAGGGCTACTACCGCGCCGAGGGCCTGGAGCTGGGCGTCGCGTACATCGCGGTGGGCATCGACCTGTGGGGCAATCACAAGACCGTGGGCGCCGGGCCTGTGGTCGCGCGGGAGGCTGTGCCATGAGTGCCTACTCTGTAGCCCACCGCGGTGCGCGCAATGCAGCGAGCCTCGCCCTGGCCGATATGGGCGCAGGTCCGTCGATCATCAAGATCTACACAGAGCAGGGCGGTGTGCTGCTTGCGGTATGCCGCCTGGCTAAGCCGTGCGGCACGATCAATGCGCAAGGCCGCATTGCGCTGCAGCCATCGGCGGATCCCGATCTTGTCCTGGCCACGGGCACGCCGTCGTGGGGCGAGTGGTGCGACGGCAACGGCGTGCCAATCTGGGGCGCCGCGGTCACCGATGAGTGGGGCCCGGGGCCGTTCCAGATCAAGGGCACGCCCGAGGGCGGCCCGTTTGTCATCTACGCTGGCGGCGTCGTGCCGCTGAGCGAGAGCGCGCTGCTGGGGTAGTCGTGTGGGTGACGCAAAACTCGTCTTCTCCGCCCCGCAGGACGGCTCTGGCCGCCTGGTGTTCGGTGATGCCGGCGGCGGCGAGGTCATACCGGATGCGCCGCTCGGCATTGACGCGGACTTGCCTGGGCTGGATTACGGCGGGCCGCTGGTGCTGCGCTTCGGTGCCGTGGTGTCGATCGATGCGGATCTCCCGGGCCTGGACGGCGTCGTCGTGCTGGACTGGGACGCCAATGTCTCGCGCCCCACGGTGGTGCAGGCGGGCGTGCGCTACCAGTGCGGCGCGCCCGTGCGTGCAGCCGCGGCGGATGCTTACGCCCGTGCGCTGCCGGTGTCCACGGGCGCCCTGGCGTGCTGGCAGCGTGCCGTGCCGGTGCGGGCCGCGCTGCGCCAGGGCTGGCGCGACAGCCAGCGCATGCAATCCGCTGCCGTTGCCGCGTGGCAGGCGGCGGCGCCGGTGGCCGTGCCCGCGTTGCACCTGGGGTGGCAGTCTGCCCTGCGCCTGCGCGCGGCGGTGCTGCAGCACTGGCAGGACGCGGAGCGCTTGCGTGCCGGGGCCCTGTCTCGCTACCAGGACATGCTGCGCCTGCGCCGCGGCCTGCGCGACGCGTTCCAGCCCGCGCGGCACCTGCGCGCCAGCGTGTCCAGCCGCGAGGGCCGGGGGGCGCCGCTGCGCATCGCGCTGGGCGCGCGCTACGAGCGCGCCTGGGTGCCGCGCCCGGGCATCTACATCCCGCCCGAGCCGCCTGTGCGGCTGCCGTGCTACGACCCGGCCACGCTGGGCCGCCTGGTGTTCGAGGCCCAGAGCGATGGCACGGGGCGCCTGGTTTTTGTCTGCGAGCGTGGCGGTCCGGGGCCGCAGCCGCCGCGTTTTGTCATTCCTGTCCTGGAGATCTACATGAGCACGCACCAGCTCTCTGCCGTGCTGCTGCCCAGCCTGGAGCCCGTGGCGCTGCTCGATGTCGCGATCGACAGCGACGATGGCGGCATGGGTTGGAGCCTGAGCGCCAGCGGGCCCGAGCACCTGCTGGAGCAGCTCGCCCCCGTGGGCGGCCTGCCGGCGCGCATCCGCGTCACGATCGATGGTTTCGACTGGGTGTTTGCCGTGGAGCGCATCGGCCGCACCCGCAGCTTCGGCCGGCACCGCTGCGCCATCCAGGGGCGCAGCGCCACGGCGCTGCTGGGCGAGCCCTACATGCCGCAACAAAGCTGGCTTGGCACCAGCCTGCAGACGGCGCAGCAGTTGGTGGCCGGCGCGCTGGAGTTCGCGGGCACCACGCTGGACTGGGGCATTCCCGACTGGCTGGTGCCCGCCGGCGCGTGGAGCGTCACGGGCACGCCGCTGCAGGCGGCGCTGCGCGTGGCCGACAGCGTGGGCGCCGTGGTGCGCAGCCACCGCACCGACCAGCAGCTTGTGTTCGCGCCGCGCTACCCGGTGCTGCCGTGGGAGTGGGATGCGGCCGTGCCCGACGTGCAGATGCCTGCCGACATCATCACGACAGATGGCCTCGACCCTGATCCGCGCCCGGCCTACAACGCCGTGTACGTCGGCGGCCAGGCCCAGGGCGTGTTGGGCCACGTGCGCCGCGCGGGCACAGCGGGCGATCTGCTGGCGCCCCAGGTGACCGATGCGCTCATCACCGATGTTGCCGCGGCGCGCCAGCGCGGCATCGCGGTGCTGGGCGCGGCCGGCAACAAGCTCGCGCACCGCATGACGCTGCCGTTCCTGACGGGCGGCACCAACCCCGGCCCTGTGCTGCCGGGGTATTTGATCGAGGTGGCGGACATCGGCCACACATGGCGTGGCCTGGTGCGTGGCATCAGCATCTCGGCGTCCATGCCTGTCGTGCGCCAGACCATCAACGTGGAGCGCAACGCATGAGCACCGACATCTATCGCCGCCTCGCGGAACTGCTGCCCGCCGATCCCGTGCTCAGCGGGCATGTGCTGGCCGTGCATGCCGATGGCACGGCCACCGTGGGCTACCCCGGCGGGGCGCAGGCACGCGTGCGCGATCCCTTTGCATCCACTCAGGGCGCCGCTGTCTACGTGCAGGGCGGCGCCATCACCGGCCCGGCGCCTGATTTGGGGCCGGCCATCGTCATCGAGATCTGAAAGAGTTTTTTCAACCCAGGCCCGCTTTTCAAGCGGGCTTTTTTTCGTCCTCAAGAAGGGAAAAAAGATGATCACATTGCGACTACTGCAGTGCGCAGGAGCGACTCCGGTAAACGCCCAGCGTTGGCTGGAGCCGATTCGCCAAACATGCCGGGTGTACGGCATTGACACGCCTGCGCGTGTGGCTGCGTTCATTGCACAGACTGCACACGAATCCATGGGCTTTGCGGTGACAACGGAGCTGTGGGGGCCAACGCCGGCGCAGCTTCGTTACGAGGGGCGGGCTGACCTCGGGAATGTGCGGCCGGGCGACGGGCCGTTTTTCCGTGGGCATGGACTGATCCAGATCACGGGCCGCGCCAACCATGCGCGCGTGCGCGACAGGTTGCGCGAGCGCTTCGGGGCGGACGTTCCCGACTTCGAGGCGCAGCCGCAGCGTCTTGCCCAGGCGCCATGGGCCGCGCTGAGTGCTGGCGACTACTGGCACGACCGCAACATCAACCAGGCTGCGGATGCTGGCGACTTCAAGGCTGTCACGCGAAAGATCAACGGCGGGCTGACGGGGTACGTAGACCGTCTCCAGCGCTTTCAAGCCGTTGCGGCAGAACTGGAGGTGTAGGCCATGGAAGTCACGTTTCTCAATGACCCGCACGTGATCACGGTGGGCAATGGCGACGTGTGGCGGCTGGCTGCACCGTTCGAGGTCGAGATCCAGGAGGATGGCGGCTGCACGCACCGGGTGACGGTGCCGGAAGGCACAGAGACAGACTTGGCCAGCGTGCCGCGCTTGCCGGGCGCATACCTGCTGTTTGCAAACCGAGGGCGCCGCGCTGCCGTCCTGCACGACTACCTCTATGAGACGCGCTGCCCCCGGCGCTGGGCAGATGCTGTGTTTCGCTCAGCGCTGCGCACGGAAGGGGTCGGCGTGTTCTCACGCTTCTTCATGTGGCTCGGAGTGCGGATTGGTGGTGGTGTGGTGTATGCAGCGTACTGATCCACCGGAAGCTGAAGGAGCTAGACCGAAGGAATCGGCAATGGGCGGGTGACGTACCCAGTCGTTATGCCAATTGCAAGACACCCGAGGTTGACGATCGCGTGTGCAGGGGTATTCGTTCGAACTATTGAATAGTCGGGCGGACTCCCCGAGAGCGTTCCCCTCAGAATATCAACTGGTCCTCGGAGTGAGCGCTCAATAAGCAGCCCTAAGCAATAGAGTATCGCAGTCAGAACTGCGTAGGAGAGGAATCGAGTCGGTGGCTCCCGCAGGAAAATGGCAACGGTAGGCAATAGAAATAGAAGCCCCGTGAATGGGCTGCTTTTGCTTCCGCCGGTTACATAGATCAGGCGGAAAACTAGCAGTAGATCGGTCACGAACAGGGCTCCGAAAGTTGTGTCTCTCGATAAAGCGCCAGAGAAAGCCAAGTCACCAAACATTGGCGCTGTCAGGCGATACAGGTCGTCTGATGCGACGATGCAAAACACGGTTGTGAGAGCCATCCATAAAACCGCTTGGTCACAGCTTGAGCGTAGCAGCAGCCGACCTTCTTGGGGCAGAACTCTATTGGTAAGAGTGACGAGAACCATGACACACAACTGCACTGCGAGTGTCGCTCCGAGAAGCCCTACTGGTTGGACATCCATGGTTGTATCTCCCTTTTTAGCACCCTCAGACAAGTGTAACTTGCGGTGCTGAGCTTGTTTGAGATGCAATCTTTCGTTGGGGATTCCTGGGGGAGATGGTTGATGGCATCTGTACACGACAGTGCAATAATTTAGCGAGCGGATGGCCTCTAATCATTTAAAATCAACTACTTGCGATAGCCAGCAGAACTACGAACCAAGGGGTCGTGGGTTCGATTCCTGCCAGCCGCACCAAACGGTAAGCCCTGGAACTGCAAGGTTCCAGGGCTTTTTCGTTTTTGTGAAAATTGCACTATGAGCAAGGCTTTCACAAAAGAAACGGACAGCGATGAGGAGGAGCTGGGGCCTGCGCCGATTCCTCCTGGTGGCAAGAACTACATCACCCCTCAGGGCTATGCGCGTCTGAGGGGCGAGTTGCTGGAGCTGATCGATGTCGAGCGGCCCAAGATGGTCGAGGTGGTGCATTGGGCCGCCAGCAATGGAGACCGCTCCGAAAACGGTGACTACCTCTACGGGAAGAAGCGCTTGCGCGAGATCGACAGGCGTATCCGCTTCCTGACCAAGCGCCTGGAGATTGCCGAGGTGGTCGATCCGGCGCTGCACGCGGGGCGTGACCAGATCTTCTTTGGCGCTACCGTCACCTACCTGGAGGATGGCGAAACCGAGCGTGAGGTGACGATCCTGGGCATCGATGAAGCGGATAGCGCGCAAGGGCAGATCAGCTGGATTTCTCCGGTGGCACGCGCGCTCCTGAAGGCGCGCGAAGGAGATGAAGTGCAGTTGCCGACGCCGGGTGGATTGCGCGTCCTTGAGATCGTGGCGGTGCGCTACCCTCCCAAGGAGGGAGCGCCCAGGGGCTGAGGCTTACTGGGGCAGGATGCGTTCCGCGCGAAGGACGGCTTGCGTGCGGCGCAAGTTCTTCAGTGCGTTCTCAAGGTGGGCCTGGTCGCGGGTTACGACAATGAAGCGCAAGTCTACCGTGTCCATGGCGGTCTCGTCGTCCATGTCCACGTGCACGATGTCGGCCTCGGACGTGGCCAGTTCCGAGGCTATGCGCGCGAGCACACCCTTGCCGTTGCGCACCGTGACCTTGATGCCTGTCTCAAATGCCCGTGTCGGGTCTTCGCTCCAGTCGACAGCGATGAAGCGTTCGCTGTCCTTGTGTTGCAGCCGTTTGGCCACATTGCATTCCGTACGGTGTACTACCAAACCTTCTCCGCGCCCGAGGTATCCGACGATGGTGTCGCCTGGCACGGGGCGGCAGCAGGATGCGTATTTGACCGAAGCGTTTTCGCTCCCATCCAGCGTCACCGCGCCTTGCGAAAGGTTCTCGTGGGAGGTGTAGCGCTCCTTGGTCATTAGCACGGCATTCGGGCGATGGCCATGCTCGCTGAGCAGCACCATGAGCCGCTTGGCGACAATGCTGGCAATCCGCTTGCCCAGGCCGATATCGGTCATCAGTTCTGCGCGCGTGCGATTGCCGGTGAAGCGCAGCAGCTTGTCCCATAGAGGCTGGTCGTCTGCTTCGCTGCCGGGCAATTGATCCATGCCTTCGGCGCGCAGCGCCTGTGCCAGCAATTTCTCGCCCAGGGTCGCGGATTCGCTTTGCGCCATGGTTTTCAGGTAGTGGCGAATCTTGGAGCGCGCGCGGCCCGTGCGAACGAATCCCAGCCATGCGGGGTTGGGTGTGGATTCTGGCGCGGTGATGACTTCAACCACATCGCCGTTGTTGAGCTCGGTGCGCAGCGGAACCGGCTCGTTGTTGATGCGTGCGGCGGTGGTGCGGTCTCCGACATTGCTGTGGATGGCATAGGCAAAGTCCACCACGGTCGCGCCGCGCGGCAGCGCCATGATCTGGCTCTTGGGCGTGAAGACGTACACAGCGTCGGGAAACAGGTCGACCTTGACGTGATCCCAGAATTCGGCGGCATCGCGTGTCTCGTTCTGGATGTCCAGCAGCGATTGCAGCCATTTGGTGCCGAGCCGCTCGGCGGCGCCGCTGCCCGTGTCCTGGGCCTTGTACAGCCAATGGGCGGCCACGCCGGCCTCGGCGACGACGTGCATTTCCTCCGTGCGCATCTGGAATTCGATGTTGATGCCCGAGGGGCCTACCAATGTCGTGTGCAGCGATTGGTAGCCATTGAGCTTGGCGATGGCGATATGGTCCTTAAATTTGCCGGGAACCGGCTTGTACATCTGGTGCAGCACGCCCAGCGCGGTGTAGCAGTCGGTGACTGTGGGCACGATGACACGGAAGCCGTAGATGTCCGTCACCTGGGCAAAGCTCAGGTGCTTGAGCTTCATCTTCTGGTAAATGGCGTACAGGGTCTTTTCTCGCCCTGCCAAGCGAACCTTCATGCCGAGCTTTGCAAAGGCGGTATCGACTTCCCCTTGCACTTTCTGAATCAGGTCGCGTCGCCGGTTGCGCGATTTGTTGACCGCCTTGGTCAGCGTGGCATAGCGCCAGGGGTGGAGGTGGCGGAAGGCGAGGTCCTGCAGTTCGCGGTAGGTTTGGTTGAGGCCCAGCCGGTGCGCGATGGGGGCATAGATGTCCAGGGTTTCCGAGGAAATGCGCGCCCACTTGCTGCGTGGCATATCCGACAGCGTGCGCATGTTGTGCGAGCGGTCGGCGAGCTTGACGAGGATGACCCGCACGTCGCGTGCCATGGCCAGGAGCATCTTACGAAACGACTCGGCCTGATTCTCTTCCCGTGTATTGAACTGCAGCTTGTCGAGTTTGGTGAGCCCGTCAACAAGCTCTGCCACCGGCGCGCCAAAACGGTCGATCAGATCCGATTTGGTGACGCCGCAGTCCTCCATGGCATCGTGCAGCAGTGCGGCCATGAGGGCTTGGGCATCAAGCTTCCAGCTCGCGCACTGTGCCGCCACCGCGATGGGGTGGGTGATATAGGGTTCGCCGCTATTGCGCAGTTGTCCCAAGTGGGCCGCGTCAGCGTAGCGGTAAGCCTGCCGCACCTGCTCGATGCTGGCGGCGTCGAGATAGCCCAGGTTTTCTGTCAGTGCGGCAAAGCTGGCTGCAGCCGCGTTGGCGGCCGCAACGGTGGGGCCTGCCGGGGTGTGGCTTGGGTCGGGACGGGAGAGGGAGACTGGAGGCATGGCCGCGTTCATAGGCTTAATGTAGCGCGGAGAGAGGCGGTTCGGGCCAGGGCAAAAAAAAGCACCGCCAAGCGGTGCTTTTCCACAAGGGGACGTGGTGTGCGGCAGGTGTCAGCCGGGAACCTTCTTGAGCATTTCCAGGCCGACCTTGCCTTGGGCAATCTCGCGCAGTGCGGTCACGGCGGGCTTGTTGCGGCTTTCGATCTTGGGGGCGTGGCCTTGGCTGAGCATGCGCGCACGGTACGTGGCGGCCAGCACGAGCTGGAAGCGGTTGGGGATCTGCTGCAGGCAGTCTTCAACGGTGATGCGTGCCATGGGGAATACTCCAAAGGAATCAGGTGATATTGAGCGACTCGAACGTGCTGGCACGGGCGCGGCGCTGGGCCGCGTACTTGAGGCGCTGGGCGTGCACGATGGCCTTCAGGTCGAAGAGCGCACGCTCGAACATTTCGTTGATTATAACGAAGTCGAATTTTTCCACCTGGGCCATCTCGTGCGCCGCGTTGTGCAGGCGCTGCTCAATGACTTCGGCCGAGTCTTCGCCTCGTCGCTCCAGCCGGGAGCGCAATTCTTCCCAGCTCGGCGGGAGGATGAACACCAGAACGGCATTGGCAAACGCCTGCTTGATCTGCAGGGCGCCCTGGAAATCAATCTCCAGCACGATGTCCGCGCCCTGGGAGATGCGTTCCTCGATGGCTTTTTTCGAGGTTCCGTAGCGATTGCCATGCACATTGGCCCACTCCACGAAGGCGTTGCCCGACACCATGGTGTCGAACTCCTGCTCGGAAGCGAAAAAGTACTCTCTCCCGTGCTTCTCCTGACCTCGGGGCGCGCGCGTGGTGTGCGAGATGGAGCGGTGGGCTCGCGAGTCCAGTTCGAGCAGGGCCTTGACCAGCGTGGATTTGCCCGCCCCGCTGGGGGCCGAGACGACGAACAGATTTCCAGGGTAGTCCATGCTGCCCTTACTCCAATGGCCAAAACGGGATTATCCCAGATCGGCAGTGCGCGAAAGCCCGGGCTTCACTCGATGTTCTGCACCTGAATCGCGAGGTGCGCTCCAAGCTGTTGATTCTTATGGATCTTCACGCGGCAACACCTTCCGGACCCACCTATGAATACACCAAAAAACATGGGCTTTGGTGGCTCGGCATGAACAAAGACCACTACCCCCGGCAAGAGCAAGGGAGGCATTTTAACGAAGCACTTCGGACGGCCGATCACGCAGGTGGATCCTTCAGTAGGTCGTAGGCTCGGACCTAAGTCAGGCGCTCGACGAAGAGTTGCCAAAGTTGTTCGGCCGCGCCTTCATGCGTGAGCTTCGAGGGGGACACGGACCAGTTCCCCATCATCGGCTTCAGGTACAGCGTGTGACGATCCGCCTCTACGCTCAGCATCTCGTTGTAGCTGTTGTCTTGGGCGCTGTCGTTGCCCGAGTAGCCGATGCTTCGATCCCTTCCGAAACCGTCAGAAATGCGGATATAGCAACCTGCTAGCTTGCTTCCATCGCGGTACAGCGTTGCGGTGAAGCCGACTTCCGAGATCCGCCGAAGCTTGCCCGCGATGCCTGGGTTGCGCTCGCCGACGTCTTGCAGCGAGTTCTCGAAGTAGGCCCGGATGTAGGCGAAGGCTTCTTCGAGGAAGCTGTCGCGATCGATGTCCTTGAACTCGCGTGCGAGCGCCAGCGTTCCGGAGCGGGGGCGACTTGGAGCGATGGCGGAGGCTTCGCCAGACTCATGGCTCGCCGGGGCAGGTGAGATGACCGTCTGGGTGGTGGATGCCGATCGGGCAGCCAGCAATGACCGCAAGGCTTGCACGACATCGAGGAACGCGTCGTCCAGCGTGGGCCACTTCACGACGGGTTTGCCGTCGCGGGGCAGGGCCTTCAAGGCTCCGAACGGCGCGCTGTGCCAGTCGACGGGGCGCAGGATGATGGGGATCACCACGGCGGAACCTGCACGATGCCGCTCCATGGCCCGCTTCATCTCGATGCCGTAACAGTAGTCCGAGGCCATGAAGTCCGGGCTGATCAGCAGAATGACGATATCAGCGGCCTCGAGTTCGGCACTGATGTGCTTGTCGAACTCGCCCCCTGCCGGGATGCGATGGTCGCTCCATAGCTCGAGCAGTCCTTGCCGGCGAAGCAGCGACAGATGCTTGTTGAGCTCGGCGCGAAGTGCGTCGTCGGCGTGGCTGTATGAGATGAAGGCGCGTGTCATGGGTATCACTGTCCCGCAAGGACCACTTTAGGGTCGAGTTCGAAGCCCGCGTAGTTGAACGCGCCCGCCAGCTTGTCGCAGTCGGCGGGCGTCGTCCCCTGCTGTCGCAAGGTCGTGTGCCAACGTGCAGCCACCACTTGCTGAAGCTGGTCGACGATGGCCGCGGCGTGCTCCAAGGGGAGCTTGAACTGCCCATGTTGCGAAAGCACATTGACGCGGTTCGCATAGCGGTTGTAGACCCCGCAGGTCATCGCGAGGTCACGCTTCTCGACGCTGGTCAGTGGGTTGGGCGTCAGGTCGTACGCCGGCGACAGCTCCCACTTGTCTGTCGGCGCGATCAATGCATGGTTGCGGGGATGGTCGTCGGTGTTCGAGATGAGCGCGTTGAACACCATGCGCCGGAACAGCTCTTCAAGGTCCTGGGCCGGACGTGCGCTTCGCCGCCGCAGCTCGTCGGCCAGCAGCAGGTAGGACCACTTGGCCCGGTCTCCATGCGAATCCTCGGCGCCCAGCGCGGTCAGGCCGCTGACCATGCGATGGCGCAGGTAGCCGTCAGCGGTCAGCGTGCGGTCGAAGCGCTGCACGAGCAGCACGTCCTTGCCAGTGACGTGTTCGATGCGGTGCCTGGCCACGCGCAGGCCGCACTCCTGCGCCAGCGCGAGCATCGCGCCTTCGACACGCGCGTTGTTCCACTTGTCGCTCTTGTCCGGAAACTTGGCGAGCCACAGGCCCTCGCCATCCTCGACCACGTTCTTCGGCCGGGCGCCGCCCATGGAGGTGCCGGGCTGCAGGAGTTCGAGCATCTGCTCCGGCACGCCAGGCTTGCCTGCGGCCTCGTCCTCCATGAACTGCTCGGCCCCTGCGAGCAGCGCCTCCAGTTGGATGACTTGGTTGAACTTGCGGATCGGGGCCGGGGGCACCTTGTCGCGCCCGAAGGACAGAGCGCCTGCGCGGTCTTCGGGAGAGTGGAGCAGGTAGTCGACCTCGGTGAGGTCGGTGCGTCCAGTGTGCTTTTCGATGATGCGACGGCCCCAGGCGTCGGGCGACGCATCGCGCAAAGGACCGAAGATGCCCTTGAGTTTCACCGTCTGCACCCGGCGCGGTGCCAAGGGCAGTTCATAGGGATCCAATGGGACAGCATCGGCGCGCTGCAGATAAGCTGGGTTGTAGACGAACGAGCCTGTAGGCACCCCCTGCGGGAAGTCCAGCTCATAGAACCCCGCCGTCACGACCTCCAATGACTGCGGCAGTTGGAGGTAGACGTAGGCGCGTTGGTCAGAACTCGCCATCGAGTTGCTCCTTGCGATGGCGAACCCGCTGCGGCAGGCGTGTGAGCTCCAGTTGCTTGCCTTCTTCGTCGCGTTCAGGGTCGGCAAACGCCTGGATTTCAGACTCCAGGCCCATCGCCCACAGCATGGCCAGGTAGGCCCCCAGACCGGTTTGCAGGTTGCCGGCCTCCACGGCGCGCGCGGTGTCGTAGCTGATGCCCGCTTTGGACGCCAGCTCGCGCAGGGTCAGCCGGCGGCGCTTGCGGGCCATAGTCAGCCGCTCACCGATGCGTCGGGCGCCATCCTTCACCGCGAAAGGCGCGGTTTGATTGAATTGGAGGGGGCGAGGCATATCGAAACCGATTTGAATGACGATAGAGTTGGCTTCAGTATGCCTTTTTGGCGATACGTGGTCAATCAACTGAAGGTTCAAGCAGTTCGCATGAGGCTTAAGAATGGTTTCAGCCAACTTTCTTGATGATGGTAGAAAGGCTCAAACTGCCGTACGGCACAGCAAGCCTCAAAGGAGACCGATAGGTTGAGCGATCGGTTGGGTCGTGACGTGCGAGACGCCAATGGCGTGAAGGCTGGGTGCGAGCCTCAACATCATCCAAGGTGATGGTGGTTCATGTTTGGCTCTGATAGCCTTGATCACCCGGCTTGGAGTCTGTCATGTCTATCGCCCACGAATCGTTCGTTCTCCCCCTTCTGGTGGGAACGCCTCAGGAGATGCGCGATCGCCTGGGCAAGGTCAAGGCCGACCAGGTCATCGTCGTGCCCCTGGACGGCGTCGATGACCAGCATGCAGGGGCGCTGGCGCAGACGCTGGGCAGCGTTCTTGTGTTCATCGAGACGGCGTTGCAGGAACAGTCCGCTCAGAACGCGCAGGCCCTGAAAGCCCTGGTCAGTGCTGTGGTGCCCAAGACCCCGCCCACGCCCGCCCTGGTCAAGGAGGCCGCGATGGTCGCGCGTTCGCGCAAGGCGGTCCTGGAAGGGGCGGACTGGCTGACGGCGGCCAAGCTGGCCGAGTTGGCGGGGCTGAGCGCGACGAACCCGAGCGCCCAGCCGAACAAGTGGAAGCGGGCCCGGCAGATCTTCGCGATCGCGCACAACGGCGTCGATTACTTTCCTGGCTACGGCCTGGACCCGCAGGCCAACTGGCGGCCGCGCAAGGCCCTGATGCCTGTCCTGCAGGTCTTCGGCGACCACAAGGACGCCTGGGGGCTCGCCTACTGGTTTCTTTCGGCCAACAGCTTCCTCGGAGGTAGGCGCCCCCAGGACGTGTTGGCGACGGCGCCCGATCAGGTTCTCGCTGCGGCCCAGGACGAGATGGAAGACGCTGCGCATGGCTGAGACTGGAAAGGGCGCCAAGGCTTCCAAGCCTCCAAAGCTCTGGCGGAAGCATGCGTTGATGCTGCGGAGCTGCCCGCAGGGCCCATCGCCATTCCACGCAGGCATTGCTGATGGTCCGGCAATGTCTGACATCGTAAGCCATTGATATTGATGAATTTTCTGTCAATCTGATTGGTAAGACGCTAAAGTGCCCACCCAAGGCCGCACACCATGAAACTACAGGATCGCATGCGTCTTTCGGTCCGGCGCCGCACCGGCCAGGTGGTGCTGCGCACCGAACTCGCGGAGTTGGGCAGTGCGTCGCAGGTGTCGCACGCGCTCAAGGCATTGCAGCGCGACGGCGTGCTGGTCCGACTGGGCGCGGGTGTGTACGCCAAAGCCCACAAGGATTCAGAGACGGGGGCGGTTCGACCGATGGCCGATTTCGAGACGCTCGCGCAGGAAGTCGCGACCAAGCTCAAGATGGTCTCGGCTCCCGCGGCTTCCGGCATGACGGCCATCGGGAATGCGCCGCGGGGGAGTGGCGATGCCCTGGTGCTGGATACGGGCCGCCGGCGCGTCTCGCGCAAGCTCACCCTGGGCGGTCGCTCCGTGGTCTATGTCAACGATCGCACGCGCAAACATCCTGCCCCACTTCGCGTGGGCGGACGTCAGACGATGCCGACCACGGGCGTGGCCCAGTTCGTCCGCGAACTCGCGCGCAAGCACCAGGTGCACCACACCCGCACGCCATCGGACCAGTGGGCCGAGACCGTGACCCGCCTGGCGGGCGACGAGGTGCGCTCCGGGCCCGTCCAGGACCTGTTGGTCGCCTTGAAGCGCGCCGGCAAGCTCTCCAGCGACGACATGGCCACCCTGCTGGTCAACTACCTGCGGGAGCGCAAGCAGGGTGTTCGATCCAGTTAAGGGTCTCGTGCATGCCGGTTACGCCTCGACTGCTTGGTGTCGATGTGCAGCTAGGCGCCAGGGTTGGCCTGTTCATGGCTGCACATTGGCACGGGCGATTGCAGGGTGCGCAAGCGGCTCAAACCCAGGTGGGTCAAGTACTGGGCCACGGTGCGCCCGGCTGGTTAGAAGAGTTTGTGAGAGATTGAGATAGCCCCCTGAATCTCCGGACACGGTCCATCGCTTATCTTCGAGATAGGCATAGGACTGTGCGTATGACTAGGCATACAGAAACGATTGAGATCATCACCCGAGACCAGCGCAGGCGGCGCT
>Ga0222424_100400_pt1 | contig 26739 bp, 24 predicted proteins | sample 2B2ome_FD_182468 | JGI IMG/M metagenome (GOLD analysis project Ga0222424, IMG submission 182468) | Enriched microbial communities from leaf-cutter ant dump, University of Wisconsin, Madison, United States - 2B200A (version 2) | ecosystem: Environmental > Terrestrial > Nest > Insects nest > Nest... | reverse complement strand
TACATCGAGATGTTCTATAACCCCAGGCGTCGCCACAACACTGCTGGCGACTTGTCGCCGGTAGAGTTCGAGAAACGCTATTTCCAACGGCTCAAAAGTGTCTAGGGAAGCCGGGGCGATTCAGACGTCTACTGGCTTCTCCAAGATCTGCGCGATGAAATCCAGGATCTCAGCCCCGCAAAGATCCGGGTGCTTCGTGAGGTGATTGCTCTTCGCAGCCCAGCACATGAAGCTCGCGAAGCGCCCCGGCGCATCAAGCGCCGCTTGAGCGAGGAGGCTCCCATGTAAAAAAACGGGACAAACCTTGCGGCTTGCCCCGTTCGGGTGAAGCATCTTTCGATACCTCGGGTTGCACCATCAGTATCACCGCGCGCGCTCTTGGCAGAGATAGCGGTGGCGCCGGTCTGCGGTCCCAGCGTCGATGGCTGCAGGCAGTATTTTTTCCGAAGGGCGGAGCTACAGCCCTCTCGCCCAACACCAAGAGATCTTTCCACCGCTCCCAGTGGACACACCGAAGTTCAAAGGAGAGAGTCATGACAAAACGCCCGGTAAGCATGGATGCCGGAACGCGGCCGTCCGCAGCGGGTCAACCCGTCGAAGGCGAGCCCACGCCCGCGCAGGTCGCCACTTACAGGATGGCGCGTGTTTGCTTGATCGAGTGGGCAGACCTCTACATGGCCATGCTGGCAGAGAAGCGACACGACTGGTCGTCACAACCTGAGAAAGTAGAGTGGATTCAAGCGGAAGTGGCCCGGCTTCAACGGCAATTGCAAGCTCTCAAGATCAACGACCAAGCCACGAATGCTCGCATTGCCGGTGACTATGAGGCGTTCTTGAAGTGGGCGCGCAATGAACGCCACTCCTGAACTGAAAACCCTCGACAGCTCAGGGAAGCAGCATGTTCAGTCGAAGGACATGGCGCGGTTTCGCGGGGAATACGTCTCGCCGCGGGACTTGGCTCGCAATGCCCGCGCGGCACCTCGGTACCTGCTGAGTTTGATCGGAGTGCGACCCGCAAAAGACCCAGGCATGGATGCGAATCGGCAATACTTCTTCGGAAGGGCGGATCTGGCGGGCCTGAGCAAAGCACTCGGCAATTTCGCGGTCGCGAAATTGGGCAGCCCATCGGAGGACAGAAAGGAATTCATGGAGTGCAGCACATGGTGAAAACAATCCATTTGGTCCGCCACGGCGAGAGCGCAGCGAATGCGGGCTTGCCGACGAGTGATCCAGGCCTCATCCCATTGACCGCGCGCGGCCAAGCGCAGGCCGCGCAGTTGTCTGAAATGTGGGCTTCGAACCCATCCGCCATTGTGACTTCTGAGTACGTTCGGGCGATGGACACGGCGCGACCGCTCGGCATGCGTTTTGGGCTTGAACCGACAACGCATCCGCTCCTTCACGAGTTCGTGACGCTGGACCCCGATCAGGTTGCAGGTACCACCGTGCTTGAACGACGCCCCCTGGTCGATAACTATTGGGCTGAAAGCGATCCAACCCGCAGGATGGGCGATGGCGCGGAGACGTTCAGAGAGTTCGCCGCTCGGGTGGATGGCTATCTACCGCAACTCGACGCGCTTCCCCATGAGGCAGTGATCGTTGGGCACGGCATGTGGTTCGCGATGCTGGTATGGCGCACGATGAAATTTCCCGTCGATGACCACGTGGCCATGAAATCGTTTCGTGCTTTTCAGATCGGCTTGCCCATGCCGAATGGTGGCGTGTACGAAGTCCATGGCGGCGGGGCCGCTGCTTGGCGCGTCGAGTTCAACGCGAAGATCTCAAGACAGATGCCCACCGTCAGGGACCCAGCCCACACCATCCAATAGCAGCGAGCGATCGGCATCGCCCCAAGAGCAATCGGCCGATAGAATTTCTCATTTCCCGTGGCGAAAAGCGGCTTCTTTGCAAATTCCCTGTCAAGATTGGCCCATCTGGGTGACACAAAAAATGAAAAAGTGCTTTGAAATCAACAGGACATCTTTCATTTTCCGTGTCATCTGACACAAATACGCATCAAACCCTTGCGCAGCAAGCGCAAATAGCTATTGATTCAGGAGCGTCTGCCGCGCTCTTTGCTGCGCATGGCGCAGCCCCAGGATGCACAGCCCCAGCCATACCGATCCGCTGGCCAGCCCGGCCAGCACGTCGCTGGCGTAGTGCACCTGCAGCAGCACCCGGCTGCACGCGCCCGTCCAGGTCAGCCAGGCGGCGCCGAGTAGGGCGGGCATGTGCCAGGCCGGCGGCGCCAGGCGCAGCGCCACGTAGGCCAGCATGCCGTAGGCTGCCAGCGTGCCCGAGGCGTGGCCGCTGGGAAAGCTGTAGCCGGTTTCGTTGACGATGCCATGCAGGTGCGGCGGGCGGGCGCGCTCGAACAGGTGCTTGAGCCCCTTGTTCAGCAGCGCGTTGCCCACCACCGCCGCCACCCAGGCCAGGGCCAGCAGGCGCTCGCGCCGCCACAGCAGCCAGGCGCCCACGGCGGCCACCAGCGCCACTACCACGGGCGGGTTGCCGGCCCAGGTGGGCACGGTGGCCCAGTGCAGCAGCGTGGTGCTGGCCTGCGCCTGCAGCGTGCGGGCCAGGGCGGCGTCGAAGTGGGTGATGCCGGCGCCTGCCGCCACCTGCGTGGCCAGCAGCGTGAACAGGGCCAGGGCGGGCAGGGCGCAGCACAGGGCCCAATGGCGCGCGCCCAGCGTGCGGCGCTGGTGCCACCGGGCGCCCAGCCAGCCGGCCAGGGCGAGCGCCAGGGCCAGGCCCAGCAGCCACAGCGCCAGGGCGTGCTGGCCTGCGGCGGCGCCCAGGGCGCTGGCGGTGTCGGAAAGGCGAGGGTCCATGGCGGCCGTTGTGTCTTGCTCGGGCCGCGATGGTAATGCGCCCCGGGGCGCTGGCCCGTGTTCAGGCCGCCACGGGCTCGGCGTGGCGGCGCTGGCGCCCTTCGCCCAGGAAGTCGAAGGCCATGGCCGGGCGCTCGCCGCTGATCAGCTCGGCCATGGCCTTGCCCGAGCCGGCGCCGTGTGTCCAGCCCAGCGTGCCGTGGCCGGCGTTGACCCACAGCCGGCCCACGCGCGTGCGGCCGATGAAGGGGATGTTGGTCGGCGTGGCCGGGCGCAGGCCGGTCCAGTACTGCGGGTCGCCGCCTTCCTCGGGCGTGCGCGTGTCGCACACGCCGGGCAGGATGGTTTCGATGCGGCGCGACAGCATGTGGCAGCGCGCGCGCGCCAGGGTGCTGTCCAGCGTCAGGTCCCAGCCATTGAGCTCGATGGTGCCGGCCACGCGCAGTACGTTGCCCAGGCGGCTCATGGCGATCTTCTTGCCGTCGTCGATGGCCGAGACCATGGGCGCGGCCTCGGGGCGCAGCAGCGGGAAGGTGGCGCTGTAGCCCTTGCCCGGGTAGATGGGCAGATCCACGCCCACGCTGCGCAGCAGCGGCGCGCTGTAGCTGCCGCAGGCCACCACCACGGCGTCGGCCTGGAGGTTCTGGATTTTGGGGTCTTTTTGGCCTCCAGCGCTTTCCTGGCAAGCGCGAACAGCTACCGATTCGATAGCGCCGCCGGCCTGGTTCAGGCGCACGATGTCGTGGCTCCAGAGGAACTGCGCGCCGCGCTCGGCGCAGCGGCGCGCCAACTGCTGCGTGAACACGCGCGCATCGCCGCTCTCGTCGGTGCTGGTGTAGGTGCCGCCGGTGATGTGCGCGCCATAGGCCTTGAACGCGGGCTCGATCTGGAACAGCTCCTCGCGGCTCACCAGGCGGCGCTGCACGCCGTAGCGGCGCATCACTTCCACGGCACGGCCCGCGTCCTCGAACGACTTCTGGTCGGTGTAGAAGTGGGCGATGCCGCGCTCCAGCCGGTGGTATTCGATGCCCGTGGTGCGCACCACGTCCTTGAGCGCGGCGTGGCTGTATGCGCCCAGCGCCACGAGCTGCGCCACGTTGCGCTCGAACGCCGCGTCGTTGCACTGCGCCAGGAACTGCAGGCACCAGCGCCACTGCTGCGGGTCCAACTGCGGGCGAAACAGCAGCGGCGCTTCTTTGTCCAACATCCACTTGAGCGCCTTCCACGGCGCCTCGCGGTTGGCCCAGGGCTCGCAGTAGCTCACCGAGATCTGCGCCGCGTTGGCGAAGCTGGTCTCCTGCGCCGCATCGCTCTGGCGATCGACGACGATGACTTCGTGGCCGCGCTCCAACAGGTGCCACGCGGTGCTGATGCCGATGATGCCGGCGCCGAGGACGATGGTTTTCATGCCGCGCAGTGTGCGCCGCGTTGCGCTTTTTCAAAAGCAAAATTAAACTCTTTGGTAAATCATCAGATGTATTAATAAATGAGTGCCTACGACCCCGCCGCGCTGGAGTGCCTTGCCGCCATCGTCGAGGAGGGCGGCTTCGAGCGCGCGGCGCAGCGCCTGAACGTCACCCAGTCCGCCGTGTCGCAGCGCCTGCGCGCGCTGGAGGCGCAGGTGGGCTCGGTGCTCATCGTGCGCACGCGCCCGCTGCGGCCCACCAACGCGGGGCAACTGCTGCTCAAGCACACCAAGCAACTGCGCCTGCTGCGCGCCGACCTGGAGCGTGACCTGCAGGAGCTGGCGCCCAGCGCCCCGGGCGCCACGCGCGAGGACGAGCGCATCGCCATCGCCATCAACGCCGACAGCATCGCCACCTGGGCGCTCGATGCGCTGGGCGACCTGGTGCGCCAGCGCCTGCCGCTGGAGATCATTGCCGACGATCAGGACTTCACCCAGGAGTGGCTGCGCTCGGGCCAGGTGCTGGGCTGCGTCACCACGTTGGCGCAGGCGCTGCGCGGCTGCAAGGTGGTGCCGCTGGGCGCCATGCGCTACGTCGCCGTGGCCGAGCGCGGCTACGCCGCGCAACACCTGCCGCAGGGGCTGACGGCGCACAACTTCCGCAGCGTGCCGTTCCTCTCGTTCAACCGCAAGGACGACATGCCGGCCGAATTCATCGCGCGCGGCTTCGGCCTCAAGCGCGTGGCGCTGCACCACGTCTACGTGCCCAGCTCCGAAGGCCAGGTGCGCGCCGTGCTGGCGGGCTGGGGCGCGGGCGTGGTGCCCGAGCTGCTGGCGCGCGCGGCCCTGGCCGACGGGCGCCTGGTGGATCTGGCGCCCGGGCGCTGGCTGCCGATCCAGCTCTACTGGCACTGCTGGAACCTCGAATCGGCCGTGCTGGACGCGCTCACCGCCGCGCTCAAGGCGGCGGCGCGCGGCGCGCTGGAAGAAGGGTGATGGCCGCGCCGCCGTGGTGCGGCGCGCGGCACACCCTCAGCCGCCCGCGCCCAGCCAGCGCAGCAGCGCGGCAATCACCAGCGCGTTGGCCGTGTCGGGGAACAGCGACGCCGCCAGCGTGAACGCCAACATGGCGCGCGGCGCATCGCCGTAGGCGGTTTGCAGCCGACGCATCACCGCCAGGCCGATCGGCATGGCCCCGATGCCGAAGCCGATGAAGCCGCCGCAGGCCACCGCCCCCTCGTGCCCGCGCCCGAACAGCACGTAGACCAGCCCGATGCCGATGGCGCTGGTAATCGCCGCCTGCACCAGCGCGCCGGACAGCAGCAGCGGCAGATGTTCGGCCAGCTCCGCCCAGTCCAGCGTGAGCATCGCCATCGCCAGGAACACGCGCAGCGCCACTGTGCCCACGAGGTCGCTGGCCTGCGTGTCGAACGGGCGGCGCAGCAGGTCAGCGGCGTTGGTCAGCGCCACGGCGGCGAGCAGCACCACGAGGAACGTGGGCACCTGCCAGCCCGCCGCTTGGCCCAGCCACGCCGTCAGCCCCGGCCCCGCCGCCACGCACACCAGCAGCCCCAGCAGCGGGGGCAGCCAGCGGTCGGACGAGAACGGCGCGCCGCGCACGGGCGCGGCGGCGTCGTGGGCGTCGGGCATGGTGTGTTGGCCTCCGGCCCGCGCGGCGGGCGCGGGGTGCGTGGCGCCGGCCTGCCCGCGCATCAGCCACGCCGCCACCGGCCCGGCCAGCAGGCTGCCCAGCACCAGCCCCAGCGTGGCGCCGCCCAGCCCCACCTCCAGCGCGCCCGCCACCGGCACGGCGCTGGCCCAGGCCGTGGCCGTGCCGTGCCCGCCGAGGTAGGCCGCGCTGCCCACGAACAGCCCCAGCGCCGCAGGCTGGCCGAACGCCTTGGCCAGCAGCAGCCCCGCGGCGTTCTGCGCCACGATCGCCAGCAGCACGGCCAGGCAGATCACCAGCGCGCCCTTGCCCGCCTTCGCCAGCCGCCCCAGGTGCGCGCCAAAGCCCAGCGAGGCGAAGAACACCAGCAGCAGCACGCCGCGCGGCTCCGGGGCCAGCCGCACGTCGGCCACCCCGCCCGCGCGCAGCAGCGTCAGCAGCACCGACAGCAGCAACCCCGCCGACACCGAGGGCGGAATGTTGGCGCGCTCCAGCGCCGGCCAGACGCGGTGCAGGCGCATGCCCAGCAAGATGGTCGCCACGGCGGCCGCCAGCGTCCAGGCCGAATCGAGGTGGAAAGTGCTCATGGGGGCGAGACTACCGCATGGCGGGGCCTGGCCTTGCCGCGCGCGGCCGGGCGCTGCTGGCGGCCTGGAGCGCTCGGTGCTAAGACGCCGGGCGCGGCTGGCTGGCCGCGAGGCTGGCGCTCACGGCGCGCAGGCGCTGCGACAGCTTGCGTGCCAGCAGGGCCGCGAGGCTGGCGGCCAGGCGCGGCTCGTGGACCAGCATCTCGTCCATGGCCGGGGCGTCGAGCACGGCCAGCTCGCAGTCGGCCAGCGTGGTGCAGGCCGAGTGGCGCAGGCCGCCGTCGAGCAGCGACATCTCGCCCATGATGTCGCCGGGGCGCAACTGCGCCAGGTGCAGGCACTCACCCCAGGGCTGGGTGCGGTTGACCGACATGTCGCCCGCGAGCAGCACGGCCATGAAGTCGCCGCGCTCGTCCTGGCGGATGACTTCGCACTGCGGGCCCACGCGCACCAGGGAGAAGAAACGCACCATGTGCTGCACGGCGTCGGCGTCGAGTAGCGCCATGTGCCGGTTTCCGGCCCACAGCGCCTGCAGCCGCGCGGCCACGCCGTCGGCGGGCAGGTGGCGCGCGCCGATCTCCACCGCGCGTGCCTCCCAGGGCGCGAAGGGCGCGTTGCCCTGCGCGTCCGGGTTGGCGAAGGCCGCGCTGAACAAGACCGAGTCGCCGCCTTCTGGCGCGCCATGGGGCGCATGGGGGTCGGCGGCGGGCCGCAGAGGGCGCAGCAGGTGGCGCAAGGGGGTGTTCACAAGTCCTCCGTTTCTCGCCGGGCATTCCTGGCGTGCGTGAATGGCGAGAGTCTAGGAGCCCCTGGGGCCGGTGTCCATTGCGCGAAGGGGCGAAGGGGCGAAGGGCCGGGGCATGCACGCATGCTTTCCTCAGTACCCCTGGCGCAGGCGCCATTCGGCGCGGTCGAGGTCGTCGCGGGCGTTGCGCAGGCGCCAGTCCATGTCGCGCAATTGCTCGCGCAGGCGCTTGCGCTGGTTGTCGTCCTTGGTGTTGTCCAGCTCGCGCTGCTTGTTGCCCTGCTCGGTTTGCAGGCGGCGCAGGGTCTGCTCGGCGTCCCAGGCGGTGCGGCCGTCGCGGTAGCGCGCCAGGAAGCCCATTTCCAGCTCGGGCGGGCAGGAGTTGTGGTAGGTCTTGCCGTCGCGGCCCCAGCGCACGCCGTTGGCGGGGGTGCAGAACTGGCCGATGCCCTGGTTCCAGCCCTCCCAGTACATCGATTCGGAAGGCCGCACGCCGGCCTCGGCGCAGGCTTCGCGGATATCGCCCAGGTGCGTGCGCGGCTGGCCGGCCAGTGCGTCGCGGTAGCCCTGGTCGCGCCAGTTGGCCGTGCGGCATTCCTCGGCGCTCATGGTGGCGCAGCCCGCCAGCACGAGCGCGGCGGCCAGGGGAGCGAGGCGGGTGAGGGGGCGGCGCATGGTGGTGTTTCCTTGGTCAAACGGGATCAAAAGCTGGAGAGTTCGAGGATTTCCTGCCCCATCAGCAGGCATTGGCCGGAGCTGGCCGCGTAGAGCATGCGCATGCGGTAGTTGGCTTTGTAGACGTGGCCGATGACTTCGAGCACGTGCAGCTTCTGCGCCTTGTTGGCGGGGTTGGCCAGCGGCGGCAGGGCCTTGGCCTGCGGCTCGACGGCGGCGCGGTCGTCGCCTTCGCTGTGCCAGGCGAGCAGTTTCTGCGCCTGGGCCAGGGCCTCCTTGGCGCAGGGGGGCTCGGCGGCCAGGCTGGTGCCGGCGGCGCCGAGCAGGACGAGGGCGGCAAGGGTGGTTTTCATGGGGTGGCGGCGGTTCAGGGGTTGAGCCATTTGGACAGCGCGTTGCGGTACGACACGTCGAAGCGGCCGTAGTCGTCCGTGCCCTGGGGGTTGTTGCAGCTCGACGAGCCACGGAACAGTTGGCCGACCACGTAGCGCTTGCCCTGCAGCGTCAGGAATGCGGCGGAGCCGCTGCTGCCTTGTTCGACCACGCCCTGCTGCCACGACAGGCGGATGAAGTTGGCGTCGGTAGTGCTGCTGGTCTGGCACAGCTCGCCGCCGTTGGGGCAGTTCTGGTAGCTGCCGAGCGTGCCCAGGCTGATCTTCTGCCGGTCGCCTGCGGGGTGGTGCACGGCCACGAGCGGCGTGCCGGTGGCCGCCGGCATGCCGAAGTACGAGCCTGCATAGACCGCGCCCGCGGGCGGTGCGTCGTTCAGGCGCAGCAGGCTCACGTCGGTATTGGCGTTCGCGCTCAGCAGCGTGGCGCCGCCGGTCAGTTGCCGGGTGGCGGGGTTGGTGTTCGGCGTGCCGCAGGCGCTGGCGCGGTAGAACCAGTCGGTGACGAGCGAGGAGGCCTCGGACTGGGTGGAGATGCAGTGGTTGGCGGTCAGGAAGTGGGGCGTGCCGGAGCTGCGCGCGTCGTTCAGCAGCGTGCCGGTGCACCAGTAGGATTTGCCATTGCTGCGTGTGTACGACATGCGTGCCACGGCGCGGCTCTGGTCGAGGTATTCCGGGGTGCAGATGGCATCGCGGTTGCACGCGCCCGCGTCGCCGCCGGCCTTGGTGGTGGAGGCCGCGGCGCTCTCCCAGTGCGCGGGGGCGATGGTGTAGTGCGACAGGCGCGGCACGGTGACCTGCACGGCGGCGGGGCTGGCACCTGCGGGGATTTCGATTTCCAACGTTGTCTCGGGCGCGGCGAAGTCGGGGCTCCACCAGGTGTGCGCCTCGGCATCGCTGGCGCCGCCTTCGGCGTTGCGCTGGGCCATGGCCTGGAGCTGGGCGGCGCTGATTTGCGTTGCCGCGCCGTCCGTGCCGTAGCTGCGCAGCACGGCGCCTGCGGGCAGGGCCTGCACCCACACGCCCAGGCGCACGCCGTAGGCGCCGGGCGAGACGAAGCGCAGCGCGGCCACTTGCGTGCCCTGCGCCGTGGGCTGCCACTGCAGCAGCGCGGCGGTGGCGCTGGCGCTGGCGGTGGCGGCCACGTCGCGCGGCTGGCCGACTTGCAGGGGCTGGCCGCTCTTTGGCGCGGCGGGCGCGCTCTTTGGCGTGGCGAAAGGTGGCAGCGCCACGGTGCGCGCGCTCTGGGCCACGGGCTGGACGCTGGCGGGTTCGGTGGCGACTGCGGCCTTGCCGGCGCTGGGGTCGTAGGGCTCGATCCGGTCGAGCGTGCCTGGCGGCGTGGGCGTGGGGCTGTCGGAGGAGCCGCCGCCGCAGGCAGCAAGGATCAACGGCAGGCAAGCGCCACCAAGAATACGGGCGGCAGTGGAAGAGCGCATGGGGAATGCCTTTCGTGCAAGGTAGTGAGCGTTGCGATTGTCCGGAAGGCGTGGGGAAAGGCGCAAGTTCTAAATGGCCGCTCGCACCCCGGCCGTGTCGGTACACGGCAAGGGTAGAGGCGAACCCCCCCGCGAATCTGAGCAAATCTGAGCACGCAGAAAAAAGGATTTGGAGCCAAATCGGCCCCAAACCCTTGCTGGGCAAGCGTTGGCAGCTATGGTTTTTGGTTAGCGCACCAGCAGCACCGGCACCTGGCAGCTTGCCAGCACCTGCGTGCTGACCGAGCCCATCACCAGCTTGCCCAGCGCGCCGTGGCCCTGGGTGCCCATCATGATGAGGTCGAACCCGCCGGCCTCGGCCACCTTGGCGATGGTCTCGCCCGCCGGGCCCACCTTCACCAGGGTGGTGAAGTGGATGTCGTGGCGCTTGAGGTACTTGTCCACGGGGCCGAGCACCTTCTCGCCCTGCTCGGCGTAGTACTGGTCCACCACGGCCTTGCCCAGCGCGGCGCGGGCCCGGGGGGGCAGCGGGGTCTGCACGGTCAGCGCGGTGTATTCGTGCGTGCCGGCCATGAGTTCCTCGTGCGTGGTCAGGTAGGCCAGCATCTTCTTGGTGTAGGGGCTGCCGTCGATGGCGAGCAGGATCTTCATGGCGGATCTCCTCAGTTGCGATGCGGCTATGTTAGCGGGGACGCGTCCAGCGCCACCGTTTCCTCGGGCATGAAGCGCGCCTGCTCGCCCTTGCGCGCGTAGCCCAGCGGGTTGGCCACGACATGGCAGCGCCAGGGCGTGCCGTCGGCATGCCGGCCCTGCGCCACGTAGTCGCTGGGCGCGTGCAGGTGGCCGTGCAGCCACAGCCGGGCGTGGGGCAGCAGCTCGTCGAGCGCGTTGCAGAAGCCCGCCGTGCCGGGCACCAGGCCGTAGCGTGGGTCGGCGCTCTGCAGGCTGGGCGCGAAATGCGTGACCACCACCGTGGGGCCGTCGAAGGGCGCTGCCAGCGCCGCGCGCAGCCACGCCTGGCACGCCAGCGCCTGGGCGCGCATGGGCTCGGCCAGGAAGGGGGCGCCGCCGCGTGTGCCGCCGGTCTTGCGCAGGTAGTAGTTGGCGGCGCGGTAGGCCTTCTCGCGCTGCGCGTGCAGCCGCGTGGCGTCGGTGCAGCCGGCATGCACGGCCAGCGCGTCGAAGTCGGTCCACAGCGTGGTGCCGACGAAGCGCACGCCACCGAGCACCACGCTTTCGCGTTCCAGCCAGATCAGGCCCAGGCGTGCGCAGGTGGCGCGCAGGCGCGCGTGCGCGGCGTCGAAGTCCTGCGCGTCGTACTCGTGGTTGCCGGGCACGAACAGCACCGGCACGGGCCAGCCCGCGCCGCCCTGCGCGCGCGGCAGCGGGGAAAAGCGCGCCAGCCCGAAGTCCTCGTCGGCCAGCAGCGAGCCCGTCTGGTACGAGCCGATGTCGCCCGCCAGCACCAGCACGTCGGCGCCCGGCGCATGGCGTGGCTGAAACTGCGGGTGGACTTCGAGGTGCAGGTCGGACAGGAGCTGGATCTTCATGGCCCCGACTATAAAGAAAAACCGCCCGAAGGCGGCTTGTAGAAAGCGCTGGCAGCTATCAAAAAATGAGTGCTGCCGCGCGTTTCCAGGGGGTCAGGCAGCCAGGCGCTTTTCCAGGGCGGCCTGGGTGTCCAGCAGCGCTTGCGGCAGGTGGTAGGCCAGCTTGTCGAAGTGCTCGGTGTGCAGCTTGAACTCATCGGTCCACGCGGCCTTGTCGATGCTGGTCACGGTGGCGAACTGCTGGGCCGTGAAGTCCAGGCCCTTCCAGTTGATCTCGGCATACGCCGGGGCCACGCCGAACATCGTGTCCTGGCCCTGGGCCTGGCCTTCGATGCGGTCGATCATCCACTTGAGCACGCGCATGTTCTCACCGTAGCCGGGCCAGACGAACTTGCCCGCTTCGTCCTTGCGGAACCAGTTCACGCAGTAGATGCGCGGCAGCGTGGCGCCCTGCGCCTGCAGCTTGGTGCCGAGGTCGAGCCAGTGCTGGAAGTAGTCGCTCATGTTGTAGCCCATGAAGGGCAGCATGGCGAACGGGTCGCGGCGCACCACGCCCTGCGCGCCGAAGGCGGCGGCGGTGGTCTCGCTGCCCATGGTGGCGGCCATGTACACGCCTTCCGTCCAGGTGCGCGCCTCGGTCACCAGCGGCACGGTGGTGGAGCGGCGGCCGCCGAAGATGAAGGCGTCGATCTTCACGCCCTTGGGGTCGTCCCAGGCGTCGTCCAGCGCCGGGTTGTTGGTGGCGGCGACGGTGAAGCGGGCGTTGGGGTGCGCGGCCTTGGCGCCGGTTTCCTTGGCGATCTGCGGCGTCCAGTCGCGGCCCTGCCAGTCGATCAGGTGGTCGGGCAGCTTGCCGTCGTCTTTCTCCAGGCCTTCCCACCACACGTCGCCGTCATCGGTCAGCGCGACGTTGGTGAAGATCACGTCCTTGTCCAGGCTGGCCATGCAGTTGGGGTTGGTGAGCGTGTTGGTGCCGGGGGCCACGCCGAAGTAGCCGGCCTCGGGGTTGATGGCGCGCAGGCTGCCGTCGGCCTGGGGCTTGACCCAGGCGATGTCGTCGCCGATGGTGGTGACCTTCCAGCCCGTGAAGCCGGCCGGGGGCACGAGCATGGAGAAGTTGGTCTTGCCGCAGGCGCTGGGGAAGGCGCCGGCCACGTGGTACTTCTTGCCCTCGGGCGAGGTCACGCCCAGGATCAGCATGTGCTCGGCCAGCCAGCCCTGGTCGCGGCCCATGGTCGAGGCGATGCGCAGCGCCAGGCACTTCTTGCCCAGCAGCGCGTTGCCGCCGTAGCCCGAGCCGTAGCTCCAGATCTCGCGCGTCTCGGGGTAGTGCACGATGTACTTGGTGGCCGGGTTGCAGGGCCAGCTGGTCTGGTCCTTCTCACCAGCGGCCAGTGGTGCGCCCACGGTGTGCATGCAGGGCACGAACTCGCCGTCCACGCCCAGCACGTCGTACACGGCCTTGCCCATGCGGGTCATCAGCTTCTGGTTCACGGCCACGTAGGCGCTGTCGGTCAGTTCCACGCCGATGTGGGCGATGTCGCTGCCCAGCGGGCCCATGGAGAACGGCACCACGTACATGGTGCGGCCGGCCATGCAGCCGTCGAACAGCGGCTGCAGCGTAGCGCGCATCTCGGCCGGGTCCTTCCAATTGTTGGTCGGGCCGGCGTCTTCCTGCTTGGCCGAGCAGATGAAGGTGCGGTCCTCCACGCGCGCCACGTCCGACGGGTCGGAGCAGGCCAGGAAGCTGCCCGGGCGCTTGGCGGGGTTGAGCTTCTTGAAGGTGCCAGCCTGAACCAGCAGCTGGCACAGGCGGTCGTACTCTTCCTGCGAGCCGTCGCACCACTGGATCTGGGCGGGCTTGCACAGGGCGGCCATATCGGCCACCCAGGCGATCAGCTTGGCATTCTTGACGTAGGCGGGGGCCTGGATGTCCAGGCCTTGCATCGTGGGTGCGTTCATCGGAGCGTCCTCAAGTTGAAAAACCATCTTTTCAAAGGAAGCGAACCGGCGGCGCGCAAGGAATGCGGCCGGTGCGGGAGCTGCCCGGCGCTGCTTTTGAAAAAATGGCTCGGGAGATTCAGTCGGCGGCCGCGCGGGGTGGTGGCGGCTTGCCATGGGGCGGCGGATTGCGCCCGGGGCTGCCGACTGGGGTGTCGATTTTATGAAACCGACCCGGAACTGTGTTGCCACAAGGTGGTAAATTCATGCAAACGATGCATGGTTTTATGTTTGATTGTGCATGGGGTGCAAAAAAAGCCCCGGCGGCCGGGGCGGTGCGGAACGCGGACGGGTGTTCACGCCATGTTCACGGCGATGAAGGCCAGCAGGAAGATCATGACCGCACCAAAGGCCGGTAGCACGAGAGGCACGGCGTCGATCACGTCCTCGATCGGGTCGGTCACATGGGCCTCGGTGGCGGGAGGAGTCTGGGACATGGCTTTCTCCAGTCGTTCAACGTGAAACCATTCTAGGGCGCTCGTTCCGGGCGTGCCATTGGCGCTTTCACCCAGCCCGGCCGCGTTTTCTCAGAGCGTGTTCACGATCTCGCGCGAAGGGGTGCGGGATGCGGATCGGGATGAGCTGCTAGGCGCAAACCGCAGCAATAGCCTTGCTATTGCGAGGATTTGCAACAACGCAGACCGCCCGATTCCGCGCCTGCACCCCCGCGGGGAGATCGTGAACACGCTCTCAGTGCGCCTCGGCCTGCATGCCTGCCGCGCGCAGGGCGGCCAGCACCTCTTCCACATGGGCCTTGCCGCGCGTCTGCAGCACCAGGTCGATCTCCACGTTCTGCGCCGCGAGCATGGTGAAGGCGCGCTGGTGGTGCACTTCCTCGATGTTGGCGCCCGCCGCCGCCACCGTGGCGGTGATCTGCGCCAGCACGCCGGGCACGTCGCGCGCGCTCACCTGGATGCGCGCCAGCCTGCCCGAGCGCACCATGCCGCGCTCGATGATGGCGGCCAGCAGCAGCGGATCGATGTTGCCACCCGATAGCACCAGCCCCACCTTCCGGCCCGCGAAGCGCGCGGGGTGGCGCACCAGCGCCGCCAGCCCGGCGGCGCCCGCGCCCTCGACCAGCGTCTTCTCGATCTCCAGCAGCATCAGCACGGCCTGCTCGATGTCGCCTTCGTCCACCAGCAGCAGGTCGTCCACCAGGCGCGCCACCACCTCCTGGGTGATCCTGCCTGGCGTGCCCACGGCAATGCCCTCGGCAATGGTGGCGGTGCCCATGGGGTGGCGCGTGCCCTGCACGGCGTTGACCATGGAGGGAAAGCGCTGGGTCTGCACGCCCACCACCTCGATCCCCGGCTTCAAGGCCTTGGCCGCGGTGGCCACGCCCGCGATGAGGCCGCCGCCGCCCACGGAGACCACGAGCACGTCCAGCCCGGGCTGCTCGCGCAGCATCTCCAGCGCCAGCGTGCCCTGGCCTGCGGCGATGGCCTCGTCGTCGTAGGGGTGCACGAAGGTCAGGCCCTGTGCCTCGGCCAGCTGGTAGGCGTGCTGGCGGGCCTCCTCCAGCGTGTCGCCGTGCAGCACCACCTCGGCCCCGAAGCCGCGCGTGCGCTCCACCTTCACGCCGGGCGTGAAGCGCGGCATCACGATCACCGCGCGCACGCCCAGGCGCTGCGCGTGGTAGGCCACGCCCTGCGCGTGGTTGCCCGCGCTCATGGCCACCACGCCGCGCGCTCTCTCTTCAGGTGAGAGTTGCGCGAGCCGGTTGCAGGCGCCGCGCTCCTTGAACGAGGCGGTGAACTGCAGGTTCTCGAACTTGAGGAACACCTGCGCGCCGACGATCTGCGAGAGCGTCTTGGATTCGACGCAGGGTGTTTCGAGCACCTGCCCGCGCAGGCGGGCGGCGGCGTCCTGGATGGTCTGGAGCGTGAGCATGCGGCATTGTGGCGCATGGGCTACCACGCCCCCAGTCCCGCCAGACGTCAATCGAACTTGTAGTGAAGCGTCACGCGGAAGCTGCGCGGCGCGCCGTAGATGTTGTAGTAGCCGCCGTCGTACAGCTCGGTCAGGTAGGTGCGGTCGAACAGGTTGTCGATGTCGAAGCTGACGCTGGCGTTGCGGTTGATGCGGTAGCCCAGCCTGGCGGATACGACGGCATGGCTGCCTTGCTGCACGCGTTCGGAGTCGTACAGCCCGCTTTGCGCGATCACGCCGCCGCCCACCGTCCACCCGGAGAGCGCGCTGGCGCCCGCCGCGTCGGCAAACCGGTACTGCGCCCACAGCTTGAGCAGGTGCCGGGGGTTGCGGTAGGCATCGACTCGCTGGCCTACCCTGGCCGGATCGGCGTCAGTCAGGTAGATGCTGCGGTTGTTCGTGTAGCTCGCCGACAGGTTCAGACCGGGCATCGGTGTGCCCGAGACCTCGGCCTCGAAGCCCCGGCTCTGGATCTTGCCGGCGGCGGTGGAGCAGCGGCCGGACCAGCTGTCGGAGCAGACGTGCGCCGGGTCCATGTCGTCCATGGCGCGGTTCTCGTCGCGCAGCTGGAAGACGGCCAGCGATGCGTTCAGCCGGTCGTTCAGGAAGGAGCCCTTGACGCCCAGCTCCACCTGTCCGCCGACGCGCGGCTTGAGCATCGCGCCCGTGTGGTCGCGCGCGCTTTGCGGCACGAAGATTTCCGCATAGCTGCCGTAGAGCGACAGCTGTGGGCTCACGTCCCACACCACGCCCGCGTAGGGCGTGAACTCGCCGCTGGCCTTCTGGCCGTCCACCCACGGCGTGGTGTAGCGGCTGCGCGAGCGGTAGTCGTAGCGCGAATACCGGCCGCCAAGAATCACGGCCAGCGGCTCCTGCACGCGCAGCCGCACGTTGCCGTAGAAGCCGGACTGCCGCGTGTCGGTGGCGTAGCCATAGGAGTTCCATTCGGCCCGCGATCCGCCCCAGTCGTGCTGGCGCAGGATGTCGCCGCCGGTGAAGACCGTCGAATAGCGCCGGTCGTTGTTCGACTGGCCGACGCTGTGGTTGTAGCCCAGGCTGGCCTCATGCCGCCGCCCCAGCCACTGGAAGGGGCCGGACACGTTGAAATCCATGTAGCGGTAGTCCTGCGTGGGCGCCGAATGCGATGCCTCGCCGTCGGCCAGACCCGTCGCCGGGTCGGCGAAGCCATAGCCGTACACGCCCGCCCAGGTCATCTTCTCCTTGCGCTGGCCCAGCGCGGCCTTGGCGCGCCAGCCGTTGCCAAAGCGGTGCTCGTAGTCCAGCAGAACTTCGGTGATGTTCTGCGCGGAATCCACATCGGTCACGCCGACGAAGGTCCTGCGCCCGGGCAGCGTGCCGTCGCTGTAGCGCGGCAGGCCCCAGAAGGCGTTGCCCCGGTTCCGCATGTGCGTGAGCGACAGCCCCGCCGTGCCGTCGGGGCTGGGGTCCAGCTCCAGGATGCCGTAGAGCACCTGGCGCTTTTCGTGCGCTGCTTCGTAGAACTGGTCCTTGTCCTGCAGCACCGCCACGGCGCGGCCGCGCAGCGTGCCATCGGCGGTCAGGGGGCCGCCCGCGTCCAACTCGGCGCGCGCGTTGTTCCAGGAGCCGTAGGACAGATTGCCCGAGAGGGCGAAGCGGTTCGCCGGCCGCTTGCGCACCAGGTTGATCGAGCCGCCCGGTTCGCCGCTGCCCGCGAACAGGCCGGAAGGGCCGCGCACCATCTCCACGCGGTCGTAGAGGGCCGGGTCCAGACGGAACAGGCCCGACCCCGCGGCCGGGATGCCGTCCACCTGCGTGCTGACCTCGAAGCCGCGCGCCATGATGCGCCCTTCGTTCGTGTAGCCGTCCAGCCGCACGCCCGCCATCTGGGTGTAGGCCGCGTCCAGCCGCGTGATGCCCTGGTCGTCCATCTGCTCGCGCGTCAGCACCGAGACGGACTGCGGAATCTCGCGCAGCGAATGGGCGCCCTTGAAAAGCGTTGCCGCCTGCGCGGCATAAGTGCCCGTGCCCTCGCTGGTGGCCGAACGCTCGGCCTCGGCGGTCACGCGCACCTCCGCCAGCGAAGCGGCGCCGCTGCCTGTGGACGGCCGGGCCTCGGGCACGCGCCGCAACGCGTAGGCGCCGCCCGGGCCGGCCGTGGCCTCCAGCCCCGTGCCGGCCAGCAGCGCGGCCAGCGCCTGCGCCACGGTCAGGCCGCCGCTGGCGCCGTGTGTCTGCGCGCCCGCCACGAGTTCGGGCGTGAAGGTGATGAGCGCGCCCGACTCGCGCCCCAGCCGGTTCAGCGCAGGGCCCAGCGGGCCCGGAGGAATGGCGTAGCTGCGTTGTGCGGCCGCCTCGGCGGCGGGCTGCGCGTGCGCGGCGCCGTGCAGGGTGGCTGCGGCGGCGCCCACGGCCAGACTGGTGCACAAAAGGCGCGCGGCGAAGGCGGCGCGGCACGGGGTGAAGCGATGTGCTGCGCAAGGATGGCGGTTCATGCGGTGTGTCCCTCGGATGGATCGTTGCGGATACGGATGTGTCTGAGGGCTTGACACGCAGGGCGGCGCGAATGGCCGTCTTTTTCAGGGTTTGAATGAAAAAGGCCGCTAGCGCACGTCCAGCAAGCGCCAGCAGCTATCAAATCAGGAATTCAGGGGGATGCCTGCCGCTCCACCACCACCCACCAGCGCGTGCGGCTGCGCACCTGCACGGGCAGCGAGAGCGTGAGCGCGGCCAGCACGCGGTCGGTGTCGGCCAGCGGGTAGGTGCCCGACACGCGTAGCTCCGCCGCGTCGCTTGCGCAGCGCAGCACGCCGGGGCGGTGGCGGCCCAGTTCGGCGAGGAAATCGGGCAGGGGCATGCCGTCGGCCACCAGCATGCCGTCGGTCCAGGCGGCGGCGCCGTCCTGCAAGGGCGCGGGCGGGCTGGCGGCGGTGGCGGTGAAGCGGCCCTGCTCGCCCGCCGACAGGCGCTGCGCGGCGTGCGGCATGTGTGCGGGGGTGAGCTCCACCGCGCCTTCGAGCACGGCCACAAAGGTGTGCCCCTCCTGCTGGCGCACGGTGAAGTGCGTGCCGATGGCGCGCACCGTGCCTTCGGCCGTGCGCACGCGCAAGGGCCGGGGCGGATGAGGGCCCGCGGCGTCCGGCGCGCTGTGCACCAGCACCTCGCCCGCGCGCAGCACGATCAGGCGCTCGGCGGCGCTGTAGCGCACATCCACGGCGCTGGCGGTGTTGAGCTGGATCCGCGTGCCGTCGGCCAGCACGGTCTCGCGCCGCTCGCCGGTGGCGGTGGAGAAGTCGGCCGCCATCTGCTGCCAGGTGCTGGTCTGCCGTGCGGCCAGCAGCCCGCCCGCGCCGGCGGTGAGCAGCACGGCCAGCCGCACCGCATGGCGGCGCGCGAGGCTGGGGGCCGCCAGCGTCTGCAGGGCGAGGGGCGTGGAGACGCTGCGCAGTTGCCCGTCCACCTCGGCGATGCGCTGCCAGGCGCGCGCGTGCAGCGGGTCGGCGGCCAGCCAGGCCTGCCATTGCTGGCGGGCGCCTTCGCCGCCGCCGTCCAGCGCCAGCAGCCAGTGCACGGCGGCGCGGGCGACGTCGGGCGGGATGGCGGCGGTGTCCGCGTGCGCCCGTTCAGTCCGCATGGAAGAAATAGCAACGCTCGGCCGCCGCCGCCAGGTGCCGGCGCACGCTGGTGCGCGAGATGCCCAGTTGCGCCGCGATCTGCTCCTGCGTCAGCTCCTCCAGCCGCCATAGCAGGAAGGCCTTGCGCGCCACGACGGGCAGGCCGTCCAGCAGGCGGTCGATGGCGCACAGCGTTTCCAGCACCATCAGGCGCGCGTCGGGCGGGGGCGCCACGGGCTCGGGCAGGGCGGCCAGGGCGTCGAGGTAGGCGCGTTCGATCTGCCGGCGCCGCAGGTGGTTGGACAGCAGGCGCTGCGCGATGGTGGTGAGGTAGGCGCGCGGCTCGGCCAGCGCATGGGGCGGCTGGCCGCGCGCCGTGAGCACGCGCACGAAGGTGCTCTGCGCGAGGTCCGCCGCGTCCCATGCGCAGCCCAGCTTGCGGCGCAGCCGCGCCACGAGCCAGCCGTGGTGCTGCAGGTACAGGGCCTGGGTGGCGTGGGTGTGGCTGGCCGGGGAGAGGGAGGGCATGGTGGGTGGCTGCAAATGCGAATGTGTCGCATTTTATGATTGCGGTTGCCCACGCTGCCCGGAAGCATCAGAACCGGTAGTCCATCGACAGCCACACCCGCCGGGCCTCGCCGTAGTTGACGAAGACGTTGGTATTCGACTGGTAGACCTCGTCCGTGAGGTTGGTGATGGCCAGGCGAGCCGTCCACTGCGGGGTGATGCGGTAGGCCGCCCATGCCGACACAAGGGTGTAGGGGTCGAGCCGGAAGCTCGCGCCATTGGTCCAGCGCACCGTCTCGCGGACGCTCTGCCAATGCACGGCGCCGCCGACGCTCAGGCCCTGCAGACTGCCCGCGAGCTGGTACTGCGTGGCCAGCTTGACGATGTCGCGGGGCAGCGTCTGCACCTGCGTGCCATCGTTGCGCCGGACGTTCTGGCGTGTGTAGCCGCCCATGAGCTGCCATTGCCGGGTTATCGAGCCGGAGGCCTCCAGCTCGACGCCGCGCGTAATTTGGCCCGCGCCGCCCTCGAAGTAGTAGCGCCCGAAGCGGCGGATGAGGTCGCCATCGGTGAACTCGCCCGCCTGCTGGGCCACGTTGCTCTGCTTGAGCTGGAAGACGGCGGCCGAGAGTGTCAGCTGCGGCCGGGGCTCCACCTTGACGCCCAGCTCCACGCTGCTGCCCTGGCGGGGGTCCAGCAGCAGCCCCTCGCGGTCGCGCACGGAATCGGACTGGATCTGGAAGGTGCGGGCATAGCTGCCGTACAGCGATGCTGCGGGCGCCACGTCATAAACCAGCCCCAGGAAAGGCGTGAAGACGCCCCGGTGGTCGTAGTCCGCGCTCTGGTAAGGCGCGCCACCGCTGCCGGTGTAGTCGTAGTCTTGGTAGAGCACATGCTCATCCTGCCGATAGCGGCTCCAGCGCGCGCCGGCCTGCAGCTTGAGCGGATCCGCCAGGCTCCACAGGCTGCTGGCATACAGGGCGGAGGTTTTCACGTCGTAGCGGCTGGTCTGCACCTTCCACCATTCGGGCTCGGGATAGGTGCCGGGATCGAAGGTGCGGTAGTTGATAGGGGCGAGATTGCTGCCCTCCCAGTGGGTGTCGGCCAGCGTCTTCTGGCGGGAGTCCACATAGCCCGCCACCACCCGGTGCTCGCGCCCGAACAGCGCGAAGCGGCCGTCCACCGAGGCCTCGAACAGGCCGCGCCGGCTGTCGTAGTCGTTGCGCGTGCCGTAGTTTCCGGTCACCGCGCCGTCGGTCTGGGGCAGGCCCACTTCCAGGAACTTGTAGTTCAGCGAGGCGTTCTGGCGCGCATAGGCCAGCTTGAGCTTCCATGCGTCGGACAGCGCATGTTCCAGCGTCAGCGTGGCCGATGCGCGTTCCTGGTCGGCCCGCTCCCAGGCGGGCGACAGGTTCAGCCGGCGGGGCACCTCGAAGCGCGAGCCGTCGGCGTACATGCCCGTCAGCGCGCGGAAGTTCGCCAGCCCGTCGCCATCGATGCGCTGCCAGTCGAGCGCCAGCGACAGGGCCGTATCCGGCCCCAGGTCGGCATCCAGCACGCCGTAGAGCATGGGCCGGCGCTTGCGGTAGTGGCCCTGGTAGTGGTCCTGCTGGTCTTCCAGACGGGCCACGGCCCGCCCGCGCAAGCTGCCTGCGGTATTCAGGGGGCCGCCCGCATCGAATTCCGCCGCATAGGCGCTGTAGTTGCCCAGCGCGCCCTTCGCCTGCGCCTGGAACTCGTGCGTCGGGCGCTTGCGCACCACGTTCACCGTGCCCGAGGGCTGCCCGTTGCCGGTGACGATGCCGGTAGCGCCGCGCACGACTTCCACATGGTCCAGGCTGGCGGTATTGAGGGTATCGAACAGGTAGTCGTCGTAGCTCGATGCCAGGTTGTAGGACAGCCCGTCGACCTGCAGATTGTTCAGCGTGAAGCCCCGCACGAGCGTGGAAGAGTATCCCGGCCCTGACGATTCGACGACCGTGCCTGGCACTAGGCGCAGGGCATCCGTGAGCGTCGCCGCGCCGCTGTCGTCCAGCAGTTCCCGCGTGACCACGCTGACAGACTGCGGCGTTTCCCGGATGGAGAGGTCTAGTTTGTTGGCCGCGCTCATCGAGCGCGTGGTGTAGCTGCCTGTGCTCTCGGTGATTGAGCCGAGCAGGTGGGCCGTGACCGTCACCAAGGGAAGCGTGTTGTTGCTCGTCTTCGCCGACGATGCGACGGGCGCGCGCCGCAGCACGAAAGCCTGGCCACCTACCTGTCCCACCGTCAACCCCGTGCCCTGCAGCAGTTGCGCAAAGCCGTCGAGCACGCCCGCGCGGCCGCGCAGGCCGGGGGTATTCAAACCCTCGGTCAGCGCCGGGTCGGTTGACAGCGTCACGCCCGCCTGCCCTGCGAAGCGCGAGAGTGCGGGGCTCAGGGGGCCGGGCGGGATGTCGTAGCTGCGCGCATCGGCAGCCGTCGGTGCGGCCGTGGTTTGCGCTCCGGCGGGCACGGCGGCAAGGGTGCTCAGCAGGGCGAGGATGGCGAGCTGCACGGCCGGGCGCCGTAGGTCGGGGAGGTGGGCTGACATGGTTGAAATGTCCTTTCGTCGAAGAAAAACCGCGTTGTGCGGGTGTCCTTCGTTTGACCGCCGACGGTGAAAAAGGGGACATAGGTTTGAAAAGCACATGCCAAATCTGCATCCGGCGCTTATTCAGTAAGCGCAGGCAGCTATCAAAACAGGAGTCTTCAGGCCGGCCCGATGGTGACCCACCAGCGCGTGCGCAGCGCGATGCGCACGGGCAGGGACGCGGCCAGCGCGGCCAGTGCCGCATCGGTGTCCGCGAGCTGGAACGCGCCGCTGACCGGCAGCGCCGCCACGGCCGGGTCGCAGCGCAGCACGCCGGGGCGGTAGCGGGCCAGCTCGGCGGTGAAGGCGCCCAGGGGCATGCGCTCGGCGTAGAGCACGCCCTCGGTCCAGCCGTCGGCCAGCGCGTCGCGCGCGCTGGCGGCGCTGACCGCCTCGGCCGTTGCCGTGGCCTGCATGCCGGCATCGATGCGCACGGGGGCGCCGCCGTGCGCAGGGCGCAGCTCCACCGCGCCTTCGGCCACGGCGACGCGGGTCGCCTCGCCATGGATGCGCACGCTGAAGCGCGTACCCAGCGCGCGCGCCGTGCCCTGCGGCGTCTGCACGAGGAAGGGGCGGCCGGCGGCGTCGGGCGCCGTCTGCACCCACAGCGCGCCGCTGTGCAGCACGATGCGGCGCACGCTGGCGGTGTAGGCCAGGTCGGCGGCGCTGGCGGTGTCGAGCAGCAGGCGCCCGCCGCCGGGCAGGCCGAGCCAGCGGCGCTCGCCGGTGGCGGTGCGTTCGGTGGCCGTCCACGCGGCCCAGGGCGCGAGCCGCCACGCGGCCCAGCCCGCCGGGCCTGCGACGATCAGCACGGCCAGCAGGCGCACGGCCGCGCGCCGGTTCGCGCCGTCGGCGCTGCGCAGCGCCTGTGCGCCCAGCGGCCCGTGGGCGCGGCCCAGCGTCTGCAGCACGCCTTCGGCGCGCTGCCAGGCGGCCTCGTGGCGCGGGTCGGCGGCGCGCCAGCGGGCCAGGGCGGCGCCGTCGGCATCGCTCCCATCGCCGGATTGCAAGCGCACGAGCCATTGCGCGGCCTCGCGGGCGATGCGGGCGTCGGGCGCGGTATTCATGGCGCCGCCAGCAGGATGCACCGGGCGAACGCCTCGGCCATGTAGCGCTTGACGGTGCGCTCGGACACGCCCAGCCGCGCGGCCACCTCGGCGTAGGTCAGCCCGTCGAGCTGGGCCAGCAGGAAGGCCTCGCGCGCGCGGGGCGGCAGGCCGTCGAGCATGGTGTCGATGGCGCGCAGGGCCTCGAGTACCAGCAGACGTTCTTCCGGCGACGGCGCCAAAGGGGCGGGCAGGTGGGCCACGGCGTCGAGCCAGGCCCGCTCCAGCGCCTGGCGCTGCACGTGGTTGATGAGCAGGTTGCGCGCGATGGTGGTGAGGTAGGCGCGCGGCTCGGCCACTTCGTCGAGCCGCTGGCCGGTGGCCGCGAGCACGCGCACGAAGGTGCTCTGCGCCAGGTCGGCCGCGTCCCAGGCGCAGCCCAGCTTGCGCCGCAGCCGCGCGAGCAGCCAGCCGTGGTGCTGCAGGTACAGGGCCTGGGTGGCCTCGGCGTGGGAGGCCGGGGAGGGGGCGGGCATGGTGGATGCGCATCAATTGAGAATTAATCGCATTTTATGGCCCAGGGCCACCGCCCTGACCGCGGGCCGTCAGAACCTGTAGTTCATCGTCAGCGCGACGCTGCGCGGCTCGCCCCAGGTGTAGCTGCTGTAGGTGCTGAAGATGGAGTAGTACTTCGTGTCCAGCAGGTTGTTGATGTGCAGGCTCACCGAGAGATGCTTGTCGAATTCGTAGCGCGCCGAGGCATCGAGCAGCCAGTAGGCCTTGGCCACGGCATCGGCCGTTGCGCCGGTGAGCACGTTGGTGACCTCTCCCCAGGTCTTGTCCTGCCAGCGCATGCCGCCACCCAGGGTCAGCCCCGGCAGCAGCGAGGGCTTGTAGCTGGCGTGGAGGGTGAAGACGTTTTCCGGTGTGAGCGTGGCGACTTTCTGGCCCTGCCGGCGCGAAATCTTGTGGCTGAACCCCGCATGCACCTGCCATCGTGGCGCGGGCTGCCCGGATACCTCCAGCTCGTAGCCCCGGGTCTTGATGCCCTGGGTGGCACGGGCGGCCGAGCCGCCGGAGGGCGTGGTCTCGCTGGTGTACTCCGGGTAGTTGTCCTGGTCGAGCTGGAACCAGGCCGCGCTGGCCTGCAGGCGGCCGCCGAGGAACGTGCCTTTCAAGCCGACTTCCTTGTTCTGGCCTTCCAGCGGGTCGAGCGTCGCGCCCTCCCGGGTCTGCGCTGACTGGGGCTTGTAGATCGTGGTGTAGCTGGCGTAGGCGGACAGCTGCGGGTTCAGGTCGTACACCGCGCCCAGGTAGGGCACGACGATGCCGGATTTCCGGGTGGTGTCGCTCGTGTAGTGGATGACCCGGCCGCCGGTGATGAGCTTGAGGTCATCGCGCGGGTTCCAGCGGGCGGTGGCGTACAGGCCGCGTTCGCGCGTCGTGGTGTCCGAGCGCAGGAAGTGAACCCATGCGGGCACGGGGATGTCGCCGCGCCAGGCGTAGTAGTCGGGCACGCGGCGGTCGTAGTCCGGAGGGCGGATGGACATGTCGCTGCCCCACTGGCGGTTCCAGGCGCTGGCCCCCAGCACCAGTTCGTGCCGGCGCCCGAGCAGCGTGAACGCACCGCTGGCGTGGACATCAAGGGCGTCGCTGGTGGTCTGCCCGTCGTACCAGGTCGGGCCTGTCAGGGTCATGCCGGAGCCGTCGCCCGGGCTGGGGTTGCCATTGGCCGCCGCCGCTACCCGCGCGTCGTAGCCGTTGGTCTGGCGGCTGAGCTGCAGCTTGGCGACCCAGTCATTGTCGAAGGCATGCTCCAGCGTCGCGAACCCTGTCCGTGTGTATTGCTGCCAACTGCTCCAGCGGGCGCCGTTGTTGAACGAGCGCGGCATGGTGTTGAAGCTGCCCGCCGCGTCGTAGAGCGGAATGCCGCCCCAGGTATTGCCTTTGGGGTCGTTGTCCTGGTAGTCGGCTCCCACGGTCAGCAGCGTGCCCGGCGCCAGGTCGGCTTCCAGGATGCCGTAGAGCACCGAGGTCTTGCGCTGGTAGTGGTCCAGATGGGAATGCTTGTCCTGGTACGCCGCCACGGCCCGGCCGCGTAGGCTGCCGCTGGCATTGAGCGGGCCGCCCACGTCGAGCTGGGCACGGTAGTTTTGCCACGAGCCGGCGCCCAGCGACGCCTCGCCCTGGAACTGGCGCGTGGGCTTTTTGCGCACCAGGTTGATCGTGGCGCCCGGGTCGCCAGTGCCCGTCAGCAGGCCGGTCGCGCCCTTGAGCACTTCCACGCGGTCGTAGATCGCCATGTCGCTGAGCGTATGCCCCGCCGAATAGGCCGAGTCGCGCATGACGGGAATGCCGTCGTACTGGAAGTTCTGAATGGCGAAGCCGCGCGCATAGAACTCGATGCGCTCGCTGTCGTTGGTCACGATGCTCACGCCAGGCGTGAGTCCCATCACCTTGTCAATGGAGGTCAGGTTGAAATCGTCCATTTCCTGCCGCGTGACCACGCTGATGGACTGCGGCGTCTCGCGCGGCGTGAGCACCAGCCGCGTGGCCGTGGCGATGGCGCCGGGCGTGTAGCTGCCCGTGCCCTCGGTGATCTCGCCGAGCTGGTTGGCCGCGACCGTGACCTCGGGGAGCGTTTCTGCCACGGGCGTTGCGGCGGGCGCGGCGCGCAGCACGTAGCTGCCCCGGGATTGGGGCACCGCCTGCAGCCCCGTGCCGCGCAGCAAGGCATCCAGCCCGCTGCGCGCGGTGTGGCGGCCCTGCAGTCCGGGGCTGCGCAGGCCCTGCACCTGGCCGTGGGTGAAGGACAGCAGCAGGCCGGCGTCGCGCCCGAAGCGGTTGAGCGCGTCCTCCAGAGGACCGGCAGGAATGGCGTAGCCGCGGGTCGCCTCGGCCGCGGGCGGCGCGCCGGACTCCTGGGCATGCAGGCGGCTGCCCAGGCCGGCGCAGGCCAGCGCCAGCACGAGGGCGCGGCAGGCCCAGGCCTGCGGGTGGAGCGGAAAACGGGGGGTGGAAAGAGGGGCCATGGTGGTCAGGAGGGAAGAAAGGGGCAAGGCGCATGCGCGCCGGGTGGACGCGGCGCAGGGCCGCACTCCCTTTCCATGTCCCGCGAGTTACCAAAACAGCCCACCGCGCACGGATTTTTTTTGCAATGGCGAGTGTCGCTATCAAAAAAGAGAGCTGCTCGCGCTTGCCAGTCGCAGAATCCAAAAGGTTTTGATATCAAAACCCAGGAATAGCAAGCGCGGGTAGCTCTCTTTTTTGCAGCGTCACCGGGGTGAGGCCTCGGCCACCACCTCCTGCAGCCCCCACCAGCGCGCCAGCGTGCGCACCCGCAGCCCGGGCAGGGCGCCGAGCGCGGCCAGCACGCGCGGCACGTCGTCGAGCGGGTAGGTGCCCGACACCCGCAGGTGCGCCACCTCGGGCGCGCAGACCAGCCGCGCCGCGCTGTAGGGCTGCAGCGCGGCCAGCAGGTCGGGCAGCGGCAGGCCGCGTGCCACCAGCATGCCTTCGGTCCAGGCCGTGCTGTCCTCGTGCACGGCGGCCGGGGCCGACACGCCCTGCGCCCGCAGCGTGGCCTGCCGGCCCGCGGGCAGCACCAGCGCTTCACCCGCGGCGTCGCGCGGCGTCAGGCGCACGGCGCCCTCGAACACGCCGACCCAGGCCTCGCCCCCGGCCAGCGCGCGCACGGCGAAGCGCGTGCCCAGGGCCTCGGCCGCGCCGGCGGCGGTCTGCACGACGAAGCGGCGCGCGGGC
>Ga0222424_100398_pt1 | contig 26867 bp, 13 predicted proteins | sample 2B2ome_FD_182468 | JGI IMG/M metagenome (GOLD analysis project Ga0222424, IMG submission 182468) | Enriched microbial communities from leaf-cutter ant dump, University of Wisconsin, Madison, United States - 2B200A (version 2) | ecosystem: Environmental > Terrestrial > Nest > Insects nest > Nest... | reverse complement strand
TTACGGATATACCCTGCACTACTTCCATCAACTGGATGGCATCAATAATACCGATACCACGCCCGGTTGCCCTGCCTTTTATGGCTTGCGCGTACAGCAGGTTTGGTTGCATCAGGGTTGCCGTATCTATAAACCAGGCTTTACAATGCTCCAGCACCTGGGTTACATATTTTTTTTGAGGAGTGATCCGGTATGCCGATGCCAGGGCTCCTATGATCCGGCTGAAACGGATCATCGCATGCCGGTGTGCTACAAAATTATCCGGGTTTGTTTGCCCGTCCTTCTGAATATAAGGGCTGTCCACACGTACCGGGTTGGGCCACCAGTAATCCCCTTCACTGTAAAAATCATGTATGCCACCGGCACTGCGGGAGGCTCGGTGCGCCGTTACAGTTTCCGGTTGCTGTTGTAATGCCCAGGCAGCTTTTGCCAGCACCTGTTTTTTCAAAACAGTCTTTACGCCACCGATATCCTGGGCCTGGAGCCGCTGTCCTATAAAGGCCCCTATAAACAGGATTACATATAATAGTCTTTTTTTCATTTTTTACTTTATGACTGTGTTCCTTCCTTTACAGATCGCAACTGTCAAATATGCATCGAGCCTACAGCTCTCTGCTTTTCTTCTATTGCCCATACGCAACGAATTACATTCGCTGCTACACTATCAATACAAGGCTACGCCTTTGCCTTCTATATCCGCTCCCATACCCGGATCAATGCTGACCACTCCATCATTTTGTTATAAGCGCTACAGTGATCTTACCGCAGGCCAGACGATCAATACAAGGCTACGCCTTCGCTTTCAATATCCGCTCCCATACCCGGATCAAAGCTGACCACTCCATCACTTTGTTATAAGCGCTACAGTGATCTTACCGCAGGCCAGACGATCAATACAAGGCTACGCCTTCGCTTTCAATATCCGCTCCCATACCCGGATCAAAGCTGACCACTCCATCATTTTGTTATAAGCGCTACAGTGATCTTACCGCAGGCCAGACGATCAATACAAGGCTACGCCTTCGCTTTCAATATCCCCATATCCGGATCAACGCCGATCACTCCATCACTTTGTCATAAAATGGAACTTGACCTTACCGTAGGATTGGACCTCTTTTTTATGTGAAGGTTCAACCGTTCCCTTTAATTTTCCTCCGGCATCTTTTTCCACACGGATGGTCCTCCAATCGTAGCTGCCTTTTTCATAATTAAATGTCTCCCCGTCATCGTCATACAGCTTATAGCTGCCGGGCGCTTCGCCATAGACCCGGATGTCCAGGTCTGTTTTTTCACCCGCTTTTGGAGCATGCAGCAGTGGCGGCATCATCGGAATAATGCCACCGTCTTTTACGTATACCGGAATTTTATCCAGCCCGGGCGTAACGGTGATCACTTCCCCGTCGCCGGCAAAAGCCCCGGTATAAAAATCATACCAGCGTCCTTTGGGCAATACGATCTTCCTGGAGGTTTGCCCGGTAAATAAGGGTGCCACCAGCAGGTATTCACCGGCCATATACTGATCCTTTACTTCTTTACTCACCGCTTCCAGGTAAGGATTATCCTCCAGGTTATTTTTTACCGGGCTGTTCGTTGCGTTCACCTGGTATCCCGGCTCCAGGCTCATTCCCCTGAACACCGGCGTGCCTTCGAAATGGTATTTTGCAAATTCCGAATACCAGTAGGGCATCATCCGCATCCGCAATAAAGCCAGTTCTTTTATTTGTGCGGCTACCTCCGGGTATGACCAGGGTTTGGTGCCGCTGGACCAGGCGTTGATCATGGCCATGGGCGAAAAGATCACGGTCTGAAAACGGCGCAGCCATTCTTCCGCCGTTTTTGAGGCCCGTACTTCCGGTGTCCATAAAACGCCGATATATCCACTGTTGATAAGTGCTGTAATGAAATCCTCGTGGTTGTAATAATCATTATACAGCACATACGGATAACTGTTGCCCCCGGCATTGGAGGCCCGTACCAGTCCGTAAGTACGTTCGTTCCTGTCCTTGAACAGCTCCACACTGTTCTTCATCGCCAGCACACCATAGGTTTGCCGCATCTGTTCTCCCGAGAGTCCGGAAGGGAAGGTAGCCACATCCGGCCACAGGTAATAATCATAGCCATCTACTTCATCAATCTTATACCCGCTTACACCAATAGCTACCTGATCTTTTTTCAGCTGTCCGAAGAATATATTGCGCGCCTCCGGAATGGTAAAGTCCGGTACTTCTCCTGTCCAAACGGTATGTGAACCGGTAAAGGGGGTGATCGCTTTATAAAAAGAAGCAGATTTTGACACATAGGGATTGATCCAGAGATTGAGACGGATCCGTTTGTCCAGCATTTCTTTTACAAAAGCTGCGGGGTCGGGGTACCGCCCTTTATCCCATTCAAAGGTACCGGGATAAGAGCGGCTTTGCCAGCCGGGTTCCAGCCCGATGAAATCCAGCGGATATCCTTTTACGGCAAAGGAATCCGCTTCCTGCTTTACCTCATCCGCTGTAAACAATGACTTTACCCTCTGTGTAAAACCCAGTCCCCACCGGGGTGGTAATGTACCACCTCCGTTAAACAGATTATAACGGCGTATGGCATCCAATGCCGTAGGCCCGGCAAACACATATACTTCTGTGCCCGGAGCGGGAACCTGCAGCTCCACTGCGTCTGAGTAAGGCCGGGAGCTCCAGCTCCGGTCCGTATTACGGTCCTTTTCCACCGGTGGATGCTTACTGTCCTTACGCACACCGGAACCGGCATAAACATTGATGTACCGTGCCGCGTTCACAAATACCCCGTAGCCCCTGGAAGAAACATAAAAAGGTACCGGTGCATGCGTACGGCCATTGTCCTTACCTCCATAGTGATCCACATGCAATTGCAATATTTTCCCACGCTGGTGCACCGTTTGAAAATTCAGCCCGAAACCAAACAGCTGTTCTTGTTTTTCCAGGGGAAAACGCAGACTGGTTTTGCCATCCGCAACGGCTCCCGAAATATCAGCCTTTGACAAGGGAAAATCCTGCTCGCTCATGTTGCCCAGGGCGGCAGCCGGCGTGGCCCCTGCTGCTTTTAAAAGGTTATAGGCCTCGGGCCTTCCTACAATACCTTTCCATACTCCCGGCGCCACTTTGTTCCAGGTAATGGGCTGTGCTGCTGCATTATTCCATACAGCAAAAAAGAAAATCAGATAAACGATCCTGTAAAACATAATAATTTATAATGGTACAATCGTGTATTGCTTACCTTTTGTGGTTTTAAAATCAATCATGTATCCTTTTGCATCCGACAGGGAAACCAGTTTGGCATCCCTGTTTTTTTCATAGGGTGGTTTACCATAAGCGGCCAGCAGGGCATTGGGATTGCCACCCGCTGCGTTTGTGGCATTTACTTCCAGTACTTTTACCGGTATGGCCGTATATACACGACAGTTGCCTCCGGATCCGGATTGTACGGTAGCCTTTGCCAAACGCCCGTTGGCCCATTCGATGTTCCATTGAAAATTGCCCCTTGCTTTGATTCCTTTTACAGATCCTTTTTTCCACACAGAAGGCAATGCGGGAAGTAAGACCATATAGCCGTCATGACTTTGCAGCAGCATTTCGGTAATGCCTGCCGTAGCCCCAAAGTTTCCGTCGATCTGAAAAGGCGGATGCGCATCGAACAGGTTGGGGTAAGTACCGCCACCGCCCATGGTTTCCCTTGATTGCCGGGGGTCAATATACGTGAACGCGTCGCTGAGGATCTTATACGCGTGATCTCCATCCTGCAGCCGCGCCCACCAGTTGATCTTCCAGGCCATGCTCCAGCCCGTGCTTACATCTCCCCGGAAGATCAATGATTGTTTAGCTGCAGCCGCCAGCTCCGGGGTTTCCCTTACATTGATCTGGCTGCCGGGATACAACCCGAACAGGTGTGATAAATGCCGGTGCTTATCTTTAGGGTCGTCCCAGTCCTTAAACCATTCCTGCAGCTGGCCATACTGACCAATGTGATAGGGATAAAGTTGCACCCTTACCGTTTCCAGTTCTTTTGCAAACGCCGCATCGGTGCCCAGGATCTTTGCCGCTTTAATAACGGCCGTAAACAATTCTCTTATAATGGACATATCCATCGTGCTGGCCATCGTGAGCTGGTATTCCTTTCCTTTAATCTTTATCGTATTTTCCGGTGAGGTAGATGGATTGGTGACCCAATATCCCGAGGCAGGATCTTTTACCAGCCAGTGCAGCATAAATTGTGCTGCACCCTTCATCAGCGGATATCCCTCTTTTTGCAGGAAATCTTTATCCCCCGTAAAAAGATAGTGCTCCCACAGATGCGTGGAGAACCAGCCTCCGGCCATGGGCCAGCAACTCCAGCGCGGCATACCCCGCGGATCATCCCATCCCTGTCCGCCGGGGGGTGATGTTTTGGCCCAGAGATCAGAATTGTGGTGTGTTACCCATCCTTCTGCAATGCCATAGTTTGTTTTTGCCGTAACCGCACCGTTTACCGCCAGCTCTTTCATAAAATCAAACAGCGGCTGGTGACATTCGGAAAGATTGGTATTCTCCGCCAGCCAATAATTCATTTCCGTATTGATATTGGTGGTATAATTGCTGCCCCAGGGCGGTTGCACATGATCATTCCAGATCCCCTGAAGATTGGTAGGTCTTGCCCCCGGACGCGAAGCCGCGATTATAAGGTAGCGCCCGAACTGGTAGTAGAGGCTCTGCAATGCAAAATCATTCGGAGCTTTTGCAAAACGCTTCAACCGTTCATCGGTAGGCATTTTGACTTTTGCAGCATCCGCACCCAGGTCGATCGATACCCGGTTGAACAAGGACTGATAATCCGTTACATGCGCCAACCGCAGTTGCGCATATGGCTGCTGCAATGCCTTACCAAGATTGGCCATAGCCTCCACGGAAGGGTCCTTTCCCTCCCTGCCGGGTGATTTATCAAAACCATTAAAACTGGTTGCCTCCGAAAGATAAATGGTTACTGCATTGGCACCTGATACAACCAGGGCTGTGTCCCCGCGGTTTACCGATCCGCCCTCAGTGATGATTTTTGCATATACTTCAAAATTCATCCCCTCCCCGTTCCAGTCGTCGTATACCACCTGTTGCGGTTCATAGTCACGGTTGGCCACAAATTTTGGGGCTTTGCCTTTCAGCACCAGCAGGTCCTGTCCCTTGTTTTCCGTACGGTACTTCAGTTTACTGGTAAGCCCCGCAACAAAGCTGATGGCATTTTTCTTATCTGCCGTGATCCGGATCATCATGATCTTATCCGGATGACTGATAAAGGTTTCTCTTGTATACTGCACACCGCCGGCCCTGTAGCGCACGGTAGCCGTGGCATTGGCCAGATCCAAGTCCCGGTAATAATCCGTTGCCTGGGTATCCTTCAACGAAAAGCTCAGCCAGAGATCGGCCAGCGGCAGGTAGCGCGCTGAATAAGGGCCGTGCATTTTTTTCCAGACCACGGCCGCACTGTCGTAATTTCCGGCAGTGATCAGCGCCCGTACTTTTTCCAGTATCGCCGGTCCTTCCGGCTGATTACCAGGATTGGGCGCCCCCGACCAAAGCGTGTTGTCATTTAACTGATAGCGTTCCTTTACAACTCCGCCAAACACCATGGCACCGGTCTTTGCATTGCCCAGGGGCAGGGCCTCTTCCCAGATGGTAGCCGGTTGTGCGTACCAGAGCTTAAGTGTATTACCAGGCGTTCCGGTCTGCGCATTCAATACCCATACCGGGGTTACCATTAACAAAAGGATCAAAAATTTCTTCATTCAATCTGATATTATATATTGCTGCTATGAGGCGGCTAACAGGGTACCTAGCAGCGTTTATTTAAACCGTTACAGATCCAGAAATGCCATGGGCAGTTTGCCGGACCTTGCACTAACCACTACCCGATCCGTTCCTTTTTTTACGCTGATTAAAGCGCGGCCGTTGTAAAACTGCACATACCTGGATCCGGAAGATGTTCCCAGGTCATCCAGCAACTGCCCGTCCCCGGTTAATCCAAAACGGATCCAATCCGTTGCGTCCAGGCAACGCACGCCTGTATCATCCAGGAGCTGCGCCTGAAGGGTAACCACACCGTCTGCTTCTTTTATTTTCTTTAATTCCAGCCGGGCGGGTTTGGCCCACTTTTCGGTCTGATATTCAAAACGGATAGCATCGGAAACCGTTTCTTTTCCTTTTCTGGCTACCACCTTAATTTCATATTGCCCTTTCTTTAACGGCACATTCCAACGCAGGCCTGCCGCCGGAAAATCCTGGCTGTTCCTTTTTTTAACCCCCAGGGATTTGCCGTTCACAAACAATTCCGCCACATCACAATTGGAGTATACTTTGACCATCTTTGCTTCGTCCTCGCTGCCCCAGCGCACCGGCCAGGTATGGCCGTAGATATGCGCCATCGGTTTACTGGTCCAGTAAGACTGGAACACATAATAAGCCTCTTTTTTGGTAAGGTCCCGTTCCACCACGCCTTTCTGATTCATATACGGAACGGGATTATCCGGACGTACCGGTGTAGAAAAATCCTTGAACGGCCACTGTGCGGTACCTGTGAGCCAGGGCATGGTTTCCTGTTCTTTCAGATGCCAGTCTACCAGGTTACAAAGGTAGGTCTCGCTCCAGTCCCCATCCTTTGATGCCCGGGCCGCCCCTCCGTATAAGGAAGCATCACCCGCGCGTTCATCCGCAGCTCCGGTTGCTTTGATGTTCTGCAATGACTTATCCGGATTTTCAGAATGCCGGCCTGCATGACTGTCGCCTCCCCATTCCACGTGTAAAAAATGATCCACCTTATCGAATTCCGCTTTGGTCACCTCTTTATATTCTGTGTAAATGCCACGGTACCAACCCGCCCAGATAGATGGGGAATATACATCCACGATATCGCTGCAAAAATCGCAGCGGCGGATAGCGGTCCTGCGCGAAGGATCCAGCCGATGCGACAGGTCATTCAATTCTTTCATGAACTGCCGGATCTTTTCTTTGTCAAATGTGGGGAAATCACCGGGCCAGTCGTTCTCATTTCCCAGGCCCCAGATGATCACTGAAGGGTGATTATAGTGCTGTTCGATCATATTGGTGAGCATGCGCCGCGCCTGCGCTTTATACACATCACCGCCAAGGCCGCCCCGGCACCAGGGAATCTCTTCCCATACCAGGATGCCCAGGCTATCGCATAAATTCAAAATGATCCGCGATTGCTGGTAATGTCCCAGGCGGATAAAGTTGACCCCCATGTCCTTCATGGAGATCATTTCATCCCGCATCATCTCTTCCGTCATCGCAGCCGCAACGCCGGCATGATCCTCATGCCGGTGCGTGCCTCTTAACAGGAGCCGTTTGCCGTTGAGCAGGAAGGGGCCATGTTTTACAAACTCGAAATTGCGGAACCCTATTTTTGTCTGCTGCTCGTATACTCCTGCAGACGTACGTATGGTTGTCACTAATGTATACAGTACCGGTTTTTCCGGCGACCATAATTGCGGCCGGTTCACGCTGAGTTCATCAATGCGGTATTCATTGCTGATATTATTTTTTTTGACAACCTGCTGCAGCTGCTTTCCGTTTGGATCCAGCAGCTGAACCGTCATTTCTGCTTCACCGGCAACTGCAGCCGGGTTGTAGAGCCGTGTGCGCACGCTCACTGTGCCCGTTTTGGCATCCTTGCCGGTCACCGCTTCTGCAAATACTTTATCCAAAGAAACGGCCGGTACATATACCAGGTTCAGGTACCGGTACAGTCCTCCGTAGAGGTTAAAATCCGAAAGATCGGACGGGATCATTTCCAGATCGCGCGAATTATCGCAACGGATGGACACCGGCACTTTTCCCCTGAATTGTTTTACCAGGCTATCCTGTTTCAGAAAGGCATTTACCGCATCCGTAATATCAGCGGTCCATTCGTCATAACCCCCTACATGGGCAGCCACTTTGGTTGTGTAAACATACACTTCTGTTTTTTGTCCCGCACCTTCAAAATGCAGCAGGGTACGCCCGTTTCTATAGGGGTTATTAATGGCCAGCTGCGTGCGGTACCAGGCGGGTCCCTGGTAATAATTCTCATCGGGATCTACGGCATCCCGTGCGTTGACACAATGCGGCAGGGTCACTGCCGTCCACAAGGGCACGCTTTCCGGATTGCCCTCTTTTACCGGACGAACGGCTTCCCATACTCCGCCCAGGTCCTGTTTTAAAAACTGCCATCCGGAATTCAGCCTTACCGACTGTTGCGCAAAAGAGCGCTGCACATACAGCGCTAAGATCAGTATCGCTGCAAAAAAAAACTGCTTTTTCAAAATCTGTTACTCAATCAGGTTTAATGTACAAAAAGAGGATATTCCAATCCCAAAATTAATGAACCCCGGCCATGCTATTTCAACAGCTCTCCATCATTATTGATGTATACACTTTTCATAACCAATGTGGTCCCCGTTGCTGAAGACGAGGCTTTGGCAGGAAAGGTAACCCGGTATTCTTTGGCAAGCGGCTCCTGATATCCCGGATAAGTGGTACGGGCATACTGCAGCCACTTCTTCAGGCCGTCACTCTCGAACCACAACACACCATTCACATAAGTAGAAAACATTTCGTTCTTATCTACCGAAAACGTAAAACTTTTCAATTCGTCCTTTGCCAGCGTCAGCAGTGTACTCCGGCCTTTTACCGGGTTTATTAACGGCAGCGGGGCCGGCAGCGTATTCGTATTACCGCTCCATACGGAGGTATTGGTTGCCGGCGTAAACAGTTCATAGCGGATCTGGTAATTATCGGTTGTACCCGGGTTGGCCGTTGGCCATATCTCCCACCGGATCTCACGTATGTACGGGATGGTCGTATTAGACGGCTGTACAAAGAACAGGCTGAAATACATATTGGCTCCATCCCGGTAAAAGCTCTTCCATCCCAGCTTCGTACGGATGGAAAACGGCAATTTCAGATCAGAAAGATTCAACGTTCGCCGGATATTTGGAGTGCTGGTGGCACTTGCTGTAAGCTCCGCGGTGGACTTGGCGGGATCCACATCATTCTTTAACACCGGGGTTGCCGTATTGCTGGTGCTCCATCCGTTACCATTGAATGTGTAGGCACTTTGAAATTCATCAAAATAATACCGGGTCACTTTCATCAGGGTAGAACGTGAGGAGTTGCTGCCCCCGTTCTTTGCTTTCGCAGTTACCGTGTATTCGCCCGGCTGATCGGGCGCGATCCACAGGTTTTCAAAAAGATCCTGCGTCCGGAACCCGTCAAAAGAGCCACCGGTAGCAGACCACTGATAGCGGATGCCATCCTTATCTCCCGAAGTTGCTGCCCACACAGGTACTTTTTCGCCAAAATAAAACTCTTCGCCCGATTTACTTAATGACTGAATCTGGATATCAGCATCCTTTTTGCAGGAACACAGTATCGCAGCACAGATGATTATCGAAAAATAGTTCATTATCTTATTCATAAAACAAAGATTTGTCGCGGTTTAATTATCTTTTATAGCGTTGCGGGTTGGTTCAAACAACCAGCGGTTCATTACATGCACCACCCCGTTCGTGGCATGCAGATCCGGCGTACGGGGCGCTATATTGACCCAGTTGGCGGCGATATTCGTTGACTTGTAAATAGTGGGCACGCCTGTATAATTATTAATACGCAGGTTGGCCTCCCGTACGTTTTCGAGGTACAAATACACTTTGGCCGAGTCGTTGGCACTGCTGTACGCAAAGGTCTCTACCCAGCGGGGTTTCGAATTCAATGTAGAATAGGTCTGAATCCCCTTGATCACATGATAACGCAGCATGTTTGCGATCGTATCACGGCTGTACTGCGACCAATCGGATCCGCGCATGGCAACGATGCTATCCGGCTTGTCGGGGTACGGCTGCAGAACGGTATTAATAACCCAGTAACTATTGGCATCTTCCAGGTTGGTAAGCGCATTATTGCTCAGTAATAAAAAGGTATTACCACTGGTTGAATACAACTCTTTTACATCCTTAAACTTCGCATCCTGGTCTACGTAGTCGATGGCAGCCAGCATACCTGAGAACAGATCCGGGCGCGACTTCATAAAATCCATCACGCTCATGTTCAGATCGGTCGTATAAAACGATTTTTCGTAGTCATACCCTTGCTGCAGCTTACTGCAGCCGGCCAGTATGATTGCCGTGCAGAGGGTCACTGCTGTATATATTTTAAAATAACGCATAGTTTCTTTTTTAAGAATGAAAGGAATTATTCGTCGTAAGGCGGGTTCTGATCTCCCAGCAATTTATGGTTGGCATTAAACGCTGCCGAATTAATGGGATATAATACCCTGCCCATATTGGTTCCCGAAAACTGGATACTTCCTGTTGTACCCGCCAGTATCGGGTTCATCACTTCTCTTAAATAGCCGTATCCATTATCGGAATAATCATATATTTTCCCGATGCGGCACAGATCAAACCACCTTTTCCCTTCCCCAATCAGTTCCAGCTGGCGCTCATCCAGGATGGTGCGTTCGATGCCGCCGGTGATGTCGCCGGAATAATCTTCCAGTTTAGCCTGCACCGTATACCCCACGCGTTTGCGGATATTGTTTACAATGTCCAGCGCGCCCTGGTAATTATTGGTATGTGCCATCGCTTCGGCCCGCAATAACAGTACGTCTGCAAACCGGTAGATGGGAATGGCCACACTGCAATCATTGTTTCCCTGGAAGGTAAACCCGGTGCCAATTGCGGCATTGGCTTTCCAGGGCGAGTATTTACCCATTTGTGCTACTGCGGCATCATACAGCTCGGCAGTATTATAGGCAAGCGTGTCAAATATCGCCCAAAAACGGCCGTCGATCGATTTTCCCGATACCGGGTCTACCCGGTCTTTCAGCAGCTGCCAGATGAATGTGCGCGGCTCATACTGGTTGGTATTGGACGATGATCCTACTTTTGAGCATACCCCAACGCCGTTTCCTCTTTCGGTAACCGACCAAAAAAGATTGAAGATCGCTTCATTGGATGTGGCCGGCGTCAGAAATATATTCTTCCAGTCGGTAATATTTGTCACCAGCTGACATTTACTTTCTGTAATACAATTCTGGGATGCGGTCAATGCAGTACTATAATCCTGGAACCACATGGCCACATCGGTTTGCAGGGCATAGACAGCAGCTTTCTGTATATAGAATCGCTGGGTGGTAACACTGCCGATCAGCAACAGGGAGGAGTCGATATCACTTTCGATCTGCTTGCGTACCGCATCAATGGGAGAACGCGCTACTTCTGTTTCCTGGCTCAGGTTTTCAATGGGAGTGGTTAATAAAGGCAATTTACCCCAAACCCTCAGTCCATAGAAATACATCAATGCGCGCAGCCCATAACATTGTCCCAGGTAATCGCGGTAAATGGCAGCGCCCCCGTCTGCATTGGACTCGATCATTTCCGGAAAATACTTGATGCCATAATTACACAGGGAAATCGTCGTGTACAGGTTGGTCCAGGTAGTGATCCCGTTAATATCGGCATCATTGCCCGAAAGCGTGTTTGAGATCATGGTCTGCTGGGCATTACCCGTTCCACCGACCCGGACGTTATCGGAGCGTACTTCCCCCCAGTCAAAAAAAGCCGTGGATAATGTTGTCTGGATCTGGTTATAGATCCCTGCCATCCAGGTAGAGGCATCGTTCTTATCCTTCCAGAATTTATCCGGTGCTACCGTTGAGATAGGGTCCTGCTGCAAAAACTTTTTGCAGTAGGTCAGGCTTATCAGCAGTCCGAAAAGACAGATCGTGGTAATGATTATTTTTATCTTTTTCATATATCAAACTTTATTAAAATGTAACATTCGCTCCTAATCCAAATTCACGTTTATGAGGATATTTACCGGGGTCATTGCCGGGCTTTAATACACTGATCTGAGAAACCTCCGGATCGAAGCCGGTATAATCCGTCCAGGTTAAGAGGTTGTTCCCATACACATAAACAACAAAACTTTTTGATGCGATCTTATTGCTGATACGCGCGGGTAACCGGTAGCTTACCCGAAGGCTCTGCAACCGTACAAAGGATCCGTTTTCCAGGTACTGGCTTCCCCCTCTGCGCATATTATCTGCAGCTTTGTCGCCACCGATGTACGAATCGGTGATCTGTCCCGGATACTTCCACATATTTAAGATAAAGTAGGCGTCCGGTGTTGTATTGGAATTGGAGAACGAGGCCAGGTTTCTGCGATTTTCGTTATAGATCGAATTTCCGAAATTGCCATAGAAATTGAACGAAAGGGCAAATGCCTTGTAGCTAAAGCTGTTGGACCAGCCCATGCTCCAGCGGGGCTGACCATGCCCAAGGAACTGGCGGTCTTCGTTACCAATATTTTCGTTGTACACCCCATTGGCATCCGGAAGATTCTGCCAGATCACATCGCCACCTTTTGATACCACACCATTGGTGGTCAGTTGCTTTACAGCACCGGTATAGGCGCTTCCATCCGGAAGGGTATAGCCTGTTAAGATGGGCTGGTTATTTTTCTCAATGATCACATTGCCCTGGGCATCCTTCTTAAACTGCGGGGTCAGCCTGGTACTGTAATCCTCGGTATACGCGTTTGACTGATCATACTCATAAATACCCTGGAACTTATACCCATAAAAGTTTCCGGCTTCTTTTCCGTTCTCCACACTCCAGATATCATCGATATAATCTACCGGAAGGTCTGTGATCCGGTTACGGACGCTGGACCAGTTCACCGTGGTTTGCCAGCTGAAATCTTTCATTCTTATAGGATACCCCGAAACCATCAGCTCGATCCCCTTATTTTCGATACCCCCTGAATTTACACGGGCCTTACCCGGAAACCCCACTTCAAACGGCAGAGGACTGTCGTAGAGCAGATCCGAGGTTTGTTTAATATAATAATCACCCGTAAAATTTAAGCGCCCGTTCCAGAGTGTAAGATCCAGACCGATGTTCTTTTGCGTAGTGGACTCCCATTTCAGGAACGGATTTCCCATTCTTGTATTGGTACGAACCCCGCTTACCCCATTATAAAAATAGCCGCCGAAGATGTATTGTTGTGCCGCATCATAATCCCCGATCCCCGAGTTACCGGTAGCACCATAACTGAGGCGCAGCTTGGCATCCGTAACCACATCACGCAGCGAGGCCATGAATTTTTCATCGCTGATCCGCCAGCCAACAGACACAGAGGGAAAATTACCCCATCTGTTTTCAGGGCCAAATACAGAAGAGCCGTCCCGGCGGAAATTCACATTCAGCAGATAGCGTCCCTGGTAATCATAACTGGCACGGCCAACAAAACCAACCAGGGATGATTGTGTTGCTGTGGAGTAAACATTGGTCAGGTCGTACTGGCCGGCAGCATTCAGCGTCTGAACCGCTTCTGTTACAAAAAGACTGCCTTTGATATTTAATTCTTCCTCACGGTCTCTTTCAATATTCATCCCGGCCATTGCAGAAAAATTATGTCCGCCCGAAAAAGACTTTTTATAGTTTGCAAACACATTCCCCTGCAAGCGTATCGGCAGGGTTGCATTGTCTGCCCCGGTGCTGATCGCCGGGTTACTGTTAGACAGCAGTTTTGAAACAAAGGAGTTGCTTCTTTTTATCTGAATATCCGCCGATGCATCTGCATGCAAATTCAGCCCGGTGAGTATATTTAAGTCAAATCCCTGGTAAATGACCCCTCGGTATATCTGGGATACATCCTTTCTCAGGTACGCCTCCGCCAGCGGGTTTCTTCTTCCCCCGTTGAAATAAATATATTCCCCGTCCGGAAGATACAGGGCCATTCCCGGAGGCCGCTGCAGCGCCTGTTGCAGCATGTTTCCTTCACTGATGTTGTTCCGGTTCTGATAGGCAAAATTGACACGGGTCGCCATCGAGAAGCGCTTGGATGGTTTATAGTCGATATTTGTACGGAACGATAACCGCTTATTATAACTGGTGATCATTACACCCGTTTCATCCAGGTATTGCAAACTGCTGTAATAGTTCAGGGTTTTACTGCCGCCCATAACACCTACGTCTACCTGATTGCGCAGGGCTGTTTGCGTCATCAGCGACTGGTAGTCATTGTCTGAGTTCCTGGAAAACGAAGTGGAATCATCCGGCTTGGGATCCAGGCCCAGGTTTCCCTTGCGGTCAAACATCTGGCGTTGCAGCCGGTTGGCCTGCGATATACGGTTAGACAGCGTATTATAGCTGCGTAAATACCCCACCGTGATCTGCGGTTTTTCCGACACGCCTTTTTTGGTGGTGATGATCACGACCCCGTTCGCCGATCTTGCCCCATAAATGGCGGCGGAGGCGGCATCTTTCAGGATCTCGATGGATTGTACATCATTCGGGTTGATGTTGTTAATATCATCCATCGGTGCCCCATCCACAATATAGAGCGGGCTCACACCGGCATCAGACAGTGTAGAAAGTCCCCGTACCGTAATGGCAGAAGAAGCCCCGGGCGCACCAGAGTTGGACATTACCCGCACACCGGGCGCCGCGCCCTGGATGGCATCAAAGATCGAGACGGGTTGCTTTTCTTCAATGGTCTTGGCGTTAATAGAGCTGATCGCCCCGGTAACATCCCGCTTTCGCTGCGTACCGTATCCCACCACAATAATTTCGTCCAGGTTGTTGAGCTCCTGTTTCAGCACCACGTTCACGGTTCGTTCCTCGTTCAGCACCTGCTCATAATTTGCAAAGCCAATGGCCGAAAAAACAAGGGTACCCTTTCCGTCCGGAACAAGGATGGAGAACTGGCCGGCCGAATCTGACATGGCACCGCTACTGGCATCTTTTAATGAAACCGAAGCCCGTGGAACGGGATCTCCTTTTTCATCCACCACCGTTCCCTTTATCTGGACATTCTTTTGCGCCTGCAAAAGGGCCGGAAGTGCGAATAAGAGCGGAAGCAGTACCAGCAGTTGTATAAGCCTGCGCCTTTTTTTCACAAAGCAATACGTCATATAGTATATTTTAAGAGGTTTGTACAATCGTTTGCACAGGTGCAAGTAAACACGTTTTGCGGGCAAAAGGAGTGGTAATATTATCCAACTATTAAGCTATTTTGGCAGCAGCCGCCCGGCCGGCCGGTTTCCGGCGTATCTATTGCTTATTACCGGCTTTTTTTGAGAAAAAAGCCGGTAGTTTTCATTCGACCGCAACACCCGTAAAGGGTGTCTCTAATGCAGATAAGAGCATGCTGTTGCGCTGACAGGACGAAAATAGGGTTCTTTAAAATGTTGACTATCATAAAAAGATCGGAGGTAACCGGCCATTTACCAGTTGCGCTCAACGGCTCCATCATGTTTATTTGAAACAATCACTTCCCTGATTTCCGCCCTCCTTTTCTGCATACGCTACAGTTTTCCACATCCCCCGCCGCCGCAACAAAACCACCCGCATTTATGTTACATTTGTCAGGTAACTATATCAGGAGCTTTTCATGGATAAATTTATTGTTTCAGCACGGAAATACAGGCCGCAGACTTTTGACACTGTTGTAGGCCAGGCACATATCACTACTACATTAAAAAATGCCATAAAACAGAACCAGCTGGCGCATGCGTTCCTGTTTTGCGGTCCCCGGGGTGTGGGGAAAACCACCTGTGCCAGGATCCTCGCAAAAACCATCAACTGTGAGCAGCCTACTGCCGATGGCGAGGCCTGTAATGCCTGCAACTCCTGTGTATCCTTTAACCAGGGCACTTCGCTGAACATCCATGAGCTCGATGCCGCCAGTAATAACTCCGTAGATGATATCCGTACCCTGGTAGACCAGGTACGCTTTGCACCGCAGGCCGGTCGTTATAAGGTATATATTATAGATGAGGTGCATATGCTGAGCTCTTCGGCTTTTAACGCCTTTCTTAAAACGCTGGAAGAGCCGCCTTCCTATGCCATTTTTATCCTGGCTACCACAGAAAAACATAAAATACTGCCCACGATCCTCAGCCGCTGCCAGATCTTTGATTTTAAGCGCATCACCACTAATGATACCGTGGAGCATCTGGAGGCCATCTGTGAAAAAGAAGGCGTAAAAGCAGAACCGGCTGCCTTACAGACCATTGCGCAAAAAAGCGAGGGTTGCATGCGGGATGCCCTGAGCATTATGGATAAGATTGTCAGCTTTACCAACGGAGCGCTGAATTATACCAATACACTGGAGCACCTGAACATCCTGGATGAAGACTACTATTTCCGATTGCTCGATCATATGCTGCAGCAGGACCTTTCCGGGGCCATGTTGCTATACGACGATATCAACCGGAAGGGATTTGAAGGGGACCTGGTCTTAAATGGTTTTGCGGCCTTTATCCGGAACCTGCTCGTGAGCAAGGACGAAAAGGTCGTGGCCCTGCTGGACACGGTAGAGAGCTTTAAACAGAAATACCTTGAAACCGCCCAAAAAACGCCGGTATCTTTCCTGATCAGTGCCCTGAACATCCTGAACGAATCGGAGATCAACTACCGCGCTGCCCGTAACAAACGGCTGCATGTAGAGCTTACCCTGATCAAACTCTGCTACCTGCAGCAGGCGATCGAATTAACAGCCGGTGATACGGGGCTGAGTAAAAAAAAAATAGCGGATAAGGCCATATCGGTTCCATTCAGGCGTATACAGCCCGTTTTATTAAAACCGGCACCGGCTTCCAGGGCAGAAATTCCCCCGGTAAAACCAGAGCCCACCGGCAGCAGGCTGGTTATTGAAGAACCGGCTCCAAGACCGGCGCCTCCTCCACCCCCACCCGTGGAAACCACCGGGGCCAAGAAGATCAGCAGCCTGGAAAAATTACGGCAGCAATTTATAGAATCACATGTAGAACTGGTTGACCAGCCCCTTACGCAGGATGCACTGGAAGCGGCCTGGAAGGAGTTTATTCTATTGCTGAAGGAAAATAAAAATTCAGCCGCGCAGAGTTTCGACCTGGCGCAGTTAAAAGTACTGGATGCCAATGCTTTTTATGTATATACCTCTAATGCGATCGAATACCGGTTTATTGAGAGCTGTAAAACGCAGACCTCTGAATTCCTTCAGAAAAAATTGTCCAACTCGCAGCTGCAGTTCTATATCATTAAGAGGGAAAATCCGGAAGTAGTGGAAAACACGGAACCCAGGCCCATGACCGCTGTACAACAATATCAGAAAATGATCGAAAAATACCCGATCGTAAAGGAGCTGAAGGAAAAACTGAAAATGGAACTGGACCGGTAGACCGGGAGGGTGCCGCCTGCGATCAGCTCTTGGCGTTCAGCTTTAAGTCCGGACAGCTTTGAGATTTGGGTTTTCAGAATTGAGATTTCAGCGTCTTCCTGCTGCGTTATCCTTTTTGCAGGAAGTGCTACATGCTCCATCGAATCATTTCTTCAAAAAAACAAGACTGCTCTATAATGATCAGAGCTGCAGTACAACAAAATTTCTTTGGATGCACTGCAGCTCTTTTCCTGTAAACGATTGTTGCTATAAAGAACGCCACCGGCTCAGCTGAACGCCGAAAGCTGATCGCTTATTTTTTCTTCCGTTGGTCCTGCATTTGCTTTTGCTGCTCCTGCATTTGCTGCAACCGCTCCTGCCATTTGGATTGGGTCTTTGGCTTTTTACGGTTCTCCTGGATCTTTGCCAGGATCTTATCATGGTCAATAATATAGGTCTGTATCACAAACTGCAGGGCCAATGTGATCAGGTTCGATACCGTATAGTACCAGGTAAGCGCCGATGGAAGCCGGTTAAAGATAAACAGCAGGAATACCGGGAAAATGTACGGCATATATTTCATCATCGGGTTACTCTGATCCGGCGACATGCTCATGCTGTAGATCGAGATCAGTAAACTCGTAAGGGTTGCCGTAATGGTAAACAGGCTCAGGTGGCTTCCCAGCAATGGAATATGAATACCAAATTTAATGGGATCATCAAAAGCCGAGAGGTCACTTGCCCAAAGGAAGTCCGCGCCCCTCAGGTCCACACTGGCATTAAAGAAGCTATACAGTGCAAAAAAGATCGGGATCTGGAACAGGGCGGGGATACAGCCTCCCAGCGGATTTACACCGGCTTCGCGGAAGAGCTTCATCTGTTCCATGCTCATGGCCTGCTGATCGGAACCAAACTTTTCCTTAAGCGTTGCGATCTCAGGACGCAGCGCTTTCATTTTTGCCCCGCTTAAATAACTTTTATAGGTAAGCGGAGAGATGAGCAAACGGATCACCAGGGTCAGCAGGGCGATCACCAGACCAAAATTGCTTACAATGCTCTTGAAAAAATCAAATACCGGCACGATCACATATTGATTCAGGGGACGCACAAAAGCATACATGCCTTGTCCCAGGTTTACCAGTTTGCTAAACCCGTTGTCGTATTTCTTTAAAATATTATAGTCGGCCGGGCCATAGTAAATGCTCATCGGTATGGTGGCCGCATTGCCTGCAGGAACCTTCAGCTGCATATTGGCCGTACTTTTCACCACTTCCTTATTGGCATCGGGGGGAATGGTCCAGGAGATCTTACCACCGGCAAAATTGTCCTTGGCAACCAGGAAGGTATTGAAGAAACGCTGACGGATACCGATCCAGTTCACGCTCTTTTCAAAATTCACATGATCTTTCCGGCCAATGGTGTGGTAGTCGAAATCGCCGTTCTCCATATAGCCGATCTGTGTATTCTGCTTTTCAAATTCGATATCGGATTCCTGCTGGGCCGCATCATATTGCCAAACCATATTCATCATACCCTGGGAAAGCAGGCTGCCGGGCTGCGACAGATTGATATTAAAATCGATCTTATACTCGTTCGGATGAATAATAAACTGGTGGGTCACATAACTTGCCGAAGCGGTGCTATCCCCGCCCTTTAACTCGAAAGTAACCAGTTGTGAACCATTCGGCCCTGGCTCTACCCGGCCGCCGCTAAAGTATAGGTCGCCGGTTTGAGCGCTTTGATTTGCTGCTGTATTAATGGCATAACTGATCCGGTTAAAGTCAGTGCCCGCCAGCCGTACATGCTGACTGTCCAGCGCATTCTTAAACTTCTTAAGTTCCACATATTTCGGTTGTCCGCCTTTGTTGGTAAAGGCGATCCTGAACACTTCGTTCTCAACCATCACCAGTTGCTCGGTCCCCTGCGCTGCCTGTAAAAACATACCGGCGCTGGTTGCCTGGCGCTGAGAGTCAGCCCGGATCGAGTCCCGGCGCATTACTGCCGTATCCAGTTTAGGCTTCAGTGCATTGGCGATAGAATCCTGTTTGGCCTGTTGCTTCTGGTGTTCTCCCTGTTGCAGGTTATTGTAGTAGAAATAAAAGAAAAAGAGTACTGCTAAGAGGCCAAACCCGATGATCGTATTCCGGTCAAAATTCATTACTTACGTATATTTTTGAGCGGGCAAAGATAAGACAAAGCGGGGGATTTGTCTTTCCGGATTTCATCTGTTTGTTTTTTATTGTTTTTTCATGATCACCTCAACCGGGAGGTTCGGGGTTTTAGAAATCTGTCAGGATGGTTATCGATGACAATACAGGCACCTTGTAGTCTGCTTTATAAAAAAAGTCGCCCGAAAACCGGGCGACAGCTACTTGTTATATGTAATAAATCGCTATAAATCAACATTTACAGCATCTCCTTTTTTTGCAGCAATACTGTTTGCAGCAGCATGTTCTACCGCAGCTTCAACAAATTTCACAAAAATAGGATGCGGGGTTTCTACGGTACTCTTCAGTTCGGGGTGAAACTGAACACCAACAAAAAACGGATGTGAAGGCAGCTCGATCACTTCCACCAGGCCACTCTCCGGGTTTTTACCACTGGCCACAACGCCGGCCTGTTCAAAAGCATCCAGGTAGCGGTTATTGAACTCCCAGCGGTGCCGGTGACGTTCCGTGATCTGTTGTGTTCCGTAGATGGCAGCAGCCAGGCTTCCTTCCTTCAGCTCACAGGCATAGGATCCCAGGCGCATGGTGCCCCCCTTTTCGGTAACTGTTTTCTGGCTTTCCATCAGATCGATCACCGGATCTGCTGCATTTTCATCCATTTCCGTCGAGTTGGCCCCTTTCAGCCCCAGCACGTTGCGGGCAAATTCGATGGCCGCCATCTGCATTCCCAGGCAGATACCAAAGAATGGCAGGCCATTTTCCCGGGCATATTGTACGGCAGTGATCTTTCCTTCTACACCTCTGAGCCCAAAACCGGGCGCCACCAGCAGTCCTTCCAGGCCGCTTAATTTTTCCGCCACATTCTCCGGTGTTATGTATTCGCTGTGCACATTTACGATCTGTACCTGACACTCGTTTACCGCCCCGGCATGCACAAAGGCTTCCAGGATCGATTTATAGGCATCCTGTAATTCGAGGTATTTACCAATGAGCCCAATGCGCACCACTGTCTTGGGATATTTTAATTTATCCAGGAACGCACGCCAGCGAGCCAGTTCCGGCTCTTTAAACTCGGACACGCCCATGATCTTTAAAACGGTAACATCCAGCTTTTCCCGAAGCATGGCCATGGGCACTTCATAAATCGTTGACTGGTCTGCAGATTCAATAACGGCCTCCTGACGCACATTACAGAACTGGGCTATTTTCCGACGCAGTTCCGGTGTAAGAGGCTTTTCAGTTCTACATACAATAATATCAGGACGTACCCCTTCCTGGCTCAGCATCCGTACGCTGTGCTGGGTAGGCTTGGTCTTTAATTCTTTTGCGGCTTTCAGGTAGGGAACCAGGGTCAGGTGGATGACAACCGTATCCTCATCCGGCAGTTCCCATTGCAGCTGGCGGATGGCTTCCACAAACGGCAGGCTTTCAATATCACCGATGGTTCCCCCAATCTCAGTAATGACAATATCATATTCCCCGGTGGTTCCCAGCTCCATCATCCTCCGCTTGATTTCGTTGGTGATATGAGGTACTACCTGTACTGTTTTACCCAGGTAAGCACCTTCCCGCTCCTTATTGATCACCGTTTGATAGATCCGCCCGGTGGTTACATTATTTGCCTGTGAGGTAAAAATATTCAGAAACCGTTCGTAGTGGCCCAGGTCCAGGTCCGTTTCGGCGCCATCTTCCGTTACATAACACTCGCCGTGTTCGTAAGGGTTCAGCGTACCGGGATCGATATTGATATAGGGGTCAAATTTTTGTATTGTAACCCGCAGCCCCCTTGCCTGTAACAACTTTGCCAGCGACGCGGCAATAATTCCTTTTCCCAACGAGGAGGACACCCCCCCGGTTACAAATACATACTTAGCCATAATGGTATATTAAAATCAATAAATTATTCCTTAACAAGAATCATTTCGCAAAAAAACTCAACCTGTTTCAACAATATCCAGCCTGCATGATCCCTGAAAAACAAAATCAGCCCGCTATGACCCATAAAATCCTGTGGAAAATTTGAAAGGTCATGCAAAGATAAATAATCTGGTCAGAATTAAAATTTTGTTTTTTGAGGCATTTTTATTAGGCGCCTTACAGGCTGTATATTATTCTATTAAGCCTCTGGCCAGGATGGCCGGGGCGATGCAAAACGCCACCGGTCTTCGGGTCCGGGATTTGAAATTCATCTACCCCCGCCTCAGATCACCCGGAATTTTCTTATTTTTAAGTACCGGATTACTTAACTTAAAAAATGAGCCAGTTATACACCAAGATCACTATCCTTGCCTGCTTATTTCCTGTTGCGGCCTTTGTATATGGACAGGGCAGCCTGCAGCCCGATCACTTTTTCCAGGCCGGTAAGGCCGCACTGGATCAAAAAAATTACAACATAGCAGTTGAAAACTTCGCTGAGGCTATAAAACAGAAGCCATCAGACAGTGCTTTTGCACTTTTAAGCAAGGCCTACCTGAATAACGGCGATACCACAAATGCCATCCGGTCCGCCACCAGCGCCATTGAACTCAGCCCGGCATATATTGAAGCATATCTCTATCGCGGTATGGCCTACCTGGGAAAAAGGGAAATGAAGCAGGCAAATGATGATTTTTCGCGGGTCATAGAACTGGATCCCCATAACTACGAGGCCTATAACCTCAGGGCCATGAGCAATATCAATGCTCCGGACATAGGGGTTATAGACCTGGGAAAAGCCATTGAACTCAACGACCGGTATGCAGCGGGCTATCGCAACCGGGGTAATTATTATATCGCCATCCAAAACTACGATGAAGCTATTAACGATCTTACAAAAGCCATCCTCATCGATACCGGCTATGTGGATGCATACCTTTCGCGCAGCAACGCCCATTATTTGAAAAAGGATTATCGTGCGGCCATTGACGACGCTACCCGGGCCATTGCATTGGCCCCTGAACAGGACGATGCCTATAAAATACGCGGACGCAGTTACCTGGACCTGAACAAAAAACAAGAGGCGATCAATGATATTACCAGCCGCATTACCCTCAATGCAAAGAATATAGAGGCTTACAGCCTTCGCGGATGGTTATACCTGGAAGAAAAAAACTATGACCGGGCATTTGCCGATTATACAAAGATCATAGAGCTGGACCCCAAAAACGGTGACGCCTATTATAACCGGGGAGGAATCTATCTTATGAAGAACGACTACCAGCATGCCCTTGAAGATTTTACCAAGCGCATTATGCTGGATACGGCCAATGCAGCGGCCTACAAGGAGCGCGCAAGGATTTACTACATCCAGAAGGACTATATCAGTTCACTAAGGGACCTGGACCAATGGATCGAGCTCGCTCCTCAAAACCAAGAGGCCTATTTTATCCGCGGATCATTTTACCAGGAGCAGAACAATACCCAAAGAGCCGCAGAAGATTTTACAAAACTCATTGCACTGGACCCGAAGAATACGGAGGCTCACCGGTTACGCGGATGGCTGTATTTTACAAAACAGGATTATGAGCAATCGTTTAAAGATTTTGATACTATTCTCGCACTGGATCCCCAGAATGCCAATGCCTATTATAACCGGGGCACCATTTATTTCATCAAAAAGGATTACCTGCGTGCGATCGACGATTTTACAAAACTGATCGCATTAGATACCACTTATGCAGATGCCTACAAAGAACGCTGCAAAAGTTATTATGCACAAAAGGACTATGTCAACACACTTAAAGATCTGAACAAGTGGATTGAACTGGACCCCGGGAATAAAGAGGCTTATCTGGCACGTGGAGCCGTTTACCAGCAACTGGGTAAACCGGAACTGGCGGATGCCGATCTTAAAAAAGCGGAAACATTGAAGACGAAAAATTAGTCCTTGGCGATCTTCTTGTAACTGGCGATCACACCCCGGATAAGTGAGGAGCTGAATCCCCGGTGCTCCATTTCATTAAGCCCCACAATCGTACAGCCCTTGGGCGTGGTCACTTTATCGATCTCCTGTTCCGGATGACTGCCATTTTTCAGCAGCAGTTCCGCGGCACCTTTTGCTGTTTGCGCGGCGATCAGGTTTGCGGTCCTGGCATCAAACCCTATTTCAATACCAGCCTGTATGTTGGCACGGATGTAACGCAATGCAAATGCCGTTCCGCAGGCTCCCAGTACGGTTGCCGCATCCATCAGCTTTTCATCGATCAGCGCCACCTTACCCAACGTATTGAACATCTCTACCACATAGGAGGCTTCTTTTTCTGTGGCATTGGCATAGCTGATACAGGTAATGCTTTCCTGTATAGCAATGGCTGTGTTGGGCATGGCCCGGAAAACAGGAAGCTGCTTTTTGATCATTTCCTGCAGATCGGCCAGTGACACTCCGGTAATCACCGATACAACGGTATGTTTTGCCGTCAGCTGTTTTTTAAATCCTTCGATCACTGCCGCTACCTGAAACGGCTTTACCGCCAGGATCACCAGCTCGCTCCGCTTTACAGCAGCGGTGTTATCGGCACTTACCGTAACCCCCTTCTTCTCCAGTTCCTTTAAAGTGGACGGATTCCGTTTGGTAATGGTGATCGCTTCGGGTTTACAGAATTTACTTTTGATCAGTCCTTCAGCGATGGCGGTACCCAGGTTTCCGCCGCCTATGATTGCAATGTTCATTTTGCTTTTTTGAGACTTGAAATTTCAGATTTGATTTTACAGTCCGCCCATGGCCTCGGTTGCAGTTTCCTTTGCCAGGTAGGCTTCAATAGACGTATCATATTTTTCTTTCCATCCGCTGATGGCGCCCCAATCTTCACCGTCAACCAACACGGCACCGGAAGTAACGGTCCCTATCTTTTCAAAAGGCACCCCGCATTCCTGTTCCAGTGCGGCCGCCTTATCCGGCGCAACGCTTACCACCACACGGCTCTGTGCTTCGCCAAACAGGGCCGCATCTTTGCGGATGCCTGCATGTGTATACACGTCAAACCCAAGCCCCCGGTTAAACCCGCTTTCCAGCAGGGTTACGAACAGTCCGCCTTCACTGATATCATGCGCAGAAACAATGGTTCTGTTGCTGATCAGTTTAGCTACCGCCTGCTGCAGCGAAAATTCCGCTTCCAACTCAAAATAAGGAGCCGGGGAATGGGTAACGCCCTGCACATGGTACAGGTACTCGGAGCTGGCAAGATCATCCGGCTGTTTGCCCAGCAGGTACAGCACATCCCCCTCCTGTTTAAAGTCGAGGGTCATTTTATTATCAATGTCTTCCAGTAATCCCACCATACCAATCGTTGGTGTGGGGTTTACCGGACCATCGGGGTTCTGGTTATAGAAGCTAACATTACCGCCGGTAACCGGTGTATCAAATTTGCGGCAGGCATCGCCCATGCCCTTGATCGCATTTACAAACTGGTAGTATACTTCCGGATCGTACGGGTTGCCAAAGTTTAAACAGTTGGTTACTCCCAACGGCAGGGCACCACTGCAAACCAGGTTACGGGCCGCTTCACTTACTGCGATCATAGCTCCTTTATAAGGATCTGCGTATACATAACGGCTGTTACAATCGGTGGTTACACCTAATCCTTTTTTGGTGCCTTTAATGGTTACCACGGCCGCGTCTGAAGGAGCGTTCGTGGATGTATTAACCGTACCCACCATGCTGTCGTACTGGTTATAGATCCAGCGTTTGGAAGCAATGGAAGGCAATACCACGATCTGTTCTGCCACGGCTTTCAGATCTGCCGGCTGTGCAACAGCAGCAGGGTCAAAAGCATTTACCGTTTGCAGGTAAGCGGGCTCCTTATATTCCCGGTCGTATTGCGGGGCACCGCCGCCCAGCACCAGTTCTTCAGCAGGTACAGAGGCTTCCAGTGCTCCATGCATATAAAAATTCAGCAATCCGTCATCGGTTACTTCCCCGATCACGGCCGCCGGCAGGTCCCATTTTTCAAATACCGCTTTTACCTCTTCTTCCCTTCCCTTTTGAGCCACCAGCAACATCCGCTCCTGGCTTTCGCTCAGCAACAACTCCCAGGCTTTCATATCCTTTTGACGGGTGGGTACTTTATCCAGGTCGATGCGCATTCCCACACCGCCCTTTGCACTCATTTCTGCAGTAGAACAGATGATACCGGCTGCGCCCATATCCTGCATGCCCACAACAGCACCGGTCTGGATCACTTCCAGGCAGGCTTCCAGCAATTTCTTTTCCTGGAAAGGGTCGCCCACCTGTACGGCCGGCAGCTCCTGAACACTCTCCGATGTAATGTCTGCGGATGCAAAAGAGGCTCCGCCAATCCCGTCCTTACCGGTGGCGCTACCCACAAATATTACGGGGTTCCCGGTGCCTTCTGCTGTTGCGGATACCGTTTCGCCCGCTTTTACGATGCCCACGCTCATGGCGTTCACTAATGGGTTGGTATGATAACAGGAGTCAAAATAGATCTCCCCCCCCACAGTAGGTACTCCAAAACAGTTGCCATAATGGCCAATACCATGTACCACGCCAGCAAGCAGGTGCTGGGTCTTGGCTTCATTCAGCTTCCCAAAGCGCAGTGAATTCAGCGCTGCAATGGGACGTGCGCCCATGGTAAAAATATCCCGGTGGATCCCTCCTACCCCTGTAGCGGCACCCTGGAAGGGTTCCAGCGCAGAGGGGTGATTGTGCGATTCGATCTTAAAAACCACTCCCAGACCGTCGCCGATATCCATCAGCCCGGCATTTTCCTCACCGGCAGCCACCAGCATGCGACCTCCGTCGCGCGGAAGTGTTTTTAGCCACTTAATGGAATTCTTATAACTGCAGTGTTCGCTCCACATCGCGGAAAAGGCACACAACTCATTAAAATTAGGCGTACGCCCCATTTTTTCCTTGATCAGTTCAAATTCTTCTTTTGTCAAACGCAGCTGTTCTGCGGTTTTTACCGTTATTTCCATTATATAATTATAGCTGATTTAAATTGAGCATCTAAAAATCGCAGCGAATTTACAAAACTACAGCCATTTAGCAATCCACCGAAAATACAGCAACTACAAAATCGTTGTATTTCCGTGTTCCGGGGCAGTAAAACGCCACGGAGAACGGGTTCTAATGTGCGTATATCCGCAGGGATAAGAGCTGCCGGCCGGTATTGTCCCGCAGATCTACGCAGAAGAAACGGAATAACCCGTCTGCCGGAAGTAGCGGTAAAGATCTGCGGCGACCTGCGGAAAGAGCGGCCCACAGATTGTTGCGGACAAAACGGGGAAGAAACAATCAACAGAAACATTAAAAAGATCAGCGATAATCCGCGGAATGCATAACCGCACCGGACCAACTAAACTATTCAGGCGGAATCTACGCAGAAGAAACGGAATAATCCGTCTGCCGGAAGTAACGGTAAAGATCAGCGATCATCTGCGGACGACATGGCTTGCTGGTTTACGCAGACGTCATGCCGGGAGCACCATACCCGTTCCTGTCATTTCTGCACGGCGGTTTTCCTGCAGCAATAAACACCCCTGGAGCGCCCGCCTCCCCTGCAATAACAAA